>Ga0335069_10015446_pt1 | contig 10671 bp, 8 predicted proteins | sample Lox_Sample_11_FD_206714 | JGI IMG/M metagenome (GOLD analysis project Ga0335069, IMG submission 206714) | Soil microbial communities from Loxahatchee National Wildlife Refuge, Florida, United States - Lox_Sample_1.1 | ecosystem: Environmental > Terrestrial > Soil > Wetlands | place: USA: Florida... | reverse complement strand
CGGGACCGCGGTGCTCCGGATCTCGGTGCAGACCCAGGGCCAGGGGCACGAGACCACGTTCGCGCAGATCGTGGCCGAAGAGCTCGGCCTGGACCCGGAGGACGTGGAGGTCGTACACGGGGACACCGACCAGACCCCGTTCGGCCTGGGTACCTACGGTTCCCGGTCGACGCCGGTGTCGGGGGCGGCCACCGCGATCGTGGCCAGGAAGGTGCGCGAACGGGCCAGGATCGTGGCGGCCGCCATGCTCGAGGTCGACGCGGAGGACCTGGAATGGGAAGGCGGCCGCTGGTCGGTCAAGGGCGACCCGGACTCAGGCCGGACGATCGCGCAGATCGCCTGGGCCGCGCACTCCAGCCTGGAGCTGCCCGACGGCGTCGAGGGGCAGCTGGATGCGACCTGTGTCTACAACCCGCCCAACCTGACCTACCCGTTCGGCGCCTACATCTGCGTGGTTGACGTGGACCCGGGCACCGGCAAAGTCACGGTCCGGCGATTCATCGCGGTGGACGACTGCGGGGTGCGGATCAACCCGATGATCGTGGAGGGCCAGGTGCACGGCGGGCTCGCCGACGGGATCGGGATGGCGCTGATGGAGAACATCGCCTTCGACGCCGACGGCAACTGCCTGGGCGGCTCGTTCATGGACTACCTGCTGCCGACCTCGCTGGAGTGCCCGTCCTGGGAGCTCGGCGCCACCGTCACCCCGTCGCCGCACCACCCCATCGGGGCCAAGGGGGTGGGGGAGTCGGCCACCGTCGGGTCGCCGCCGGCCGTGGTCAACGCGGTCATCGACGCGCTGCGGCCGTACGGCGTGCGGCACGCCGACATGCCGCTCACCCCGGCCCAGGTATGGCGGGCCATCCAGGGCCGCCCGTTCCGCACCGACCTGGCGATCAGTTAGTTCGCCCCGCGAGAAGGCCAGCTAATGATCGTGGATCATTACGACCCTCATGGGGGCCACAGCGATCCACGATGATGGTTCCCGCTGGGCGGCGGCTCGGGCAGGTTGGCCAGGAAAGATAAACTCGCCCCCGGAGCGTTATTCACCACCGACTACCTGGATAACGCGAACCTTCGGACAGGGACACTTGTGAGCAGCAACGTGACACACGACCTCCATGACCGGTTCCCGCAGGTCGGCGACCTGTCCGCCGCCCTGGAGGCGGTCGGTTACCTGGCCGGTGACCAGCTCGGCGCCGCGCTCTTCCTGGCCGTCCGGATGGGGCAGCCGATCCTCCTCGAAGGGGAGCCCGGCGTGGGGAAGACCGAGGCCGCCAAGGCCCTGGCCGCCGCGATCGACACCCCGCTGGTCCGGCTGCAGTGTTACGAGGGCATCACCTCCAACGAGGCGCTGTACGAGTGGAACTACCCGCGCCAGCTGCTCGCCATCAGGCTGGCCGAGGCGGCCGGTGAGCACATCGAGGACAAGGACCTGTTCACCAGCGAGTATTTGCTGCCGCGGCCGCTGCTCACCGCGCTGCTGCACCCGGGTCCGCGGCCCGCGGTGCTGCTCATCGACGAGGTGGACCGGGCCGACGACGAGTTCGAGGCCTTCCTGTTCGAGCTGCTGGCCGAGGCCGCGGTCACCATCCCCGAGCTCGGTACTCAGCAGGCCGCGATGCCCCCGGTCACCGTGCTCACCTCGAACCGGACCAGGGACCTGCACGACGCGCTCAAGCGCCGGTGCCTGTACCACTGGATCGCCTACCCGGACACTGCCCGGGTCGCGGAGATCGTCCGCCGCCGGGTGCCCGCGTCTGGCGAGCGGCTGTCCGGCCAGATCGCGACCGCGGTCGGGCGGCTGCGCAGCCTGGACCTGACCAAGCCGCCCGGCATTTCCGAGGCGATCAGCTGGGCCTTCGCGATCAGCGTGTTTGGCGCCGCCGAGCTCGACGCGCCGGTAGCCAGCCAGACCCTTAGTACGGTTCTGAAATATCCAGAAGACGAAGAATCGGTGCGCCGGGCCGGCCTGGCGTCAGTGGTTGCCGGTGATTGAGCACTGCATTGACTGACGTGGTTCTGGCCGAGCCCGATGTGGCGGCGATGGCCACCGGGTTCGGCATCGCGCTGCACGACGCGGGGCTGCCGGTCGGGCCGGACCGCTGCGAGCGGCTGGCCCGCGCGGTGACGATCATGGGGGCCACCACAGTGGCCGAACTGCGTGCCTGCGCGCTGGCCACGATGGTGTCCGATCCCAGCCAGATGCCCACGTTCGACCGGGTGTTCGCGGCCGTGTTCGGCGGCCCGTCGCCGTTCCGGCATCTCAACCTGCCGACCGCACCCACCTCCTACCAGGGCCCCGAATCCGGCGGCAGCCCCCAGCTCCAGAGCCAGTCCGAGAGCGATCCAGGCCGCCTGCCGTCCAGCCTGCGTGTCTCGGACGCCGTCCCGGCCGCGGCGGACAGTGACGAACCGCTGGCCGAGGGCCCGGCCGTGCACCGGACCGCGTCGGCCACCGAGCGGCTCAGCGGCCGCGACTTCACCGAGCTGTCCCCGGCCGAACTCCGCCAGCTGGTCACGCTCATGCGCGAGATGACGCTGGCCATCCCGCCCCGCCGGACCCGCCGGTACCGGCCCGCCCGCGACGGCAAGCGGCCTGACCTGCGCCGGACGTTGCGTCTGGCCCGGCGCACCGGCGGCGAGGCGATCAGGTTCGCCCGCCGGGCGCCGCGGGTCAAGCCGCGCCGCCTGGTAGTGCTGTGCGACATCTCCGGCTCCATGGAGCCCTACGCCCGGGCCTTGCTCATGCTGCTCTACGTGCTGAACGGCGGCCAGGCCCAGAACGCACAGCACCGGCCCGAGGTGTTCAGCTTCGCCACCCGGCTGACCCGGCTGACTCCCGCGCTCGCCGCGGCGAGCCCGGACACGATGCTGGCCAAGGCGGGCGAGGCGGCCCCGGACTGGTCCGGCGGCACCAGGATCGGCGCCGCGGTCAAGGAGTTCAACGACCACTACGGCAGCCGCGGCATGGCCAGGGGTGCCGTAGTCCTGATCATCTCCGACGGCTGGGAGACCGGCGACCCGGCGCTGCTCGGCGAGCAGATGTCCCGCCTGTCCCGGGTGACGCACCGGATCGTGTGGGCGAACCCGCGCACCCAGTCGCCGCGGTACCGCCCCGAGGTCGGCGGCATGGCCGCCGCCTGGCCCTACTGCGACGCCGTGGTCAGCGCGCACAACCTGGACGCGCTGGACGACCTGCTGTCTGCGCTCCGGGTCCGGTAGCTGGGCCCGTTAGGCCCCCGAAGATAAGCCGATGGCGCGCAAAGCGGGTGCGCGCCATCGGCTAGCTTACTCAGGTCACGTTCACTGTGATGGTGTGATAACCAGTCGCGCCGTCCGGGTCGGTCCTGTGCTTGATCGCGGTCTGGGTGTAGCCGCTCTTGTTGGTGGCCCGCACCTGGAGCACGTGCTGCCCGGGGGTGGCGTCCCAGACGTAGTACCACTGACGCCAGGTGTCGATGGTGTCCTGAGCTGGGAGCTTCGCCTGGTAGAACACGCCGTCGATGCCTACCTCGACGGCCTCGATGCCGGTGTGCTGGGCCCAGGCCACCCCGGCGATCGTCACCTGGCCCGCGGCCACCGTGCTGCGCTTTTTCGGCACGTCGATGCGGGACTCGGTCTTGATCGGCGCCTGCTGGGACCAGGCCGGGGTTTGCTTGACCCAGTACGCGCTGAACGCGCCGAACGTGGTGAACTCCATGTCCACCACCCACTTGGTCGCGGACACGTAGCCGTAGAGCCCCGGGACCACCACCCGCACCGGGTAGCCGTGCGCCTGCGGCAGCACCTCGCCGTTCATGCCCACCGCGAGCAGCGCGTCCCGGCCGTCCATGACCGGCTCGGTGGCCACGCCGATGGTCATCCCGTGCATATCGCGCATGACGATCTGGTCCGCGCCCTGGTGGATGCCGGCCTTGCGCAAGATCGGCGCCAGCAGCGTGCCCTGCCACCGGGCGTTGCCGATGAAGTTCCCGCCCACGGCCTCGGAGACGCAGGTCAGCGTGATATCCCGGTCGATCAAGGGCAGCCGGATCAGGTCATCGTAGCTGAGGGTCATCGGTCGGTCAACCATGCCGTGGATGCGCAGCTGCCAATCGGCCGACGAGATCTTGGGCAGCACCAGCGACGTGTCGACCCGGTAGAACTTCTTGTTCGGCGTGTAGAACGGCGACAGCCCGGCGATGTTGTCCAGCGTCTGGTCCGCCGGCAGCGGCGTCATCGGGTGGATCTCCAGCTGAGGCGGCGGGGCGGTGGTGGTGGTGGTGGTCGGGCTGGGCGCGGTCGGGGTCATGCTCACCGGGGGAGCCGGGCGGAACTGCTTGCCCAGCAGCAGTTCGCCGCCGATCCCGGCGGCGGCCGCGCCCACCGCGGTGACCCCGGCCGCGCGGAGGAATTTGCGCCGGTCGACGGGGCCTGTCATCGCATCCTCCTGCGGGTGCCACCGTGCCCGTGCCGGACCGGCGCTGGCGGCATCTCCGGCGCCGACGCGCGGAACAACCACAACACCGTGGCGGCGCCGGCCAGGCCGCCGATGACCGCGGGTGCGACGTCGGCCACGTGGCTGGCGGGCCCGGTGAATACCGCAAACGCGGCGAACAGCGTGAACGCCGCCACGCCGGCCACGCCGGCCGCGGCGTCCCGCCGGGCCAGAATCCCGATCACGATCGCGACGACCGCGATGGTGACGTACATGCCGAGCAGCAGCACGGCCCGGCCCTGTGCCCCGAAGTGGTGCAGCACGGCGTTCCGCAGCGCGGCCGGCGTGTGCGCGATGAACACCGCGCCCATCGCGCTGACCGGCGAGGTCGTCGACTTGAGCAGCGCCGCGGCCAGGGTGGAGACGCCGATCACGACGCCAATGGCGAGGACCTGGATGACCGCGCCGACCATCGGCCCGCGCCGCCCGGCCTCCCGGCGGTGATCCTGCTCGGCCTGCCAGCGGCCCGGCCGGACGCCCGCGTCCGGTGCCGTGAGCATCGGATCGTCCGTGCGCGCCCGGTTCTCCTCCAGCACCGCGCCCGGCTCGACGTAGCTGCCCGGCCCCAGGTAGGCGCCTGCGCCGTAGCCGTTCCCGCTCCAGTCGTAGCCGCCGGCCTGGCCGGTGTATGCGGCGTCCGGCCAGCTGTAGCCGTCATCCGCCCGGGCGTAGCCGTCGTCAGCGCTGACATAGCCGTTAACAGCACCGGCATAGCCGTCGCCGTCGTCGGCGTAGCCGGCGTTGTTCCCGGCATAGCCGTAGCCGGGTCGGCCGTAGCCGCCCTGGACGGCGTCGAAGTCGTCCGCAGCCCCGGTGTAGCCGTCGGCCGTCCCGGTGTAGCCGTTGCCGCTCCAGTCGTAGCCGTTCGTGGCGGCGGGGTAGGAGGCCGTGGCCACGACCTGCTGCCGGTGACCGGCCGCCGCGTCCTGCGTCCCGTACCGGAGGCCGTCCTGCTCGCTGTCGTGGTACCGCGGCCAGCCCTCGGCCGGGGTCGCCGTCGGCCAGCGCTCCTGGCGCGGCGGCATCCGATGCGACGGGTCGTAACTCATGTCTTTATTCACGATCCTGAGGGCCGGTGCCGTTCGATGTTTGCGCGGGGGGTAACCAACCGGTAAGAAAGCGCGCCGAGATCAGGCCGGGACCTCCTGGCCCACCGGTTCGACCGCGGCCGCTCCGGCCTCCGCGGGCACCGGCTCCGTAGCCGCGGGCACCGCCTCGGCGGCGACGAGCTCCGTGACCGCTGGCGCGCGCCTGGCCAGCTCGTGCCGGATCAGCCAGCCGGCTCCCACGATCAGCAGCGGCACGCCGTAGGCGACGGCGTCGTGCAGCCGCCCCGGAATGAAGTCAAGGGTTCTCAGGTTCGGGAAGGCGGCGTAGTAGCCGCCCGCGGCGAAGGCCAGCCATTCCGGCCGGCCGTCCAGGGCGACCAGCATGACCAGCAGCAGCGAGTACCACTGGTAGTTCGGGGTGGTGACGGCCAGCGCGCCCGCGGTCATGTAGAGAGCGCCCGTCCAGGGCCGGTCGGGGTCGCTGAACTGCAGCACGGCCAGGGCGATGGCGGCCAGCACGAGTACGGCCGCCGCGCTGGCCAGCGGCCCGATGACGAACAGGCCGATGATTCCGTACCTGGTCCCGGTGGTGTAGTTCTCCTCATGCAGGTAACCCGGCAGGAAGCCGATTACCTTGCCGCCCACCAGGAGCACGTGCGGCAGGTAGACCACGATGAACGCGCTGGCCGCCGAGACCGCGACCGTCACCCAGCGGCGGCGCAGTAGCGCGGGCACGGTCAGCACCGGGGTCAGCTTGGTCGCGATGGCCAGGCCGAGCAGGATCCCGCCGGCCACCGTCCGGCGGGTGGTGCGGGCCGTGGCCAGCGCGAGGATCGCGGCTGCCGTGAGCGCGACCGCGACCACGTCCACGTGCGCGTTGTTGCCGGCCTCCAAGATCACGGTCGGGCACCATGCCCACAGCGCGGCCATCCGCACGTCCCGTCCCAGCCGGCCCAGCCCGATCAGCAGCAGCACCGTGACGAGCATGGCGACCGCGGCCGTGGCGGCCTGGATGGGCAGGCTGGAGTCGTCGGCCGGATGCAGGTAGTAGACCGCGAGGAAGTACGCCTCGGCCACCGGCGGGTAGATGGTGGGCACGGTGGGCCGGTTGATCCTGGTGCAGCCCGCCGTGAGTTCGGCCGCCGGATGGCTGCTCACGTAGCCAGGGGAGACGCAGTACTGGGCGTCCGGGTAGAACAGGAAGTCGTTCCGCAGCCCGGTGAGCTGGGTCGCGGTGGGCACGTACTGGTACGGATCGATGCCCGCGGCCTGCACCCGGCCGTCCCACATGTACCGGTAGAGATCGTTGCTGTAGGCGCGCGGCACGGACACCGCGACCGCCTGGAGGCCGATGCCGCCGAGCAGGACGAGCACTATCGCCGTCCGCCGCGGCACCTTCCGCAGCAGCCAGGCAGCGACCAGGAAGGCCATCCAGGCGCTGGCGATGAGTGACAGCGGGCGGATGTGCGCGGGGTCGAGGCTGGGCCGCACGACCAGCAGCACCAGGCCACCCATGACCGACAGGGCCAGGCCGATGCCGGCCACCCGGATTTTTCCGTTCATGTTGCGAAGAGTGCCATCTATCCAGGCGGAATGATCATCCGCGGGCCGGGCCGTAAGCATTCGGTAACAGCGTGATGGAGGCCCGTTCGGCATCCACGTGGCCGCCCCCGATGGAGGCGAACCACCGTCCGTCCACCGTCCAGATCTCGACCTCGCCGAGCCCGGCGTCGTAGGCCACGTCGGTGATGTGGTCGGCGCCGACGTAGGCCCAGGGGAACCAGGCGCTGGCCGAACCGCCGTGGCACAGCCGGACCTGCTCGCGCCGCAGCGGCGAGCCGGGCGGCTCGAGCTCCACGATGGCGCGGCCCTGCGGCGCGAGCAGTTCGGCGACCCGGCGGAGCAGGGCGGCCGGGTCGCCGCCGATCCCGATGTTCCCGTCCGCCAGTAGCACCGTGGTCCACCGGCCGGTGCCCGGCACCCGGTCGAACACGTCGCGCAGCATGACCAGCGCGCCCGAGGAGCGGGCCAGGTCGACGGCGAACGGCGTGATGTCGATGCCGAGGGCCGGGATGCCGCGTTCGGACAGCGCGACGGTCAGCCGGCCCGGGCCCGAGCCGATGTCGAGGGTCGGGCCCTCGCACCGGTCCAGGATCGACTTGTCGCCCGGGCTCTCGTGCAGCCAGCCGTCCACCGGAAGCGGCCTGCGGCTTCCGTCGGCGTGCTCGACCTCTGGCCGCGCCCAGCCGGCCAGCGCGTGCTCGTAGAGTTCCCCGATCACGCGGATCTCCTCCCTGAAGGCATCCCCTAGTGTTAGCCCAGGCGCACGGCCGATTCGGCCCCGAACAGGCCGGACCTTACAGAATCGTCACTGTGCTTACGGACCGGTGACGCTTTTGACCGGTTTGCTGGTGTGACCGGCTGCTTACGTCTTACCGTGGAGGCGTAATCACTGCCTTATTACGAGGAACGGGAATCCTTTGGTAAGCAACCCCGATCCGCCGGGGCGGATCGTCGTTGTCGACGACGATCCCACCGTGGCGGACGTCGTCGGTCGTTACCTCGTGCGCGACGGGCACACGGTCGAGTGCGTGCACGACGGGTACGAGGCGCTGCGCCGGGTGGCCGAGGAGCCGCCCGATCTCGTCGTCCTCGACCTCATGTTGCCCGGGATGGACGGCCTCGAGGTGTGCCGCAGGCTACGCGCCAAGTGGCCGATCCCGGTCGTCATGCTGACCGCCCTGGGAGACGAGACCGACCGCCTGGTCGGCTTCGAGACCGGCGCGGACGACTACGTCACCAAGCCCTTCAGCCCGCGGGAGCTGGCGCTCCGGGTCCGTTCGGTACTCCGCAGGTCGCGCGGCGCCGGACTGCCCGACAAGCTCGACCTCGGCGCTATCACCGACGGCAACCTGGTCGTGGACCTGTCCGCGCACGAGGTCAGGGCCGACGGCAAGCTGGTCCAGCTGACCTCGCGCGAGTACGACCTGCTGGTCTTCCTGATGCGGAACCCGCGCAAGGCGTTCACCAGGGAGCAGCTGCTCACCGAGGTGTGGAGCTGGACGTTCGGTGACACCTCGACCGTCACCGTGCACGTCCGGCGGCTGCGCGAGAAGCTCGAGCCCGACCCGACCATGCCCCGCCGCATCGTGACCGTGTGGGGCGTCGGCTACCGGTACGAGCCGGAGGCAGCGTGAGATTGCTAGCCGAGCCGGCCTTCACCCTGCCCGGCGGCATCCTGCCGTCGGACCTGGTCTTCATCACCAAGTACGTCGCGATCATCGCGGCGGTCTTCGCCGTGATCGGCATCCTGCTGCTGAGGCGGTTCGCGGGCCGTTCGATCGGCTTCATGGTGGCCATCGTGGTCGCGGTCTGCACCCTCACCTCGATGGCCGGGGTCGGCGTCATCGCCTACCGGATGGTGGGCACCGGGCCTGAGCGCAACGACGTGCTCGACCTGATGGCCATCGCCGGCCTGGCCGGCCTCGCGGTGGCGTTGTTCGTCGGGCGGCGGCTCACCAAGGCCAGCCGGGCGCTCTCCTCCGCGGTCCAGGGCGTCGGCGAGAGCGGCGTCTACGTAGCCCCGCAGCTGACCCTGCCCGCCGAGCTTCGCGACCTGTCCGCCGAGCTCACCACGGCGCACGAGCGCCTGGCCCAGGCCCGGTCCAGGGAGCGGGCGCTCGAGGCCAGCCGGCGCGAGCTCGTCGCCTGGGTCAGCCACGACCTGCGCACCCCGCTGGCCGGCCTGCGCGCCATGGCCGAGGCGCTGGAAGACGAGGTGGTCATCGACCCGCGCGAGGTGTCCCAGTACCACTCGCAGATCCGCCGCGAGGTGGACCGGCTCACCCTGATGATCGACGACCTGTTCGAGCTGTCCCGCATCCACGCGGGCGCGCTGCGGCTGTCCAAGCGGATGGTCGGCCTGGAGGATCTGGTCGCCGAGGTCGTGGCCAGCGCCGAGCCGGTCGCACGGGCCAAGGGCGTTCGGCTCAGCGGGGCCGCGGTCCGCGGCATGCCCGTCTACGTCGACGCGGCCGAGATGGGCCGGGCCCTGCGCAACCTGGTGACCAACGCGATCAGGCACACCCCGGCCGACGGCGTCGTCGACGTGCTGGCCGAGGTGCAGAGCGGGATGGCCTGCGTGAGCGTGTCCGATGCCTGCGGCGGCATACCGCCCGGCGACCTGCCCCGCGTGTTCGACGTGGCGTTCCGCGGCGAGTCGGCCCGTACTCCGGGTCCGCAGTCGGGCGGCGGGCTCGGCCTGTCCATCGCGCGCGGCATCGTCGAGGCGCACTCCGGCCAGATCGCCGTGCGTAACGCCGGTCCCGGCTGCCAGTTCCTCATCAGGCTGCCGCTAGCCCGCGGCGGCGTCCCCGCCCTCAACCGCACCGTCCCCCGCCGCCGCGCCGGCGTCCACACCGGCCCCATCCCTTCGGTCCCTTCGGTCCCCGCCAGCCCCGCTCACACCGGCCCTATCCCCGCCCACACGGGACCCATCCCCGCCCACACCGGCCCCATCCCTGCTCACACCGGCCCAACCTCCGCTCACACGGGACCCATCCCCGCCGCCGGCTCGGCTCATGCAGGCCCGGCGCACGCCGCCGGTCCGTCCGCAGCGGGCCCCACCTCGCCAGGACCGGCCCCAGCAGGCCCCGACCAGCCCCGGGTCATCCCCACCCGCTGACCCCCGCTGAGCCCGCCCGGGCGCCCGCCCGCTGACTCCTCCCGCGCGTCCACCGGAGCCACCCGTCTCGCCCGCGCCTAATCAGGCCGCTCGCTGTGGCGCTCAACGCTGTCACCACCCGTCGCTTGCGTCGCCCGATCACCAGGTAGCGCTCACCCGGCCCGGCTGGACTGCTCACCCGCCGGAGCCCACTGGCCTCGCCTTTCACAGCTGCCTCTGCGGACCTGCCTATCAGTAGGGCCCGGCAACCGATAGGCGAGCCGGGTCCGCGCATCCCAGGTGGCCGCCTTCGCTCGAGCCCCGGTCGGCACTCCTTTCACAGCAGCACCGTCGGCCAGGCCCGCCGAACCACGACGATGTCACATCGTCGTGGTCAGAACCACTACAGAGTCACATCGTCGTGGTTCTTTTTCTCACGTGAACGCAGAAGGCGGGCATGTCTTGGAAAAACTGACTAT
>Ga0335069_10015445_pt1 | contig 10671 bp, 4 predicted proteins | sample Lox_Sample_11_FD_206714 | JGI IMG/M metagenome (GOLD analysis project Ga0335069, IMG submission 206714) | Soil microbial communities from Loxahatchee National Wildlife Refuge, Florida, United States - Lox_Sample_1.1 | ecosystem: Environmental > Terrestrial > Soil > Wetlands | place: USA: Florida... | reverse complement strand
CACCGTCAGCCGGAAAGCCATCCGTGTCCGGCCGCGCGGTTTCCCCCAATGGCGATGTAACCAGCTACGCCGCCGGTCCCGAGCATCCCGGGGCCTTGGCCACGCAGAGCGAACTCGCTTACACGGCCGGCCAGTCCGGGGACGCAGCCGCCGCCCGGGACCAGTTCGCCGCGCTGCTGCCCGTAGCCGAGCGCGTCCTCGGCCCGGAACACCCCGACACCCTCGCCGCCGGGTCCAGCCTGGCCTACTGGATCGGGCAGGCGGGCGACGCGGCCGACGCCCGGGACCGGTTCGCCGCGCTGCTGCCCGTAGCCGAGCGCGTCCTCGGCCCGGAGCACCCTGACACCTTGACCAACCGCCACAATCTGGCCAACTTCACGGGCTACGCGGGAGATGCAGCCGCCGCCCGGGACCAGTTCGCCGCGCTTATCCGCGTGCGCGAGCGCGTATTCGGCGCGGACTCTCCCGACACCCTGGTGGCCAGGTTCAACCTGGCCTACTGGACCGGGCGCGCCGGGGCCGCCGCCGCCGCCCGGGACCAGTTCGCCGCGCTGCTCCCCATCCGCGAGCGCATGTCTGGTCCGGACCACCCCGATACCTTGGCCGCGCGGGAGGAACTCGCGTACTGGACCGGGTGCGCCGGGGCCGCCGCCGCCGCCCGGGACCAGTTCGCGGCCTTGCTGACCTCCTATGAGCGGATCCTCGGCCCCGAGCACCCGGAGACCCTGGCCGTCTGGTACCAGCTTGCCCATTGGAGTTCGCTGGCGGGTGACGAGTCCGCCACGCAGTACTAAGGCCGGCTGCTGAGCACGGCCTTCCTCAGGCCTATCGGGCTCAGGAGGTGGCGAAGGTGAGTATCGAGACGCTCACCGCCGCTACCACCCACAACGCGATTGCCGCGGCGGCGATCGCTACTCCGGGGTTGGCCCGGATGCCACTCCAGCTCACCTGCCTGATTGGCTGCGAGAACCGCGTGAACCATATCCAGTCCGCGCGCCGGGCTACCCGTCGGCGGTACGCCACCGCATTCTCAGCGGTGGAGGTACACAGGCTCAGGACCTGCTGCCGCAGTTCCTCGGGCAGCGGGGCCAGCGGCAGCAGGCGGAGGAACGCCGCCGGGCGCATGGCGCCCCAGCCGTGACGGGCGCAGGTCTGGCATTCCCCGATGTGCCAGACGACCAGGTCACGCGTCTGCTCGGTCAGCTGGCCGTCCCAGTCGGCCAGCAACTCTCCCAGCTGCGGGCAGGCCTTCCGTCCGGTAAGCGCGATATGCAGCGCACCGAGGGCTTCCTCCAGCAGGCCTCGGGCGCGTGCGGCCAGGTCGCGCGCCCGGCTCTGTGACAAGCCGAGCACGATGGCCAGATCGTCGTCTTGCAGGTCGTGCCTGAAGCTCAGCTCGATGACCTCACGCTCACGCGGCTTCAGCCCGGCCAGGACGGAGTGGATCAGACTCCGGAGTTCGGCTTGCCCCTGGTCACCGCGGACATGGCCCGGGCCGTGGGCGGGCCTGCCGACGACGTGGAACGGCGCAATCGGGTCGGCTAGCTGGCTGATCACCCGGAACTGCACCGTCGCATCGGATACCTCATCGGCCGCACCGGCCGGCCGCCCGACCGCCCGGAACTGCACCGTCGCATCCGACACCTCATTGGCCGCACCGGCGGGCCGCCCGACCGCCCGGAACTGCACCGTCGCATCGGACAGGTCATCACCCGCATCGGCGCCCAGCCGCCTGATCGCCCGGAACTGCACCGTCGCATCCGACAGGTCATCCCTGGCACCCGCCAGCGGCCCGACCGCCCGGAACTGCACCGTCGCATCCGACAGGTCATCCCTGGCACCCGCCAGCGGCCCGACCGCCCGGAACTGCACCGTCGCATCCGACAGGTCATCCCTGGCACCCGCCGGCGGCCCGACCGCCCGGAACTGCACCGTCGCATCCGACAGGTCATCCCTGGCACCAGCCAGCGGCCCGACCGCCCGGAACTGCACCGTCGCATCCGACAGGTCCTCGGCCGTACCGGCCGGCTCGTCGGCCGCATCGGCCGTATCGGCCGGCGCGCCGCGGACCGCGGATGCGGGCCGGATCCGGCGTCGGCTTTCGTTACGGGTCAGTGCGAACAGCCAGGGGCGCAGCTTGGAGGGCTCGGGCAGGTTGCTGAGCGTTGCGCCGGCGATGACGAATGTGTCCTTCACGGCCGCGGCCGCGGCCGCCGCGTCCTGAAGGATCCAGTGGGAGTAGCCGTACAGGGCCGCCGCGTACCTGTCGTAGGCCATGGCGATGCCCGCCGGGTCTCCTGCCATGATCGCCGTGACGACCTCACGGTCGTACTGGACGCCGTGGCGTCGCGGTTCCGGCGTCTTGCTGGCGGAAGAACGGCCGGTCAGCTTGACGGGCGGGCGGGCGACCCCGCTAGGAGGCAGCTGCCTGGCGGCAGCGGCCGGAGGCCGACGGAATCCGGCCGGAAGCACCCGCCGGGCCGGACCGGCGGGAGGCCGACGGAGGCTGGCCGGGAGCGTTTGCCCGGCAGCATCATCAGATGACTGGCTCTTCCGGGCCGCCAGGGTTTGCTCGGGCGGCCGGATCGCATCAGCGACCCGGTCCGCCGCCAGATCGGCCTTAGCCAGGCTCTTCCGTGAGGTCTGGATATCGGGGTGACCGGAGCGCAGTGGTCGTTTCTGGTCGGCCGAGGTCCGCTCGAGCAGCGGGATCGCCTCGGCGGCGCGGCCCGCGTCCTGATAGGCCGTGGCCAGCTTCTGCCGTGTGGCCTGGGTGTCGGGGTGACCGGAGCCCAGCACTCGTTCCCGGTCGGCCAGGGTCTGCTCAAGCATCGGGATCGCCTCGGCGACCCGGCCCCCCTCCCGGTAGGCGGCGGCGAGATTGCCCCGGGAGTTCAGGGTGCTGGGATGGTCGGGACCCAGCAACCACTCTCGTATCTCCAGATTCAGCTCGTACAGCCGGATCGCCTCGGCGGTCCGGCCCGCGTCCAGGTACGCGCTGGCCAGGTTGTTCTGGGAAACGAGGGTTTCGAAATCATCGGGATCCAGCACGCGCTGCTGTATGGCCAGGATCTGCTCGAACAACGGGATCGCCTCGGCGACCCGGCCCGCCGCCAGGTATGCGGCTGCGAGGCTGTTCCGCGAGTTCAGGGTGTCGGGATGGTCGGGACCCAGGAGACGCTCAAGATCCCCGGCCAGCGGCTCGCCGACCGCGATTGCCTGCAGCGTGCTGTCACCGAGTTCAAGCGTCTGGTAGAACGCGACGAACCTGAGCCGCAGCAGGACCCAGGCGAGCTCTTCGTTGATCTCCGTCGCAGGCTCGGCCAGGTTATCCAGCAGCGCCGTCACCTGCTGCAGGATCCCCCTGACGGCCCGGCGATCTTGTGATCCCACGAGCGCCAGCGCGTAGACATCCAGCACGAATGCGGCGGCCTCATAGGCTGCCGTCAACCGCCCCCTGCGGGCCAGGCCGTTACGGATCACCCGCGCTACCAGCCGGTGCATGATGACAGTCTGGCCATCCAGGCTGAAGGTCAGGAGGGACCGGGCGCTGAGCCAATCCAGTACCCGGTCTACCAGCTCCGGCGCCACCAGGCGCCCGCCGCTGGTCAGCACGCCCGCCTGCCCGGCGGAATACAGTAGCGTGCGGTGAACCCCGGTCGGCGACAGCCCGGCCATGATCTCCATGACCCGGGTACAGACGCCGGTTCGGTCGGCCGCCCGGACTGCCTGCAAGGACAGCAGCACCGCCTGCGCCAGGCTGAGCGAGTCCGGCTGTCCATTGTCCCCCAGCAGGGAGACGTCGGGTGGCACCATCTGCAGCCGGTCCAGATACCAGGCGTATCCACCGCTCGGCTGCCCCGCTATCACCGACCCAGCGAGCGCCAGCGCCAGCGGCAGGTGCCCCAGCGTGCCAGCGACCGCGGCCGCTCCAGCCTCGTCGTCCTGGCCGGTCCGCTCGGCCAGGAACGCCGACGCCTCGTCGGCGCTGAACACGTCCACCGAGACGATGCTTCCCAGGGTGGCTGCCGACGGCTGACTGCTGATGATCAGTACCCTGGCGGTACCGCCGACCGGGACGAACGGCCGTACGGCCTCAGGGTCTGACACGTCATCGAATACCAGCAGGCATTCGTCCCCGTCGGTCTCCAGCCAGTGCCGCACCGCGGCGCCCGGGTCGATGACGCCCGGCCCGGAATCGCCGTCGGCCAGTCCTGTGGCGTCAGCCACCGCGGCCAGTCCGGCCCGCAGGCTGCCGATGTCCGCGCCATTGACCCAGGCCACCAGCCGCCAGCCCGCTGCCAGCTTCGCTCGCGCGTATGCGGCCGCCAGTTGCGAAGCGCCCAGGCCGTGCAGCCCTGTCGCCGCGTGGATCACCGATGCTTGCGCGCCGTCGCGGTCCAGCTCGGCCAGCAGGCCGGCCCGGGACCGGAAGCACGACGCCTCCATCGGGATATCACCGACGACGACCTGGTGATTCGCTGTCTCAGGCGGTAGCGGCTGCTGGGCCTCTGCCGTGCGGTCGGCCGTGACCTGATCGCTGACCATCAGGTCACGGGCGGCAGCCGGTCCATCTGGCTCCGTAGTGTCCCGCAGAACGTCGCCGCCAACGGTACGACTCACCAACCGCTCCCGCGCTGAGGATTCCAGAGACTGGCCGGGCTGCCGCCATGACGTGGCGGTGCCTCCATCAACATACCCGTCCTCCCAGTCTCAACATACTCGCCGTCCTCACCAGCCACCGCGGCTCGCGAGGGCCGGCCGCCACTACGACCGCCGCCTGGTTGCATGCCGCACCCAGGCCAGGACGGCCTTCAGGTCACCATCGTCGAGGATGTACGCGACGACGCCGAAGGCGATGATCGCGCCGCCGGCCGCGAGCACGGCCAGGGCGGCGGCCACCAGCTTATGATGCAGGGGCACCGCCAGGCTGACGGCCACGCCCACCGCGGTGCCTGCCGCGCAGGCGGCCAGCCCGGCCAGCGCCGCATGCCGGGCCCCCTGCACCGCGGCCGGGCCGCAGATCTTCCTGGTGACGAACACGAGCGGGATCGCCACCACAATCTGGCCGATGGTGGTGCCCAGGGCGAGCGCGGCGACCACCAGGCGGGCCGGAACCAGCGGGACGAGCACCAGGTAGGCCACGATCGCGACCAGCCAGCTTCCGGCCAGCGCCGCGGTGGCGACCTTGAGCCGCCCGATGACGAACATCACCCGCGACAGGTTCGCGATCACCGCGACGCCCGCGACGCCCGGAGCGAACAAGGCAAAGGCCTCGATCAGCTGTGGCACCTGGTCGGGCTGCTTGGCTAGCACGTGCGCAGTGGGAACCGCGATCGCCGCGATCACGGCCGTGCCGAGCAAGGACATGAGCAGGACCGCTCGCGTGGACCCGGCGCTGGTCCGGTCGAATTCCGGCCCGTCCCGCGCGGACAACACGGGGAACGCACTGACCACGATGGAAACGGCGAGTATCGCGGCCACGGAGTTGAAGACCTGCGTGCCGTAGTTGAATATGACGATCGCGCCGGTTTTCCCGTACCCGTTGGCCAGCGTAATCGATACCACGCTGGCTACGTCGATGGCGACGAGTTCGATGACGCCGACCAGGGCCAGGCCACCCGCCCGGCGTGCCACCCCCGGCGGGAACCGCAGGAGAGGCCGGAACTTAAGGTGCAGCCGCCATGTGGGCGGTATGGCCACCACGACCAGGGCGGCGATGCCCAGCGTGGTGCCCACCGACAGGACCAGCTCGGCCGTGAGGGGGAGCTGGGCCAGCGAATGCCCCTTGTTCAAGGGCACGAAGGCGAGATAGCAGGCAATGAGCACCAGGCTGGAGATCCCTGGGCCGATGGACGGCGCGGCAAACCGGCGGTAGGACTGCAGCAGCCCGTAGAGAACGACCGAGAGTCCGTAGAACAGGGCCTGGGGAGCAAACACCTGCAGCATCTCGCGGGTGACGGCGACCACGTCGGCGTGGACGCAGTGGGCGTTCGGGTTGCTGGGGTTCAGCAGCGAGGCGATCGGCCCGGCGGCCGCCACTATGACCAGGCACAGCGGCACCACGATGACAACGGTCCAGGTCAGCAGCGCCGAGGTGATCTGGCCGACCCGCGCCTTCTCCGCCGGGTTATGGGCCGCTTGCTCGGCCGAGCGAGCCAGCACCGGGACCATCGCCATGGACAGCGCGCCGCCCAGGATCAGCTGGTACAGGAGATCGGGCACCTGGTTCGCGGTGACGTACGCCGTGCCCAGGCAGCTCGCGCCGACAGTCTGCGAGAACACCAGGGTGCGGACCAGGCCCAGGACCCGGGACAGTACGGTAAGGCCGGCGACGACGAGGGCCCCGCGCGCGATGCCCGCAGCCAGCCCCGAATCCGGCTCCGGCTCCGCCAGGCCAGCCTCAGGGCTGGCCTGGACATGAACCTCCGGGTCCCCTTTCATGCCAGGCCTCCGTCCAGTCGCGCCCTGTCGGCCTACAGAATCCGGATCCAGCTGGAGACCTACCTAAGTAGACGCGTCCTGATCACAGGATTACGTAGCAGCCAGGAAAATACCCTCCAGGACCATGCGGGTTAGTTAAAGCGCGGCCGCGGCAACGGATGAGGGTCAGCCGAAGGCGAGGATGTAGCCCGCGCCGCGCAGCGCGCTGATCACGTCCCCGCAGTGCCCGGGTCCGCGGGTCTCGATCTGCAGGACCACCTCGACCTCGTCCACGTCCAGCCGCGGGGCCAGCCGGTCGTGCCCGACCTCCAGCACGTTCGCGCCGAGGTCGGCCAGGTCGGTGAGGAGCTTGGCCAGCGATCCGGGATGATCCGGCAGCAGGCAGCGAAAGGCCAGGTACCGGCCGGACGCGGTCAGGCCGTGGCGGAGCAGCTTGACCAGCAGCAGCGGATCGATGTTGCCGCCGGACAGCAGCACCACCGCCGGCGGGACGAAGTCGCGCGGATGCTCGAGCAGCGCGGCCACCCCGGCCGCGCCGGCCGGCTCGACCACCTGCTTGGCCCGCTCCAGGCAGAGCAGCAGACCGCGGGACAGGCCCTCCTCCGAGACCGTCACTACCCGCCCGCCGTAGCCGGAAATGATGCCGAACGGGATGTCACCCGGCCGGCTGACCGCGATGCCGTCCGCCATGGTCCGGCCGGCCTGCACCGACACCGGGTGCCCGGCGGCCAGAGAGCCTGGATAGGGCGCGACCGCCTCCGCCTGCACGCCGACCACGGTGATCTCGGGGTCCAGGGCCTTGATCGCTACCGTGATGCCGGCCGCCAGGCCGCCGCCTCCCACCGGCACCACCACGGTGCGCACCTGCGGGCACTGCTCGATGATCTCGAAGCCAAGGGTGCCCTGGCCGGCCACAATGTCGGGGTGGTCGTAAGGGTGGATGAACACGGCGCCGGTCCGCTCGGCGAAGGCTAGCGCCTCGCTGACCGCGTCCTCGACGCAGGTGCCGAGCAGGATGACGTCCGCGCCGTAACCCCGGGTGGCCTGAACCTTGGGCAGCGGCGCGCCCGCGGGCATGACCACGGTGGCGGCGCAGCCGAGCCGCCCGGCGGCGAATGCCACGCCCTGGGCGTGGTTGCCCGCGCTGGCCGCGACGACGCCGCGGGCCCGTTCGGCATCGGTGAGCCTAGCGATCCTGGCGTAGGCCCCGCGCACCTTGAACGACCCGGTCCGCTGCAGGTTCTCGCATTTCAGGTACACCGGCCCGGACACGGCCTCGGACAGCACCCGGGAGTGCAGCATGGGCGTGTCCGAGATCACATCCTGGATCAGCTTGCGGGCGGCGGTCACGTCATCGGAACCGAGCGTGCCTGGTGTAGTTGCCACGGGACAGAAGTGTGCCACCCATCTGCGGTCCTGGCGTCCTCCGGCTGGAACGCGGCCGATGGTAAAGACCCGCGATCACGACATACTGTCGAATAGTGCAGCAACACAGCCAGGATCCTCACGCCAGCATCCCAGCCCCCGCCACCCTCGCAGAGCTGCGCGCCAGCGGCCATGTGCACCGCGGCGTCAAGGAAGAGATCAGGGACAACCTGCTCGCCATGATGCGAGCCGGCCAGGACCCGTTTCCCGGCATCGTCGGGTTCGGCCAGACCGTGCTGCCCCACCTCGAGCGGGCCCTCATCGCCGGGCACGACATCATCCTGCTCGGCGAGCGCGGCCAGGGTAAGACCCGGCTGATCCGCACCCTGGCCGGCCTGCTCGACGAGTGGACGCCGACCGTCGAGGGCTGCGAGATCAACGACCATCCGTATCAGCCGGCCTGCGCGCGCTGCCGCAAGCTCGCCGCCGAGCTCGGCGGCGACCTGCCGGTCACCTGGCGGCACCGGGACGACAGGTACGGCGAGAAGCTCGCCACCCCGGACACCAGCGTCGGCGACCTGATCGGCGACATCGACCCGGTCAAGGTCGCCGAGGGACGCACCCTCGGCGACCCGGAGACGATCCACTTCGGCCTGGTACCGAGGACCAACCGTGGCATCTTCTCCCTGAACGAGCTCCCCGACCTGGCCGAGCGGATCCAGGTCTCGCTGCTGAACGTGCTGGAGGAGCGTGACATCGGCATCCGCGGCTACGCACTGCGGCTGCCGCTCGATCTGCTGCTCGTGGCCAGCGCGAACCCGGAGGACTACACCAACCGGGGCCGGATCATCACGCCGCTCAAGGACAGGTTCGGCGCCGAGATCCGGACTCACTATCCGCAGACCCTGGCCGACGAGCTCATCCTGATCAGGCAGGAAGCCGACATCTGGACGGCCGCAGAGCTCCCCGGCCACCTGGTGGAGGTGATCGCCAGGTTCACCCGCGGGGTGCGCGAGTCGCCCGCCGTCGACGCCCGCTCCGGGGTATCCGCGCGGTTCGCCATCGCCGCGGCGGAAAGCGCGGCCGCGTCCGCAGTGCGCCGGTCCGCGCTGGCCGGCTCGACGGCCGAGACGCCGGTTGCCCGGGTGTGCGACCTGCCAGCCATGGTCAGCACGCTGCGCGGCAAGGTCGAGTTCGAGGTCAGCGAGGAAGGACGCGAGGAGGAGGTACTCGGCGCCATGCTGCGCCGGGCGATCGCCGACACGTTCCGGTCCCGGCTGGGCAACGTGGACCTGACCGGCCTGCTCGCCAAGTTCGAAGACGGCGGCACGGTCGAGTCGGGCGAGCTCGTGCCCGCCACCGATCTCCTGCAGCGAGTGGGCGAAGTCCCCGGGCTGGCCAGGATCATGGCCCGGCTGGGCATGGAGGGCGGCGAGTCCTTCGGGCATGCGGCGGCGGCGGTGGAGTTCGCCCTGGAAGGGCTGTACCTGATGCGCCGCCTGTCCAAGGACACCGACGGCGGCACCAGCGTGTACGGGACCTAGCGCGACAAGAGGGGCACGACATGCCGAATTACCGGTACGGCCGCTACGTTTACGGACCGGACCCGCTGGCGCTGCCCTTCGACGTGCGCGGCGCTGTCGACGAGATGGGAGACGCGATCCTCGCCGGGGCCAACCCGGCGGACGCGCTGCGCGAGCTGCTCCGCCGCGGCCTCGGCGACCGGGCGGGCCGCCGAGGCCTCGACGACCTGCTGCGCCGGGTGCGGGACCGGCAGCGCGAGATCCGCGGCAGCGGGCGCCTCGACGGCATCCTCGAGCAGGCCCGCGCGCTGCTCGACACGGCCGTCGGGCAGGAGCGCGCCGAGCTGTTCCCCGACCCGAGCGACGAGGCCAGGCTGCGCGAGGCCGATCTCGACGCACTGCCCGCCGACACGGCCCAGGCGATCCGGCAGCTAGCCGACTACGACTGGCGCTCGCCCGCCGCCCGCCAGACCTTCGAGCAGCTCAAGGACCTGCTCCGCAGCGAGGTGCTGGACAGCCAGTTCCGCGGCATGCGGCAGGTCATGCAGAACCCGGACCCGCAGGCGATGCAGCGAGTCAAGGACATGCTCGGCGACCTGAACGAGATGCTGGCCGCCGATGCGCGCGGCGAGCATACCCAGGCCGATTTCGACCGGTTCATGGAGCGGTACGGCGACATGTTCCCGGACCGTCCGCAGAACCTGGAGGAACTGGTCGACTCGCTGATCAGCCGGATGGCCGCGGCGGAGCGGCTGCTGCGCTCGCTCAGCGACGAGCAGCGCGAGGAGCTCGCCCAGCTGATGGCGAACGCGCTGGAAGACGCGGGCCTGGCGGCCGAGATGGCCAGGCTCGCCGACGCGCTCCGGTCCCGGCGTCCCGAGCTGGACCGGGCCGGGATGAGCGGCGGCGTCCAGATGTCCGGCGACGAGCCGCTCGGCCTGGGCGACGCCACCACGGCGCTGGCCGAGCTGGCCGACCTGGGCGAGCTTGAGGCCGCGCTCGGCCAGGACTACCCGGGCGCGAGCCTGGACGACGTCGACGAGGAAGCGGTCCGGCGCGCCTTCGGGCGTCAGGCCGTGGACGACATCGAGGCCCTGCGCCGGATCGAGCGCGAGCTCGAGCGGCAGGGCTATCTGACCCGCAGCGCCGGCCAGCTCGAGCTCACCCCCAAGGCCGTGCGCAGGCTCGGGGACACGGCACTGCGCCGGATCTTCGCCGACCTGAGCTTCGGCCGCGGGCCCGGAGACCATGACCTGCGCGACGCCGGCCAGGCAGGCGAGCTGACCGGCACCACCCGCGCCTGGGAGTTCGGCGACGAGCAGCCGCTCGACGTCCCCAC
>Ga0335069_10015442_pt1 | contig 10671 bp, 10 predicted proteins | sample Lox_Sample_11_FD_206714 | JGI IMG/M metagenome (GOLD analysis project Ga0335069, IMG submission 206714) | Soil microbial communities from Loxahatchee National Wildlife Refuge, Florida, United States - Lox_Sample_1.1 | ecosystem: Environmental > Terrestrial > Soil > Wetlands | place: USA... | reverse complement strand
TTGCACCCCGCGGCGAGGAATAGGGCCAGCCCGGCGAGGCGACTAGCGGATCTCATCGAGGCTCACTCCCTCGGGAACGAGGTCCTTCGCCACGGCCCGGCCGTGCAGGTCGCGCATGTGCCCCCAACGATCGACCACCACGTGCGCAGAGACGATCCGCTGCGACCGCCTTCCCTTCGCGTGGGGCGCCTCTGCGGCCGCTTCGCGGTACTCCTCGGCGTAGCTGCCGAGCAAGGGAGCCAGATCCGGGTGGGAGAGGCCGTTCCAGCCGATCGCGAAGACCACGCCCACCGGCGAGACGTATTCCCTGATGGTGGTCCCCCCGCTTTCGAGCTCGTGGACCGTATACGCGGCGCGGGCGGTGACGCCCCGCGACTGTGCCGCGATTCTCTCCCCATCCGAGGTGATCGACGACTCGGGCTCCCCCAGCGCAGCTCGCGCTGCGGGGGCGGCCAGGGAGGCGGTGAGGGCGAGGCCGATGACCAGGGTGTGGCGCAGGTGCTTCATCCGGGGCCCTCCTCGGACCCCTGCAGGTGCCTAAGAAACGTTTGCATGGCAAGGGCCGGTCGGGGTCCCACCCCATCCTGCGGCATGTTGCCATCCGCTCGGACATCGCAGAGCCCTTGGCCAGGTGGGGCACCTTGCAGCCTCCTCACTCCGCCAGAAAGGCCGCATCCCTCAAGCCGGAGGGTGCCCCGCTCCGATCGCCGGCGCGCGCTGCGCGGTCCGGGCAGACGTGCAGGCGCACGTGGACCAGGGCAGGCTCGAGCGCCCAGGCCAATGTTTTCCCGCGCCCTGGTACCGCGACCTCCATGCCGGAAAGGAGAACGTGGTCCTCAGGATCACCCTCCCGGGTGACCAGCACCACGCCCCGATCGACCCGGAGCGAGGCCTCTCGACCACCAGGTATCCGGAGCACCTCGTCGCGCGCGAGGAACTGGCTTTCCCCGACGCAAGCCTCCTCGCGCTCTCCGGCTCCCCACCGTCGTAAGAAGCGTCTCATGGTCTCCTCCTTCGCCGTTTCCGGGATCATGGCGGGGAGGAGCTCCGGGCGGAAGTGCACGTGCACGCACGGCGGACGTGCGTTCTTGCACGGGGCGGTGCATCCTCGGGTGCATGCTCCTCTGGGACGACCTCAGGGTGTTCCTGGCCGCGCAGCGCACCCGCAGCCACGCCGGAGCGGCGCGGACCCTCCGGGTCGCGCCCACTACCGTTGGTCGGAGGCTCGCGGCTCTGGAGGCGGCGGTGGGGGCTCGGCTCTTCCAGCGGACGCCGGAGGGACTCGCCCCGACCGCCGCCGCGCTCGCCCTCCTCCCCCGCGCGGAGCGGATGGAGAGCGAGGCGCTCGAGGCGGAGCGGAACGTGGTGGGTGCGGACGCCCGCGCCACCGGCACGGTGTGCGTCACCTGCGGCGACGGGTTCGCCCACTACGTCATCTCCCCTGCCCTCCCCGCCTTCCTCGCCGCCCACCCCGGCCTCTCGGTGGAGATCCGGGCCGGCCCGCGTGCGCTCGACCTCACCCGCGGCGAGGCGGACCTTGCCATCCGGAACTTCCGCCCCCGCGAGAAGTCCCTGGTGATCCGCCGGCTCGGGATCGAGGTCCAGGGGCTCTACGCCTCTTCCGCCTACCTGGCGAGACGCGGTCGGCCGCGCTCCGCCGCCGACCTGGAGGGGCACGACCTCCTCCTCCTCGACCGCGAGTACGATCGCGTTCGGGGGCAGGCCTGGCTGCGAGCGCTCGCCCCCCAAGCCCGCATCGTGGTGCGCGCGAACAGCACCTCCACCCTTCAGGCGGCCTGCGCCGCCGGGGCGGGCGTGGCGATCCTGTCCTTGGCCTTCGTGGTGGGCGATTCGCGCCTCGAGCCGGTCTTGCCGCGGCTCGCGCCGCCGGAGCTCGAGGTCTGGTCCGCTACACACGGCGACCTGAGGTCGAGCGCCCGCGTGACGACCACTCTGCGCTGGCTTGAGCAGCTGGTCAGGGGGCTGGCCTTCTCCCGCTGAGCGGTGGCTCCAGAACGAGGGCCCGCCGGGCGTCACTCGAAGGAATCGAGCACCGCTCCGCGGCTCGCGCTCGATGTGGCCCGAGCGAACTTGGCGAGGACCCCCCGGGTGTAGCGCGGGGCCGGGCGCCTCCAGAGCGCGCGCCGCCGCGAGAGCTCGGCCTCCGGGACGTTCAGGGTCAGGGAGCGCGCGAGGGCGTCGATGGTGATCGAGTCGCCCTCCTCGACCAGGGCGATGGCCCCGCCCTCGTAGGCCTCGGGCGCGACGTGACCGACCACCATCCCCCAGGTGCCACCCGAGAACCGGCCGTCGGTAACGAGCCCAACGGTCTCGCCTAGCCCCTGGCCGACCAGGGCACTCGTCGGCGCCAGCATCTCGGGCATGCCCGGCCCGCCCCGTGGCCCCAGGTAGCGGAGGACCATCACGTCGCCAGGCCGAATCCGCCGTCCCAGGATGGCGTCGAGCGCCGACTGCTCGTCCTCGAACACGCGAGCCGGGCCCGTCATGGCGAGGTTCTTGAGCCCAGTGATCTTCGCCACGGCCCCCTCGGGGGCGAGGTTTCCCCGGAGGATCGTGATGTGGCCCTCGGGGTAGAGCGGCCGCGAGACCGGCCGAATCACCTCCTGCCCGGCGGGCGGCTCGGCGGGGAGCCCTGCCAGGTTCTCCGCCACCGTCCGGCCGGTGACCGTCGGACATTCTCCGTTCAACAGGCCCGCCTCGAGCAGGGCCCGCATGACCTGGGGCACCCCTCCCGCCCGGTGAAGGTCCACGGCCAGGTAATGCCCGGACGGCTTCAGGTCGCACAAGACCGGCACTCGGCGCCGGACCCGCTCGAAGTCCTCGAGGGTCCACTCCACCCCGGCCGCGTGGGCGATGGCGAGAAAGTGCAGGACCGCGTTGGTGGAACCGCCCACCGCCATGACGACCGCCACGGCGTTCTCGATGGCCGCGCGGGTGACGATGTCGCGCGGCTTCAAGTCCCGCTCGATGGCCTTCACGAGCACCCGCCCGGCCTCGCGGGTGGAGGAGACCTTCTCCTCGTAGGGATTGGCCATGGTGGAGCTGTAGGGGAGCGAGAGCCCGAGTGCCTCGAACGCAGCGCTCATGGTGTTGGCGGTGTACATGCCGCCGCAGGAGCCCGTGCCGGGAATGGCGTGCCGCTCGATCTCGCGGAGGTCCCCCTCGCTCATCCGACCGGCGGCGTACTCGCCCACCGCCTCGAACACGCTCACGATGTTGAGATCCCGCCCTTTCAAGCGACCGGGCAGGATCGTGCCTCCGTACACGAAGACCGAAGGTACGTTAGAGCGCAGCATTCCCATGACCCCGCCGGGCATGTTCTTGTCGCAGCCGCCGAGGACCAGCACCCCGTCCATCCACTGCCCGCCCACGCAGGTCTCGATGCAGTCGGCGATGACCTCGCGGGACACGAGGCTGTACTTCATCCCCTCGGTACCCATCGCCATGCCGTCGCTGATGGTGGGCGTGCCAAAGACCTGGGCCTTGCCCCCGGCGGCCTCGATGCCCTCCACCGCGGCGTCCGCGAGCCGCTGGAGGCCGGCGTTGCAGGGCGTAATGGTGGAGTGAGCGTTGGCCACCCCGACGAGCGGCTTCTCGAAGTCTTTGGCCTCGTAGCCGAGACCGTAGAACATGGAGCGATTCGGGGCGCGGGCCACCCCTTGGGTGATCATCGCGGAGCGTCGGTTGGACATGACGGCGGACTCCCGGGGCGTTCGGTTGGATATGTCCGCCGCCTGCGGCCGCGTCCAGCCGGAAGCCTCGATCCGCGGAACCGGCCGCCCGCCCGAGACCGCTCGACTGGGCAGAGGTCCCGGCTCCACCCGGCCGGGTATACGCCCTCCCTGTCGCCGGGAGTCGGGAAGAGCCGCAAGGGGCGCATGAAGACGGTTGCGCGGCCCCTCGACGGGCGCCGGCCCGGGGATCCTTCGCCCCCCTCGTTCTCCGGCGGGTTCTGCGACCTCACCGGGAGAGCCGCCTCTTCACTCTCCTGCCGTGCCCGGCCCGGCCCACGAACCGCCCGTCCCGGACGACCGGCGCGCCTCGGCAGAAGACCGACCGGACCCGGCCGTGGATCCGCCACCCCTCGAACGGGCAGAAGTCGGTGCTCATGTGCAGGGCGTCCGCGGTCATCACCCACTCCGGTTCGGGATCGTAGATCACCAGGTCCGCGTCGGCCCCTGGATCGAGGCTTCCCTTGTGCGGCCAAAGCCCGAACAGGCGCGCGGGCTCGGTCGAGGTGAGGGCCACGAGCCGCTCCAGCCCGATGCGGCCTTTCGCGACGCCCTCGGTGTACAGGATCGAGAGGCGGCACTCGATCCCCGAGAGCCCAGAGGGGACCTTGTCGAACCGGCCTGCTCCCAGGCGGAGGTTGTCGGCGGGCGGGACCCCGGCGTCGTCGGAGGAGATCACCTCCAGCGTCCCCGAGGCCACGGCCCGCCAGAGGCCCTCGACGTCGAGGAGGCCGCGGAGGGGCGGGCTGCAGATGAACAGCTGGCCGCGCGGACCGCGAAGCGCCTCCTCGGTGAGCGCGAGGTAATGGGTACAGGTCTCGGCGTGCACGGGAAGGCCCTCGTCCCGCGCCTCCCGGACGAGGGCCACGCTTTCCTTGGCCGAAAGGTGCACGAGGTAGACCGGGGCGCGGACCTGCCGGACGAGATCGAGGATGCGGCGGACGGCGACCACCTCGGCCTCGGGCGGACGGGCGCGGGCGTGGTAGATGGGGGCGAGGTGCCCGGCGGCGAGCTCCCGGGCTGTCGCGCGCTCGACGATCGGGTCGTTCTCGGCGTGGACCATGAGCATTCCGCCGCTCTGGGAAGTGGCCTCGAGGAGCGCCAGGATGCCCTCGTCCTCCACCAGCCTCCCCGAGTGCTTGTAGGTGGTGAAGCACTTGTAGGTGGGGAAGCCGGCCTCCACCAGGCGGGGGATCTCGGCCAAGGTCGCCGGGCCGGCATCGAGGAGGATGCCGCTCGCGCTCCAGTCGATGCACGACTGCCGGGCCTTCTCCTCCTTCTCCGCCACGTTGGCCAGGATGGATCCGCCCTTGGGCTGGGTGGTGAAGTCGATGACGGTCGTCACCCCCCCGTGGGCTGCCGCCACGGTGCCCTGACCGTACCCGTGCACCGTGGAGGTCCCCATGAACGGAGAGTCGAAGTGGAGGTGGGGGTCCACCAGGCCGGGCAACACCAGCGTCCCCGAGGCGTCCAGGGCCTCGTCCACGGGCTCGTGGTCGAGCCCTCCGGGGACCGCCACCGCCTTGATCACCTCGCCCTCGACGAGCAGGTCGGCGGGGCTCGCCCGCTCGGGACCGACCACCGTGCCGCCCCGGACCAGGATCCTCTTCTCCGCCATGGCTCGCACCTCCGCCGTCCGCGAGACCTCGCCTCCTAGGAGGAGGTCACGCGCCGGTACTCCGCCATCATCTCCTCGATGGTGAGGACGTCCCGCCGCACGCCGTAGCCGCCCAGGGCCTGGGCCAGCCGGGTGATCTGGGGCGGCTTCACGAATGTCTGAGCCAGGACTTCCGGGCTGCCGAACACCTCGCGGGTGGAGCCGTCCATGAGCACCCGCCCTCGGCTCAGGACCAGGCAGCGCCGGGCGTACTCGGAGACGATGGGCATCTCGTGGGTGATGATGATGACGGTGTGCCCGTCCTTCTCCCACAGGTCGCGGAGGAAGTTCATGACCTCCACGGACTGGCGCCGATCCTGGCCGGTGGTGGGCTCGTCGACGATGATGACCCTGGGCCGCATCGCCAGGATGGAGGCGATCGAGACCCGCTGGCGCAGCCCCTTGGTGAGGAAGAAGGGGTGCTCACCGAAGAGCTCCTCCTTCAGCCCGCAGACCTTGGCCGCCTCGCGCACCCTTCGCTCGACCTCGTCCCCGGAGAGGCCGATGTTCCTCGGGCCGTAGGCGATCTCCTTGTGGACGGTGTTGTTGAAGAGCTGGTGATCGGGGTTCTGGAACACGTAGCCGACCTTGGTCACGATCTTCTTGGTCGTGCCGCGCTCGCGCGTGTCGAGGTCCCCGATGCGCACCGAGCCCTCGGTGGGCCTCAGGATCCCGTTCAGGCACTTCGACAGGGTGGTCTTGCCCGAGCCGTTCTGCCCGATGAGCGCGATGAACTCGTTCTCCCGGACCTCGAACTGCACGCCGTCGAGGGCCCGGGTGCCGTCGGGGTACTCGAGGACCAGGTCCGAGGCTCGGATGAGCGTCTCGCTGCTCATGGCCGCGTCCCCTGCCCGGCGGGTGGGCCGAGGAGCGCCTTGAGGGCCTCCAGGTCGTCCTCGAAGCGGGCCGAGAGCCGGCCGTGGAATGCGCCCTCGCGCCTTAGCCGGTCGAGGAACATTGTCGCCTGGGGCGGCTGGATCCCGTGCTCCACCAACTGATCGCAGTCCTGAAAGAACTCCGCCGGCGGGGCCGCCCGGGCGATGCGACCGCTGTAGACGAGCACCATGAGGTCGGAGAGCGGGGCGACCTGCTCGACGTTGTGTTCCACCACGATCACCGTCATGTCCGTCTCCCGCTTGATCTGCAGGAGGATGGAGAAGATGGCATCCTTCCCGAGCGGGTCGAGCATCGAGGTAGGCTCGTCCAGGATGAGGATGCGCGGCTTCATGGCGAGCACGCTGGCGATCGCCACCCTCTGCTTCTGACCGCCCGAGATCTCGTAGGGGGACTTGTCCCAGAGGCCGTCGATCCCGGTGAGGGCGCTGACCCAGGAGAGGCGCTGCTCGATCTCCCTCAGCGAGAGCCCGATGTTCTCGAGCCCGAAGGCCAACTCCTCCTCCACCGTCATGGAGGTGAACTGGGCCTCGGGATCGGCGAAGACGAACCCCGTCTCCTGGGCCAGCCGCTGGGCGGACAGTGAGCGAGTGTCCTGTCCGAAGATCTCCACCTGCCCCCGCCACACCCCGTGAAAGCTGTGGGGAATGATCCCCTTGATGCACGAGACCAGGGTGGTCTTCCCGTGCTCGTTCGGGCCGACCACGCTCACGAAGGAACCGGCCGGGATTGAGAGATCGACGTCCGTGATCGCGAACGTGTCCCGGCCCCCGTACTTCCACCCCAGGCCTCGAATGGTCGCCGCGTCCATGTCCGGTCACCCGCTCAGCGCGGTGAGGAAGTACTGGCGAAGCGGCGACTGGGCCACGGCGAAGGCCCCGAGGAAGATCCGCGCCGCGGCCGCGCCGCACAAGAGCACGTCCATGACGGTGATGAGGATCGCGTCCCTCCGCCGGAAGACGTACTTCGTGTGAATGTAGTCGCTCCGTTTCCCTCCGCCCTCGATCTTCCCGCTGATCGTGTACCCCCGCGCGAAGAGAGCGTTCGAGATCTCGTCGGTCCGACGGATGGCAATGGTGAAGAGCGGGATCATATACATGGCGTAGAGCTTGGCGCGGTCCCTGAGGGAGAGGGAGGTCTCGTCGAGGCCCCGGGCCCGCTCCGCCTCCCGGATGGTGCGCATGTCCTCGAGGAACATGCCGGCGGCGCGAAGGGCGAGGCTCAGGAAGTAGGTGACGGCGAACGGGATCCGCATCGAGCGGATGGCGACGAGCGTCTCTCGCTCCCGGTTGGTGGAGAAGTACTGGATGGTCCCGAAGAGCATGGCCATGAGACGCCAGTAGCTGGCGAACGTCCAGTAGAGGGACTCGGCGTAGAGGGTGATCCCCGCGAAGCGGAAGGTGTGGAAGCTCGGGTCGCGGTTGGGAAAGGCGATCGACACCGTGAACATGAAGATCGCGACGGTGACGGTGAGGGGGAGGTAGATGCGTAGTCCGGAGAGGTCGACCCGGGCCCATCGCAGGTAGATGAGGATGAGCAGCACGAGGGCGATGTTGATCTCCGGGACGTCGATGAAGAGCGAGACCACCCCCAGGAACACCAGGGTGTGGAGACGGGTCAGGGGGTGAAGCGCGTACAGGGGGGAGGTCACCGGGACCACCCCCAGGAGCGTCCTTCGCATCCTCTGCTTCGCTGCGTCCGGTCGTTCCGCCACCATCACCTCCGAAGGCCCGTGCAGGCCAAGGCCGTCCCGGGTCTAGGGGCCCGGAAAGCACCGGGGAGAGGCACTTGAGGCCCCTCCCCGATAGTGGCCAGGGTGCGCGCCCGGTTTACGCCCAGTAGCCCTTGCAGAACGCCTTGGTCTTCACCACCAGGGGCGAGATGAACTTCAGCATGAGCACGCCCAGGATCCAGGAGGCCACGCTGTTCCCGAGGAACCAGCCCGCCCAGGCCACCGGGTGGGCGTCGGCCGTGATGAGCCCAAACCAGCGGAGCACGAGCGTGCCCCAGAGCGCCCCGATCGCGTTCGCGACGATTATGCCGACGAGGGTGAACCAGAGCCAGTCGCGGCCGTGCTTCAGGCTGGGGTTGAGCGCCATCTGCCGGAACACCCAGCCGGCGGCGATGCCCTGGATGAAGTTCCCGGGGATGTAGGCGAGCGAGACCGGAAGCGGGGCGGAGCCGCTCAGGGCGTTCGAGATGACCGGGAACACGAAGGCGGCGATCCCGCCCCACATCCCGTACCAGACCGATCCCACCGCCTGGATCGCCTGCCCGGGCCAGAAGGCGGAGACGAACCCGATGGGGATGGCCAGGCTTCCGAAGGTCCCGACCACGATTCCGATACCGGTGAACAGCGCCAGGGCCACCACATGGACGATGCCGGGTTTCCTGACCTCTCCAGGCTCGAGCTTCCACACGCTGTCGGTGCTAGTCCCGTTTGCCATGAGCTCTCCCGTTGTACTCTTCGTGAAGGCACCGTTCGGGCAACCTCTCTCTGCCGCACGGCAGCGCCTGTTCGAGGAGTGTGCGGGCGCATCCTACCGGGCGAGAGCCCGCCGCGAAAGAGGGGGCGCCGACCGCGGATCGCCCAACGGGATCGGCGGCTGCGAGGAAGAGGCCCGGCCACAAATCGTCATTGCGCCTCGCGGGCGACGCGCTGCGCCACGGCCAGAAGATCGAGCCGATCCCGGCGCGGTGGAAAAGGGTGGGGCAAGAGCCACCAGTCCTCGGCGAGCGACGCCGAGGCGCCCGGGCCGAGCCTCTCCGCGGGCCCGATGGGCTCGAGCTCGCAGAACCGGTCCTGGTACAGCCAGATGGAGAGCGTGATCGCGGCCAGCTCCGCGTACGCTCGGTCCGGGAAGACCGGCCAACGCTTCACGAAGAGCAGGCCCGACGGCTCGAGGTACGCCATCCAGCCCGCGGTGCTGTCGAACCCGAGCTTGGGGTGCTCGAGAGGTCCGACCACCTCGAGGAACCCGTCGCGAGCCCGGACGCTCGGGTCGTTCGGGGCGAAATCCAAGAGCTCCGTCCTCGTCGTGTGGTACTGCACGTAGCCGCGCGGGAACCGGCTGCCCGGCGTAAAGGGGACGATCACGATCCCGCCGCCCGGGGTCATGGTCCGCCCCCAGTGGCAGATCGAGCGGGGCTCGCCCGAGAGGTTCGTCACCGTCTGCTCGCATCTCAGGTGGGAGGAGCGGGAGTCGAGGGAGAAGGTCCGGACCACTTGCAGGCCGGTGGCGGGATCGGGCGCGCTCCTCAGCCCCACGACTCCGCCCGGACCGGTCTCCTTCGACCAGGGGCCGAGCCACAAGTCCGGGTGCGGCGCGATGGTCTTCTCCGGGCCGACGTCGAAACGCCCGCCCCAGGGGTCGATCTCCCTCGCCCCCGGGTGCCAGAGGTAGCCGGCCTGCGCGGGATCGAGCGCGATCGCGTCCTCGCCCCTCCACGCGTACCTGAGCACGCGGCCGCCGCAGGCAGGGCAGAGCACGACGCTCGCCTGCTCGTTCTCGAGCTCGATGCAGTCGGCGTATCCGTGCAGCTCGATCGATCGGACGCGGGTCATCGGGCTCGTGCCTCCCTGCGCTCTTGGCCCGACGACGTCGCCGGAGCCCGTCCAAAGATGGCACGCATCGCCGCTCCCGTGCCAGCCCGGCAGCCCGCCACTGCGCGACCAGAACGCTCCGTCCGTTCCACCCGGCCCACCCGGTCCCGACTTGGGCTGGCGCCGGCAGGGTAGGGGAGGCAAGACTTCGCCCGGAGGGGCTCGCGTGCGGGGCGGGAAGGAGAGGAGGACGGGATGGCGAACGGGGTCGACGCCGGACTTCTCGTGCGGGTGGACCGGTACATCGAGGAGTTGCTCGTCCCTCCCGACGCCGCGCTCCAGAAGGGGCTCGCCGACGCCGCCGCCGCGGGCCTGCCCGACATCGCTGTCTCGCCCAACGAGGGGAAGCTCCTTTACCTCGTCGCGCGCCTGGCCCGGCCCGGCCGGATCCTCGAGATCGGCACGCTGGGTGGCTACAGCACGACCTGGCTGGCCCGTGCCCTCGAGCCCGCCGGGCGGCTCGTGACGTTGGAGATCGATCCGCTTCACGCCGAGGTGGCCCGCCGGAACCTCAAGCGTGCCGGGGTGGGCGATCGGGTGGAGGTTCGCGTCGGACCCGCGGCTCGAACGCTGCGCGCCATGCTCGAGGCGCGCGAGCCGCCCTTCGACGTGGTCTTCATCGACGCCGACAAGGAGGGGTACCCCGAGTACCTCGACCTCACGCTCCGGCTCTCGCGGGCGGGAACGGTGATCATGGCCGACAACCTGATCCGGGGAGGCCGGGTCCTGAACCGGGGCTCGACCGACCCCGACGTACGGGGGGT
>Ga0335069_10015441_pt1 | contig 10672 bp, 13 predicted proteins | sample Lox_Sample_11_FD_206714 | JGI IMG/M metagenome (GOLD analysis project Ga0335069, IMG submission 206714) | Soil microbial communities from Loxahatchee National Wildlife Refuge, Florida, United States - Lox_Sample_1.1 | ecosystem: Environmental > Terrestrial > Soil > Wetlands | place: USA... | reverse complement strand
CCGTGGTATTATGCTGTCTTCAGGGATGTATACGGATAATATCTGGAGTCCCCTCCGCCAGCCAACCCAGAGTGCACAATGAAAACCTCTACTCCCTCAGCACCTAAAAAAGCCGAAGCCAAGAGCATACTCCTAATCGGTCCCCCCGGCGGCGGTAAGACGACCCTGATGTTACAATTCCCCAAGCTCAAGGTCTACGACTGCGACCGCAACCTCGACGGCCCCGAGCGTTACATCCGCCAGAAGGTCAACAAATCCCTCTCCTATGGCTACGATCAGGTCTGCTACAAACCCGACGGCTCTGCCCGCCCTGTCGAAGAATGCTTCGATTACCTTCTCGACCAACTCCTTATAGACCGCGCGCAACCGGACCCCGAGGTCGAGACAATCGGCATCGACTCCCTCACCCTAATCAACGAGTTTATCATCCGCAAGGTGTTGAAGGACAACAAAGCACCGATGATGCAACTCAACTATTGGCAGCCTTTTAAGACGCTAATGAATACGCTCATCTGCCGTCTGCGTGATATGGGCAAGACGACAATAATCACCTGCCATGAGGTCAAAGTCGAAGAACCGGACCCCAAGAACATCATGATCCCACGTATCACCGCGTATGCCCCCTCGATAAACTCCGGCATCGGAGACTACTTCGGTGCGTTCTTCACCGATATGTGGAGGTGTCAAGCCGACATGGCACCGGCGGGAGTTGAATATAAGCTAGTTCCCATTAGGACCAAGCTAAGTGATTTGAAAAACTCAATCGGTCTACCTAACGAGATAAAGAACCCCACCTATGCTGCACTACAGCCTTACTTAAATGGAAACTCCAAACCCTGAAAAGAACAAACGTATCGTCAACGACGCCATCAACATCCTCCGTGAGAGGAAGCCGGACGCCGTAACCCCTCCCCCTAAATCTGACGTCGAACAGGTAATGGACCGCATCGAGGCCACCTACCGTAAAATCGACGCCTTCGTTCGGCCAATCGCCGACCTCGAACGAGACAAAGGCACGAAGCTTGATCTGCAAAAGAAAATGTTAATGGCCACTCTGCACAAATTCTGGCTGGACGAGCTGATGCAGTATAACGAGGACGAGGTGCGGTTTCTCTGTGCCCTAGTCCATGCCGGGGAGATGTGCAATAGATACCTATGAACCCTGACGATCCGAACTACTGGGAAGAGATGTATAGACAGGCAGCTACAGAGCGCGACCGGGCTCAAGCCGCGTGCGCGGAACTTCGCGAAGCCTGCGGGATGAATAATCCATGGCCTGTTTTGGACGTTTTGCATACGCTCGCAAATTGGTGCGATCACCTTGGGCAGGTGCACGATTGTGATTGTTGCGGATATGAAGTCCGAGCAGAAGGCGTAAAGGTGGCAAGGGACATGGTCGTAAGGTTTGGGGATGCTCTTAAATCCAACTGCGGCCAACCCTTGCTCGACAAGCTGGCCGCGCTGGAAAAGGAGAACGCCGAACTGCGCAATTTACTCCCACCTCGTTCGTAGTGGGAAGTAACATAAAAACCAAGCGAACAAAGCGAAAAAAGACAAAGCAAAACATATGACAGAAGAACAGGTTAAAAACAACATCAACGAAGCAGACCCACTGGATACGCCGTGTAATGATGTGGATACATCGATGCCGAAGCTCCAGCCAGGTCGCGTGTATCGTATGGAGATCCGCAAGTCAACTGTCGGCCCGGCCAAAAAAGACCCGAGCCGCCAGACGCTCACCATCGAACTCCGCACAACGGAGGACGCAGTCTCCACCGACGGCAAGCCTATTCACAAAGGCTACCCGATCTACGACCGGCGGAGTATCACCCCGTCGGATAAAATGGACCTCGGCGCAATCGCCAAGGGTATCGCGACCATCGTAAAGGCGACGGATTTGGTGAACTCCGGCGTAACCGCCCGCCAGATCATCAACGACCCGTCGATGTTGGACGGGAAGTTGGTTGATGTCAAGACGAAGATCGTCCCTGAATCCGACGGCTTCCCGGAGTCTACGGGCATCAGTCAGTATATCGCCATCAACGGCTAGGAAGCGGAGAACCCTGGGCGGGATTGGGCAATCCCCAGTCCCGTCCTATTTTAGGACATGACATATGCCTCTTCCCCAACTGCCTGACATCTTCATCAAACCGAATGGAGAGAAACCAATGGAATTGAACGAATTATACGTTCGCCTCGGCCTTAAGACCTTGGCCGCTAAGGAATTCCTCGAACTTTCTCTCCGCCATGTGATTCTGTTTGACCATAAACAACTCGACTACGGCCCGAAGAACATCTCCTCCTTCGGCACCTTCGGAGTTGTAGTCCGAATGAACGACAAATTCGAACGCATCAAGACCCTATTCAACTTCGGTCGTCGCAAACGTGCCGTGAACGAATCAATTCGGGACACCTTCTCCGACGTTCACGTCTACGCCCTCATCGCACTGATGCTTGAGCAAGGTGTCTGGCCGACCGAAGAACCCCCTAAGACGTGAACAGATTTGTTGCTTTTATAAAACGGTCCGTCCAATCCGGACCGTTGTTATTTGTCTTTATAATGACGGCAATATATCTAATCCTAGTAGCCGTTGCCAAATACATTTTGAACAAATGAGAACTCTATCCCACATCGCGAGTATAATTGAATCCCAAGGACGAAAAGGCCTTGTCGACCTAGCCATCCGCCACATCGTAAAGCCCAAGGCAAAGTGTAGATTCATCGCTCAAGACAGAATCCGAGGCAAGTTCGTTATTGAAATCGGCGGACTATCTGAGCCTTTTACCTCTGGCGGTATGATGCCACTTTACCCACATATTCGGAATCTCCAAAACTGGAACCCTTTTCCCTCTCAAGGTGACTGCTTCGCCGAATGTCCCGTGAACAGCTTTCCATTCGATGGTTTTACCTCGAAGCCCAGTTTGCCGGTCGACGCCGACGCCATTATCTCCTGCCACGCGTTGGAACACACCGCCAACCCGTTACAGGCCCTTGTGAACTGGAAATCCTTTCTTCACCTTGGCGGCCATCTTATTCTCGTCGTCCCTGACCGAGCAAAGATGTTCGACCACCGAAGACCTCTTACAACCTTCGGCCATCTACTGCGTGACTTCGCGGACAAAACCCCCGAATCTGACAGAACCCATTTCCACGAACTAGTCCTCTATGACGTTCATGCCCCCGGCTTCTGTCCCGACCTTCCTTTTTATCACCTATCCCCAGACTCCACTTGGCTGGATCGCCTCAAGGACAACACCAAATGGCGCTACTTTCACCACCACACCTTTGACGAACAACTCACCCGCCAGTGCGTCAACTGGGCGGGATATAGACTAATCTGCTCCGAAACCGTTAATCCATTTCACATTGTAGTCTTGGCCCAATTATGTCATTAATCAATCCATCCTACACAATCGCCTTGCTCACCGGCACGGCATGTCAACTTGGCTGTAAGTCCTGCCCTGCCGGCCGGAAAGAGGAACAAGTCCCAGGAACGATGCGGCCAGAGGTTCTTGACCGCGCTTTGACCCATATCGGCAGCCAGGTGAAAATTACCAGCGTAGTTTGCCATAACTACAACGAACCATCCCTCATCCCTTGGCTGTGGGAATTGATTTACACGGTAAAGAAACACAACACCCTCGTATTCCTCAGCACCAATCTCTCCTGCACCCCGAAGATGTTCGACAACCTCCGCCGAGCCTTGGCCTTCGGAGTCGACAACTTCATCATCTCATGCAGTGGATTTACTCAAAAGACCTACGAAATCTCCCACAAAGGCGGAGACATCGAACTCGTAAAACGCCTCATGCGTGAAGTCGCGAGGATTAAACGCAAGGATACTCCGGTCCGCGTAGGTTGGCATCAATACCGCTACAACACGCATGAAGAACCCCTAATGCGCGAATATGCTGAGTCCTTGGGCTTCACCTTCACCCCCTATGCCTGTAGTCTCCTTCCCCTTGAGGTCGCCATCGAGGCGATGGAAAGCGGAGTGCCACATCCTGGTGCCGAAGACCTCATCACCCCGATGCCCGAAGCCAAGAAACTCTGCTTCGAACGCCGCCATTTCCGATGCGTATACCAAGACTCTTGGCTCGTTCTCGAACCCGATGGGAAGCTTAGGTTCTGCTCCCCACGCAGCATGGATAGGACCGAGCAGTTCAAACCCTATGCCTGGGACATTGACGTAGAGAAATACCGCCAAGAGAGGTATAAGAACCCAACCTGCATCGCCTGTAAAGCCAAAGGCTACCACGTCTATGGCAACCAGCAATATCACCGCAAGGTCCACTCCCTCACCCGCAACCTGGAAGACGCCTACAAACTCATGGGCCTTGGCGGCAAGTTTCCTTGGCTGAGTAAACTAATTAACTCCCGTATGTATGTCCGCCCGAAAGGAGGACGGAAGTAATGCAATGGCACAATCCAAAACCAGCGCCTGAGAAGTTCGGAGTTGTTATGACCATGCTGGCCGCCACGGCTGCAACCGTTGCCGTAGTCGGCTCCTTCATAATCATCCTCCTACTCCTACCAATCTCCTTGGTCATAGTAGCCTACCGACAACTCAAAAAAGAATACCACGATTACATGGACAAACCTAAATGAACACCCTAGTCTTTGACACCGAAACAACCGGAATGTGCGACTTCCGGCTACCTCCCTCCCACGCATCTCAGCCGCGTCTCGTCCAACTCGGAGTCCATCTATACGACTCCGCCTGGAATCTCTGTGCTGAGGTGAACCTCATAATTCAACCCTTCGGCTTTGACATCCCAATCGCCGCCGCCAAGGTGCACGGTATAGACACGGCAAAGGCCAAGTCCCTTGGCGTCGCGGAGTTGACTGCCTTGGATGTATTTGATAGTCTGCTCAACGTGGCCGACATTGTCGTAGCCCACAACATAGACTACGACACCCTCGTAATCCGTCACGCATGGCACATATGGCACCGTGCCCCTAACCGCAACCTCATGAAGTGCCAATTCTGCACGATGCGCGCCTATACCGACATCTGCAAGATTCCCTCGAAGTTCAAGGACGGGGAATACAAATGGCCGTCTTTACAGGAGGCGTATAAACACTGCTTCGGCAAAGAGTTCGAAAACGCCCATGACGCCATGGCGGATGTGAAGGCCTGTGCAGCAATCTACTACCGACAACTATGCAAAAACACAAACTCCTTGCCGCCATCGGAACAATCGCTTTCTGGGTCCTTATCTACTACTTAACAAAATGAACGGCTGGATTGGAGTTGACTTAGATGGAACACTAGCCGAATACCACGGCTGGAAAAATACCTTTGATATAGGAAAACCTATACACAAAATGGCTACCCGAGTTCAACAATGGATTCACGAAGGGAAAGACGTTCGTATATTCACCGCTAGGGTGGATGGCGGCACAGTTGCCAAAAGTCTAGACCCTTCAATCAGCGATTCGACTGTTGAAATCTACAAACAAACAGACCTAATCATAAAAATGATCCAAGACTGGACTGAAAAACACTTCGGAAAAAGACTGCCTGTAACTTGCAAGAAAGACTTCGGTATGATAGAACTCTGGGATGACCGCTGCGTCCAGGTCATACCTAATACAGGCGAACGTGTCGATGGCAAAGATTAACTATGAACCGCCTTTCCCTCCCTACAAATGAAATCCTCGTTGAAGACCGCTTCCGCCAAGACCTTGGCGACATTGATGGCTTGGCTGACTCCATTAGCCGTGTGGGTCTTATACAACCCATCGTCATCAACCACCAAAAGCGACTTATTGCAGGCGGTCGTCGTCTGGCTGCTCATATCAAGTTGGGGTTACCTAATATTGATGTCGTTTATAGAGAGACGTTAAACGCAGACGAATTGCATGAGATGGAGTTGGAGGAGAATGTCCGACGTAAGGACATGTCCTGGCAGGAACGATGCCTGCTTGTCGCTCAAATCCATCAACTCAAACAACGCCGCGGCATACTCGAAGGTCGACAATGGGGAATGCGTGAAACCGGCGAGTTGATGGGCGTATCTAAGTCCCATATCGGCTACACCCTGACCGTTGCGAAGTGGCTCTCTGACAAAGAGCATCCCGCTTGGAAGTCCGACTCCATGGCTGACGCTTGGAAAGAATTCTACATGAAGCCGAATGAAGAAGCGGCACGTGCGGAACTTGCCAAACGACAACAGGAGTTGTCCGCCGACGCATCCGTAATGGGATTGTTCGGCATTCCCGACGACCTTAAAGGCAACGGCCTAACTCCTTTACAGGTCCAAAATGGGGAAGGAATAGACCTACCCGACCCACTTCAGGATGCCCGCGACCGTTACCTCGCTAACCCCTTGAACCCCCGTGATGGCTTCGATGCCTACTGGGCTGAGAGGCAGAAGTTGCTATCAAAACCGGAAAACATAATCCGCCTCTCCCCTTCGTTTCATCTAGCCACTGACAAAGACTGGGTCATACGCTTCATGTTTGAATACAAGGGCATGTTCGACCACATCATAACCGACCCACCTTATGCGATCGATATGGACATGCTCAACCAGAACAACCCTCATGGCGGTATGCAAGGGTTGGAGGACATCCTCGACGCCCATGAGGTCGACTACAACTTAGACCTTCTCGCCAAGTTCTTCCCGGCGGCCTACACCACCCTTAAGGAAGATGGATTCTGTGTCCTCTGGTGTGACGTAATGCAATGGCAGTATTTATATGACCTAGCTATCAAGGCAGGCTTCAAAGTGCAGAGATGGCCCCTGACCTGGTGCAAGCTTCATCGTTGTATGAACCAAACCGCCCAATACAACTTCACCAAGGATACCGAAATCGCTATGGTGTGTCGTAAGGGCAAAGCGGTGTTAGTCGAACCTGCTTTAACGTGTCGAATCGCCGCCAGCAACGAGGATGCGAAGCGAGTCTTCGGCCATCCCTTTGCCAAACCCTTCGAAGTCTGGGAGTTCATCGCAAAGTATGTCTCCTTCGAAGGCCAATTAATCCTCGACCCTTTCGTCGGCCGCGGCTCTTGTGCCATTGCCATGTTGCGCATGAACCGCCGTGTCATGGGCGTCGAACTGGAGAAAAACCACTACGACGCTTTGCTTGAAAATCTCAAACGCTACTATCTAACCCTCAACCCCTCCTTCGTCTTCCTATGACCCCTGTAGACTTTCCTGAAGCGAACTGTAACTACGGCCCTCCTCCCGACCTGGCCGAATCCCAATGCCATACCATCCGTGCCTATAAAGGCACCGTCCAACAAGGCTCCTGTGATGGTGTGGACATCGTTGTAGTCGCTTGGCTGCCAAACAGAGAGGACTTGCTTAAACTTCAACAGGGCGGACCTGTTTTTCTCCACGTCTGCGGCGGCCTACCACCTCATTATCTGTCAACCGATTTCAACCCCAACCCCGCATGATCTATGCCCAAACACCCCCTAGTCGATGAATACCTCACACCAGATCTCCCCCTTGACCAACCAATCACCGCCACCGAAAAGCGATACGCACGTAACCTACATCCACGAATCTCTGCTACCTACAGGCTTGCACTTATCGGTGAAGCTCCGGGTGCCGAAGAACTTCGAGAGGGGACCCCATTTGTGGGTCAGTCTGGGAGATTACTTGATCAGCTTATGTCGAAGGCCGGTATTATTCGAGACAGTGTGTTCCTTGGAAATATCTGTGAGACCCGTCCATTTGTCGGACCGGATGGTAGTTTCCCCAGAACCGGGAACGACGTTGAGTCCGGACTACTATCTCTCTCACGCGATCTCGAAAGCTTTAAACCCAACATCTGTCTACTTCTTGGAGGATCGGCCTTGTATCACGCCAACGGAGAAGACAAACTCGGAAGCTGGCGTGGTTCCTACTTCATCGGCTCCAAACCAGGACCCTTCTGGGGCCGAAAGTGCATTGCCTCCTACAACCCCGCCGCCTGCCTGAAGCAGTATGAGTTTACCCCATTGCTAATGTTCGACATCAAGAAGGCTCTACGCGAAGCCTTCAAACCCGATATCATCTTCCCCCAACGGCAGTTGATAATCGACCATGACCTACACGACATCCTATCCCGACTTAACACAATAAAGACCCTCAAGCAAAAGGTCTCGGTCGATATCGAAGGCGGAGTTGGAACCATGTCTTGTATGTCCTTCGCCACCGGAGCTCAATACTCCTTCATCGTCCCCTTCTACGGCTGGGGACTCGACGAAGAGTGTGCCATCTGGCGGGCTGTGTCCGACGTCCTTGAAGACCCAGAAATCCCTAAAGTATTCCAAAATGCACTCTACGATACATTCGTCCTACAATACTCCTACAACATTGTCGTCCGGGGGCTGGCCGACGATACCATGGTCAAACATTGGGAGAAGTATTGTGAACTGGAGAAGAATCTCGGGTTTTTATGTTCGCTTTATACCAACGAGCCATATTATAAAGAGGACAGAAAAAGTGACGACCGTGACGTATTCTATGAATACTGTTGTCGTGACAGTGCAGTCACTTACGAGATAAACGAGGTGTTGGAGAAAGCCTTGGACCCGGGGCAGAAGGCCCATTACCGATTCAATATGGAGTTGTTGCAAGTCTTCCGCTTCATGCAATATCAGGGGATGCCTTACGATAAGGCAGAGGCCGACAGAAGGAAAGAAGAATGCGAGTTAATGATCGCACGGCTGCAATCGGAGTTAGACCATTTGACAGGTCACGGCATTCCCGCCAACGCGACAAAAGGCGATCTGTTGCAAATTCTCCAATCCACGATGTGTTATAAGCGCAACGTGAACCAAATCAAGAAAGGCTACGAACATGTCTATCAGCTACTCCGCACAGCTCTTCTTCAACCAGGAGATCTCACCCCTGAACAGCTTGGCCGTTTCTCCATCGAATGCGACCTGTCCCTCAACATCCGCTCTAACAAATTCAAATCCTATGTCTACCAAACCCTCAAACTCCCGCCGCAATACGACCCGAAGTCCGGAGCCCTTACCACAGATAACGAGGCGTTACTTATACTGCACAAGAAAACTAACAACCCTATTATCAAACTTGCGGTCGAAATCGGTCTACTTCGAACGCGTGCCGGAAAAAAGATGTTGGGAGTTCTTACTGATCCTGACGGACGAATCCGCTGTGGCTACAACCTCGTGGGAGCTGACACAGGACGTATCTCTTGCTACACTTCGAATACAGGTTCTGGCGCAAACCTTCAAACCTTCCCTAACGAAGACCCACTTAAACCAGTTGGCCACCCACTTAGAAAAGGGATGCGAGACCTCATCCTCGCGGAGCCTGGGTATTACTTGCTCAAATGCGACCTTAAAGGAGCTGATGGCTGGACGGTTGGAGCTAATTGTAAATCCCTCGGTGACCCGACGATGTTTGACGACCTCATATTTGGTATAAAACCCGCCCAAGTCCTCGCATTCATGATGCGACATGGGCATTCACCTCTCCTAGGAAAAAATCGTTATGAAGTCAAAGACCTCGTCAAAGAAGTCAAAAAAGACGATTGGGACTATTTCGCTTGTAAGCAATGCATCTGGGGGTTTTGTTACCTTATGGGCCCCAGAAAAGCTGCGTCCCATATATTTGAACTGTCCGAAGGGTCAGTCAATCTCTCTGAAGGTGACATGCGTGAACTCCGCCGACTCTTGTTCCTTCGTTATCGAGTTACCATATGGCATGACGCGTTGTCGCACCGCCTCTCCGCCAAGCCGGAAATGGTTGTTGCTTCAGGCCACAAAAGGAGATTCTTCGGACGTTACAATGAAATTCTCGGTAAAGCGCTAGCACATGAACCACAGGCGAATACAACATATGCGACGAATAAAGCGGCGTGGCGGTTGTGGAGAGACCCAGAGAACACCCTGGTTCAAGAAACAGGCACCTCTTTGGTGGAGGAAGTGGCAGAACGAGGACCTGATTCCAACGGTGCTTCGACTGTATGTCGAAGGAAAACGCTCCGCCTTAGACCGGTCCATCAAGTCCACGACGAACTCCTCACGACCTGTAAAATCGAAGACATCGAATGGGCGAAAGCCAAGGTCAAAGAATACTTCAACAACCCAATGATCATCGCCGGGATTAAGGTGACAATCCCGTTTGATGGTAGCTATGGGACGAACTGGGCAATGGATGACCAGTCGAAGGTAGGGGATATTTAAGTCCCGTCCTAAAATAGGACCGAACCAAGATGAACCACCATGTCTTACAACTTTATAGCGGACTACCTAGTCTACAACCAGGGTAACGAGGTCCCACGGAACTTCCACATCTGGTCCGCACTCGCCACCCTCTCAGCCGTGGTGAACCGCAAGGTTTACATCCGTCAGGGCTACTTCACCCATCGGCCAATGCTCTATGTCTGCCTCATTGGTGAACAAGGCGACCGCAAATCGACCGCCAAAGACATCGCACGGGATATCTTAGTCGACGTCTTCCCCAACATGCCTATAGCCGGTTCCGTCACAACCCGTGAAAAGATAACTCAATATCTCGGCTCCGACGAAGCGGCAAGGACATACATGGACGAGAAGGGCGAATTAATCGACTATCGCCCCTATAACATGTATATCAACGAGTTGAAGAACTTCCTATCCGTGAACCCATCCGGCATGATCGACTTCCTTACCGACATCTACTCCCGCGACTACTTCAAGGTCGAGACGAAGCATGTAGG
>Ga0335069_10015440_pt1 | contig 10672 bp, 7 predicted proteins | sample Lox_Sample_11_FD_206714 | JGI IMG/M metagenome (GOLD analysis project Ga0335069, IMG submission 206714) | Soil microbial communities from Loxahatchee National Wildlife Refuge, Florida, United States - Lox_Sample_1.1 | ecosystem: Environmental > Terrestrial > Soil > Wetlands | place: USA: Florida... | reverse complement strand
GCCAAATCGATCGCCTTCTCGATCTGCGGGTCATGGCCGCCACTTAGCTCATACGGCCTCGATGGCACGACGTAGTCCGGTTCCACCCCTAAGTTTTCCGGTGACCATTCTCCCGCCCCAGGCATGTAGAACCCGTACTGGGGAACAAAAAGCACCCAGCCCCCCGCGATCTTGTGAGGTTCCCCCGATCCGATCATTCCGCCGAACGTGCGATTGCCGACCAGGGGACCCACCTTTGCCTGCTTGAAGAAAAGCGCCAGTTGATCGCCTCCCGACACCGCCTTCTCATCGGCGATCATGACCTTAGGTCCGTCCAGGAAATGGCCGGCGGGTGGCACGCGGCCGTGCCGATCGTACATGAGGCTGGCGGGCTCTCTGCCGATCCAGTCGATGATCTCGTCCGCACGGCCTCCGCCCACATTATTGCGGATGTCGATGATGATGGCTGCATGGTGGCGTTCGGAACCCCAGTCCTCCTTGAATCCATCGAAGTCGTCGGCGTTCATCAGGTGAATGTACCCCACCTTGCCGTTACTCGCTTCCAGAACTCGCGCGCGATTGGCACGAACCCAGTCTACGTACCGCACGCCAGCCTCATTGCCGATCGGCTTTACCGTGATCTCCCACGCGCCATCCGGTGATGCAGTCTTGTTGATGGTGAGCTTCACTTCCCGGCCGGCCATCCCCAGGAAAGATTCGTACAAATTCATCTCGGGGCGGAGCGGATGACCTTCCACGGCAATCAGATAGTCGCCCTCACTCACCTTCAAACCGGGGGACGCCAGGGGCCAGCGCTCCTTCTCACCGTTACCTTCGCCCCGGCAGATTTTGGTGATCCGGTAGTATCCGTTCTCTACGCGGAAGTCGGCGCCGAGCAGGCCGGGCCGGGGGCCGTCCACTTCTTCCCCCCTTTCCAGGATGATGTGAGACTGGCTTGCCTCGCCCAGGTATTCCCTTAGGACATACTCGGCGTCGCTGCTGTGGGCGGCGTTTTGAATAAGTTCCTCGTAGCGCGATTTGTCCTCGTCCCAGCCCGGCGCGGGACTGAACGCGTAATCCCGGTAAGCCTTCCACACATCATTCAACGCCTCCGCCCACTTGGCACGCATTTCCCCGCCCGGTAACGCCTCCGGTGGCAGGGAGACGGGGATCTGCCGGACGGAGTTAGTCGACAAGTCCAGGGAGTACAGCCAGCCGCCGTTTTCGTAGACGATGGAGTCGGGCCCCAGGTTCGGGTCCTTCACATCCCATTCCGTGTATCGGGTGAGCTGTTCGGTGGCCTTCGAGGCCAAGTTATACCGGTACAGGTTCATGATTCCATCCCGGTCCGACGCGAAGTAGATGGAGCCGCTGTGCCACATGGGACACACGTCATTGGCGTCGACCCGCGGCAGTTCTTCGTAGTGTTTCTGTTCCAGATCGTAAATTGCGATGTACCCGAGCGACCCGCCGCGATAGTGTCTCCATGGCAGCGAAAGCACCAACTCCGGATGGGGCCCGTAGGCGATGCGCCGTCCATCCGCCGAAAAACTGCCGTGGGTGGCCCGCGGCATGGGCAGACGTTCCGGCATGCCACCCTCGACCGGCAGCAGGAAGAGGCTCGGGAATCCGGTCAACTCCCCGCGCAATCGGTCTGAGTGGATCAGCAGCTTGCGACCGTCCGGAGTCCAGCCCGCCACCAGGTTGTTCGAGGGGTGCCAGGTCAGCCGCCGCTCTTCGCCGCCTTCAGCAGGTATCAAGTAAATGCTCCCGCGGCGAGTGAAGGCGATCCACTTACCGTCCGGTGAAAATTTCGGGAAGCTTTCGGCATCGGCGGTATTCGTGAGCCGCCGCGCCGGTCCACCGCTGCGGGCGGCGCTCCACAGATCGCCGCCGTAGATGAAGGCTATTTGGTCACGGGAAATATCAGGCTGGCGCAATAACCGGGCGCCAGCCGGGCGCTCCGCAGAAGGCGTGAAAGCCATGAGTAGACTGAAGATAAGAGTTAGAATCACGAATCGTTAACCTCCCCTATTAAGTGCCATTCTTATTTTGGAACTCTTGCGAGCTGGCTCTGCCCCCAGCCAAATCCGTGGTAACGGGTTCGTGGAGCAGGGAAATATAATGAGCGAACCCAATAGTCAATACGTAATCGGAGTATAAAGAGTTCGACTATGGGGCGGAGGTGCAGGTCCGGGCAGCATGTTCTTTGGATCTCATTCGCCCTGATCACGCCTTGAGGTAGACTCCGAATTCCCGCGCCGCATCGAGCATGGCAAAAACGTTTTCCACCGGAACATTGCGCTGGATGTTGTGGACCTGATTGAACACGTAGCCGCCGCCAGGCGCAAAAATCCTCAGCCGCTCCCGCACATGTTCCCGGACTTGCTCCGGTGTGGCGCCGCCCAGCACGCTTTGCGTGTCGCAACCGCCGCCCCAGAACACGATCTTCCCGCCAAACTCCTTTTTCAGCCGCACGGGGTCCATGTTGGCGGCGGAGGTCTGCACGGGGTTCAGAATATCAACGCCCGCCTCGATGAAATGGGGTATCAGGTGATATACGGAGCCGCACGAATGCAGGAAGGTCTTCCACGGCGTGTGCGTGTGGACCCAGTCGCAGAGCTGGCGGTAGTGGGGTTTCATCATCTCCGCCCAGAGGCTGGGCTTGATGAATTCTCCCCGTTGCGTGCCGCTGTCGTCGGAAGCAATGCCCCAGGCAAAGCAGCGGTTGCCCACGGCCTGGTGGAGGAGACTCAGGCACTTGATGCTGGCCTCCACCGACCGTCCCATCATCTCGTGACAAGTCTCTTTCTCGGTCAGGAGCATCATCATCCACTGATCCGGCATGCCCATGGTGACGTTGGAGCGCGGGTCGGTGATGACGCTCAGTCCCAGGAAGCAGACGCCGCCGCCCCAGCCCAACAGCGCGTATTCTGTGTCCCGGTAGAGGCATCGGGAATACTCTTCGACCTGTCTCAATAGGTTGTCCGGGATGTCATCCAAAGGGTGAAATTTTGCCGGATTGATTGGTTCCCGCCGGTTGAAGGACACATCGTCGAAGTAGTAGCCGTCCTTGGGCATGCGGAACGAGCCGGGCGCGCCGGCCTCGTCCAGCAACACCCAGCTCCCATCGGGTTCTTCCCGCATGCGCGTGCCGGGGAGGAAAAGAACTTCGGTACCGGAAAAAAGGCGGCGGGGCACCCATTCGTTTTCGGGGGACATCAGGCCGGCGATCATGGTGATGTCCACCGGCATGACATCCAGGCGAAAGCGCGCGCGCACGGGTTCTTCCACGACCGCGGTCATCCCCGGTGTGTCGGCCACGCGCGGCGTCGAGGCAAGGCCCAACTGACGGGTCATCCGGCAGTAGGTTTCCACGGAAATGCCCGAGGCTTTGAGCCCCCCCAGGTCAATCGGGACGCGATCGGCCTCCTGAAAACTTATGGCCTTGGCAATACGCTCTCGAGATGTCATGACCGTAGCTCCTCCCGGCGCGAGAACCATACCGCGCACGCCTTGCCGAATCAAGCCCATAGCGCTTCCGCGGTGGGAGGACAAGACACAGGTGTGGGCCGGGGATATTTCAAGGGCTGAAAATCGGAATCTGGGAGCTAACTCTATCGGAAAGCACAAATCAGGTATTCTATGGGAATCAATTTGGAGTTAAGGTAATTTTTGACAGGTTGACATCGGGTTCTAACTCTGTTCTAATGCAGCCATGGATGTAGGAAAAAGATTGAGGCAATTGCGTGAAGTAAAAGGTCTCTCGCAGGGCGACATCGAACGGCGGTCCGGTTTATTGCGCTCGTACATCTCCCGCGTGGAAGGCGGATATACAGCACCCTCTCTGGCAACACTCGAGAAATTCGCCAAGGCGCTGGAAATCGAACCTTACCAACTGCTCTTCCAAGGTGAGGGGAAGCCGTCAGCTCCCAAGGTTCCAGACCAGGTGAATCTGAGTAAGCCGGTGAAGAAGCTGATTAAGGCTTTTGAAGAGATGTCGAGTACCAACCGTCGGCTTTTGACCTCGATGGCGGAAAAGCTCTCCAAGCATTGAGGGCACCCCAGCAGTTCCGCGAACGCAGATTGCGACTAGCCTGATCGCCCCATTTGAGAGGGCGGGGGGATGTGTCTTAGCAGCGGCCGAGGCTGCGATGCATCCTTTTCAGCCAGGGGGCGGGCTTGCGATGACGTGGGAGGTGGAAATGTACTTCCCATGACACGCAGGGTGGGGTATCTTCTGTCGCCGGCACGGATTCCTTGCGAAAGAAAACCCTGTCGACCAGCCAGTGAAGGCGCCTCATATTCAAATTTGTTGATAAGCACTATCAAATGCGATGTATTATCATGTGCGCATGGATCCACAAATCCTTGATCGCCGCCTGGAGGTTTTCCGCTCGCGTTGCGCGGAGCGGGGTCTTTCGCTCACCCACCAGCGCTGGGTAATCTACCGCTTCCTGGCGCAGACGGTGCAGCATCCCAGTCCGGAAGTAACCTTCGAGCAGGTTCGAAAGGATATCCCTTCCATCTCCCTGGCTACGATCTACAAGAACATCAAAACGTTCATGGAGGTGGGTTTGCTGCACCAGGTAAGTACTCCGGACCACACCATGCGTCTCGATGCCAATCTCGAACCCCATAGCCATCTCATCTGTAAGCGTTGCGGGGCGATCGTGGATGTCCCGGAAGAAAGCGTGGCGCCCCTTCAACTCAAGCATCCGCTTCCCGCGGGTTTCCGGGTGGAAAATTACAAAGTGAGTATTTTAGGTGTGTGCGGCCAATGCTCGCCGCCTATCATCGCTTCAAATTAAACCTAATCCCCAAGGAGTCAAAAACCATGGCAGTTAATCTGAAAGGCACAAAGACGCACGAAAATCTCAAGGCAGCATTTGCCGGCGAGTCGCAAGCCAATCGCCGGTATCTGTATTTCTCGAAACAGGCGGACGTGGAAGGCTATCCGGATTTGGCCGGCCTGTTCCGCGACACGGCCGAAGGCGAGACGGGTCATGCCCACGGCCACCTCGATTACCTGAAAGCGGTCGGCGATCCGGCGACGGACCTGCCCATCGGTGACACCCAGGAAAACCTGAAGGCCGCCATTGCCGGCGAGACCCACGAGTATACCGACATGTACCCGGGCATGGCCAAGTCCGCCCGCGAGGAAGGCTTTACGGAGATCGCGGATTGGTTTGAGACTCTGGCCAAGGCAGAGAAATCCCACGCCGGGAGATTCCAGAAGGGTCTGGACACCATTTCCTAACATCGCCTTAATTAGCCAATACCCACCGGGGCGCGAGGAGGGAAGCCTCGTTCACGCTCTTCCGCGCCTCGGCGCCAAGTCACATGTTTCCGGGAGACGGGTGGACACGGCGGGCTTGCCTGCGTGCCTCCCGGCCCCCGGTTTGTTCGCAAGGAGTCGAAACCATGGATATCATAAAAGGCGCTCCCACACAGGGGATGACTTATGATCCCAACAATCCGATCTATTGGGACCCACAGGCCCTGGAGTTGGAATTGCGCCGCGCCTTCGACATTTGCAACGGCTGCCGCCTCTGCTTTAACCTCTGCGCTTCCTTCCCCGACCTTTTCAATCTTGTCGAGGGCCACACGGGTGAAAACGGCAAGCTGACGCAGCAGGAGATCGACCGCATTTTGGATGGTTGCTTCCAGTGCAAAATCTGTTACGTAAAGTGTCCTTATACTCCGGATGACCACCACGAGTTCCAGCTCGATTTCCCCCGCTTGCTCCTGCGCGCCCACGCCGTGCGTCAGAAGGAACGCGGCATCGGGCTTCGGGAACGTCTGCTGTCGCGCCCGGAGATGTTGGGAAAGATAGCCAAGCTCACTCCCGGCCTGGCCAACTGGGCCAACCGCCAGCCCCTGTTGCGCGCTGGCATGGAATTCGGGATGGGGATCCACAAGGACAAGCTCCTACCCGAGTTCCACGGAGAATCGTTTGAGGAGTGGTACCGCAAACAGCCTGCGCCCGCCGGTGATCCCACCAAAGCGGTCCTCTTCAGCACTTGCTTTGTGAACTATAACCATCCCGATTTGGGGAAGGACTTGCTGGCGGTCTTCTCCCGCAACGGCATTGCGTTGGGCCTGCCCAAACAGAATTGCTGCGGCATGCCCGCCCTGGAAGCCGGGGACATCGAACTGGCCAAGCGCCTGGCGCAGCAGAACGTGGAGACCTTACTGCCTTACGTGCGGGAAGGGAAGAAGGTTGTGGCGGTCAACCCCACCTGTTCCTACATGATGCGCAAGGAATATAGCGAGTTGGTGGGCACGCCGGAAGCGCGTGAAGTGGCGGCCGCCGCCATGGACCCCTGCGAGTTTCTGTTCCAGCTCAAGCAGGAGGGCAAGTTCAATCGCGAATTCCGCACGACTCCGCAGTCGGTGGCCTACCACGTCCCCTGCCACTTGCGCGCGCAGAATATCGGCTTCCGCTCGCGCGATCTGATGCGCCTGATTCCGGGAACCACCGTGACGATGGTGCAGCAGTGTTGCGGTCACGATGGAACGTGGGCCATGCGCAAGGAGAATTATCCCACCTCCCTGCTCATCGGGAAAAAGGCCTTCGACCAGATGCAGGCGGTGGAGGCCAAGGTCATGGCCACCGATTGCCCCCTGGCGGCAGTGCAATTTCAGCAGGGAATCGGGCGGCGGCCGATCCATCCCATCCAGGTTCTGGCTCGCGCTTACCGGCCCGACGGATTCCCCCAGGTCATCCCACCCGCCGAGGAGAAGAAGTAGCCCTATGCGACCCATCAACGTTGCGGAAATCAAGCCTATTGCCGATTACGAGCTCTTACGCCCCGAATGGCGCCCCCAGATGATGGCCCTCAAGGATCGCCGCCGCGTCCGCGTGGGTGACCACCTCACGTTTTTATTCGAAAACCGCGACACCGTGCGCTATCAGATTCAGGAGATGATGCGCATCGAGCGCCTTCAGAACCCCCGCGAGATTGCCCATGAGGTCGAGACTTACAACGAACTGATCCCCGGCCCCGACCAGCTCTCGGCCACCCTGCTGATTGAATATGAAACCGCCGCGGAGCGCGACATTTGGCTTCCCGCCCTGCTTGGCCTGGAGCGTCATATTTGGCTGGAAACCGGGGGCCAAAGTGCCCCCGCAAGGTTCGACGACCGGCAAATCTCCAGCGAGCGGCTGAGTTCCGTCCAATACCTCAAGTTTCACTTGACCCCTGAGCAGGTACCGGCATTTCCCCTCGCTGCGGCTATCGTTGTCGATCACCCCAGGTACCAGGCCTCAAAGAAGCTCACCCCGGAGCAGTTACGGGAATTGGCGCCCGACTTGGTGTGAAGCCAGAGGTCCGCGATCCCGCGCCCCGCGGTCCAAGCGTTGTATCACGGGCCTTCCCGTGATTGCGGAGCTAAAAAGCAAAGATCACTTGGAAATCAATGCGGCGATTGGCGGCTTGGGCCAGACCGCCCGGCCCGCCTCCGAAGACTCCACCCAGGGAGTTCGATTGGGCAAAGAGACTGGAACCCAGAACACCGATGCGCGGGCCCAGGTTTACGTTGTTGAAGACGTTGCGCGCCATCAGGCTGAAGGTGAGGTTAAACCGCCGGTTGCTGGGGGCCGAACCGCCGAAGAAGCCGCCTCCGCCCGTGTTGGCGCCCAGGCCGCGCCCCAATCCACCGCCTCCGCCGCGACCTCCGCCCCAACCGCCCCCACCCGTCGCGCTGCGCCTCTGGGTTTCCTTGCCAAAACTAATGGTTTTGCTCAAGCGGAGGTTCATGGTGAACTGCCCGGGGTTATCGTAGGCGTATGGGGGAATGATCGTCTCTGCCATTTCCGGTAGAGCATTAAAGGTGCCCAACGGAGTTACATATATATTGCTGCCGGTGGCGCCGGGTGCGGCGAGCTCCGGTCGCGAGTTAAACTGGCTGGTGCCAAATAGATCCTGGTTCACGGTGACGTTCATAGGTGTCCCTGACGCCGCGATGAGCATGGGGCTGACGCTGATTCGATGCGGAAGGTTTAATGTCCCGAATAGGAAGACGCGATTCCGGACATCGAAAGCGGCGCGTCCATAGTTCTGCGCGATATCGTATGGATTCATGATGAAGCCGGGGGTGTTTCCGCTGGTGTCGGCGTCAGCATACCCGAGAGTGTAATACCCGGTCAGCGAAAACCTGGTGCCCAAGTGCATGTTGACGTTGGTTATCAGTTGGTTCTGGTTGAAGAGACCGCCCGATTGGTAGTCATACATGTTTCCCGCGTCCATGCCGAAGGGGAAAGTTCCCAGTTGCGGCTCCCCCAGCGGGAACGTTCCTGGAAGTGGCGCGTTGATATCGTTGATGAAGAGTTGATGGACCCCGTGGGAATTGAGGTACGTTACGGAAACGGTGGTGTTTTTGGCCACCTGCTGTTCAATACCCACCGCCGACTGGATGAGATATGGGGCGCGAAGCGCGGGATCGAGTAGATACCGGGTGGGCGTCGTTGGCAGGCCGCTGGGCAGGGTGACACTCGGCGCGTTACTGAAAAAGTCGATGTTTGCCTCCCGGAGAAGGTATGTCTGCTGGTTGATCCCGTTAAATCGTTCCGCATTGACCAGAAGGGTTTCCGGAAAACGATCGTAGAACATGCCAAATCCGGCGCGCAAAACGGTCTTGGGAGCTGACTTGCCATGCCGGTTCAGCCCCCAGGCAAAACCCAATCGCGGGGCAAAGTCGGAATGATCGGCAATGCCCGTCTGCGACTCCCAACGCAGGCCCGGACTAAGCGTCATGCCCGGACGAATCTGCCAGTCATCCTGGGCGAACAGGCCGACGTCCAGCATGTTCACTGAAATGCGAGGGATCCCGGCCGTGATTGAGAATTGGTTGGGGCCGCTCGTTTGGCAGTTCGTGCCGCCCGCCACCTCGCACGCGTATAGGTTCTGCTCGGCAATCTGGTATGCAGTGATATTGGCAAAAGTAAATGTTCCATTGAAACCGGCATGGGTGCTATTGGAATCCTGGAGATCGCGCAGCCTGCCCCCCACCTCCAACGTGTGCTTGTGGAGAAAGAAGGAAGTCAGGTTCTGAACTTCGTAGTGGTTTTGTGTATCCGTCGTGGTTCCGGAGGCATTGCCGCCCTCCAGGAGTTCTCCCAGGACGGATACCGTGGGGGTAAAGTTCTGAGGCGTCGAGGTGGCGCTCTCGTGCAGATACTGGAAGCGAAACCGGTTCAGAGTTCTGGCGCTGAAGACCTCCGTATCACTTACCTGGACGGTATGTTCCAGGGAGCTCGAGTTCACTCCCTGGGAAGCCAGGCTCAATTGCCCGATCTGGCTGTTGGTGGCGCCTGTGTCATAGAACTGGTACCGGACCGACAGGACATTGTTGGGGCTTAGCTGAAAATCAAAGCGCGGTCCAAGATTTGTCAAGACGCGGGGGCTGGAAATCGACTCCGTATAGGGCGTCGGCGTAAACGTGGGTGGGGGGCCGAGCACTGTTGCCGAGACGATCGAAGCATCGCCAATATTCCGGCGGAAAAAGTTGAAGAAGAATGAGGCCTTTTTGCTCAGGGGCCCGCCCAGGTTGGCGTTGTAGATTTCGGTATGATAGGCGGGTACCTCTGCGGCAAAAGGGTTCCGCGTATTCAGGAAGGAGGCATTGAAATCGCCAAAGGCCTGGCCGTGGAACTGGCTGCTGCCGGGCCGGGTGGTGATTTCAATGCGGCCATAACCGGCCTTGTCATACTCTGAAGAAAACGGATTCTGGTTGATGTGAATTTCCAGGATGTCGGCTTTGGGAGGAAGTTGGCCGGCCGTGAATCCATCGATGTAAATCTGGCCGCCGTTCGGCCCCGCCGAGGGCCCGGCCAGGGCTTCCAGTTCCGATTGCAATTCGTCCGGGTCGTCTGAGAGCGCTTGCAGATCCTCACCCTTGATCACAATGGAGCTGGCATTCTCCTGGGGATTGACGGCCACCTTGGTGGTTTCCTCCGTGACCTCGACCTTTTCGACTTCCTGCTCGATTTTGAGAGCGACGTCGACCTTGGCCGTCTTACCCTCGGACACCTGGACGTTCGGTTGCTCAAACAGCGCGAAACCCTTGGCACGAACTCTGACCGTGTAGGTTCCTGTAGCCAGGCCTCTGATCTCATACGTGCCATCGGGGTGAACTACACCCGCTTTGGTCTGTCCAGTGGCAGAAACCGCGGATACCTTGGCGCCGGGGACGGCCGCGCCGGAAGGGTCGGTAACCTGTCCCCGCACTCCACCGGAGGGATTCTGAGCCAACAGCAATCCCGGGAATTGCACGGAAACTAGGAGCCAAACGACTATGTTGGCGGCCACTCGGGATATCCGAAGCTTCATTCTAAGCCCTCAAGAAGACATAATTACACCGAGGCCCGATCGGGCAAAAAGCCCTGGTTTTCCCCCAAGCCGCCGCGCGTGTCATGGCTTCGTGGGTGTCGATGGGTCATGGAGGCCCTGGATACCGTGACGCAATAGCTTGCAGACCTGCCCTGCGCGGGCAAAGCCCACACCCACTCAGACGTACTGGTGCCTTCCGGGGTTTCAGGGCACTTCCGGGCATCTGCGCGAGGCCCGACCGAGTTTCACCGCGCGTGGCGGGGCCGAGTTGAACCACCGCGCGAGCGGCATCATCCAATACATCGCGGTCCAAGTGGGCAACTCGATCTTCAAAGCGGGGAGGAAGTTACATGAAAGCA
>Ga0335069_10015439_pt1 | contig 10672 bp, 10 predicted proteins | sample Lox_Sample_11_FD_206714 | JGI IMG/M metagenome (GOLD analysis project Ga0335069, IMG submission 206714) | Soil microbial communities from Loxahatchee National Wildlife Refuge, Florida, United States - Lox_Sample_1.1 | ecosystem: Environmental > Terrestrial > Soil > Wetlands | place: USA... | reverse complement strand
AACCGCAAGTGTTGCTTACCCATAATCTTACGGGTTGCGGGTTCGGCACGCCGTCCTTCATCCAGCGCCAAGGCGTGCGTTGGATTCACGTCTTACACGACGTGCAGTTGTTCGAGCCGTCCGGAAGATTGGCGGATGCGAAGCAGATCACCTGGTGGCAGCGGTTTTGGTCATGGACTCGGCGCAAGAGTTTCGGGAAACCGAACCTCACCATTTCACCGACGGCCTGGCTGCTCGAGCAACATGAGCGCCGCGGCTTTTTCAACGACGCAAAAACGCAAGTGTTGCCGAATCCTGCGCCTCCCGTTTCGTTTGCCATGCGCGCGCCGACGGAAGAGCTTTTGCTTCTCTTGATCGGAGACTCCAGGGAGAAGGGAAGGGAGCTCGCTATCAAAATCGCGGAGCAAAGCACGCATCGACTCGAAATCGTCGCCAATGCGTCGCAGGAGGAGGTGATGGATGCGATGCGGCAGGCGGATATTTTGTTATTCCCGTCGCAGATCGTGGAAAACCAGCCGACGGTTCTGCTCGAAGCCGCGTCGGTCGGCCTTCCCGTGATCGCATCCGATGTCGGCGGCGTCCACGAGACATTGGCGGGAGCCGGCATCATCGTGCCCAAAGACGATCCCAAGGGCTGGCTGGAGGCTATCGATTTCTTGCGCGATCCCGACCGGTACCGCGATCACAGCGTTCGGATGTACGAACTCGCGAAAGGGCATGATCCGATCGAATACGCGAAGCGCTTCATCCATTTGATCACGGAAGGACAAATTTGAAGACGCGATCCACGGTGCCGCTCACATCATGTTCGCTATCCGCCATGCTCGCTAGTTGCTGGGCCACGGTATCGGCATTCCACCAGTAATCGTTCAATACCACATAGACGAGCTTGCTCTGGCCGAGCGTTCCCGCCTCGCGGATGGTGTCGGTTGTGGCCTGGCCGCCGACGGCTTCGAGATACGTTTGATACAGCGGACCTCCGGTGGGAATCGGATAGAAGAATACATCCCCGGCATAGCGCTTGAAGCCAAGCTGGCTTACGGCCGCCGCGCTCACGTTTTGGTTTGCCAGCACGGTATAAGGTCGGCTTTGCGCGTCGCCATCAATCCATCGCGCGCTTTCCATGTCCGCGGCGCCGACACTCCACCCGTGCGTCGTGACGGAAGCATCGAAACGGGGCAGGGCATTGTAGGCCTGCGCCGCGTGCCAGGAAGCCAGCCCGAGCACGATCGCCATGGCCGAGGTAGCGGATGATCGGCGCAGTCGTTTCACGAGATACGCCGAACCGGCGGCCGCGGGCGGCAGGAGGAAGAGCAGGGCAAGAACGAACAGGCGGTCGGCATAATTGCCGCGCTCATATTCGATCAGGAAGGCGAACTCGCCCGCGGCTTTCAAAAACAAACCGGCAAGAGCCATGCCGAGCGCAAGAAACGAGAGCAGGGTCCATTCGCGCTGGCGTTCCTTGTCCTTCCAGATCGCGAATCCCGCGGAGGCGGCCATGGAGATCGGCAACAGAAATGCGACCATCGAAGCCCAGTCGGCCCAAAGCGCCACGCGGTTCTGCGGCGGCATGAGCGCGGAGAAGAATGCACCGATGGTTTGCGCATCCCACAAATTGGAAAAGTTCCACGAAACGCTGGCTTGAGATGTATTCAAAAGGGCGAAGGCCAGCGGCACGGAAATCGTCGCGCCCAGCGCAAGAACCCAAGATCCGATAGTTCCGGCGAGTTTTTTTCCGCTTATCAAGATGGCCGCGCTTCCCAGAGCGAGCGGCAATCCCGCTAGGGGATGTATCGCCAAGGCCCAGGCCGAAAGCGCAAGGCTCGTGGCCGGATGCCATCCGTCTTCCTGCGCATTGAGGGCGGCTATCAATGCCATCAAACCGACGAGATAGGCGAATGCCTGCGGCGTGGTAACGATGAAGCTGGCCAGTGGAAGGAAGGCGAGCGCCGCGGCCGGGATGGCTTCGCGTTTTTTGGCGAGCGGGAGAAACAGCCACGGCAGGAGTCCGGCGGCCAAAGGCACCAGATAGCGGTCAAATATCGAAAGATCGAGCTGTGTGAGTCTGGCAAGCCACGTCACGAAGACGTATTGGCCGATATAGTAAGGGGGTTTCGGCGAGAGGGTGCCGGTCGCCAGCAGAATTTTTTCGCTGGCTTGATGGAGAAAGCCGTCGAAGCCGAACCCGACGGAATAGACGAGCGGCGCAATCAGGGTCACCGAAAGCACGGCGAGTGAGGCGAGCAGGGCGATGAAGACGCGCGATTTGGTTTTCCAGGCGGCAAGCCAGGACGCGAGGGCCGGAAGCATGACGGCCGCGAGCGTTCCGACCGGAAGGAGGGGCCATGGCGTGCGGATGCTTTGGGTTGTGGCGGCACCCGAGGCGGCTTTGAGGGCGTATCCGAAGCCGACGAGGGCCATTAATCCGAGCGCGGCCATCCAGGCGATTTGCATCGAATCATATTCCGGTTTGCCGGAACCTGGTTCGGTTTCCTCCCGCAGAAACAGGACGTAGAGCGGCAGAAGGGCAAGCGCGAGTGACAAGAAATCGGTGAAAATGCCCAAGGAAACGCCGAGATAGTACAGTGCGGTTTGGACGACGCTTTGCCCGGCCAAGATCACGAAGAGACCGACGGCGGTCGAGCCGACGCCATTCGGCTTGCGTATCAAGCGTCCGCCGAAGAGCCCGGCGTGAAACAGGATGATGAAGACGAGCAGCGCGCCGAGCATGGCCTTGAGCCTAACAAAAAGCCCTTAGATTGGCCATTGAGCCGGCAATCGCGTATGCTTGATGTTGCCCCATGTTAATGACGAATGAGAATATCGTGCTGGCCCCGCATGATCGCTTGATGGGGGCCGTGTTCGTGCGCTGGTTGCCGAAATTCATCCGCCCGAATCACCTGACGATCCTGCGCGTCATTCTTGCGCCGGTCGTCCTGTACCTGTTTTGGACCGAGCAATGGACCGCGGCATTCTGGCTCTTTATTTTCGCCGCCCTGACCGACGCCCTCGACGGGTCGATGGCGCGTTTGCGCAAAGAGATCACGCTTTGGGGAACGATGGCCGATCCGGTTGCGGACAAGCTGTTAATCGGAACTTCCGTCGTGGTATTCGTCGCGCGCGAAGTCAATGCGTTGTTCGCGCTTGTGATCGTGTCCGTGGAATTGCTGATCGTCCTCGGCGCGGTCTATCGCCGGCGTCAGGGCCGGTATTCGTCCGCGAACGGCTACGGCAAAATCAAGATGCTGCTCCAGGTGATCGGCGTTGCGCTTCTGATCCTGGCAAAATTGTCCGGTTTGCATCTGGCCGTTCCGTTCGGCGTCGGCACGCTCTCGCTGGCGATCGCGTTTGCCGTTTTGTCGCTGTTCACGTATTCATCCTGATATGTTGAGCCGTTTGAAAGCCTTGGTGCCCGCGCCGCTCGTGGGTGCGTACCATTATCTGCTCGCCCGGGCGGCGCAATTCGCGTACGGCGATCCGTCCAAAGAACTGGTGGTGATCGGCGTCACGGGCACCAACGGTAAAACCACGACCGCCTATTTTTTGGCCAAGGCGCTTGAGGCAACGGGCGCCAAAACCGGTTGCACGACCACGGCGGTGATGAAGATCGCCGACAAGGAGTGGCTGAACAAGACTAAGATGACCATGCCCGGCCGGTTTTTTCTCCAGAAGACGTTGCGCCAGATGGTGCAAGCCGGCTGTACGTATGCGGTGATCGAGACGTCGTCGCAGGGATTGGTCCAGCATCGCCATGTCGGCATCCATTATCACATCGGCGTCTTTACCAATCTCACGCCCGAGCATATCGAAGCGCATGGCGGATTTGAAAATTACAAAAAAGCGAAACGGATTTTGTTTGAGCACGTGAAGACGGCCGTCATCAACGCCGATAGCGAGTTCGGGGAGTATTACGCGGCGACGCCCGGGTTGGAAAAGATCGAATGGTACGGCATCGGGGAGGGGAAGGGATTGCGGGCGAAAAACGTGGACATGCGCGCGGACGGCTCGGATTTTACGGTGGATGGCGCGGTCATGCACCTTGCCTTGCCTGGAGAATACAATATTTCGAATGCGCTCGCGGCGCTCGCAACCTGTCGTAGCCTGGGTCTGGATCTCGAGAAGCCGATGGAAGCCCTGTCGCGCGTGAGTCGCGTGCCCGGCCGGTTCGAGCGGGTGGAAGCCGGCCAGCCGTGGACGGTCATCGTGGATTATGCCCCCGAACCGGAATCGTTTCGTCGTCTATATGAGGCGCTCGCGCTCATCCCGAAGACGCGTACCATCCATGTACTCGGGTCCTGTGGCGGCGGACGTGACGTCGCACGCCGCCCGGTGCTCGGACGGATGGCGGCCGAACGCGCGGATATCGTCATCGTCACGAACGAAGATCCCTATGACGACGATCCGCGGACGATTATCGACCAAGTCGCGGATGGCGCGGTTGCCGGAGGCAAAAAGGACGGCCAAAACCTGTTTCGCATCCTCGATCGCAAGGAGGCGATCTTCAAAGCTATGGCCCTGGCCCGACCGGGTGATTTGGTAGTGCTGACCGGCAAAGGCTGTGAGCCGTGGATTTGCCTGTCGAATGGGCGTAAAATGCCTTGGGATGAAGTGAAGGCCGCCACGGAAGCCATTCACGCCGCCCTGCCTTGATATGTTGTCCATACGCGACGTGATGCAATTGCAAGAGGGAGAGCGCGTCACCGCGGTCGTGCGTCGTCATGCCTCGGCCGTGGTTCCTGGATTCCTGTTGTCCGGAGTGTTGATCGCCCTGCCGTTTTTTTTCCTGTTTCCGCTCGTGCACACGGGTTTCATCGGCGCGGTGATTATCAGCCTGTCGCTCGCCGCCGGATTGTTCTTCGCTCTCAAGACCTTGCTCATGTGGGATGCGAACGCGCTTATCGCCACCGACCGTCGCGTCGTGATCGTGCGTCAAAAGGGCCCGTGGGATCGTCATGTGACCGAATGGCCGTTGTACGGATTGACGGTGACCGTGGAACAGCACGGAATGTTTGATTCGCTTTTTCGCACCGGTAACCTGTCTCTGCTCGGCGCCGGCGCTTCGACGCCGGCCGTGATGGAGCATATCGCCCAGCCCGAGCGGCTCGCATCCCTGCTCCAGAAGCTGCGTCCCGGCCAAAACGCCTCCGGATTCAAGCTCAAGGAGCTCTGATGCTATACTCGCGTGTATGCGACGCCCGTCTTCGCCCGTCCGTCATGCCCGCAACCGCAAATGGGTTTGGCCGCTCGCGGTCGCGGCGAGCGGCGCATTGTGCCTGCTCGTCGGCGTCTCCACGGTGCGGGAAGGATTCAGCCAATGGAAAGTGGACCAGGAGATCGGTCGGATGCAGGACGAGGTGGAGTCGCTTGAAGGCAAGAAGCTCGCCTTGTCCGAACTGATCAATCGTCTCGACTCGCCGGATGCGCTCGACAAAGAGGCGCGCACCCGCCTCGACTTGCGCCAGCCCGGCGAACGGGTGATTATCCTCCGTGGCATGGGTGATCCGGGCTCCTGGCAGGACGATGCGCCCGCCCAGACGGCCTCGGCTCCCGCTCCGGATACGCGAGACAATGCACGTCGCTGGTTCGATTATTTCTTCCCCAAACCCAAGACCTGATATGGCCACCCATCATGAAGGCACCCATCACGCCGTGCCGGCGCTCAAGAACCCGCGTGTTTTGCTTTTGATCGCGGCCGCAATCATCATCATCGTGGTTGCCTGTGCGGGTATCGCGGCTTCCGGTTACGTGTATCATGTGGAATCCGGGCCGATGATCCCGCTGATCGGCTGGCTGCCGGCGGCACGGGTCGGATCGCAAACGGTGACCTATGCGCAGTATCTCCAGCATGTGCAGGTCCAGCGCACGTTTATCGAAGGACCGGCGGCGCGTGACCAGGGCGTTTCCACGACCTTCGACGATACCCAGCGCTCGGCCGCGCTCGAACGCGCGATTCGCATTGCGGCCATCGACGACATGGCCATGAAGGCGGGGATTCAGGCCACGCCGCTCGATGTCGAGCGTGCCTATCTCGGTCTCGTGGATCGTGCGGGTACCTCCACGACGCCGCAGGAGATCCACGATTTCTTGCATGATCAGTTCGGTATGGACGAGAACGAGTTCAAACAGCTGGTCGTGCGTCCGGCCTTGCTCGAGGACACCTTGCGCCAGGCGGCGTCTATCGGCTCATCCGACCCGAATGCCTTCGACACCCAGCTCCAGGCCCGGTTGGGTGAACCGGACGTCGTTCGCTACATCCGCTTCACGGATGTCACGACCACTCCAAGCCTTGCCAACACCACCTCGACTTGATAGGATCGCGCGGCGCTTGGGGACAGGCGGGCCTGCCCGCCGCAGCTCGGTTAGAGCGTAGGCGGGTATCGTATAGTGGCTATTATGAATGCTTCCCAAGCATTAGAGACGGGTTCGATTCCCGTTACCCGCTCCAGGCCGATGTAGCTCAGCTGGTAGAGCAATGCTTTCGTAAAGCAGAGGTCGCCGGTTCAAATCCGGCCATCGGCTCCATGAAGAAAATCCGCCGCAAGGCGGGTTTTTCTTTTGCTCGCGCACATGATCAAGTGCATACATGACGCTTACAAGAACGCTCTTTGCGGTGGGGGAGGTGGTGCCGGAGAGCGGTTGGTATTTATGCGTACCCTGCGGCTTCGCCGACGAGTTTATGGCCGGTGATGCGTTTCCGGTTTGCAAGGCGTGCTTGGCGGGAACTTCGGACGGACCCGACGGTTATACCGAACCGCATGTGGAGTATTGGGAGCGCTTGACGTAGCCGGTGGTTGGTGTTCTGTTTCTGTTCTAGTATCGTTCTGTATGGAATTCCCGCGCTCGAACAGGCTGGTCGCCCATGTGGACATGAATTCGTATTTTGCGTCCGTGGAGCAGCAGGCGAATCCCCATTTGCGCGGCAAGCCGGTCGGCGTATGCGCGTATCTCCACGATTACGGCTGCGTGATCGCGGCTTCGGTCGAGGCGAAAAAGATGGGCATGAAAGTCGGGATGACGGTGAAGGAAGCGCGCGAAGCGGTGCCCACGGCCAAGTTCGTGCAAAACGATCCGGGAAAATACCGCGCGGTCACATCGCGCGTATTCTCGCTATTCCACGAGCTTACGGATCGCGTCGAGCATTATTCGATCGATGAAGCTTTTTTAGATTTAACCGGCTGGTATCGCGATGCGGCCGAAGCGAGTTTTGCCTTGTCGCGCACCAAGCAGCGCATCACGAACGAAGTTGGGGAATGGTTGCGTTGTTCGGTCGGGCTTGCGCCCACGCGTTTTCTCGCGAAGACGGCCTCGGATCTGAAAAAGCCCGATGGTCTCACCATCATCACGCATGACAATCTGGATGATGTGCTGTCGCGTCTCGATCTCGAGGATGTGTGCGGCATCGGGCCGCGCATTCGCAAGCGTCTCGAACGTCTCGGGTACCGTAATCTGATGCTGATCAAGAACGGCCCGACGGAAAATCTCATTCGGGAATTCGGCATGTACGGATTCTTTTTGCAGGCCAAGTTGCAAGGTCGCGATGTCGAATCCGTCGAACAAGCCGGCGAGCGCATCCCCAAATCGTTCGGACATTCATATTGCGTGCCGGACCGCGTCAACCGTGAAAAGAAAGTGCCGGCGACGCTCGTGCGACTCGTCGAGCGCGCCGGGCGCCGCATGCGGAGCTTCGGGCTTGCCGCATCCGGGATCGCGGTGAGCGTCGGCATTCGCGAAGACGGCGGTCCGCGCCCGAACGGGCCGTTTTGGACGCCCGGTTCGGACGGGCCGGGCGGTTCGTTGCATGCATGGCTCGCGGAGCCGGCCGACGATTCGTTCACCTTGGTGGGAAAGTCGCTCGAATTGCTGCGCGCCTTATGGCATGGCGAGCGCGTGAATTTCCTGGCCGCGACCTTGTTCGATGTCGGTCCGCCGACGCATCAGCGAAGCCTGGGCCTGAAAGTGGACGGGTTGCGCGAGGAAATGGCGCCCGAACGCCGCACGGCCGTCTCCAAAGCCATGGACCTGATTCGCGACCGCTATGGTCTCGAGGCCGTGGTGATGGGCGATATGGTCGGTTTGGGCGACGAGGCGCCGGATCGCATCGGATTTAGAAAAACAGAGGGCGTGGACATCATTCGAACAACATGACGCCCGCGTCTTTCGCGACCGTGCCGCGGCGGCGTACGGCCACGCTTTGCGCGAGCCCGATACAGATAAATACGACCAGCAGATAGGATGCGGCGGCAGACAAAAACGGCATCGGAATACCGGTGATCGGCAGCATGCCGAGATTCATTCCGGCGTTCACGAACAGGTGGATGAGCAGGATAGCCGCGAGTCCCGTCAGGAGATAGGCGGCAAAATCATCCTCGCTCTCATAGCCGAGACGCACGAAGCGCACGAGCAGGATCAAAAACACGCCGAAGATAAAGCACACGCCGACCAGGCCCATCTCCTCGCCGATGACGGCGAAGATGAAGTCCGTGGCCGCGGCGGGCAGGAAGCGCAAACGCGCCTGCGAGCCTTCGCCGATGCCTTTGCCGAATAGGCCGCCCGAACCGATGGCGATACGGGCCTGGATCGCATTGTAGCCCGCGCCGCGCGGGTCGCGGTTCGGGTCGAGGAAGGTTTGGATGCGGTCGCGCTGATAGGGCTGCAAGCCGACGGTCCAGAGCAGGCCTCCGGCGACCAGGGCGATCAGGGGGAGAATGACCCAGGCGCGCTTCGGCAAGCCGGCGAAGGCCGAGATCGCGCCCCAGATGAGCAGGAGAACCACGGCGGAGCCGAAGTCCGGTTGACCGAGCACGAGCAGGGCATAGATCAGGGTCGCGACGCCGCCCATGCCGAAGGTGACCCAGGTTAGCTTGCCGCGCCCGCGTTTCGCATACAGCGCCGCAAGATAGGCGGTCAGAAAAATTTTCGCGAGCTCCACCGGCTGGAACGAAAGGACGCCCAGGCGGAACCAGCCGCGCGTGCCGTTCACCTCGACCCCGAACACCAGGACGCCGAGCAGAAGGAGCGCACCCGCCGCATACAGGAAAAATCCATATGCCCGCAGATGGCGGTAGTCGAGGAACATCAGGCCGAGAATGACGATGGCGCCCACCACCGCGGTCACGCTTTGTTTTTGGAACAGGAACAAATCGCTCGGATCTTGCGAGATACCGATGCCGTAAATCGCCACCAGGCCGATGGAAGTCAGGGTCGCCGCGGCGGCCAAGAGCATCCAGTCGACGCGCTGGAAGAATTCGATGAACCGGCCCATGTCCCGACCTTAGCTAGAAATTCGTCGTCGGCAAATAGCTGGCCGGATCGAGGATGTTCACGTTCGCCTGCACGTCGGTCTTGCTGACGCCGCCAAGATTATCGAACCAGTTGATATTCACGGGGATTTGCTGCCCGGGCTTGACCTCGCGCTCCGCGATCGTCGTGACGCCCACGGGCGAGGTGCCGCGATAGAGGATGACCGTCAAATCGACGTTCCAATAGCCGTATGCGCTGTTGTTGCTGAAAGTCAGCGTCGTCTGGCCGATGGTATTGGTGCCAAGCGTCAGGTCATGCGCGTAGGCGATATTGTCGAATCCGAATTGCAAACGGGCATCGGCAAAGGATTTGTAATCGCCGTTCACCATGGCCGGATTGATCCGGTGCCAGCGGATATTTTCGACAACGAAACGCGCGGTGCGCGAGGTTGTGGTCGGCGTATAGCCGAGTTCGGTCAGGTAGCGCTGGCTCGATGGGAGTATGTAGCCTTGTCGCGTCGGCGTCTGTTGGCCGGCGATATCGAAGTGATAGTCGAAATCCGCCCACCACATCGTATTGTTGTTCGTGAGCTGGACCAGAAAGTCCTTGCGATTGTCGGTGGTATCGAATACCGAAACTTCGCTCGGCTGGATGGCGGAAGGCGCGGAGGCCGCCAAGCCCTGAACCGAAAGCTGGTTTTGGATGATGTGGCCGGGAATGCGCGATTCCCGCGGATAGGAAATGGCGTAGGCGTCGAGCAGGGACCAGAGCACGAACAGCCAGCAGACGGCGGCGATGAATATCAGGCTTCCGTAACCGAGGCGGCGCAAGAAGAGACGGTTCCGGAGCCAAAACGAAGCCAGGCGGAGATCCTCGTCCGACATGCCTGATCCGATGACATGGTCCTCGGGCATGAGGGTATTCTATCACGTCTCCGGAGGCTTGACGGGAGACTGGATTCCGACCGCGTTTTCTGCTAAGATTTTGCCATTCGATATGGCAAAAAAAGACGAGAAAAAGAAGGTTTCCGGCGCCTATGGAGCCGAGCAGATCTCGGTCCTTGAAGGGTTGGAGCCGGTACGCAAGCGCCCGGGCATGTATATCGGTTCAACCGGACCGGACGGCTTGTTCCATTTGTTGCGCGAGGTCGCCGACAACTCCTTCGACGAGGCCATGGCCGGGCATGCCGACGAGATCGTGATCAAGCTCTTGCCGGACGATTATGTTTCCGTTTCGGATAACGGCCGCGGCATTCCGGTCGAGAAGCATCCGAAAACAAAAGTTTCAGCGCTGGAAACGGTCATGACCGTCCTGCATGCCGGCGGCAAATTCGGCGGAGAAGAATCCGGCTATAAAATTTCCGGCGGTCTTCACGGCGTGGGTGCGTCGGTCGTGAACGCGCTTTCGGAGCGCATGGAGGTGATCGTCGAGC
>Ga0335069_10015438_pt1 | contig 10672 bp, 10 predicted proteins | sample Lox_Sample_11_FD_206714 | JGI IMG/M metagenome (GOLD analysis project Ga0335069, IMG submission 206714) | Soil microbial communities from Loxahatchee National Wildlife Refuge, Florida, United States - Lox_Sample_1.1 | ecosystem: Environmental > Terrestrial > Soil > Wetlands | place: USA... | reverse complement strand
TCGAACGCTCGCCTGCTCGCCTTCGACGAGCGCGGCGTCACCTTCCGCTGGAAGGACTACCGGGCCACCGGCAAGACCCGCTACAAGTCCATGACGCTCACCGCCGACGAGTTCATGCGTCGCTTCCTGCTGCACGTCCTGCCCGGCGGCTTCCACCGCATCCGCCACTATGGCCTGCTCGCCAACGCCGGGCGCCGCGAGCATCTCGCCAAGGCACGCGAACTCCTGCACGTCGTCCCCGCCGCGGTCGAACCACCGCCGTCCGCTGCGGCGCTCGCCATCGCCCCGCCCACCTTCGTTTGCCCGCACTGCGGCGCCGCGATGAGCATCGTCGAGATCCTCGCTCGCGGCCAACCGATTCGTGCGCCGCCTCCGTTGCGAGTTGCGGCATGACCGCCGGCACCGGGTGCATCAACACTACGTCCGCTTTGCGTCGGCCACCGCCGATAGCGGACGCCTTTGCCTCACGCCGTCAGAACCGGATTGCGCGGCCTCAACAGCATCACAGCATCCGGCCTTCGATCATCGCCAACACGCGCCGATGCGATGCCAGCCGCCGATCCCTCGGTCGGTCGCCGCCACCGCGACCAACGGCGACTGCTCAAATCCCCATAGCCGTTTAGCTCCCCGCAACCGCATCGGGGCACGCCGCGGTTTCCTCCCTCGAGGCTTGTGCGACGCCTGCCCGCGGGCGTCATCGCAATTCGCACGCCTGCGCGTCGGGGCAGACATCGCACAACCCTTAACAGAAGCGCCAGTTCGCTTCGGCGCCAGCAACGGCCGCAATCGGTCCCCCCGCACGCACACCGCGACGAACGCCACGAGCCGAACCACTGCCGGAACGTAGAAAAAGAGCGCGCGCTCGTACGCCTTGAGCTCCATCGGCCAAGGTGGTCACGGCGTCGGTACATCTGCGCCGGCGATTATCGCTTCGCTACGTGCGGGAGAAGGATCAAGCGCCGCGCCACGCTCAGTGCGCGGGAATTGCAGGAGTGGTGGTCGCGGCCGTTGCATCGGCACGCGGGCTCTGCCTCAGGTAACTCAGCATCGCGTAGCGCGACGCCGGGTGCTGCGCGAGGTCGGAGCGCAGCAAGGCGGCGTATTCCGACGCGGCGTCCCAGTAGTTCCAGGTCGCGAGATCCTGCGCCACGAATCCGGCAAGGGGCTTGTGCACGTCGATGAAAACGCGATAGGACTCGATGACGCGCTCGCGGGGAATCGTTGCGTTCGCGGTGCCCTGAACGCTCAGCGCGAGCAAGACCGCTTGGAGTTCCCGATTGGTTCGATCGCGATCGCGCATGTACTTGGCGTCGATCCATGCCATACGGGAGGGGCCGCGCAACTCCAGGTCGGCCGCAAGCATAGGACCCAGATTAGTCGCGTCCTTCGCCTTCCAGGCGGCGTCCAGTCGTTGTTCGATGCGCGCGGCGTCGCTCGTGTCGCCCGCGATGCCGAGGAGCAGCGTGTACAGCGATTGTCGCTTTGCGAGCTGGGGGTCGGCTGCCCACTGCCGGAGCGCCCGCACGTCGAGGTTGGCTTTCAGTGACCGCAATGACGAATAGGGCGCGCGCGCAAGCTCGCCATAGGCGATGCCTGCGAGCAGCGGTTCCGCGTTTTCGAGGTAGGGCAGGACGAAGACGAGGTGTTCCTGCCATTCGGCGTCCGTCATGTTTGCCGTTGGCTTGGAGGCTGCAAGTTCGCGCAGCCAGCCCGCGTGCTCGGTACCGATAGCGCCCAGGCTCGCCCACGACTGCCAGTTTCTAGCTCGGATCAGCAGCAACGGCTTTGATCTCGCCGCACCGACGTCAACAGGATCCACCCATGCAAGGTCGATCGTGCCCCCAAGAGGGAAATCACCTTGAATCACCTCGACCACTTTGAGCCGTGCACCACGGTCGTCTGGCACCGCCAGGACTGCGCTCGCGGCATTCTCACGATCCAGCCGATACGCGCTTGCCGAGTCGCCTGTCCCTGCTGTCGGGACGTCACCTGGGGTCGCGGCGATCTGCACGCCAAATTCCGCACGTGATGCCGCCATTGCCTGTTGGTGGTACGCGGATCCCGGCGATGGCATGGAATCCAGCCAAGCCCCGCAAAGCGGGCAGGCAACAGCCCCGCCGCTTGCCGTTAGCACTAACGCGGATGTCAGCCAGCGCTTCATGGGGTCGGCGAGGAGCCGTCCCGTTTTGGCTTGCCCATGATCGGCTCGGCTTCTGTCAGGCGGTAGAGCACCCCCGACGGATCGTTCTTGAGCACGGCGAATTTGCCGCTCAATATGACGGGCTCCAAGCCATAGGCAATCGGCTTCTTGGCGACGACCTCGACGATGGCGTCGGGACCGGCGGGCATGCAGAACGGACAGTGAGGCGGGACCGCAGACAATAGGAAGTGATGCTGCGCGTCGCCCATGTCGAGCGGCAGGATAAACCCCTGAACGTTCACGGCTTTGGTGTCGAGGCCGAGAACCTCGTCGCTGAACTTCGGTACGATCGTGTCGCCCTGCTTGACCGGCTCGACCTGGCTCAGCGTCTTCCAGGAGACGACGCCTTGCTTCTCGGGCAGCAGGGTCGAGCTATACGTCGCAGCCGTCGGCAAACCCGACGAAGGAATGCCCGTGCTCAGTGCGAGCGCCGACGACGCGGCCATGGCAAGTCCGGTCGCGATCAACAGGTGGTGAACGTTGCGCATGGTTCGCTCCTTATACAAGACCCCCCGGGGTTCTGCTGCGCGCCAGTGTCTGTGCAGAATGAGTATATACCCGGCTGAGACTCAGGCCTATCGGATCGGTTCCGCTCAGAATCGCTGCGATAGGCCCATAAACCAGGTGCGCCGGCCGCCATACTGGGGCGCCCCGACCCCCACACCGGTGCCGTCGCGCAGCAAATACGTCTTGTCGAAGAGATTGGTGACGCCGACACGGCCTTCGAGATTGCCGGTCGCCAAGTCTTTCCATTCGTGAATCAGCGCAATACCGACCGTCGCATAGCCCGGCAGCTTGCCGGAATTCGGCGGCGCGCCATCCGGCGTATCGCGCAAACCGCTGCCGGCGAGCACATCGGCGCTCAGTCGGCTTCCCCCGAACCGGTAGGAGAGCCCCCCGGAGAGCGAATAGCGCTGGTCATGGTCGAGGTAGATGTAATTGTCGGCGATATAGGCGAGCTCGTCGACGCCGAAAAGCGACTGGCCCGAGATGATGTTCTTTCCCTTCGCTACGGCGATCCCGAGGTTGAGGTATCCGCTCCACGCTCCTTCGGCAAACGTCGTGGCAACTTCCACGCCCTCTGCATAGCCCTTGGCGTAGTTGAACGGGGTCAGGATCAGCGCCGGCCCGAACTGGCCCTCGTCGAGAAGATTCTTGATGTCCTTGTAGTATGCGTCGATGGTCATCGACCAGTTGGCCGCGATCTTTTGCGCGAGGCCGACATCGAAGTAGTTCGTCCGCTCCGCTTTGACGGTATCGGACACGGGGATCTCGGGCGCCGCGGTCGTATTTGCGTACAGGTCGATGCTCGGTTGCGAGACAAGCTCCTGCGGCGGCGGCGGGAACGAGCGCGCATAGCCGGCGTGGATGGCTGTCGCGTCCGTCCCCTTGAACAGCGCATTGATCCGCGGGCTCCATTGCTGCTCGTTCGTGAAGGCAGCTACCCGATCGAACCGGATCCCGTAGTTCAGCGTGAACCGGGGATCGATCCGCCATTCGTCCTGGATGTAGAGGCCGAGGAGGTTCCCCCGCTTGCTCGAATCGTCGACGATCGTCACGGGTACGTCGGATGTCGGGTTGCCCGCGTCGTCGGTGGGAAACGCCTGGACCGTGTTGTCGCTCTGCGTGTACTGGTGGGTGAAGCTGCCCCCGAACCGTGGCGTATGCGCATCGTCGAGCCGATAGGACGCGTCGAGCTGTACGCCGACGGCCGAGTTCGAACGCGTGACATCGGAGGCGACTCCGTTGTAGACGAGATCGCCGCCCTGCGGATCGGGCACGTAGTGCAGCCTGGAATACTGGTAGAACAACGATGCCTGATAATCGAGCTGGCCGCGCTTCTGCTGGAGCGAGGCGACGGCGTAGTTATTCTGCTCGCGCTGATTCTGGTTGAGGTCGGCGGACGGGATCGCGTTGAATCCGCTGTCGACGTTGCTGACTCCGGCAAGCGAAAAGGCCGCGGTCTGATCCGGATTGTTCGGGATCTGAAACTTGCCCTGATACGACCCGAGCATCAATGCGATCCGCGTGTCCTCGCTCACCACCTTCGAGAAGTAGCCGAACGCCTGGAGTTGCTGCGTGCGATCGTGGATGGCATTCCTGGACGGCGTCGGGTTCTCGATGCCCTGCTCGCTCGTCAGGTAGTTGGCGGTGACGTAGTAGTTCTGCGTGCCGCTGCTGCCCACGAATTCCACGCTGGGCTGCACGAGGCTGTGGCCGCCACCCAGCACGCCGATGCTGCCTCCGGGCGGCGTGTCGATCCCATCCTTGGTCTGAATCTCGACAATGCCGGCGGTGCGCATTCCGAACTGCGCCGGAATTGCGCCGGTCACAAAGTCGATGTGATCGACGAAGCGGCTGTCGACCGATTGGCCGAAACCGCTGATTCCCTCCGGCAACGTCACGCCGTTGATCCGAAACTGCACGTTGGCGTGCTCGTCGCGGACGTGAATGGACCCGGAAGCTTTGGAGTCCTGCGCCACGCCAGGGAGCTGTAGTAAGACTTCGTTCATCGGCGTATTGGCGCCCTTCCCGTACTCATCGATCAGTTGTTGATCGATCGTGTAGACGGTGGTCCCAACCTTGGGCGAGAGCGCAATCTGCGCTTCCTTGAATCGGCTTGCCGTGACGTTGAGCGTCGCGATCCTCGGTGCGGTGGCGATCACCAGCGCGACATCCGCGACGGCATTCTCTGCGACCTCGACGTTTTGGGACGCGGCCGCCGTGGCGCTGGAAACCGTGTAGCGACCCGCCGGGAGGTCGGCGAAGCGGGCAACGCCGTTGTCGTCCGTTGGCTGCTGCGCAATCGGTTTGCCCGAGGCGTCTTGCACCGCTAGCAGCACGCCCGCCAGCGGCTTGCCTGAGCCGTCCCTCGCGCTCGCGTTGATCGTTGCGGCACAGGCTGCATGAAAGGCAAGGCACACGCTGAGGCAGCCTGTGCCATAACGCAACAGAGAAGAGATCCGCATGGTTTCATTCCTCGAACGCTCGCGCGCAACGGGCTCTACCGCTCGCGGGCGAGCGGCGGGGCTCAATTCGTATCGGGTAGGCCGGCCTCGCGGCCGGAGCGGCAAGCTACGAGATGGCGGGAGGAGCGCGGCTCGGTGGCAATACGACGGAGGAGAGACGCGGCGCCGAACGCCCGGAGGGGAGGACCGCGAGCCAGGTGGCAATTCCCGCGCCGAGCTTGGCGTCAGGGGCGGCCTGCGGGCCCGCAAGCTTCCCCGCCACGGCCGCGCATACCGCACAGCCCTCGTCGGCATCGGCGCCGAGGTGCAGGTGCGTTGCCGCGACCGATACGAGGACGGCAAATGCGATCGCAGTCAGCGCCACAATCGCTCGACGCGACAGTAGAGTGAGGCTTCGACCACGCAGCATCGCGCAACACCTCGGCGTTCGAGCGGACAGGGCGAACCCCAGGCGCAAGCGAAATTCCTCGCCTCCTTAATGAGAATCGTATATTATTATCGACATCCGAAGCAAGCAACCCGACAAGGCCCTGATGAGTGGCATGGAACGCAGGACCCAACAACGCGACGCCATTAGAGCTGCGATAGCCTCAGCGAAACGACCTCTTTCGCCGCAGGAGGTGCTCGAAGGGGCGCGCGTGGCGGTACCGGCGCTCGGCATGGCCACCGTCTATCGCAATCTGAAGCTCCTGGTGGCCGAGGGCGCTGCCCAGGTCATCTCGCTTCCCGGCGAGAGTGCCCGATACGAGATGACGGAGTTGGCGCATCACCACCATTTCCAGTGCACGAGCTGTTCGCGCGTGTACGACATCCCCGGTTGCCCGGGCGATCTGCGTCGACTGGCGCCCCGTGGATTCCGAGTCGACCACCATGACGTGACGCTCTATGGGCGTTGCTCGGACTGCGGGAAAGCGGAAGCTCGCGCGGCCCGATGATTCGCCTCGAAAAGCTGCGCTTCGGCTACGACGGCGGCGACGATGTGCTGCAGTTGGAAGAATTCGTCCTGGCGCCGCAAGAAAACATCCTCATCGTTGGCCCCTCGGGCTGTGGGAAGACGACGCTTCTGCATCTGATTGCCGGACTGTTGCTTCCCACTCACGGCTCCGTCGTCGTCGACGGGCAAGACCTCTCGTCGCTCTCGCCGGCCGTGCGCGACCGCTTCCGCGGGCGCCATATCGGCATCGTGCTTCAGCAGTTCCACCTGCTCCCCACGTTGACCGCGATGCAAAACCTCCTGGTCGCGCAAAGCATCGCCGGGCTCCCGGTCGATCGGCCGGCGGCCCGCGTCATGCTGAAGGCCTTGGCCGTCGACGATCGCGCCAACGCCTATCCTCATCAGCTCTCGGTTGGCCAGCAGCAGCGGGTCGCGATCGCCCGCGCCCTCGTCAATCATCCGAAGCTGCTCCTTGCCGACGAGCCGACCTCGAACCTCGACGACGCGTCCTGCGCAACGGTTGCCGATCTGCTGCTGCGCACGACGGAGAAGCGTGCGATCTCGCTGGTCATCGCCACGCACGACTCCCGGCTGAAGTCCAAGATCTCGAGGCAGTTGGAGTTGCCGAGACGCGTGGCGGAGACCGCGGCATGAATCTTCTTCAGCTGGCGTGGAGCTACCTGCGCGCGCGACCGCTCGGCACGCTGCTCAACGTTCTGCTGCTCGCGCTCGGCGTCGGAACGATCGGGTTCGTGCTGATCGTGAACGATCAGATTGGCGAGAGTCTCAACCGCGACGCGAAAGGGATCGACCTCGTCGTCGGGGCCAAGGGCAGCGCGATGCAGCTGATGCTCGCCGGGATCTTTCACCTCGACGTGCCCACCGGCAACATTTCGCTCAAGGACGCGCAGGAGCTCGCCAAGAACCCGCTGATCCGGCGTGTGATCCCGCTCTCGATCGCCGACAGCTTCCGTGGCTTCTGGATCATCGGCACGACCCCCGACTACATCGACCTCTACCACGGGGCCCTGGCGTCCGGACATGTCTGGAACGACAAGATGCAGGCGGTGCTGGGCGCGACGGTCGCGGCCCACACCGGGCTCGGCATCGGCGCCCAGTTCGTCGGCTCGCACGGCCTCGCCGAAGGCGGGCCCGTGCACGGCGACTCCATTTATACGGTGGTGGGGATCCTCAAGCCCACCGGCACCGTGCTCGACCGCCTGCTTCTCGTCAACACGGAAAGCGTCTGGTACGTCCACGAGGGAAAGATCACCGATCCCGAGGAGGAGAAGGTCATCGAGGAGGAGCGGCAGGTCACGGTGTTACTGGTCCAGTATGCGACACCGCTCGCTGCGGTGTCTCTGCCGCGCAAGATCAATTCCGAAACCAACATGCAGGCGGCGGCGCCCGCCTACGAAGCGGCGCGGCTCTTTCGCATGATCGGCGTCGGAGCGGACGTGATTCGCGCGTTCGGCGGCGTGGTGCTCGCCACGGCGGCGTTGTCGCTGTTCATCGCCCTCTATCACGCGCTGAACGAGCGCGCCTACGACATTGCCGTGCTGCGAACGCTGGGCGCACGCCCGGTGAGCATTGCGATGATGCTGATGCTCGAAGCGTTGATGCTCGCCATTCTCGGCGGCGCCCTCGGCTTGTTGCTCGCTCATGGCTTGGCCGCCGTTCTCGCGTGGTGGATGGTTCAGCAGGAGAGCATCCCCATCGACGCGTGGACTTTCTCGGCGAAGGAGCTGTGGCTGCTCGTGCCCTCGCTTCTCGCCGCTACCCTCGCGGCGTTGCTTCCCAGTTGGCGCGCGGCGCACGCCAACATCTCGGCAACGCTCGCGCGCCGCGCCTGACCTCGGACAAAAGGAGACTCGTATGAGACAGATCCTGTTTGTATTGATGCTCTTCGCGATGATTCCGGCCCTCTCGATCGCAGCCGATGCGCCCGCAACCCAAGCCCCCGCGAAGCCCGCGTCTACCAAGGTCGACCCGGCACTTGAGGCCGCGCACACCAAGGAGGACGTCCGGCGGCACCGGATCATCGCGGCCGCGCACGAAGCGGCGGCGAAGTGCCAGGAGTCCGGCAAGGACGAGGATCTTTGCGATGCGGAGCTGCAGAAGGCGTGCAAAGGCATTGCATACGGCAAGTACTGCGGGATGAAGCATCCCGACTGATCGCGCCCGTCAAGGCGAGCCCGGAGGTGCCGTCCCCGGGTTTGCCGGCGAGAGCATTATGGGCAATCTCGTCATCGGTGGACTCGCCGCGCTGGTATTGGGCATCGCCGCAGCGCAGGCGGAGCCGATCAAGGTTGTCGCCGCCGAGAGCGTATACGGCGACCTCGTGCAGCAGATCGGCGGATCCAGCGTCGAAGTGACCAGCATCCTCGCGAATCCCAACCAGGATCCACATGAGTTCGAGGCCAGTTCGTCGACCGCGCGCCTGGTCGCCGATGCGAAGCTCGTCATCTACAACGGAGCGGACTACGACCCGTGGATGCCGAAGCTGCTGTCCGCATCGCGCACTCCCTCGCGCAAGGTGATCGAGGTTGCACGGCTCGCTCACAAGCGGGCCGGCGATAACCCGCATGTCTGGTACGACGTCTCCACGATCTTGGCGCTGGCAAAGTCGCTCGCCGACACGCTGTCGATGCTCGATCCCCCTAATCAGAGCGAGTACACGGCACGCCATGCCGCATTCGAACGCTCGATGCAACCGCTTGTCGAGCGCGTCGCCAGCGCGCGGCGGCAATTTGCGGGAAGCGCGGTCACCGCGACCGAGCCGGTCTTCGGGTACATGGCGGACGCGCTCGGGCTCAAGATGCGCAACGGCCGCCTTCAGCTCGCGCTCATGAACGGCACCGAGCCGAGTGCCAAGGACATCGCCGCGTTCGAGAAGGACCTGAGATCGCACGCGGTCAAGGTGCTGCTCTACAACAAGCAGACGACGAGCGCGCTCGCCGCGCGCTTGCGCACGACTGCGATCGAAGCCGGCGTCCCCGTCGTCGCGGTCAGCGAAACGGCGCCGCCCGGGATGAGCTACCAGCAATGGATGACCTCCCAGCTCGAGGCACTCGTCCGCGCGCTTGGCGAGCGTTAGGCATGTTCGCGATCGAGCTCGATCGGGTGACGATCGAGCGAGCGGGGCGGACCGTGCTCGCGGACGTCGATGTGGCGATCCGCTCCGGCGAATTCATCGGCGTGTTCGGCGCCAATGGCGCGGGCAAGACGACTCTCCTTCAGGCCATTCTCGGATTGCTGCAGCCTTCCGCCGGCACCATCAAGGTGCTGGGTGTCGCGCCCGCGCGCGGCAATTCGGCCGCAGGGTATCTCCCGCAGCAGCGCCTGACGGTGTCCGACCTGCGCCTTTCCGGTTGGGATTTCGTCGCGAGCGCGCTTCACGGCGAACGTTGGGGGCTTCCGCTCACAGGACGCGCGGGCAGGCTCGACGTGAACCGGGCCATCGCAACCGTCGAGGCAGAGACGCTCGCGTGGAGGCCGCTGTGCGAGCTCTCCGGCGGCGAGTTCCAGCGCTTGCTCCTGGCACAGGCGCTGCTCGGCAAGCCGAAGTTGCTTCTGCTCGATGAGCCGCTGCTCAGTCTCGATCCGCGTTTCCAGCAGGCGACGGTTGCGCTGGTGAAACGAATTCAGCAGGCCGAGGGCATCACCGTGCTCTTTACCGCGCACGAGCTCAATCCGCTCCTCGATGCGATGGACCGCGTCCTGTACCTCGGACAGGGTCGGGCAGCGCTCGGCACGGTGGACGAGGTTATACGGAGCGATGTGCTCTCCCGGCTCTACGGCTCCGCCATCGACGTCCTGCGGGTGGACGGTCGTCTGCTGGTTGCATCCGCGCAGGGATTGGCCGAAGCCGACGCGCATCGCCACCATGCTTGAATACGATTTCATGCGGACCGCCTTCATCGCGGGCGGTCTCGTCGCAATTATCGCCGGTTCGGTGGGATTCTTCCTTGTGTTGCGGAATCTGACGTTTGCGGCTCATGCGCTGTCGCATGTCGGCTTTGCCGGTGCGACCGGTTCGGTGCTGATCGGTACGAGCCCCCTGTGGGGACTGCTTGCCTTCACGCTGGTCGCGGCAATCGCGATGGGATTGCTCGGCGATCGGCTGCGCGGGCGCGACGTCGCCGTCGGCATCATCCTGTCGCTGGCGCTGGCACTGGGTGTGCTGTTCCTCTACCTCTACTCGACCCATGCGACCCAGGCAACTGCGATCCTGTTCGGCAACCTGCTCGGGGTGAGCCGTGAGACGTTGTGGGCGCTCCTGGCGCTAAGCGCTGTAAGCGCATGCGCGCTCGCGGCAACATCGCGGCCCCTGCTCTTCGCCACACTCGCGCCCGAGCTCGCCGAGGCCAAGGGCGTTTCGCTTCGAACGATTTCCGTGCTGTTCCTTGTTATCGTGGCAGTCACGGTTGCCGAGGCAGCCCAAGTGGTCGGCGTGCTGTTGGTGTTTGCATTGATGGTGGGACCGGCGGCGACATCGCTTCGTCTGACCTCGCGCGTCGGTTGGGGCATCGGGCTTGCGGTAGTTCTGGCACTCGCCGAGACCTGGCT
>Ga0335069_10015437_pt1 | contig 10672 bp, 9 predicted proteins | sample Lox_Sample_11_FD_206714 | JGI IMG/M metagenome (GOLD analysis project Ga0335069, IMG submission 206714) | Soil microbial communities from Loxahatchee National Wildlife Refuge, Florida, United States - Lox_Sample_1.1 | ecosystem: Environmental > Terrestrial > Soil > Wetlands | place: USA: Florida... | reverse complement strand
GCGGACCATAGCACGCGATCTCCATTCCGAAAGGGAGGAGGAGCCGCCACAACAAAATGCGTGGTGCTCATCGCAGCCTGACGCTGCGGACAATTGTCGGAATCGTTGACCGCGGCCTGGCCGCCCCCAATGCGATCCGCAAGGCGGAATTCGAACGCGCACGAAAAGCGGCTGCCGCCTGCCCCACGGACTCGATCCATTCTTCGCCGCCCCCCGATCCCGACACGGCGCTGCAGCGCTCGAACCGAGCTCCGAATCGCCCGATTCTGGCCATCGGCCGACTGCGTCTGGGTTGTCTCTAGTCAGGCCGTTACAGTATGTTACGATCAGTATGCCACTCGATCTGGGGCTGATGAGCCAGCGCGCGCGTCATCGGGAAGCAGACACTTTCAGCGGGGACTTCAGTCTCCGCTCGCTGATGACGCTTGTTCTGGCGCTTGGCGTCTTCCTGCAAGGCTACGTAACCCAGACTCACATTCACGTTTCGGCGGCAGAGCGCGCCGTTATCCAGCACGCATCGGGCGACGGCGCTCATCACAAGCAGCCGGTCGACGACGACAGTGCGAACTGCCCCCTATGTCAAGCGGCCGTGATGAGCGGCGACTTCATCACGCCGACGGCGCCAGCGTTGCCAGTACCTTTGGCGCTGCCGATCACAACGGCTACGTCTTTTGTTATTGCCCTGCGCGACACACACCGCGCCTACAACTGGCAAAGCCGCGCGCCTCCTCGCGCTTGACGGCAACGCGTCGCGCGGCCCCGTCTTGCGCGCGCGATTTCCGAAATCTTTAACAATTGTCGGCTTGATGCTCGCGCGTCTCCTTAACGGCGCGGCTTGCTTCACGCTCACGAGGCTTCGACAATGTCGGCATTGCCTGTCATCAAGCTCACGAGCGTGGGCCTTTCGCTCGATCGCGGCGGCCGGCCTTTCGCCCGCGTACCCAATATCGAGATTGGCGCGGGGCAATCTGTTGCCCTGACCGGCGCGTCGGGCTCCGGCAAGACTACCGCGCTTATGGCCTTCGCCGGCATCCGTCCACCGGCGAGCGGCTCCGTCACCATCGAAGGTGTTGATCCCTGGCGTTTGGGCGCGCGCGCGCGCGATCGTCTCCGCGGCCGGCGCGTCGGTCTTGTGTTCCAATCATTTTATCTTGTCGACGCGCTCAGCGTGGGTGCGAATGTTCGGCTGGCCGCGCGGTGCGCGGGCAATCCTCTCCATGACGCGGGACGCCTGACGAACCTGCTGGAACGGCTCGGTTTGTCGGCCGTGAGGGAACGTCGTGCGGATCGCATCAGCCACGGCCAGGCGCAGCGCGTCGCCGTTGCGCGGGCTCTCATGAACAAACCGGCAGTCATTCTCGCGGACGAGCCGACATCGGCGCTGGACGACGCCAATACCGATGCACTTCTGAAGCTGCTCATTGAGTCCGCCGCCATCGAACAAGCGGCGCTGATCATCGCAACGCATGATCGCCGTGTTCTGTCTGCCGTGAACCGTGTTGTCGAGATGGAGGCGCTGTCGTGAACTCGATTTCGCTTGCCTTCGCCTATCTCCGTCGCCGGTGGGGACAGGCGTTACTTTCCGTCCTCGTGGGGGCGCTCGGCGTAGCTGCGATCCTCACCGTCCTTACCGCCTTCGATGCATTGCCCGACGCCGCCGAGCGGTCGTGGGGCGGTGTCGATCTCGTCATAGGACCGAAGGGCTCACCGCTCGATCTTGTGCTGTGCTGCGCGCTCCACGTCTCGGATCCGCAAGGGTTGGTCTCCGAAAAGGCGGCGATGGCTGCCGCCAACTCGCCCATGGTGCGGACTGCGGCACCGATCGCGCTCGGCGACAATGTCGAAGGCTGGCGAATTGTCGGGACGACGCCGAACATCTTCGCCATCTACCATGCGGATTTTGCGCAAGGCGACGTGTGGTCCAAACCCTTGCAGGCGGTCCTCGGTTCAGCGGTGGCGCGGGCCCTGCACTTGAAAATGGGCGATCAATTTGTGGGCGCACACGGCCTCGCCGCCGGCGGCGAACTGCATTCGCAGTTTCCCTACAAGGTCGTGGGCATCCTCAAACCGACCGGTTCGGTACTGGATCGCCTCGCGCTCTGCGATATCGAGACCGTGCGCTACATTCATCGCAAACATGCCGAGGATGAGGCGAGCGAAACGGGAGTTTCGGTGACCTATGTCAATCTTCCCGATGCGGCGACGGCCGTCGTTGCATCATATCGGAGCCCCGTCGCGGCATTGATGGTTCCGCGTCTGATCAACGCCAATCCGACGTTGACGGCGGCGAGCCCGACCTTCGAGATCGCGCGACTGATGTCCTATATGCGGCCACTCTCCTATGCGGCTCTGGCACTGGGACTCCTCCTCGTGACCATCGCGGCCGCCGGCGGCGCGGCTGCGCTGATGGCCACGATGAACGCACGCACGCGCGATCTTGCCCTCCTGAGAGCACTTGGCGCGGGACCACTATCCGTCGCGTCTGTCGCTTTCGCCGAAGCGGGGATGATTGCTGCGGGCGCACTGCTCGTCGGTGGAGCACTTACGTGGATCATCCTCGCGATTGCGACGACCGTGCTCCTGGAGCGCGCGGGGCTTTTGCTGATGCCGCAAGTCGATCCCGAAACTTTGCTCTATTTGGTCGTCGGTGCGGTTGGCGTGGCGTTTGCAGCCGCTCTGGTGCCGGCAATTCGTGCCTTGAGAACCCCAATAGAGGAGCTGTTGCAATCATGAAAAAGCAGATCGTCAAGATGCTCGTCGTTCCGCTGCTCCTTCTGACCGGCGGCATGCAGCAGCAGAAACATATACTTTCCGCCCCTCCCACGCAGCCGGCAGATGAGCGCGCCCTGCAGATGACGTTGCCGCGCTCGCAGAGTCCCATCTGGCTGCAATTCGTCAAATGCAAGGTGGGCTATAACAACCACAACGGGCTCTACAACATCGCCGTGACGGCCGCGGTAAAGGCGCTCGTGGGGCGTGAGGTCACTGTCAACGGTTTCGTGATGCCGCTGGATGGCTCAGACCATACAAGCCACTTTCTGATAACGCGCAACACGCCCGTCTGCATGTTCTGCCCGCCCGGCCAACCAAATGAGGTCGTCGAGGTGATAGCGCCGCACCGGATTGTCTGGACGGACAAGATTGTGACCGTCATCGGCCCTCTCCAACTCGTCAACAACGGCGAAAAGGGAATATTCTTCAAGATCGTTGCGGACGCCGTCCAGTGATCGCACGGGCACAGGCCGCAACGAGTGCGCGAGCACGATCGACCGTCACACCGCCGCGCCATCGCGCGCAGATCTTTCCGTTGGGGAGAAGTGAGCGTGCATAAGGCAGTATTGCGTCTGCGTCGCCCGCTTCGAGCAATGTCGCGCGCGGAGCTGCATTTGCAGACAGCACTGCTGCCGCCAAGAGTCTCGGTGAAGCGTTTTTCAGCTCGCTCGTGGCCCTCGCCGGCTCGCTTACAATTACGATCCGCAAATGCGAATGCCCGTCCCTTGCGAACGCGGCCAGCGCAGGCAGTTCCAACCTACACGGCACACAACTCGGTGCGTAATAGACTTCGAGAATGGCAGGCGGGATCGGCGGCAGCATCGAACAAATCCGAAGACAATTTGGAAACTATGCGCATTCGACCACGCAACGTCCACTGGTATTCAAACCATCTATAAGCGCCTCGGCCCTTTATCGGACTTGGCCAGCCTCTCTGGGCTTTCCGCGAATTCGCTTTGTTCTTCAGGGCAATCAACCATAACTGCGAATTATGAACGCCTCAGCGAGAATTGGCTCGCGAGCTGCATTTACTTTCCGGTTGTTGTTGGTCACGACATCTGCCGGTACCAACAATTGTCCCAACAAGCTGCTTGAGACGCAGCCGCGCTATTGTCCCTGGCCGCAGTCCCACCCGTGCAGCAAGGATACGTTGGGCATCGTGGACAAATTCCACGAGCCGCACGGGGCGTCCGTCGGTCCGACACTGGAAATTGTAACTCGCCTTCTCGCTTTTCCGCTTAGCCGTGATCGTGCAAGGCGTCTACAAGCGCATCCTTGATGGCATCCCCGGCACCGCGCTCAACGATACGCCGCGACGCGCAACACAGGCCTGGGACCTGCTGAATGGTTGAGGATTGCTGTCCGGTTTCTGCAGGCAACGAATCCTCACGGGCTGCGCGTTAGGGCCTTTTCCAGCTTGCCGAGTCCTTCGTGCAGCAGTGCGTCGTCTATCGTCAGCGGCACGAGAATGCGAATGGATTCACCGTAGATTCCGCATGACAACAGCAACAGCCCCTCGTCCAGCGCCCGCGACGTGACCAGCATCGTCGCCTGGCCGTCGGGATCGCGGCTGCCGCGCGATGTGACCAGATCGAAGGCGACCATCCCGCCGAGCCCACGGATACCGGCCATAGGGAGCGTATCGTTGCGCGCCGCGATCTCGGCCAGGCGCTTCTGCATCCATTCGCCCATCGCGAGCGAGCGCTCGAGAAGCTTCTCTTCTTCGATGACGTCAAGCACGGCAAGAGCGGCGGCGCAGGCGACGGGCGAGCCGGCATAGGTGCCGCCGAGGCCGCCGGGCTCCGCCGCATCCATCACATCGGCGCGCCCGGTCACGCCGGATAGCGGAAAGCCGCCGGCAAGCGATTTCGCCATCGTCACGAGATCCGGCTCGACGCCCATATGCTCGACGGCAAAAAGCTTTCCCGTGCGGGCAAAGCCGGACTGCACTTCGTCGACGATGAGGAGAATGCCGTTCTCATCGCAGATTCGCCGCAGGGCCTGCATCAGCTCTTTCGGTGCTGCATGAAAGCCACCTTCGCCCTGCACGGGTTCGATGATGATGGCCGCCACACGCCCAGGCTCCACATCCGCCTTGAAGAGGAAGTTTATAGCCTTGAGCGAGTCCTCCACTGACGTTCCGTAATGCGCGATCGGGAACGGGACGTGATAGATTTCCGGCGGCAGCGGCGCGAACAATTTCTTGTACGGCAGGACCTTGCCCGTCATCGCCATGGTCAGAAGCGTCCGGCCATGAAAGCCGCCGGTGAACGCGATCACGGCCGAGCGCCCGGTGGCGGCGCGCGCGATCTTGACGGCGTTCTCAGTTGCTTCCGCGCCGGTCGTGAAGAATATCGTCTTGGCAGGCGGTTTGAACGGCGCCAGCGCGTTGAGACGCTCGGCGAGCTCGACATACGGCTCATAGGCCATGACCTGGAATGCTGTATGCGTAAAGCGCGCGAGCTGCGCCTCGACCGCCTTCATGATCTTCGGATGGCGATGTCCCGTATTGAGCACGCCGATGCCGCCTGCAAAATCGATGTAGCGCTTTCCTTCGACGTCCCAGATCTCCGCATTCTCCGCGCGATCGGCGAAGACGGGCGTGGCCACGGAAACGCCGCGCGGAATGGCGGCCCGGCGGCGAGCAAGCAAATCGGCATTCGAGTTCATGGTGTCACTCCTGGAAGCGAAGCGCCGACGCGCGCGGTCTCGCGCGACGCACGATCAAGCAACGCGGCCGGCAGGAGCGCGGCCAAAGCGGATGCGGCGAGCGCCACGACGGCAATATTGATCAGCAGCCCGAACCGCTGCCCGTCGAGCAGCAATCCCGCGACGAGCGGACCCGTGGCCAACCCGACCTTCGACATGAACCCGGCCATGGCCGCAGATTGGCCGCCCCTGTCGAAGGAGGCGCACATCCCGAGCAGATAGGAGATGACAAAAGACCACGTGACCGACGTTCCCAGATTGGCAAATGTGTAGATGCCGGGCGCGGCGCTGAAATGGAACAGCGCGTTGCCTGATACCGTTGCGATGAAGGCAATCACAAGAGGCCAGAACCGTCCGAACCGCAGTCCAATGAAGACGACAGCGAGCGAGCCCAACGCGCCGATCCAACCGGCAAATCCCAGAACTGTGCTCGCGAAATCGATTTGGAGTCCGTAATGCCGTCCGAGCTCGATCATGTAGGCGGCGAGCGCCATGTTTCCGGACTGGAACAGGACGACCGAGACGAGCGCGAGCGCGAGCGGGAACCAGCGGATCGGCTGCGTGCCGGCGGCGCCGGTAGGCGTTTTCGGCCGCGCATAATCCGGCAGGAACGGAATCATCGCAAGCGTGACGACACTAAAGGCCGCAAGCGCCCAGAAAAGGACGGCCGTACCGAATACCGGAACGAGACGCGGAAGAAACATCACGCCCAAACCTCCGAGGCCGAATTGCACGACAAGCAGCATCCCGAAAGTGCGATCAGGGATGCGCGTGCGCGCGATGACGGAGAAAGCCGTTCCCACCAGCATGCCGCCGACAGTGCCGTGCAGAAATCGCAATGCAATCAGCGTCTGCGCCGTTCTTAGAAGTGTCGAAGCCAGATCGAGCGTCACGAGTGTCAGCAACAATCCGATCGCCACTGGCCGCCAGGAAATCCGCTTGACGAAGAAGATCGAGATGAGAGCTCCGAATGCGGCGCCATAGACGTTGGCCGAGGCGACAAAGCCCGCCTCTCGTTCCGTGAAATGCAGACCGTCGATAAGTCCGGTCACAAGCGCCGCCATGATGTTCACATAGAAGAGACCGGCCGTCGCCAGAAAGGACAGGAGGATTGCAGCGACCAAACCGTCTGGCGCAGCGGACGGAAAGCGCTTCATGATCACCTCGCGCAAATCGGTTTGATCTTGTCGGCTTGGATGACGGCCTTGGCCCACAGCCAGATGCCGCTGTCGCTGAAATAGTAGTAGCTCATACCGTTGGGCAGCAGCGCAACGGTAATCCCGCCGTACCCGGACATGTAGGGAATCCATGCCGGAGATTTGCAGCCGAGAACGTGTTGTGCGTTCCATGCCCAGAAGCCGTAATGATAGCGAAACTCCGGCCCTGACGCTTCGAGGCCCGTATCGGTCGGCACGCGCTGCAGCGCCGCGTCGAGCATCTCGCGATCGACGAGTTGCTCGCCCCCCACGGCGCCGCCATCGACATTCAGGAATTGCGCAATCTTGGCGACATCGTCACGCTGCAAGGTGAGTCCGTAACCGGAAAAAGGTTCGGCAGCGGCGTCGTAGGTTCGCCTGGTCACGGCGGCGGAAGGGCTCAAACCGAGCTTCTTCCAGATCCCGTCGGCCAACAGATCCGTGAAGAAGTCGCGTGAAGCGCCCTCTTTACCGCGCCAGAACGCGTTGAGCGCCGTTCCGAGCAGATAGATGTCCGCCGTGTGGTAGACCCAGCGCGTGCCGGGCGAACTTTTTCGGGGATAATGCGTGCAAGCGAACGCGATCCTCTTGGCGTGCGAATCGGCGAGAAAGAAAGGCAGAAGATCAGGCGCGTCTTCGTCGGCCTGATCGTCGGGCGAGTTGTAATGCCCGGTCGCCATGTCAAGGGCGTCGGCCAAGGTGACGTCATTCCAGGTGCCGGCGCCCGCGCAATCCGGCACCAGGGCGCCGATCGTCGACCGGGTCATGCCCGGGTAAAGAAGGTTGAGCCGCATGGTGGCCAGCCCACCCACGAGGGACTTGGCGACCGAATAAGACGGCACATCCAGGACGTCGCAATAGGGATAGGTGCCGAAGCGTGTTTGACAGCCGCCCACATAGTTCACGCCGTTCGCGACGAAGCCATAGAGCGTCATGTCGCCGGGTGGAATCTCAGCGCCGAATTGCGACGGATCGATGCCGTCGCGGCTGAGCTCGGCGATAGAACGTGTGGGCATGCGGCCCGCCACATCCTTCGCATAGCGCGCCGCGATCGCCGCCGCATCGGGTACGGATTGCGGAAGATAGCGCGCGGCTCTGCGACCCCACATGTCGAACTTGAAATAGAAACAGGTCTCATGGGCGATCTCGTAGGCCACGTCGGACACCGCGCCGCTCTTTCCGAAGAGGAACGTCAGGACGCCGTTGTGCATGCAATTGGCGTTGCGCTCTTCGAGCGTGAACGGAATGGCCGCGCGAGTCAGACCGTGATCGGCCGCCTCGTCCCACACGCGACCCGGTTCCAGAATGTATTCCCACTCCGGATGACTGCCCGGAACGGCGCCGCGCTTTTCCGAGATCAGCACATCGCCCGACTGCACGAATGCGAAGTCGAAAGGCGGCAGATGACGTGCGGCGCCTGCGTTCGCGTCGGCATCGCCGAACTGGTCCTTCAGGACTCGAAATGTGCCGCCCGGCTTTTCTTCACCCAGAACGAGATGACCTTCGAAGACATTCGTCGGCGCGCGCGCGTTCTTCGGTGGCGCAAAAGCGTCCATGGTGACCGGGCCTGTAACGGCTGCGGCGCTTGTCATCTCGTCATAGGTCAAAGCCGCACGCGATCCGCCGGTGCCGAAGGCTGCGCGCGGGCGCGCGGGCTCTGCTGTCTCGCCGGTCAGAAGAATATTGTCCGCCCAGCAGATCGCGCTCGCGGACGGCGAAAGATTCCGCAGGCGCAGGACGAGCGCCGGCTGATTGTCCATGACGGCCGCGGTCCCGCCGCCGGTGTGCAGGGTGATGCCGTCGTCCTGCCCCGGACCAATTCTATGAATCTCCGTCCAGTGATGGCCGCGATCGGAAGAGACATCCAGAACGCACGCGCCGTTCGCCCCGAGGCTCTGCGCCGCGAATGCCGCGATCAGTGCGACATCGGCCCGGCCCGCCGTCGAAACCTGCGTGATGGCCTGCGCCCCTGGCCCCAGCCGGAGCGAGACGTTTTCGGCGTAAGACGACAGCCGCACGTCGCCGCGCCCGACCGCCACCCAGCCATCCGGCTTGCTGTCCTGGAAGTCGCTCGCGAACAGCGTTTCCGCATGTGCGTGCGCTGCAAGCGCGACCGCGAGAGCGGCGGGCAATATCCATGCTTTGCACATCATTCGCGCTCGATGTCGACGCCGCCGGCGCGCAGCGCGCCTGCCAGCGGTGCGAGTTCACGCTCATAGCGCCGCCACAATCCGATCGAGCGGTCGTGCACCTTCTCGCGCACCTGCGCCGCGCTTGCCGTCAGGGAAGGAGATTCGTTGCGCTCCGGCGCGAGGCATGCGTCCTCGAATGCGAGACCGCAGCCATCGAGCATGCGACGCGTTTCGGCCTCCTGCTGCGCAACGACCGCCTCATAGTCCACTTCGAGAAGGCGTCCCGGCAGTATAGCGCGCCAGTGGTCCATCAGACGGCGATAGGCAAGATAGTAGCGTGCCAGGTCGCCGAGATCGTAGGAAAAGGGGTACGCCATCCTGAACAGCGTCTTGTACATCGCGTAGCACACGTCCATGGCCTTGCGGCGGACATGAATGATGCGCGCCTCCGGCAATGCCGCAGCGATAAGTCCCACATAGAGGAAATTGATGGGCGTTTTGTCGATGCGGAAGGCTGCATCGGGCGCCAGCGCCGAGGTGGTCTCCCGATACCTTTTTCCAATGGCGGCAAAATCGGACTCGGCTGAAGCCCGGATGAGCTCGAACTTGTTTCTGGCTTGAGGCGCGTAAGCCATCAACGCTGTCGCAAAGTCATTGATCTCGCCAAGACTTTCGACCCGGGAATGCGCGCTCAGGATGCGGTCGACCAGCGTGGTTCCGCTTCTGGGCAGTCCAAGGACAAAGACGGGGCCTGCGTCTCCTGCCGAAATCGCGGGAGTTTGTCCGAAAAAGGCTCGATCGAAAGTAGAGGCGATCTCCGCCATGGCGCGTTCGTCGTCGTCGACCCGATACGTCAGTTGCCGGCGGCGCGCGCGTGCGGCGGCCTGCAGCGCAGCAAAGCTTTCTGCATGATCGCCCAGGTCCTCCCGCTCTTTCGCAAGCGCATAGCCAAGACGCACCGCCCCCATCGGGTCGCGCTGCGCACGGACCAGCAGCGCTTCGAGCTCGGCCACGTGATTGCTTTCCCGTGTCTGCCGCTTGAGCGTTGAACGATTGTAGTGGGCGTCAAAATCGCCGGGCGCCAATGCGATCACGCGGTCGAGCGTCGATTCGGCCTCGGCCAATCGCCCCAACCCGATCTCGACCGCAGCGAGATTGTAGAGATATTGCGGATTTGTGGGCGCCAGGCGCACAGCCTGCCGATAACAGCGTTCGGCTTCCTCATGCAAATTGAGGCGCGTAAAGAGCTGGGCGATGTTTTGCAGGAGCGTCGCATCCTGCCGGACGTCCGGCGCAAGCGAACGCACTTCTGCAAGCCCTTCATCGACGGCTCCCGACTGCAACGCAAGCTCCGCCAGCAAGAGGCGCAGGATCCTGTCGCCCGGACAATGGGCGAGGCCCTGACCCGCCGCGTCTTTTGCGTCGCCGAGCGCATTGCGCATCCGACGGAGCTCAACGAGCCAGCGCCAGCCCTGCGGTTCGCGTGGGAAAAGTTGCGTGCAGCGCGCGGCGGACCTCTCCGCCTCTGCGTAGCGGCCGGCCGCTTTCAGTGCTTCGATGGATTTCAGGAGCTCGAGAGGCCGCGGTCCCGTCATGCATGAAGCATAGCCCAACACCGCGGCCCTCTCGGATCAGAATTTATAGTCGATTGTGACGCCCAGCGTGCGCGGCAAGGCATTCAGCGCCTTGGACGCGTTGCCGTCGAAGTTCTCGGCCGGCGCCGTGCCCATATAGGCCCCCGTATAGACGCCCGTGATCGCGCGCGCGTCGAACACGTTTTTCACCCAGAAGATCGCCGACCAATTGTCCATGTTATAGCTGGCCGACGTGTTCCACAGCGAAAAGCCGTCCATGTGATAGTAG
>Ga0335069_10015434_pt1 | contig 10672 bp, 10 predicted proteins | sample Lox_Sample_11_FD_206714 | JGI IMG/M metagenome (GOLD analysis project Ga0335069, IMG submission 206714) | Soil microbial communities from Loxahatchee National Wildlife Refuge, Florida, United States - Lox_Sample_1.1 | ecosystem: Environmental > Terrestrial > Soil > Wetlands | place: USA... | reverse complement strand
TGCGCGGCGCGACAGTTCATTTCGACCGCATCACCGTGACCGGCACCGAGGACCTGATGATGGCCTCCGTGCTTGCCCGCGGCGAGACCGTGCTACGTAATGCCGCTCGCGAGCCCGAGGTCGTCGACCTGGCCGAACTCCTGGTCAAAATGGGCGCGCGGATTGAAGGCGCCGGCACTTCCACCATCCGCATCCAGGGCGTGGACCGGTTGCACGGGGCCGAGCACACCATCATCCCCGACCGTATCGAGGCGGGCACGTTCCTGGTGGCTGGCGCCATCACCGGCGGCGACCTGGCCATTACCGGGTGCATGCCGCAGCACGTCGACGCCCTCGTGTCCAAGCTGCAACAGGCCGGGGTGGAAGTGACACAGACCGATGCGTCCACGCTCCGGGTGCGCGGCGGAACCCGTCTGCGCAGCGTGGATGTAACCACGGAGGAGTTCCCCGGTTTTGCCACGGACTTGCAGGCGCAGTATATGGCCCTGATGACTCAAGCCGAGGGCATCGCCATGATTGTCGAGACCATCTTCGAGAACCGCTTCATGCACGCGCACGAGCTGGCGCGCATGGGCGCCAACATCCGGCTCGACGGGCGCCAGGCGATCGTCGCTGGACCACGGCTGCTGACCGGCGCCGGCGTCATCGCCAGCGACCTGCGCGCCAGCGCGTCGCTGGTGCTGGCGGCTCTGGTGGCGCGTGGCGAGACGGTGATCGATCGCGTCTACCACATCGATCGCGGCTATGAGAAAATCGAGCAGAAACTCGCCGCGGTGGGTGCCGATATCCGGCGGGTGGAGTAAACCATGGCGCATAATCCCGGATTTCTGAAGCTGGTGAACGAAGCCAAGAGCCGCGTGAAGGAGATCGACGTGCGCGCGTACCTGAAGATGCGCGAGGCCGGCGAGGAGCACATCCTGGTGGATACCCGCGAGGACAACGAGTGGGCCGCCGGGCACGTGGCCGGCGCCGTGCATCTGAGCAAGGGCATCATCGAGCGCGATATCGAGACCAAAGTGCCTGATGTGAATGCCAAGCTTATCCTCTATTGCGGCGGCGGATTCCGGTCGGCGCTGGTGGCCGACAATCTCCGGCAGATGGGCTACAGGAATGCCATCTCCCTCGATGGCGGCTGGAAGGCGCTGAAGGAATCCGGGCTCCCGCTCGAAAAGTAGCCCCGCCAGACGTTACAATAGATTCAGGTCTGAAATAGCGATGCCGCGGCGCCTGGCGCGGAAGCTGATGCTGTCGATCACTGTCATCGTGATCATCGTGGCAGCGGTTTCCGGGTTGGTCAATGTCAAAACCGAGGAGCAGCAGCTGCTCTACACGATGATCCAGGGTGCGGATCAGCTCTCCAAGGGCATTACCAGCGCCACCTGGCACGCCATGCTGGACGACCACCGCGAGGCCGCCTACCAGGTGATGCAGACCATCGCTCTCAAGCAGGGCATCGACCGCATCCGCATGGTGAACCGTGCCGGGCAGGTGATGTTCTCGACGAACCCGGAGGACCGGCAGAGCTCGGTGGAACCGCCGGCCGAGAACCCGCACGTCGACCTTCCTTCGCGGGTACGCATTTTCCGCAATCCCAAGGGCGGCCGCCTGCTGGCCATGACCACGCCGATCTTCAACGAGCCCTCGTGCAGCCAGGCCGAGTGCCACGCGCATCCGGCGGAGATGAAGGTGCTCGGCGCCCTCGACCTGCGGCTCGACCTGGAACGGGTGGATAACGAAGTCAAGTACATGAAGGTCCGCGTGATGGTGGTGACCGCGATCGAGGTGACCCTGATCGGCCTCTTCATCGCTCTGTTCACGCGCCATTTCCTGAGCCGGCCGATCGAGAAACTGATCGAAGGCACCAAGGCGGTGAGCCACATGGAGCTCGATCAGCCGCTCAATATCAACGGCAGCAGCCAGGAGCTGGACGAGCTGGCGCGTTCCTTCGATGTCATGCGCGATCGTCTGCGGTCGGCGGTCGGGGAGATCAACCAGTTCACGCAGAACCTGGAAACCAAGGTCGAGGAGCGCACCCAGCAGCTCAAAGCCGCACAGAAGAAGCTCTTGCAGAGCGACCGGCTGGCCTCGCTCGGGCAGCTTTCGGCGAGCGTCGCCCACGAGATCAACAATCCGGTTTCGGGCGTGCTCAATCTCTCCATGCTGATGCAGCGCATGCTGAAGGACGACGGCGTCCCGCCGAACCGGATCGCCGAGTTCCGCAAGTATCTGGGCCAGGTAACTATCGAAACCGCGCGCGTGGGCCGGATCGTGAGCGACCTGCTGGCGTTTTCGCGGCGCAGCAAGCCGCAGCGCGCGCAGGCCGACCTGAACCGGATCGTGCGCACCACGCTCTCGCTGGTAGAGCACAAGATGAAGCTCAGCAACGTGGCGCTGGAAGCCGTCTACTGCGAGGACTTGCCCAGCGTGCCCTGCGATCCGTCACAGATCCAGCAGGTGGTTCTGAACCTGCTGTTGAACGCGGCGGAAGCCACGCAGGGCAAGGCCGAGCGCCGGGTGAACGTGACCACGGCGAAGGGCGCCGACGCGGTCCTGCTGTACATAGCCGACAACGGCGAAGGGATCCCGCCGGAAAACCTCGCCAAAATCTTCGACCCGTTCTTCACGACCAAGAGCGAAGGCAAAGGCGTCGGGCTTGGACTGGCGGTGTCGTACGGAATCATCGAGGCCCACGGGGGCGATATCGAAGTCAGGAGCACGGTGGGTGCGGGCACGACGTTTACCGTGTCGCTGCCGCTGGAGCAGCGCGAGCCGCCCGCCGAGCCGCCGGTCGCGGTCTTGACCCACCGCGAGTGAAGTACCTTTACGTGGGAATGACGGACGAGGTGGATCGCGGCGCCGCACGGAGAGTGGCGGCGCGCGTGGAGGCCGCGTTTGGCGGGCCGGTGCGCGAGTTGGAGCTGGGGAGCGTGGAGTTCGCCCACGACGCGGCGCGCGGCCAGTATGCTTCGATTCCGGTGCTGGAGATGCTGCTCCGGCGATGCCCGGAGGATGCGCGCAAGCTGCTCGCCGTTACCGGACGGGACCTCTTCATTCCCGTGCTGACGTTTGTGTTCGGGCACGCGCAGTTGGGCGGCAAGGTGGGCGTGATTTCGCTGGCGCGCCTAGAACAGGAGTTTTATGGCCTCGCGCCGGATCGCGAGGTCCTGCTGGAGCGCGCCGACAAGGAAGCGCTTCACGAGACCGGCCACATGTTCGGGCTGGTCCACTGCGCGGAGCGGAGGTGCGCGATGTCGCTGGCCACCAACATTCGGCAGATCGATGTCAAAGACAACGCATTTTGCCCGCAATGCGCGGCGCGGCTGCGGAAACAGATCGGGGAACAGGTATGAAGACCCATTGGCAGATTCTGGTAGTGGACGACGAAGAGGTGATGTGCGAATCGCTGGCGGCGTGGCTGCGCGAAGACGGCTACATCGTGGATACGGCCGCCAGCGGCCGCGAAGCGGTCGAGAAGGCACACCAGCGGGACTACGCGATTTACTTCGTCGATCTGAAGATGCCCGGCGGCATGGACGGCATCGAGACCATGATGCAGATCCGCAAGCTGCACGCGGAGGCGTCGATCATCATCATCACGGCCTACGCGACCGTGGACACGGCGATCACGGCGATGAAGGAGGGCGCGCAGGAGTACATCGTCAAGCCGTGCAATCCGGAGGAGATCTCGCTGCTGGTGAGCCGCATCATCAAGGTGAAGAACCTGCAGCGGGAGAACACGATCCTGCGCAAGAAGCTCACCCGGCAGTACAGCGTGCACGACGTGATCAGCAAGAACGCGAAGATGCACGAGATCCTGCAACTGGCCAAAGAAGTGGCGAGCCTGCCGAGCACGGTGCTGATCCAGGGCGAGAGCGGCACGGGGAAGGAACTGATCGCGCGCGCGATCCACAACGCGGGCGAGAGGGCGTCGAAGCCGTTCGTGGCGGTGTCGTGCGCGGCGCTCGCCGAGACCCTGCTGGAGAGCGAGCTGTTCGGGCACGAGAAGGGCGCGTTCACGGGAGCCGCGGCGCAGAAGCGCGGCAAGTTCGAGCTCGCCGACGGCGGCACCATCTTCCTGGACGAGATCGGCGACATCTCGCCGAAGCTGCAGGTGGACCTGCTGCGCGTGCTGCAGGACCGGACGTTCTACCGCGTCGGCGGGACCGAGGAGGTGCGGGTGGACGCGCGGGTGGTGGCGGCGACGCACGTGAACCTGCAGCAGGCGGTGGCCGAGGGGCGCTTCCGGGAGGACCTGTTCTACCGGCTGAACGTGATCGAGATCCGGCTGCCTCCGCTGCGCGAGCGGCGCGAGGACATCCCGCTGCTGGCGAGCCACTTTCTGGAGCGGATCGCGCGCGAGTTGGGGCGCGACGTGAGCGAGATCACCGAGGCTGCGCTCGGCGTGCTGATGGACTACAACTGGCCGGGCAACGTGCGCGAGCTGGAGAACGCGGTGGAGCGCGCGGTGGTCACCTGCCGCGGGCACGAGCTGACCGAGGAGCACTTCGGCTTCCTGGCGCGGGCGGCCCCGGCTGCCAAGGCGTGGGCTGTGCCGACGGGGGCGAGCCTTCAGGACATGGAGAAGGCAGTGATCACCGCCACTCTCCAGCGCACCAACGGCAACATCAAGGAATCGGCGGCGATTCTCGGGATCGACCGCTCGACGCTCTACGAGAAGATCAAGAAGTACGAGATTCCCAGATAGGGTACGTTCCCCGGATCTTTTTGATGAACGCGTGGCAGCGGTGGATCCACACCGGCCGCGGCAGGAACATCAGTGGGCATTCGCCCGCGATCACTTTGAGGCCGCTGGACAGGCAGGCATCCACGGCCTGCCGGTCAGACGCGCGAAAGAACCAGACGCGCTTCATGCCGGCCGCGACGCACTCGGCGGCTACCGCCGGCGTCACGGCGGACGACGTCATGAGCAGAGCGCTGTCTACGGGCGGCTGAATGTCTGTGACGTGAGCGTAGCAGGGCTCACCATCGATTTCGGTGGCCTCCGGATGGACCGGAACGGGGTCCCAACCTTTGGCGCGAAACTCGCGGAAGACGACGCGCGAGAAGTCCCCGGGCCGGCGGGAAACGCCGACGAAGGCGAAGCGCTTCTGGTCCAAAAAATTCTCGATGGAGTCCCTGGACGACATTTGAGACCAACTCTTTCTGATTCCAGGGTACGCCCGATCGATCCTAAGGCTGAAGGAATATTTCGCCGCAGACGGCGTCCCAATCCGCCTTAGGATAGCTGGCGGAAATGTCTGAGACCGGCACGCCTCCGTCTGCGAGGGTGGCGCCGGCGCCTTCCATGGAGAGGGCAAGCTGGAGGCGCTCCATCTCGCGCAGGAGCCAGGGGCGGACTTCCCAGCCGGAGAGCAGGTGGCGGAGATCGAAGCGGCCGCCGATGGGCTTGACGCGCAGGAGGTAGTCGCGGTCCGGGGCGCCGGTCTCGACGACTTCGCCATCGACCGGGGACAGCACGCGCACATCGGCTTCGCGCTTGCGGACGCGGAAGGCGGTGCCGTTGGCTTCGATGCGGTCGCCGGGCTGGGGCAGGTCGATGGAATCGGGTGTGCCGAGGAGGCGGCGGCCGAGGTCATCGAGGCCGATGGTGAGGGTGCCGTCGGCTTCGGGGTGGGCCCAGGTGTGGCCGCGGTGATAGAAGCGGTTGAGCGGGAAGCTCATGCCGAAGATCTCCTCTTCGGGCTCCGGAACTTCGCGCGGCGGATGTTCGGCGACCCAGTGCTGGTGCGTCTGACACAAGCGGCAATCGAAGGCGTTGGGGCACTCGCGGTGCTGGAACTCGCCGGTGAGGACGTGGCGGCAGGCGCGGTCGGCGGCGGGAAGGTCATGGAAATCGGAGTGCCAGCGGATGTGCTCGGTCTTGCCGCGGCGAAGGTCGCGGATGGAGCGCCAGAGGGCGTTGAGCAGCGTGGTGGCTACGACCACGAGGACGGTGTAGAAGGCTCCGAGAAAAATCAGTTTCGCCATTTAGAATCTCCCTGCGAGCACGGGTTCGGGTTCTTCGACCCGCACTTCGCGCTTGAGTTCACGCTCCTCGGGGAAGAGCACCAGGTAGCGGAACGAGAATGAGTAGACCAGAACGCCGTATGCGACGACGCCGAGGAAGGTCCCGACCTCCTGCCAGCTCGGGGTGTAGGAGAGGAACTTGTCGAAGCTGAGGGTGGGCAGGGCGAGCGTCTGGACGGTCTGAACGAAGCGATTGAGGGCCACGCCGGCGCAGGCCAGCGCGGCGGCCGAGACCAGCCACGCGCGGCGGGCGCGGAAGCGGGGCGCGAGCAGGATCAACGCGGGCACGAGGCCGAAGACCACGATTTCGGCGAACAGGATCCAGGTGCCGAAGGGCTTCCACTCGTAGTATTGCGAAGCGGCGAATCCGCGGCCGGGCGAGGTGCGGTTGATCCAGATCAGGGTGTCGACGGTTTTGGCGAGCACGTAGACGGAGAGCAGCAGGCCGGAGATGCGGCCCAGCAGATGGAACACCTGCGGGCGGACCAGCGATTTCCTGGTGATCTTTTCGACCAGCCAGGTGGTGAGGACGATGAAGCTCGGGCCCACGGCGGCGGCGGAAATGATGAAGAGGAAGAAGGTGGAGGGCCAGACCAGGAAGCCTTCGCGGAAGGCGAACGGGCGGCCGCGAAGCACGCCGTAGAGGCCGCCGAGCGAGCCCTGGTGGAAGAACGAGAGGAAGGTACCCACGCCGGCGAAGACGTAGACCAGCTTATGCAGCTCGAATTCGAAGACCAGGAAGCCCGGGACCTCGCGGAGCTTGCGGTTCTTCAGAAGAATGGGCAGGTATTCGATGGCCAGCACGGTGAGGTAGCAGGTGATGCAGAAGGTGACCTCGGTGAGCATGGAGTGCACGTTGGGATACCAGAAGGTGAACCAGGCCCGGAGGGGTTGGCCGACATCCACCATGAGGGCGGCGACGGCGCCGCTGTAGCACACCAGTCCGATGACGACGGCGCTGTTGATGACGGCGCGGAGTTCCTTGAGCTTGAGGATGTAGAGCAGGAAGCCGGTGAAGAACGCGCCGGCGCCGAGGGCGATCACGGTGAGGTCGAGGAAGATCCAGAGGCCGAAGGCGAAGCGGTTGTCCATGTTGGTCTGGTTCAGGCCTTTGACGAGGCAGAGGCCGGCGGCGTAGATGCCGATAGCGAGCATGGCGAACCAGGGGGCGACCCAGAGCAGGAATCGCGGGGTGGAGCAGCGGTCGAGGCCGCGGGAGATGAGGCGCTTATCCACGGGAAGGCTCCTTTCCGGCCCGGAGGTCGACCTTGCTGGAGCGGTAGTAGATCTTGGGCTCGGTGCCGAGCGATTCGAGCAGGCGGACGCTGCCCGGCGGTTTGGGCAGAGTGGCGAGGTCGCCGAAGCGGATGGCCTTGGTGGGACACGCTTCCACGCAGGCCGGGGTGTACTCGACGTGCGCGGGATCGCGGCCTTCGGCGACGGCCTGCTGCTTGGCGGCGTGCCAGCGGCCGTGACAGAAGTTGCACTTTTCGACCACGCCGCGCATGCGGGGCGCGACATCGGGGTTGAGCGTCTTCTCCATGCCCGGGGGCCAGGCGGGGTCGTGCCAGTTGAAGTAGCGGGCGTGGTAGGGGCAGGCGGCCATGCAGTAGCGGCATCCGAGGCAGCGCTCGGGCATCTGGCCGACGATGCCGGTGGCGGGATCGATATCAACCGCTTTTTGCGGGCAGACGCTGACGCATGGGGTCTCTTCGCCGCACTGCTGGCAGAGCATGGGGACGAAGGCCTGACCGACTTTGAAGACGCGGATCCAGGTGAGGCCGGTGCGGTCGGTGGCGCCTTCGTGGGCGGGCGGGATGTTGTTCTCGACGGCGCAGGCGACCATGCAGGCACCGCAGCCGGTGCAGCGATCGACGTCGATGGTCATGCCGTAGCGGGTCATGCGAGCACCACCTTTGCTCCGTCGCCGTGGGCGCAGATGTCGCGGATGCCGGGGGAGGATCCGGTGAGGACAACGCCGGGCGGCACCGACGCGTCCGGAACTACGCGGACGGTGCATTTGCCGTGAAGCGTCTGGAGAACGGCGCGGGATGGGAGGGCGGCGGCGTCCCGGGGATTCAGCGCGACGGCATTGGGCGGGAGGCGGAGGTTGGATTCTTCGTAGAGCTTGGTCATGAGCGGGGAGAGCAGCGCGGGGGTCCAGGGGGCTGGGACCGCGGTGAGGGGAAGGTCGTGCGAAGGGTGCGGCTGAGTTGGAGAGCCCTGGGCGGGGAGAGAGGACGAGCCGCGCCAGATGTGACCATCGAGTAATGCTTGCCAGAAGGCGTCAGGAGTGGGGTGGGCAGGGGACTGCTTGTGGATGAAGTCCGCGCGCTCGCGGAGTGCATTGGCGGCGGGTACATCGGCCAGGGCGGCGACAAACTCGGGGGCGTTTACCAGCGCTGCGGGAGGTGGGATCAGCGGGGCTGCGAGGCGGAAGAGTTGTTGAGTTTGGTCGATGGCGGCCGGGATGTCCTCGGTGATTTCGGGGAAGACCGGGGCGGGGAGTGCGTAGGTGGCGTGGCGGGCGTATCCGCCACGGGAAACGGCGAAGGTGATGACGACGGCGCCAGCGGCCAGCTTCGGTTCGATACGGTGCCAGGGGATGTAGGTCACGGCGGAGGACTCGTCGATCAGGAGGAAATGGAGACTGCGATCGGGGACCGCGTCGAGGCCGGTGAGCGGGGCGGCCTGCTTCTTCCAGGCATCGGGGACCGGGGCTTCGGGGCGCGCGTATACCGGGGCGCCAAGCCGGCGGTTCAGTTCGGCAACACCAGGGGCATCGCCGATCGCCAGGGACGGGCCGTTTTCGAGGAGGCGCTGCGGGAGGGGATCGGGCAGGCCTTCGGCACGGATCCACTCGTCGGCGAGCATGGCGGTGGGGGTTTCGACGGCGCCGGCATGGATGAGATAGAACTTTTCGCGGGCGGCAAACACGTTGGCGGGAGTTCCCCAACCTTCGAGCAGCGGCGCGCCGACGCTGAGCACGGTGCGCACGGAGTGGAGATCGTAGGCGACGGGGTTGGGGTCGGGCGAGATGTAGGTTCCGTTGAGGGCCGCCATGGCGCGGCGGAAGGTCCAGGAGGCGGTGCGGCCGGGATTGAGATCGAGGATGGCGATGGGATCGGAGGGGGCGCGTTTGGAGAGCGTCGCTTTGGCTTGCTCGACGGGACCCTGGCGCAGACGGGCCGGGTGGTAGGGGAGATGGTGGGCGGCGACACCGAAGGCGCAGCCGGCGCCGGAGAGCGCGACGGGCTGATCGCCGACGCAGCGCGCGCGGAGAGGGCATCCGGCGGGACAGAGGGCGCAATTGGTGGTTTTGGAGCGAATTTCGCCGCGTGCGGGCCGGGGGATGCCGGGCCAGTTTTCGCTCCACAGCGAGCTATCCTTGATCAGCCGCCAGGGGACCGGGGTGAGCAGCGCGCCTGCCGCGGCGCCGCCGGCGAATTTGAAGATATCGCGACGTGTGTTTTTCATTTGTGGCAGTCCAGACAACTGTTTTCCTTGTGCTGCTCGCGGTGGCAGGCGATGCAGGCGTCCATGGAGAGGAGGTCGAGCGAGTAGCCGCTGATGCGGTTTTCGACGAGGATGCGCGGGGCGGCAGCCGAGCCCTGATCGCCGTGGCAGCGTTCGCACTTGAGGTTGGCGCGCTTGACGTGAGTGGCGTGCGAGAAGTAGACATTCTCGGGCTGGCGCGCGTAGACCAGCCAGGCGGGCTCGCGCTGCGGGGTCACGTATTGTTCGATGAACCGCTTTTCGGCGGCGGTATCGCCCATGGCCGCGGCGTGGCAACTGGAGCACTTATCGAGCGTGGGGACCCCGGCGAAGCTGCCGTCGGCGCGAAAGGCGTGGCAGTCGTCGCACTTGGAGCCGGCTTTTTCGGCGTGGATCTTGTGGCTGAAATCGACGGGCTGCGCCTGGGTCCGGTAGATGACGCGCGGGAAGCCCAGCCAGCCCGCGCCCAGGGCGGCCAGGGCTCCCGCGAGAAAGAGGATGGTTCCGCGTAGTTTCACGATTCCCTCGAGAAAAACTCATGGAATAAGAGCCGCATGCGGTCGCGATCGAGCACTGCGGCGAGCCCGGGGACGAACTGGCCGCCATCGGCCGCGAAGGCCCCCTGCTGGAGGAACTGGTTGATGCGGCGGTGCTCCTGCTCCATCCAATGCCGGGCGGGCTCGCCCTGGAGCAGGTTGCGCGACGTACCTTCGGCGGGCACGCCTTCGAAGAGCCAGCCGGAGGTGTAGGGCTCGGCGGTGAGGCGTGCGGGATCGGCGCGCAGGTAGAGGTTGCAGTTGGTGAGCAGGAACGAATTGGGGAAGACGACCTCGTAGTCGGCGCCGCCGGCGGTGAGGACGGCCGCGGGGCGGTGTTCGCCCTTGAGCCAGACGTAGGCGATGCGATCGACTTTGCCGAGCACACGACCGAGGAAGGCGTCGATGCCGGCGTGGCAGGCGCCGTCCTCGGTGACGTCGAGCCACATGTGGTTGGCGGAGTAGCGGAGCCAGCCGGGCATGGGGGTGCCGTCGACCTCTTCGGCGCGCAGCCCGGGATGGGCCATGGCGGAGTAGAGCTCGCAGTAGCGGAAGGCGTCGTTGCCGCAGCGGGAGAGCAGCGACTCGCTGTAGGGGACGAGCTTGGCGACGGG
>Ga0335069_10015433_pt1 | contig 10673 bp, 10 predicted proteins | sample Lox_Sample_11_FD_206714 | JGI IMG/M metagenome (GOLD analysis project Ga0335069, IMG submission 206714) | Soil microbial communities from Loxahatchee National Wildlife Refuge, Florida, United States - Lox_Sample_1.1 | ecosystem: Environmental > Terrestrial > Soil > Wetlands | place: USA... | reverse complement strand
TGAACTCTCCGGCAACGCCACGAACTCGGTATTCATCATGCCGCCGGCGGTGTCTTCCTCGAATTCCAGCAGCTCTTCGACCTCGGTCTTCGGCTCGGACTCCATCTCTTCCAGAATCTCGTCGCTGGTTTCTTCTTCCAGTTCCGAAAGCGCCGCGGCTGCTTCGTCCGGAGCCATCTCCTCCACGATCTCCGCCGCTTTTTCAGTTTCCAAAGATTCCAGAATGCTGGCCTGGATGTCGGGATCCACTTCGGAAAGCGCCTCAGCCGCGACTTCGCTGTCGATGTTTTCGAAGATCGCCTCGCGGTCCTCGGGACTCAGTTCTTCCACGATGTCCGCCAAGTCCGCCGGGTGCATATTCTCGAGCAGACGGTTCGAGATGTTCAGACGTAGCCGACGCTGCGGATCGGGCTCCAGAATGTTGCAGAATTCCCAGCGGATGGAGTTGGGAGGGATCGGCACCTGCAGCCGGCGAACCAGCCGAGGCGGTATCAGCCCCTGCAGCAGACGGCGGAAAATGCTGCGAATGCCGATGTCAACTTCCAGGATCCAAAGAACTTCGTGATCCGGCTCCTGCCGGACCTCGAAGGTGACATCGTTCACCCGCACGACCTTGCGTCCCTGGGCGTCGATGATCTGCTGATCCAACAGGTCGCGCTTCAACCGCAGCATGTACTCGTCGGAATGATACGGAGTGAGATTCTCATCCCGAAGATAGATGCCATCGAGAGAGATGTTACGGATCTGATCGTAGCGGACGGTCAACCAGCTTCCGTCGCCGCTCAGCAAAAAACGATCGATACGAACGGGATCGACTAGCGGGACCAGTGCGGCATCCCGAACCACACCAAGCTTGTGCCCCTTAAGGTCGAAGACCTTGAGGCCGAGCAGTTCGGTGAGGAACAGATATTGATCCGCCATCGATGGCCCGAGTCCATAGAAGTATGCGCGTCCCAAAGGACGAGCGGTGTGCCCACACCCCTACTATGAACCAGGGCATCTTGACGGTGCAACAAAATTTTTCCCAGCCGCGATTGGCTGGGGATTCGGGCGTTTTATTGCTCGCTCAGCGCGCACACCAAGGCGCCCTTGGCAGTCGCGTGCAGCGGATTCTCAGCCATGCGAATCTCGGAAACGGCCACCGGGAACTTCTCTTCGCCCAGCAGCTTTTCGAAGCGGTCACGGAAGCCCGGAGGCAGAGCCGTTCCGCCGCTCAGCACCACTGGAATCGGTCGATTGAACTTGGGAACGTTGGTAGTGCGTGAGAATGCGTCTTTCAGGGCCGAGACCAGCGAACGGATCATATCGTCGTAATACACGCTGATCACCTGCTGAACCTTGTCGGCGAAGAAGCCATTGAAGTGGAACGATTCTTCCTTGGTGATGCGCACGCGATTGGCGCGCTCACCGGTCACAGAAGACGCGCTGGAATCGATGTAGTCGCCCGCCTTGGGAATGCTGAAGCTCAGCACCGGAACCGACAGATACGCCAGGCAGACGTTGCACAATCCGCCGCCGCAACTGATCCCGATGCCGGTGTAGTTGGAGCTTTCCATTTCGCCATAGACCACGGCCAGGCCCTCGTTGACGCTCTGCGCCTGGTAGCCCATGTCGTTCAGTATCTGGCGCAGCGTGGCTTCGTGGTAAGTCAGCGAATCTTCCGCCCCCAGAGGCGCGGCCGGAACCGTAAAGCACAGCTTCGCTTTGGAATTGCCTTCCCCCAGCATGGACTCCAGAATCCGGCGGATCATGTTCAGGCTGTCCGGCTCCTTGGCGTCCAGAACTCCGCGATTCATGGTGCGGCGAGTCTCGGTGTTCATCAGGTCGGCGAATTTTTCGCTCTCGTTGCCGTGCACCACGATTTCACTGCCGATGACGGAATGCGGCACTTTCTCCCGGTCCAGGGTCGCGGCAGTGAGTTTGGAGTGAGGGATGGCGACGAACGCATTCAGTTGCGATTCGAATTGAACGTTCTGGTCCGCCTGGCGGGCCACCACGATGCGGCTGGTGCCCACATCCAGGCCCAGGGCGGTCGGACTTTGCTTGCTCATAATTTTCAGTTACCTCCTTCGCTGTTATCGAGATTGGGATTGGAATTGGCGCTGGAATGCAGAGCTTCCAGAAATGTAGAAATGTCTTTGTAGCGGTGCCGCAGGATCGCCCGATACTGCGCGACGGTCACGCTTTCCGCCGTGGCTTGCCGGCGGACCTGATCGTCGGCGGCTTCCAGGCCTTTCCAGCCCCCGCCGGTGGCGTGCAGAAACGCATCGTCGTATTCGAAGCCAAAGGCGTACAGGCTGGCCGGAGCGATTGCATAATTCACTGGCAGTCCGAGCGAGGCAAACGGGAAATTTCCCGCCCAATCGGTGTGATCCCCGATTCGCATGTTTTGCGGATTTACCGAAACCTGCGCGTGGGTCACGCAGTCTTCCGCGGAAATCCGGTACTTGGACCGCAGCATCTCCACCAGCATCCGGCCGGATTGTATCTGTGCCGGAGTCACCGTAGTTGCGCCCACATCGGTCTGAGTCTCAAAGGCGACCGCCAGAAAACTGTCGTTCAGATTCACGTAGATCCCGGTGGAATCCGCCCAGACGGATTTCCCGGCATGATTGGCTGCATCCTGTTCCCGAACCACCCGGTAGACCCGGCCGAAGCGGTCAATCACGTAGTGATACGCCTGCTCTTTGCGAATGACTTCGAGTAGGTTCCGGCCGATTTGCTGCAGCCGCCGGTTCTGGTCCTCCTCAAATGGGGCAAGCAGGGTTTCGGTGGTGTGAAAAACAATCCCGACTGGCTCAGAGCCGTTACTCAAGGCCTTGCTGGCGCCGTTTAACGGGAAAATCGGAAACCTCAGGCGTGGGCGATTCGAAATCGTGAAGGTATCGTCGATGCGTAGGCCGTTCGAATACACCTCAGTGAGTTGGGCATTCTCCACGCGCCAAACCCTGGGGATGTCGGCATCGATCTGGGCCGCGCCGTTATCACTGGCTTGGGCTTGGCCGGGGATCAGCAGGCCTTTTTCCCGCCGAAGAGTCGCGGCGGTGCCAGAGGGACGGGGTCCGGGAACCATTACTAAAGCCACCGCTGCGGCGCCCCAGGCGGCCGCATGTAACCAATGGCGAAGGTGGATGCTCTGCAGCCGGGGTCCCGCGAATCGCGTTATCCTCTTCCACCAGGACAACTTAGACGTTTCCTGCCGCAGGAACCGAAGCCGCTGGATGGGATCGGCAATTTGTCCGGCTTGCTGTTCGAGCTTGGAAAATTGCGCCGACGCCATAGGAGAATCCTGTTTCTCATGGATCGGCCTGGGGCGGGAAAAACCTTAGTTCTCTCTTAGGGGGAAGGTCTAAGAAATCAGGGGGCGCTACTCTGCCGGATTCACGATCAGCCGGGAGTCGGTCTGGAACTTTTTGTAATCGTGATAGGTGAAGTCGATTTCGGCCCGCAGCTTCTTCAACAGAGCCAGCCGCGCATCTGCGCGAACCTGGGTGAGGGAGGGAAGCCAGATCTCGTCATTCACCCTGGTTTGCTCGAAATGCAGCGTCCCACCGGGCGCGACGCGCAGTAATCCGAGCCCAAAGGACAAAGTATCCAGCGCCTGGGCGTCGACCTTGACCCAGTGGTAGGTTGCCTGATCGATCCAAACCTTGGCGTGCACTTTAGCGAACAGCTTGGCTTGTGACTCCACCGGCTTGAAACCGGGCTTCGGCGTGGCGTCGATCACCCAGACCGGCTGCCCGCTGATTTTATCCACGCCATCCAGCCGGAATTGGAACGCCTGGGGCACTTCACGAATGAATTTGCGCTGCGCGGCGCGATCTTTCTCGATCTTGGCCCTTTCGGCAGGGGATTCACTCCGCCTTTTCTCTGACTCGCGGTCTAGTTTTTCCTGCTCCTTCCGCGCATCTTTCTCATTGAGAGGGCGGCCATCGCGAGCCACCAGCCGGTCATAGGGGCGTCCTTCCAGAACCAGCACCTCATTGGTTTCGCTTCGCTTTTTGTTAAGGTTTCCGTCCGATCCGTATTCCCGGATCTCCAGGCGTTCCTGGTAGGTGTAATCCTTACGGCTGCTATAGTCCGTCCAGTCGCGTTCCACCGATTTCTGAACGATGTCCTGCGCGTTTTGGGCCAGCGCGGCACCCGCGGTCAGGATGACCGAACCCAGAATCCTCAGGCTGGTTTGCCTCACGCCCGTTGGACGCACCCCAATTGAAAAGGAAAACAGCATTCTCACTCCCTAAATGGAGGATCGCTGGACGGGCCTCCGCGTTGCTCCTCAACTCAAGGTAACGTACACTGGCTGGAATTGGAGGAAACCCTTTGAAACTCACGCTCTTACTAGCGTCTTGCGCCGCAGTCGCGCTCTGCACCATGGGAATCATCACTGCTCAGGAAGGCCAGTTGGTTGTTATTAAAAAGCCTTTTGCCCAAAGCCTGGCCGACCGGGCAGCAGCCCGAAGCACCCAGATCCTGTATCACGGCGGACCTGTTTTGGTGGGGACCGACAACGTTGGAACCGTTCCGCTTTATGCGATCTACTACGGCGACTTCAGTTCCACCGAGGACTCCGGCGCCGTCAGCATCGTGAATGACTTCTTGACCGGGCTGAGCGGAACCGGCCAATTCCGCGTGAACACCACCTACTATCAGCAAGCTTCCACGCAAACCAAATACATCTCCGGACTGCTGGGATTCTCGGCCTCCAACATCTTCAACGATCCCGGTTCACAGGGACGAGTGGTCACTTCGCCGACCATCCTAAAAATTCTCCAGCACGCGCTGGATTCGGCCACTCCCAACCATCTCCCGACCGTCGATGGCGCGATCTACATGGTCATGACCGCGCCCAACATTAAAGCGCCGGGGTTCTGCTCTTCCTTCTGCGCGTATCACACTAGTTCCACCAAGGTGATTTCCGGCCATACTATTCGCTACGCCTTTGTCCCCGATCCCGGCCAGAAATGCGATGGATGCGATGGCAATGTCGCGAATTATAACCAGCATGCGACACCAAATGGCAATATCGGCGGCGATGAGATGACGGATTCGCTGATGCATGAGCTGTCGGAATCCGCCACCGACCCCGACATCAATGCGTGGTACACGCGCAGCAGCGCGGAAAACGGCGATCTGTGCAACTTCAATTACGGGACCGTACAGCAGGATGCCAACGGCGTATATTACAACGCAAGCTGGCTAGGCCGTAATTTCCTGGTTCAGACCATCTGGGAGAACAGCGGTACAGGGTTCTGCGCGAATACTCTCCAGTAGAAGCGGGAGACCGCTATGCTTGAACGGCGTCGCTCCGATGGAGAGTAGCCGCGGCATCCGGGACTACGATGGTAAATTCGGCGCCGCCCGCCGGACGGTTGGCGGCCCGAACCTGCCCGTCTTCCTGTTCCACAATCGCCCGGACGATGTGCAATCCCAGGCCCCCAGACGCGCGCGTGGAGACTCGGGGCTCGAAAAGGCGATCCATAATTTCGGCAGTGATCCCCGGTCCTTCATCCGCCACGATCAGTTCCACTTGCCGGCCCCTGCGGCGCCCGCAAATGTAGATCGTGCCGCCTTTGGGCATGACCCGGACGGCGTTTGAAAAAAGATTCAGGAAGACCCGCTCCCAGGCCCAGGAATTCGCCAGCACGATTCCCGGCTCAATCTGGCGGTCGAAACGGATTTCCGGCCCGTCCCGCCGCAGAGCAGCGGTGTCTTCGACGAACGCGATCGCGTTTTGAAGAATGCGTTCCAGTGGCGCAGCAGGCTGGCCGACCGTCTGCAGGCTGGCAGTGATTTCCCGGCCGCGTTCGATGCTGCGAAGAATCGCGCCTCCCACCGGACTCCAGCGCGGATCCGCGGCCAACTGGTCCGCGGCGCCAACCAAGGTTTGAAACACGTTGTTCAGATCGTGAATCAATCCGGCCAGGGTGAGATCCGGAAGGGTCTCGGTTCGATCTGTAGGATCACTTCGCAAAACGATGCTTCAGCCAAATCTACTTGGCAATGCTTCGCAGTGTACTAAAAAATTCAGGAAAAGAAACGCCCGCCGCGCCCGCATCGCCGATGAGGCAGGGGCCATCCGCCGCCAAAGCGGCCACGGCGAACGCCATGGCGATGCGGTGATCCCCGGCCGAATCCAGCGCGGCCGCGTGAAACTTCTGTTTTCCAGCGATTTTGAAGCCGTCCGGAGCCGTTTCCATCGCGACACCCAGCCGCTGGAAGTTGGATTCCAGCGTCGCGATCCGGTCGGTTTCCTTCACGCGCAGTTCGGAGGCGTCGCGCACGACCAGCCCGTTTTCGCTGGCCGCTCCCAATACCGCGAGGGCGGGAATTTCATCGATCAAAGCCGCGGTCATCGCGCCCTCAATCACTCCTCCTTGCACCTTCGAGGTTTTCACCTGAAGGTCGCCGATCAGTTCTCCGCCCACCTGGCGCAGATCCAGGATCTTGATTTTCGCTCCCATGGACATCAGAAAATCGAGCAGCGCGGAGCGGGTGGGATTCAGCCCTACTCTTTGAATCACCAGGTTCGCTTCCGGCATGAGCAGGGCGGCAACCAGAAAAAAAGTGGCGGAAGAAAGGTCGCCCGGAACCAGCAGCTCGCGGCCAGTGAGTTTGGATCCGGAGCGCAAGGTGATCACCCGCCGCGAAACCTCGATCTCCGCTCCGAACTCCGCCAGGGCGATTTCGGTGTGGTCGCGCGTCCGGACCGGCTCGCGGACGATGGTGTCACCCCCGGCGAATAAACCCGCCAACAAAACGCAGCTCTTCACCTGTGCGCTGGCCATCGGCAGCGTGTAATCGATTCCCTGGAGGCTACGCCCATGGATCGTCAGCGGCGGGAAATTTCCACTTTTTCCGGTTCTTTTCGTGCCTTCGATCGAGGCGCCCATCTGAACCAAAGGATGGATGATGCGGTCCATGGGACGGCGCGAAAGCGATTCGTCCCCACCGATCGCCGCGGTGAACGGCTGGGCGGCCAGAATCCCGGACAGCATGCGTATCGTGGAACCCGAATTTCCGGCGTCGAGTTGGGCTTTCGGTTCCTGCAACTTCCCGCCATGAATGACGACCTTGTCTTCGGTTCGCTCGATTTTCGCGCCCAGGGCCTCCATACAGGCCAGGGTGGACTGGCAATCCGCGCCGGTGGAGTAGTTGGCGATCGTAGTAGCGCCTTCCGCGATCGCGCCCAGCATTCCGTAGCGATGCGAAATGGACTTATCGCCGGGCAGGGTGATCAGGCCTTCGATTGCCTGCGCGGGTGAAACGGTAATATCCATAGATTTCCGAAACTTACAGTGTAACGGGTCCTGCCGTGCAACCCCAATCGCGTCAGATTTTCGCCGCATGAAGTTTTGCCGTAATACGCACGATCTATTCAGTGATGTGGTGGCTGGCTGTTCTATTGGCGCTCGACCCGAGTTCGGGGACGGTACCGGATTCCTCCGGTGCTTTGGCCGCAGCGGCGCCGCTGGAAGCAAAGGTTAAGACCCGCCTCGACCCCTGGGAACAAGCGGCAAAGATACGAGCAGCGATGCAGGGATCCATCGACCGGCAGATGGCGTCGGTCCGGCGTCAGGCCGAATCCGCAAGCATTCGCCAGGCTCCCTGGCCACCTTCTCCGGTGGCGCCCCCGGTCCTCGCAAGCCCGGATTGCCCTCCCATGGATGCTCCAGAGCTTTCGAAAATGATTAACGTGATCGCCCGGCGCAACGGCGTCAGCCCGGACGTGATTCGCGAAATGGCCCGCCAGGAATCCGGATTCAAGCCGTGCGCGGTCTCTTCCATGGGAGCGCAGGGCCTGATGCAGCTCATGCCTGCGACGCAGGCCCAGTTCGAGGTCGAAAATCCGTTTAACGCCGAACAGAGCCTGGAGGCTGGCAGTAAGTTATTGAAACAATTGCTGGATCGCTACCATGGCAATCTGAGCCTGGCGCTCAGCGCCTATAACGCCGGCGCGGCTCGTGTGGACGAGGTGGGCGGAATTCCGAACATCCCGGAAACCAAGAACTACGTCAGTGAAATCCTGAACCGGCTGCTGCAGGGATCATTCCAGGGTTCTCTTAGTACTAATTCCCCATTTGGGCTAATCCCTTTCTAAGGTCTGGCCGATAGCTTCCTGAAGGAAACCGGCCCAATCGCCGGTTCGGATCGATGCTGGTCAAACCGGAACCTGGGCAGAAACACGTTAGTATTCGTCCTGACGTTCTTTGGGACAGCGCGCTAGAAGACGCTACCCAAGCCCCCACCATCCTGATCGTCGACGATGTCGATTTGAATCGCCATCTTTTGAAAGCGATGCTGAAGGCCAGTTCCTATCGCATTCTGGAGGCGAAACGGCCGTCAGTCGCTTTGGGGATTCTGAGTCAGGAAAAGGTCGACCTGATCGTGGTGGATCTGGTGATGCCGGAAATGAGCGGCCCGGACTTTTGCCGTCTGCTCAAAGCCGACCGGAAAACTCAGTTGATTCCGATCCTGATGGCGACCGGCGTTCAGGGCACCGAAAACGAGCTTGCTGGAATCGATTCCGGGGCGGAAGAGTTTCTGGTAAAGCCCCTGCGGCCCGCGCTGGTGCGCGCCCGCATTCGGGCGATGCTGCGAAATAAAGCGCTGATCGACTCGCTGGAAGAAGCCGAAGCCATTTTGTTCGCCCTGGCGCAGTCCGTGGAGCACCGCGACAAGTACACCGGCCTGCATTGCGAACGGCTGGCCACATACTCGATTTCTCTGGGGCGCGCTCTGGGCCTTCCTCGAAACGATCTTCTGGCGCTCTATCGCGGCGGTTACCTGCACGACATCGGGAAAATCAGCACGCCCGACGCGATTCTCTTCAAGCGCGGCCTGCTGACGGACGAAGAATGGGAGATCATGCGTCTCCACACCATCCGAGGCGAAGAGATCTGCCGTCCGATGAAGAGTCTGGCTCCGGTGCTGCCGATCATTCGCAGCCACCATGAGCGTTGGGACGGTTCCGGCTATCCGGACGGGATGAGCGGCGAGGAGATTCCCCTGCTGGCCCGGATTCTCCAGGTGGCCGACATTTACGACGCGCTGACCACGGCACGTCCCTATAAGCCCGCGTTTTCGCACGAGCATGCGCTCGAAATCATGCTGGAAGAGGTTCGCCGCGGCTGGCGCGATCCCGAATTGGTACCGCTGTTTGCGCAAGTCACCGAGCGCGGCGGCGACCCGGACGTCGCGATCTGGCCAGGCGAGGCGGCCATGCAGCAATCGCTCGAAAACATGCGCCGCGAGCTGACCAAGTAAATCCGGCAGCCGCGGCTGGCTACAATTTTGGTAGATGCCGGTCCGCGGTCTTCTGCTTGCGTTCGCTCTGCTTCTACCTTGCCGCGCTCAGATTGTGGTTCATCTTTCCGCGGAGACCAACCGCGCCTTCGATGACTACGTTAAAAGTACGGAAGCCCGGATGCGTACCGATGCGCCGCTGGATCCTACGCCTGGGAACGTGACCATCGCGGCCGGGAATGCGTCGGTTCCGTTTTCGATCAAAGACGGCCTGGTGCACGACTGGATCGGATCCACCATCGCTCCGGGAGCCAGCATGGACAAAGCCCTGGCTCTGCTCCAAGGCTACGACGACTACAAAAAGATCTACGGGCCGGAGGTGACCGATTCCAAGCTGCTCAGCCACGACGGAAACCACTGGCACATGTTCCTCCGCTTATATAAGCGCCAGGTCTTCACCATCGTTTTGAATACCGAATACGAGATCGAATACCGCCCTTTGGGTGGGGGGCGCTGGGCGATCGATTCACGCTCGACCAAAGTGGCCGAAGTGGACGATGGGAAAGAGCAGATGCCCGGCACCGGATGGGGATTCGTATGGCGATTGAACTCTTATTGGTTGCTGGAGCCGAGGCCGCAAGGGCTCTACTTGCAGTGCCGCTCCATCTCGCTCTCGCGCGACATTCCCGCCGGGCTGGGCTGGATGGTGAAACCGATGGTGATTCAGTTTCCGCGCGATTCCCTAAAATCTACGCTCGAAGCCACCGTCCGGGCGTTGCGCTGAGCATGCTTCCGCGGGCGCCGCGCGAAAAACCCAGCGATCCCCGACTAGGAAGTTGAGGATGGAAGTCGCGAGGATGGCGATGGCGTTCGCCGGAACCACTCCGATTCCGAGCCATCCTGCCAGCAGGCGCATCCACAGGAGATTGGAGGCCATCGAGATCGCTCCGTTGGCGAGATGGAATCGCCAAAGCCTGCCTGGACGCCCAACCCGTTCCGGCCAGGTCCAGCGGATGTGCCAGGCATAGTTATGCAGCAGCGCAGCTTCGACGGCGAGGGCCGTCGCCACCAGATACTGCGCTCCGAGTCTCGAAAGCCCCGCGAGCACCGCGAGCTGAACCACCGCGCCCATCCACCCCACGGCATTGAATTTGAACCAACGGGCCATGCTGCCAGAGTTGAAAAGCGCCTGCGGACTCAGAGCGTCTCCTGCCGATACAGGATCTTCACGTGGCGGGTTGTGGCTTGCACCAGAATGATGGCCAGCGCGGCGGTACCGATCGCAAATCCGACATCGAATAAGAGAAACTTCCGAAATCCCAGGTCCACATTCGGCCGCCACAGAGCAAACAAGTTGCCAGCCACCAGCAGCAGCCGAAGCTCGGTTGGCCCAAAGTTCCAGTAGGAAAGATGGAACGTGCCAAGCG
>Ga0335069_10015432_pt1 | contig 10674 bp, 10 predicted proteins | sample Lox_Sample_11_FD_206714 | JGI IMG/M metagenome (GOLD analysis project Ga0335069, IMG submission 206714) | Soil microbial communities from Loxahatchee National Wildlife Refuge, Florida, United States - Lox_Sample_1.1 | ecosystem: Environmental > Terrestrial > Soil > Wetlands | place: USA... | reverse complement strand
TGAAGAGCGGGAAATCGCACAGATTCTCGCGATGACTCAAGCAATAGGGGCAATGGCCGCAGGTGTGGCCGAGCCAGGGGACGCCAACGCGCTCGCCGATGTCGAACTCGACGCCGGAGCCCTTCGCCTCGATCCGTCCCACAATTTCGTGGCCGGGGACGATCGGCAGTTTCGGGTCCTTAAGATCGCCATCCACGACATGCAGGTCGGTGCGGCAGACGCCGCAGGCTTCGATCCGGACGCGGATCTGGCCCGGGCCCGCCGCGGGCTCCGGCCGCTCCTCGGGATGAAGCCGCTCACGCGGCCGGCGCAGGACCATCGCGCGCATGAGCGGGCAGTTTAGAGGCAAACGCTCATCCGGGAAATGGCGGCGACGCGGCCCGCCCGAACGGAGGCGTAAGAAAAGGGCCGGGAAATCCCGGCCCTTCCGATGAGATGGTCGCTCCTGTCAACGCTCGTAATAATAGTGGTGATAGTAGCGGTGGTGATAGGGGTAGTAGACGTAGTGGTGATGGTAATAGTAATGCCGGTGATTGGTCATCGAGTTGCCGATCGCCGCGCCGCCGAGTCCGCCCACGACCGCGCCGACGGGCCCGCCGACCGCTGCGCCGGCGGCCGCGCCCGCCACTCCGCCGCCAACCGCTCCCGTTTCAGTGGCGAGCGCCGGCACCGACGCCGCTCCGAACAACAGAGCGGCTGAGAGAAAAAGCATCCCTCGGGACATCAAGACCTCCTGTGATAAAGGCAGCCTCGTCGAGCCGCCAACCGCATGTCAACGCCACTCGCGCCTTGTTGTTCCCAAGTCTGCGCCGGCCGCAATGCCGGATGCGGCCTCCAGCGCCATTCTACAACAACACGGACGGACTTATCGAAGGATTCTTGTGGCGGGCGCCAGCCCATGATTACCTTGCATTGAACCTTCGCCGAAGGCTGCGCAGTCTCACGTCAGCTTCCGCCATGCTTGCCCCTCGGCCGCTTTGGCGAACGCCTCCGGCGTCCAGTCCGCCGTCAGCGCTTGGCGCATGAGCGCAGCTTGGCTCTGCGGCGCGAGGCCGCCTATCGCCGGGTCGCGATCGAGGTTGGTCGGGAAGGCGTAGCCTTCGGCGCAGGCAGCGATCGCTCGGTCCGCCGCCGCCGGCGCGATCGCCATGTCGGCGAGGAGCTTTTGCAGCGTCGGATAGAGCGCAAGGCTCATTTTCAGCCGATCGACGCTCTCCATCGCCCGGCCAAATGCGCTCGACACCTGCAAGAGATTGGCGATGCGCTTGATGTCCTTCGAGCGGTTCGAGCCGGCCGCGTGGAGCAGCGCCGGATTGAAGAAGACAGCGTCGCCCATCTTCAGCGGCAGCTGGACTCTGTGCTCGGCGAAATAGAGGCGGAAGTCGTCGCGCAGCGAAGCGATATAGCCGGGCAGATACGCCTGGGAATAGGGCAGGTAGAGCGTCGGGCCGGATTCGAGCGGCATGTCGCAATGCACGACCGCGCCCTGCAGCGTCAGCATCGGTGACAGGCAATGGGCGTGCACGGGAAAGCGCTGAATCTCGCGCGCCGTCTGGAAGCCCATGTGATAGTCGCGGTGCGGGACCTGCGCCTCGCCGCCTGGATTGACGACGTTGAGTTGCGAGGTGATCTGGTAATGGGGGCCGAGCCACGCCTCGCTCGCGAGCGCGATGACCTCGTTGCCGTAATAAGCGGCGAACGTCGCGGGATCGGCGAGACAGAGCTTCTCGAGCGCGTTCCACACACGGTCGTTGGCGCCGGGCTTGGCGAAATGGTCGCCGCGCGCTGCGCCGGTCTTGTTCTGCTCCTCGATCATCGCCCAGAAGCGGCCGTTGGCCGCCTCGATCGGCGCGGGATCGGCGAAAGCCATTCGGATCGCGATAACGCCGGGGCCGTCGGTCATCGCCTCGAGCCATTCGGCCATGAGCTCGCGTCGCGTTTCGGGAGAGCGCGCCGCCGCGCGCACGTCGTCGCCCTCGTAGACGAGGACGTTAGAGACGACGTCGCCGGCGAAGGGATAGTCGCCACGCCGAGTCTCGCGCTCGACGATGGCGCGGAAGGCGTCGAGGTCGCAGCCTTCCTCGGTGAGAAAGACCCGGTTCGCCCGCAGGCGACGCAAATTGTCGTCTTTCATCGAAGTTCGTCCTATGGTCCGGGCGCACTATACGACAACAAATGGACCAGGACAGCGCGCGAATGGGCTCAGGCAGATCCGCGGCGGTCCGCGCAAGTCCTCGCTTGCGCAATGCCTTTGACTTCGTGGTAGAGCGGCGCGACAGGAGCCGCCATGTTCGCCGGGTTGATCGCGCTTGCCTTCGCCGCCGCCTTCGCAGGCGCGGCCGTTTATGTGAATTGGGTTGAGCAGCCGGCGCGACTGGCGCTGGAGGATCAGGCGCTGCTCAGCGAATGGGGGCCAAGCGACAGCCGAGGCGTGGCGCTGCTGGCGGGCTTTGCGCTGGTTTCCGCCATTTGCGGCTTCATTGCCTATTTCGAGATCGAGGACGTGCGCTGGGCGTTCGGCGCGCTCATCATCATCTCGAGCTGGCCTTACGCCTTCTTCGTGATGGCCCCACTCAACAACCAGATCCTGTCGCTCAAAGGCGGCGACGTGGCCGCGGCGCGGGCCTTGGTCCGTCAGTGGGGCTACATCGAATCGGGCTTCGCCGCGATCGGGATCGTCGCCGTCGCCATTTACCTATGGGCGATTTGAGGTCCCGTGATCGGCCGCGCCGGGCGCTCCGCGACATCGCCGAGGCTTTGCAATTCTTCACGCGCTTGCCGGCCCCCGCAGACAAAACCGCCCCGCTTGACTTCAACCGGGCGGCCTGGGCCGCGCCGGTCGCCGGCGCGGTCGTCGGCCTCGTTGGCGCGGCGGCGCTCGCGCTGGCGCGGGGCCTTGGGCTGCCGCCGTTCATGTGCGCCGGCCTTGCGACCGCGGCGCTGGTGGCGACGACGGGCGCGCTGCACGAGGACGGGCTCGCCGACGCCGCCGACGGTTTCGGCGGCGGCGCGACGCGCGAGCGCAAGCTTGACATCATGCGCGACAGCCGCATCGGCGCCTTTGGCGGAACGGCGCTCGCGCTTGCGCTTATCCTGCGGGTCGGCGCTCTCGCCGCGGCGATCGGCTTAGGCTTTCGCTTCGCCGCCGGCGCGCTGATCCTTGCATCGGCCGCATCGCGCCCCGGCGCCCTCATGCCCCTTGCGCTCCTGGGCCCGGCGAGACGCGATGGCGCAGGCGCTTCCGCGGGGCCTCTTTCCACGCGGGCGCTCGCCGCCGCCTACGTCGCGGCGCTTATCATCGCCCTTGCGCTCGGCGTCTTTGCGCTCGGCGTCGGCCGCGCGCTTTCAGGCGCGCTCGCAAGCGCCGTCGGCGCTGCGGCCATGTGCGCGCTGGCGAAGCGCCAGATCGGCGGGCAAACCGGGGACGTCGCCGGCGCCGCGCAGCAATGGGCGGAGATCGGAGCTTGGTGCGGGCTTCTCATCGGCGCCTCGGCAACCTAGATGGAACCCATGTCCGACGCCGTCATTTCGACTCCCTGCGTGAAGCTCTGCGTGGTCGATCCGATCTCCTCCTATTGCATCGGCTGCGGCCGCACGACCGCGGAGATCGCGGCATGGAGCGGCATGAGCGAGACGGAGCGCACGACGATCATCGGCGTCCTCGAGGCGCGGCTGCGCGGGGCGCGCTCGCGCGAGCGGCGCGGCGGCCGCCTGTCGCGCGGAGGTTGACGGTGATCCGTCTCCTCGCGCCGATCCTCATTCTCGCGGCGGCGGCTGTCGCTCTGGCGGCGACCCCGCCGGAAGCGCGCATTTTCGGCCTCGACCACGGACAACTGGCCGCCGCCGCTGCGCTCGTCGCGCTCCTCCTCTATCTCGCCCAATGGACGCGGGCGGCCGACCTCGCCCGCGTGCTGAGCTCGGTCGCAGTGTGGGCGGCGATCCTTGTCGCGCTCACCGGCGTCTACGCCTATCGCTTCGAGGCGACCGATCTCCTGGGTCGATTGGCGGGCGAACTGCTGCCGTCGGAGCCGCAGGTGGGGCGGGGCGGCGAGGTCATCGTCAACCGGCGTTTGAGCGGCCAGTTCGCAGTCACGGCGAAGGTCAACGGCGCGCGCGTGACCTTCCTGTTCGACACCGGCGCCTCGGTCGTCGTTCTCACCGCAGAGGACGCGCAGCGGGGTGGGATCGCGACCCGCGATCTGATCTACGATGTCCCCGTCACCACCGCCAACGGCGCGGCGCTCGCCGCTGAGACCCGACTCGCCACGATCGCCGTCGGGCCAATCGTGATGCGCGACGTGCGTGCGCTCGTCGCCCGGCCCGACTCGCTCGAAGAGAGCCTCCTCGGCATGACCTTCCTCGAGCGGCTCAAGAGTTATACGGTCGAGCGCGGGCGGCTCATTTTGACGGCGCGGTGAGGCTGCGCATGACGGAGCCGCCGCGAAGGCGCTGGCGCAAATAGCCGCGCTTTTTCGCATTTTGTCGCCTTCGGATAGGCGGAAGAGATGCGAAAAAGGGGGAATAGATGCGAAAAAACGCGGAAAACTTGCGCCCAGAACGGGCATTCTCAATGCCTTAGGCCGAACGCGCCCAAAACAACAAAAAAATTCCGTCCGGCCCTTCCAGCCGCCCGACGTCCCGATCCTCCATTCGGCTCCCCGGCGGCCGAGGCTTCCTTTGTCACTTGCATCGCCTCTTGTTCCTATAGATCAAAAATACAATGTCAGCAGATTTCTGTTTTTGTCAATTAAATGTTTCCGCAAAGGCAACGTCCTGGCGATCGCCCGATCTCTCTTCAAAGAGCATCCTCAAGCACCGCCTCCTGTTCTACCTGGGCGACCGCCGCCCGCAGCACGTCGAGTCCCGCCCCTCGGCGGGTGGCCTCGGTCGCCAGGATCCGCCGGTAGCTGCGCGCGCCCCGGCGGCCCGCGAACAGGCCATGCAGGTGGCGGGCGAAATTGTGCAGCCGCTCGCCGCGCTGAAGCCCTTCGGCGACGATGGGCATGAACGCTTCGAGCGCCGCGAAGGCGTCGGGAAACGGCGCCGGCTCGCCGAACAGAACGGGGTCGACGCCGAGCAAAATCTCCGGGTCTTGGTAAGCCGAGCGGCCGATCATCACGCCGTCCACATGCGCCAGATGGCCGCGCGCCTCGTCGAGGCTCGCAACGCCGCCGTTGAGGACGATCGGCCAATTGGAGTGAGCGCGCTTGAGCTCATAGACGAGCGGATAGTCGAGGGGCGGGACGGTGCGGTTGTCCTTGGGGCTGAGACCCTCTAGCCATGCTTTGCGGGCATGGACGACGAGCGCCGCCGCGCCCGCTTCGCGAACCGCCTCCGCGAAGGGGAACAGCGCCGCGCGCGGGTCCTGCTCGTCCACGCCGATCCGGCATTTGACCGTGACCGGGATTTCGATCGTCGCCGCCATGGCGGCGAGGCACTCCGCGACCAGCGCGGGCTCGCGCATGAGGCAGGCGCCGAATCTTCCGCTTTGCACCCGGTCTGACGGGCAGCCGCAGTTCAGGTTGATCTCGTCGTAGCCGAAATCGGCGCCGATGCGCGCGGCCTGTGCGAGGCGCCTAGGCTCCGCGCCGCCGAGCTGGAGCGCGACCGGATGCTGGCCAGCGTCGAAGCCGATCAGCCGCTCGCGCGGCCCGAATACGACCGCATCTGCCGTCACCATCTCGGTATAGAGGCGGGCGCGGCGCGTCAGGACGCGATGGAACGACCGGCAGCGGCGGTCGGTCCAATCCATCATGGGCGCCACGCTAAATCTAAACGATTGATCTGGCGGCATTTTTTCTGTAGTCTCAACACGCTCGGCTGGGCCGTGTGCACTCGTTTCTATGCCATCATGCGACCCATTACGCGGCAATTCGACTGCTCGGTGCACAGGGAGCGCACACGATTTGGCGACGTTCACGAAGCTCAATTCCGGCTCCTGGCGAGCTCAGGTGCGGCGGAAAGGAAAATATGTCAACGAGACCTTCCTTCGCCGGAAGGACGCCGAGGAGTGGGCGATCGATGTCGAGCGACGGGTCGATCGCGGCGACCCTACCCTCGCAAAAAGCTCATGGGACGCCAAGACCTTCGGCGATCTGATCAATCCGCACCGTGAAGACCTGAGAGAAGTAGGCAAACCTATTGGGCGTTCCAAGGCGGCGAGTCTCAACCTTCTCGAGAAAAGGCTGGGACCGCTGCGAATACTGGAGCTCGATCGCGCGCGGCTCATCCAGTTCGGGAAGGCGCGGGCAAGAGAGGGCGCTGGCCCTGTCACTCTCGGAACTGATCTGGGTTATATCAAGACCATCTTGTCTCACGCGGCGGCGGTTCACGGTGTAACGCTTTCGACCGAGCCCATTGCTCTGGCCCGTATCGCGCTTGCGCGCCTCTCTCTTGTAGGCAAAGGGGAATGAACGCGACAGGCGGCCGACTCAAGACGAGCTGGATCGCTTGGTCGCAGGTTTCGAGGCAAATCGCCTTCAGCAAATTCCCGTCGGACGAATCATCCGCTTCGCGGTGGCGACCGCGATGCGCCTAGACGAGATCTGCCGAGTTGAGTGGAGTGACTTCGATCCAACCAAAAGGATGCTCCTCATTCGGGATCGCAAGGATCCTCGGAGGAAGAGCGGCAACAGCCAGCGCATTCCGCTTCTTGACGTAACTGGCTACGACGCCGTCGCGATCATCGAAGAGCAACGCGTCCTTGGCGCCAGTAGAGCTTCTCGAATTTTTCCCTACAACGGACGATCGGCGGGTACGGCCTTCCGACGTCAGTCCGCCAGCATTCGCTTCAGTCGATAGGCGTGCTGGGCGCCCTGGGCCGCCACGAGCCCGATCTCGCTCAAATGCCCGCGCAGCGCATTGAGCAGCGCTGTGCGCTGACCGACAAGCTGTTCGCGAACCCGATGGCACATCACCGTGGCCTGCTTGTCGATCGAACGCAAGGGAACGAACCGCTGACCGGGGCGCATCGCCGCCTCGCAGATCGCCGCTGCGTCGGCCGCGTCCGTCTTGCTGCGTCTTACGTAAGGCTTAACATGCGCCGGCGGGATCAGTTTCACCTCGTGACCCAGCGCCACGAGCTGGCGGCCCCCATGATGCGCCGAAGCACAAGCCTCCATCGCCACCACGCAGCGCGCGAGCCGGCCGAAAAAACTCTAACATCGTCCCGCGCCGAAGCTTGCGAGCGATAACGACCTCGCCTTCCGCGCCGACGCCGTGAACCTGAAAAACGGTCTTCGCCAGATCGAGCCCGATCCGCGTGACTCGCACTAACTTCTCGGTAGACTTGCCCATGGACGGCTTCCCTTCAGATGGGGTTCAAGACAACGACCATCTTGGCACGCTGGATGCCGTCGGGGCGCTGTCCACCCCATCAGCCTGGGCCCGTTGCGGACATTGCTGACCACCGAGGAACACCCGGTCAACATCAGAAACCCGCCATAGGCGGAAAGCGACAGAGGCGCCAAAAAAGCGGTCCTCCCCGCTCCCTCTCTTGATTGCGGCGCCTCTGCGTTGCGAGGGTCATCCGCGCCGTGTCTTTCAAGGACTGCGGAATTCTGGACAGCGAGGTCCCGTGGGGTCAGAGCGTCTTGCCCGGAAAAAGGAGCGACTGAAACGGGTCGGCGTAGTGCACGAGCACGGGTTGCGCTCCATCTATTTCAGCCGTCCGCAAGCGGCTCGTCATCGGGTGCGTGGACGTTCCGACTTTGAGCGCAAAGCCGTCGCCGCGACTGGCCAGGAACGGCGTCAACACGCGGATCGCGGTCTTCATTAAGCGCCTGTCGTGAATCGTGAAGGTCAGGATGTCTTGAGGCGGCGCCGGGACGGAGGGACCTCGCGCGCCCTCGAACGTGCAGATCAGGCCGTTCTGAGAGTCGCGCAAGACCATCGTGAAGGTCTTGTCGCGTTTCTCGATGTCGATTGCTGCGACGAACTTGTTGTAACCCCAGATTTCGCGGCCTGCCCGATTCGCCACAGCCGTCGTCACGGGCAAATCGACGACGAAGTCAGCCGGCTCGTGCTCGTCCGGCGCCTGGGCGAGGACCGTTAGGCCGACTTCATTATAGGGGCCGATATCGGATTTCCGGTACTCGATGCAATAGAGCCGCACAACGGCCTTTCCGTCCTCCTGCACGACCGGCTGCAATCCGGTGCGCCCGAGAAGCTCGGCTGCTCGCTCCGGTCCGGCGAGAAACGTGGCGACTAGACACTGAACGTCAAAGTAGCGGATCGGCAACGCGCACTCCGTCCCATCGCTGAGCACGCGCCGCTGGATTTCGAGACCATGCCGCTCAACGCGCGCCGCGGGAACAATCGATTTCACAGCGGACTTGTCGGGCCCCGGCGGGATCGGCGCAATCTCCCCGCGGCGAAGCGCCTGCGCCGGCCGGCTGCGGGCGGTTTCCTGCGCAAGGATCTCGAGCGCGCGGGCAACCAGGTCAGCGGCGCCGTCGGCAGGCGCGGTCTGCAGCGCGGCCGCGAGGCCCCGGCGCGGAAGGCCTGCGTCGCGAAGATAGCCGGCGCGTCCGGGATTGAGAGAATCGGCGAAAGCTTTTCGATCCATGGCTCGCCTTTGGTCGTCTCGGTCAAGGATCGCCCGCGCCCAAAAGAGGCGCGCGGCTCGCTCCGGCTGCCGTCCCGCCGGTCCCAGGCTTCTCAAGCATCTGCTTGCTTGTCTTCAGGTCAATTGTGTCGAAGCCTTCTGTGAACCAGCCGACAACGCCGGCCAGAAGGGCGTGCGCGTCCCCCCGCCTGCCCAGGCCGCGCCAGAGCCGCGCCAGGCTCGTCGCCGCCCGCAGCTCCCAGGACTTCGTCTGCTGCTGTCGCGCGACATCGAGAGCCCGAGCGAAATGGGCTTCCGCTCGGGCCGCATCGGGTTTCGGCGAAAGCAGCTCAATCTCGCCGGCCGTGCGATAGACCTCGGCCTCGCACCATCGCTCCTTCGTGGTCTCCACGACAATCATCGCCTCGGCGATGTCGCTCCTGGCCGCATCGGGTTGGCCGCATTCCGCTTTGGCCTTGGCCAGGAGCGACAGCCACAGCGGCATCCACATGGTGTTCGCGGTCGAACGAATCGCGGCGACGCCGGCGGTTATGGTTTCGGCGGCCGCCGACGGCTTTCCGGTGAGCGCCAGGACGCTGCCGCGCTGCAATGTCGCCCAGCCGCCCCAGGACCGGCCGCCGGTCTGATCCTTCACAGCAATGAATTCGTCGATCAGCGCGTCGGCCGCGCCGAAGTCGCCGCTCAGCGTGTGCTGGAGGACGCAGAAATTCAGCGCGTACCCCAGTGTCGGCGAGTGGCCGCTCTCCCGCGCGACCCGGATCGCACGATCGGCGTCCGCGCGTGCGGCCTCAGGATAGCCGAGCAACCAGAGCGAAAGCGACCTCCAGGCCAGGCTGGCGGCGCCGACGTCTTGACCGAACCGCGACGCGAGAGGCCGGTGCTTGGCGGGATCGTAGAGGGCGATTGCGCGATCGAGATGCGCTCGCGCTTCCAAAACATCGCCGGTATGGAGCAGCGACAAGCCCATGAGGCGGTGGCCCATCATGCGCGGCCCGCTCTCGCTCTCCTTTTCCGCCAGCGCGAGGAAGTGGGCAGCGAGCCCGCGCGCCGCATCCCCGTTGAACGCGACGAGGTTCGCGACCCAGACGCCGTAGAGAACGGAAAACAGCAGGAGCGGATCTTCGGGAGGCTCCCCGAGCGCCTGAGCTTTTTCCATGAGCAGACGCGCCCGCTCCACGGCAGCCCTGGTCTCCTCCGCCGCATAACCGCGGACGTGCAGGAGCGGCGTGATGAGCTCGACCTGGAGCTTGATCTCGCTGCGCCTGAGGCTCGGCGTGCTCGGCAAGATCGCAATCAGATCGAGTGCGCGTCTGAGCTGGTTCGCGGCCTCGTCCAGGGCGGAGCGCTGGGCCGACCGCTGGCCGGCCTTCCCCCAAAGCAGCGCCGCCTTCTCGATCTGTCCGGCCTCGGCGCAGTGGCGCGCCAGCAGCTCCGGCTTGGTCTCGGCGATATCGCCGCTTTCGAGCGTTTCGGCGATCCGGGCGTGGAGCTCGCGGCGCGGCTCCCGCAACAGGAGACCGTAAGCCGCATCCTGAACGAGGGCGTGCTTGAAGAGATAGGTCGCGTCGGGCGGGGAGCCCTGCCGGAACAGAAGCCCGGCGTGAACCAGGCTGTCGAGTTGCGCCTCCAGCATCGCGTCCGGCCGCCGCGCGACCTTGGCCAGAAGCTCATGCGGGAATTCTCGGCCGATCGCCGCGCCGATCTGCGCAAGCTCCTTGGCGGGGCCGAGCCGATCGAGCCGAGCCATCAACGACGCGTGCAGACTGGCCGGGACCGTGCTCGTTGTCGGGGGGACGAGGGCGACAGTGCGCCGAGCCTCGCGTTCCGACACCGTCTCCAGCACGGCTTTCGTCATTTCCTCCACGAAAAGCGGAATCCCGTCCGTGCGCTCGATAATGTCCTGGCGAAGCGCCTCGTCCAGCGAGTGGTTGCCGACGATCCGGTCGATCAAAGTAACGACTTTCCACGGCGCAAGCCGATTCAGGGTGATGATCGTGATATAGGCGTGTCCGATCCATGGCGGCTCGAATTCCGGCCGGAACGTCACGACGAACAGAACGCGGTGGCTGCCGATCCTCGACACCAGCCGGCCGACCAATTCGATGCTC
>Ga0335069_10015431_pt1 | contig 10674 bp, 9 predicted proteins | sample Lox_Sample_11_FD_206714 | JGI IMG/M metagenome (GOLD analysis project Ga0335069, IMG submission 206714) | Soil microbial communities from Loxahatchee National Wildlife Refuge, Florida, United States - Lox_Sample_1.1 | ecosystem: Environmental > Terrestrial > Soil > Wetlands | place: USA: Florida... | reverse complement strand
TGGATCGGCTCGCTCCACCATTGCAAGCGCGGCGGCATCGAACGAAGGGTCACTCGAGCCCTTGACGACCTCGCTCGACAGGACATGACCGACCCGGTCGAGCATAAAGCTGACCACGACCTCGGCCATCTGCGCTGCTCCGGCCATTGGATAACGTTTGAATTTGTCGAAGTGCGCGACTAGCTGCTTCTCCCAGGTGACGCGATCAAGCTGCGCACTGTTACCGGTACCAGGCGCCAGGACGGCAAGTATCGACGCAATGGCAACCAGCCTCATCAACATCATTAGTCTCCAGTATGCACGTCGATAGAATATGTCATACCGGTCCGAGAGCGCCATGCCCTGCAGCTCTGCCAGTTTGGCACAAATGCGGTATGGCAGGCGTTGTCCAAGTCAATTCCTGAAAAAGAAGTCATGGCATCATTGTTCTAGCACGACGGATCAGCGGCTCCATGTTCGCCGATCTGGGTTGAAAATTGTTCATGGTTCGCCAGGGCAGACCGGATTGCCGAGTATAGGTGTAAGTATATTCGCTCTTGCCTAGGCAGAATATCTGCCCGCTGTCGTGGAGCTTCGCCACGCTCGCCGTCGCCAATCAAAATCGGGAATCGAAGTTAGAGCGCCGATGCCAATGAAGATGACAGGTGAGCCGAGTTTTCGTCGCCGTGGCGGACCCCGATTCAAACCCGCCAACAGGCACAAAGCGGATCAAACGTCCATAATGTCTGACCTCGCCTTATGACCCGCTTTGGAAACTCGCTGAGCACTTAGAGTTAGTCGATCGCATTACTGGCCAGCCGAGCGATGACTTCGCTATTGCAAATAGAAATTGAGCGGAAAGTCGAAAACGTTATCGTTCTCTTCCAAGTGCGGCGGTAGGGCCGGAAACGGCTAGGCCTTCTCCACCATGCTCAGTGCAGCATTGTCCAGTTCCGAATGACCCGAACTGTGGATGATCTGCAGATCATGGACATGACCCGCGCGATCGATGCTGAAGGCCACCTCGACGAGACCGTGTTGTTCGCGTGCCCCCGCGCCGCGCGGATAAGCAATCACGTGGCCCGCAAGGTGTTTAGCAACCACGCTCCTGTATGTTTCTTTGACCTGGGGTGAGCTGCCTTTGACGCGCGCCGGTTGAGCCTGCTGTTCGGGAGGCTGCTCCGGGACCTTTGGCGGGGGCGGCGGAGGTTCAGGAATCGCAACGGCCTGTGGCGGCTCGGGCGGAGGTGGCTGTTCGGCCTGCGGTTGCGGCTGCTCGGGTATCGGTTCGAGTGCGGCCTGATCGACCGTGTCCTGACCGGGTGAAAAGTCGACCGCGATTGGGGCGGAATTGTCGCCGATCGCGTCAGGCTGATGTACGTAGAGCGCGGCACCGAAGGTGCCGGCATAGAGCGCAAGCACGATCGCTCCAGCCAGGGCCCAGCGGCGCCGACCGCCAGGAAGGAGATCGTCAAACCATAGCGGACCCTACGCGCTCATTTGCACGCCATCTGATTCCGTGCCGGCGAAAGTCATCTCAGACTTTTCCGCAAGCGGCATCATCGCGAATTGGCACGCCTGCGGCTTGGTAGGGCATCTCGGCCGCGACCGTGACTGTGGTGGGTATGACCATGACCGTGGCTGTGCTCATGACTGTGCCCGCCATCATTCGGAAGATAAACAACGTGGCCGTGATGCACGCCACGCTCGGCGATCACCTGGTTGGCGAAGGTCTGCACCTCAGCGCCCTTACCTTTGAGCACCGTGACTTCCATGCAGCGGTCGTGGTCGAGGTGCATGTGCAGGGTCGCCTGTGCGAGGTCGTGGCGTTCATGAAATCCGTGCGTGAGACGCTTGGGCAGATCGCGCGCGAGGTGGTCGTACACGTAGATAAGCGCCGCAACGCACGGCTTGTCTCCACCGGCCTCCAGGGCTGCCTGCTGCAGCCCGGCGCGGGCGAGATCCCGCAAAGCTTCGGAGCGATTGTCGTAGCCGCGCGCGTGCATATAGAGGTCGAGTTCCCGGTCCAGCTCGTCGTCGACAGTGATGGTCAGGCGTTGCATCGCGTCCACTCCGGTTGCATGGGCGTACTCCTAGCATGCAAATGGCAATGCATTGCCGGAAAATCCCTGACGGGTCGCACGATCGCAAGCGATTCGAAACGCCGATAGTGGCTTCGGCGAGATCGGAAGGCTGATATGCGTTTTCTGCAATAACGGCATATCGCAGTATGCACTTTTATTGACATCGTCATACTAGGAGGCCAATGATAGTCGGGTGGACCGGGACCGGCCGGCCGAGGCACTGGGGAGTACGACTGCGTCAGCAATGAAGTTGCGAAGCGTTTATTGCGCATAGAAGTGCTGTGGAAGTTGGTCTCCCCCTGATGACAGGGGGCGCTTTAATGTTGCGGGTGGGTTCGTCGGCCGCTTTGGGAGCGGTTATCGCTTTAACGTCTCCAGTGGTGTCGGCGGGGGTGCCCGCGATGGCGCAAACCGCGGATCAGCCGGCTCGCCGCACCACACCGCTTCCGCTGATTACCGTCAGGCCGGCGACACTGAAAAAGCCCGCGCGGCGGGCGGCTGCACCGGCTGCCCCGAGTCAATCTCCGGCCGCATCGTCACCGCAGCCGCAAGCCACTCAGCCCAGCGCCGGGGTAGGCATGGGCGATTTGTCCACCGCCGGTGCGGCGCTCCCTGCCAACAGCAGCACTATCGATGCGCGGATGATCAGACAGACGCCGATCGCAAGCTATGGCGACATTTTTCGGCCGCTGGAGGGATTCGAAGTTTCCAATTACGGACAAGGCGCCATCGGATACGGACTCTCGCTGCGCGGCTATACCAACGCCGAGCACGGCCGGGATATCGCCTATTACATCGATGGCGTGCCGGTGAATGACATTTCCTCGATCCATACGCCGAACTACGCCGACCTCAACATTCTTCTGCCCGAGACGGTCCGGAGCATCGACGTGGTCCGCGGACCGTTCAATGTCGAATGTGGTGATTCCAATCTCGGCGGCTGCGTCAACATCACCACAAAAAATTCAGAACCGTACGCCAGCATCGGCGCGTCGGGCGGTTCGTTCGGGACCGCGCGTGCCGTAGGCACCTACAGCAGCGAAGGCGGCAGCTATCAGCCGTTCTTCGTCGAGCAGGGCTATCACACCGACGGTTACCGCGATAACAGCTTCGCCAGCAACTACAATTCGTTCAACAAAATCACGACGCAACTTGGCGACGGCACGCTGTCAATCCGCGGCCAGGCCTACGGCACCACCTTTGGCGCACCAAGCTATCTGAATCGCGTTGCCGTGGAGCAAGGCACGATTTCTCCACGCGCCGCCGTCGACGGGACCGATGGCGGCAACAAGTATTACGAGAACCTGACAGCGAATTATACGGCGGGTCCCGACAATCAGAATTTCACCGCCATGCTGTACACGACCCATGACATCTTCAATCGCTTCGCCGACTTCGGCACTTCGTCAGGGCAGCGCTGGCAGCAGGACGAACGCTCGACCATCGGCGGCCGCATCCGCAAAGTCTGGACCGAAGAGACCGGCGACGGCACCGGCTGGCAGTTTCTTGTCGGCACGCAATGGCGCACCGATTTCATCAGCGCGTTCCAGGCGCCGACCACGGGGCGGGCTATCACCGGCCCCTACGCGACGGCCATCAGCGACACCGAGTCGGATATAGGTCCCTACGCCCAAATCCAGTGGAAGCCAGTGTCCTGGCTGAAGCTAACCGGCGCCGAACGCTTCGACCAATTTGACTACAGGGTCAGAGATAGTCTCATACCGGGCGATTCAACAACCATCGCTCCGGGGATTTGGAGCCCGAAGGCGGGCGTGACCTTCATTCCGGTCAAGTGGTGGGACGTCTATCTGAACTACGGTGAGGGCTTCCGCAGTATCGATGCGGTGACCGAACTCATCGGCAACACGACCATTCAGCCGTTCAAAATCGTGAGCAAGGAGGTCGGCACGCATATCGATATTGGCAGCTTCGTGTTTCATGCCGATGCTTATACGACGCATTCGCAAAACGAGGCTTTTCAACCGGCGCCGGGTCTGCCTGAGACATTCCTCGGTGCGGCGGACCGCGAGGGCTACGATATCGACGCGCGCTATTACGTCGTCAAAGACCCAGCGAACAACGTCTCGGTGTTCGCCAATTATGGCGAGGTCGTCGCGCGGCTGGTCAACGCGGCGCCGTCGTTCTATGTCCCCAATGTTCCGCTCTACACCGCCAATGTCGGTGTCGATTACAGCATCGCAATGCGCAATGCCGAACGGCTGTCGGGATCGGCATTCGTCTCGTTCATCGGCCATCAGAACATGACGCAGGATGGCGCACTGACGGCGTCCGCCTATCAGCGCGTCACTGGCCGAGTGAACTATTCATGGCCGAACGGCTGGACTGTGTTCACCGAGGCGATCTGGTACCCGAGCAGCGTGCTTAGCGAGTTCGCGTTCAATCTGACCGGCCCCCCGGTTGGGGCATCGCCCTCCGACATTTTCACAGCCCCGGCGCCGCGATGGACGGCGCTTGGCGGCTTCACTTATCGCATCCCCACATCGGGCATCGCCCTTGCCGCCAACTAGCCAGGAGCAAAAAAATGGCACCATCGCGCGCTATTTCTTCGTTGTTCGTTGGGCTCGTGCTGGGTGCAAGCGTCGCTTCGGCGCACGACATCTGGATTACCCTTACCGGACCAGCGGGCGAGCGACGCGCTGTGGTCAACTACGGCCATCCGTATGATCGGCCGCCAACGGTGGCAGATAAGATCATCGACATCTTTGCGATCAGCAAGAATAGACAAGAGTCCCTGATCAAAGGTCTCACCACCGAGCAGGACGGCCAATGGTTCGTCGTGGAAACGCAACCCTTTCGCGACGATGGCCATACGCTTCTCGCCGTGCGCTACGACAACGGCTATTGGATCAAGACGCCTGACGGTTATCGCAATGCGACCAACCGCGAAGTGCCCGACGCCCTCGAAACATTGTGGTCGGTCAAATTCGGCAAGGCGCTGACCGGCGCCGGCGCGCAATGGGACAAGGTGCTCGGCCACGAACTGGAAATTGTTCCGTTGTCCGATCCGCTAGCGGTCAAACCCGGACAAACGCTGCGCCTCCGTGTTTTGTTTCGCGGCAAGCCTCTCGTCGGCGGCAAGATCGAGCGCGGCGACGGGCTGACGACCGTGCCGGAGGCGGACATTCCTCGTTTCACGACGGATAGCGACGGCGTGGCCGAGGTGCCGATCGTCAAGGCGGGGCCGATGCAGCTTGTGATCGACCATGACGTGTCGCCATCGGCGACGCCGGGCCTCGCCAAAACGGATATGTACAACGCCACGCTATGGTATGTTTTGCAGTAGCCGCATTAGTCTTCGACAAGATGGGGTCATCAGCACATGAAGCGAATATTTATCGCCCTTCTGCTTGTGTGCATGCCGCTAACAAGCAGAGCCGAAACGCCTGACGAGTGGATCAAGCTTGGTTCACGCGTGCATGGTGGCTTTGGTTCATTCATACCGCTCGGGATCAAGATCGGCCTTGATGCTGTGAACCGCCTTAATGCCAAGCCTCGCGAACTGACGGTTCTCTATTATGACAGCGACAGTTCGCCATGCGCCTGTTTTGCCGATGGCGTCGCCATCGCCACTTACGCGTCAGTCGGCCAGCGCACGTTGACAATTGCGCCGGAGAAGGCGCCAGCGGGTGATGCTGCTGTGATCGTGATCCGGCCGCGCCAGGGCGGTCCCGGTTTTAAATACACGATTCCGATGTCGGCACTCGCCAAGCTTGGTCCAATGAACAAAAATCTCGACGAACGCGGACGCTACGATGCCGTCATGGCCGCCGATGACCTATTTCAGGTCGAGCCCGTTCTGTAGGCCGCATTGGCCATGATTTGACGGGTAATCGACTTTGCGCTTAGTGTGGCGTTCGACGGTTCCCCGTTGGGGATCAAAAGGGAACGCAGTGCGGGCGAAACATCGCTCTATGCTGCGGCTGCCCCCGCAACTGTAAGCGGCGAGTCTTCCGTCAAATGTCCACTGGGATCTCGGGTCCCGGGAAGGCGACGGAAGGTAACGACCCGCGAGCCAGGAGACCTGCCGTCAGCCGTGGTCATACGCGAGCGCTGCCGGTCGGGGACTATCGGCGGTGGGTCAACCAATCATCCTCCTGGGGATGTGCGGGACACCGGTTCGCGGTGACGTGCCACAGAGCGTGTTACCCGAGGTGTCTCGATGTTTCCCGATATGTTTGCCGCCCGGCGCAGCATCCGCTGCGTCGGGCATCTCGCTGCGTCCGTAGCCATTTATTCCGCTTCCTCCGTTGCCGCGCTGGCGCAGAACGCGTCACCGCTGCCATCGCCGAGCGCACCAGCGCCGGCCCAAGCGGCGCCGTCGACTCCCGCTCAAACAACACCCTCAACTCCGGCTCAAACAGCGCCATCAAAACCCGGGCAAGCAGCAAGTACCCAAAACACGCCTGCTCCGAAGCCCAACCCAAAGGTCACGCCAGCGTCGAACAAATCAGCCAGCCCGCCGTCCGCCTCCGGCGCGGCGGTGGCGAATGCCACGCTGCTGCCGACCATTACAGTTCGACCGCCAATTTCGGTGATGAATGCTCCAGCGTCGCAACCCAGCACTGCGGCCTCGACTCAAACCGTCGTCGTCAGTCCAACAACTACGGTCACGCCGAGCGACTACTCGGCAAGTTCGACAACCGTCATCACGGCAAGCGACATCGAAGCGCGCCAGCAGCGCACCGTGCCCGACGCGCTCGCGGCCGTTCCCGGTCTCAATGTCGTGCAAACCGGTGGTCCGGGGGGGCAGACTTCGGTTTTTCTTCGGGGCACCAATTCGAATCATGTGAAGGTGCTGATCGATGGCGTCGATGCATCGGACCCCAGCAATCCGAACGCGTCCTTCGACTTCGGCCAGTTGCTGGCCGGCGACATCGAGCGCATCGAAGTCCTGCGCGGGCCGCAAAGCGGCCTGTACGGCTCCGACGCGATCGGCGGCGTGATCTCGATCACCACCAAGAGCGGCAGCGGGCCGCCGAAATTGACGCTGCAGACGGATGGCGGATCGTTCGGGACATTCAATCAGCGTGCCGGCCTCAGCGGCTCACAGGGCGATTTCAGCTACTCGTTCAACGTTCAGCATTTGCAGACGGCTTCCACCCCGGTGACGCCGTGGTACGACATCGCTCCGGGTCAAGGACGCAAAAACGACTATTACGACAACTGGACCTACTCGACCAAACTTGGCGCCCGGCTGACCGATACGTTAAGCGCGAACCTAACGGCGCGGTACACCGACTCCAATCTGCATTTTATGAACGACGACTTCGCGAATTTCTTTCCGACGAGCTTCGCCGAACCATTCCAAAGCATGCAAAAGGACCATCAATTCTATGGCCGCGGCGAACTCGTTTGGGCTCCCACCGCCGCGTTTACGAATTATTTCGGCGTGAATTACACCAATGTGTGGTCTCACAATTTCGACCCCAATTGCTGTGATAACTTTCTGACGTCACCGGTGGTGACTCCGCCTTCCACCAATCTCGGCACCCGCACCAAATTCGACTATCGGGGCGAACTCCAACTCGCGCCCGGACAGAAGGTGATTGTCGGTGCGGAAGACCAGAACGAGACGCTGCGCACCAATTCGAGCAATGTCGAGGATGCGGCATTCAACGCCACGTTTTTTGAAACCAGCGCGGAGCGTCGGAACGATGCCGGCTGGCTCGAACTGCAGAACCAGATCGCTCAGCGGTTCTTCATCGTCTCGAACATCCGCTACGACGCCAACGAGCAGTTTGGCGATCACACGACCTGGCGTGTCGCGCCCGTCTATATCGTCCCGGTTACCGAGACGAAGCTGAAGGCGACCTACGGCACCGGTTTCAAAGCTCCGACGCTCGAGGAGCTGTATGTGAGTTTCCTGCCGTTCTTTAACGCTAATCCCAACCTGAAGCCGGAGGAGAGCAAGGGATGGGATGTCGGCTTCGAGCAGCCGCTCGCGAACGACACGATCCGCTTCGGTTCGACCTATTTCCGCAACGACATCAGGAACCTGATTACAAGCGTGCCGGACCCGACAAATCCGACGCCCGGCGCCTTCATGGAGCAGAACGTTACGACTGCCTCGACATTCGGTGCTGAAAATTTCATCGCGTGGCAGCCCAGCAGGAACCTGACTTTGCGGGCTGACTATACCTATACCGTTGCAAAAGCCGACGTGGCGGCCGCCTCGGCTACTTCTCCTCCTTTCTCGGGTGAGCAACTGGTGCGGCGGCCGAAAAACAAAGCATCCTTGACGGCAACGTGGCAGGCGACGAGCCGGCTGCAGGTGTCTGGCACGTTGCTTTATGTCGGCCCGTGGTGGGACTTCACCCGCCAGGGAATTCCGCCGACCGAAGCTAATCTCTATGTGAAGGCACCCGGCTTCACGACCGTCAATCTTGCGGTCAATTACGCCTGGACCGATAACGTGACCGTCTTCGGGCGAATCGATAATCTGTTCAACAAGTACTACGAGGACCCGCTCGGGTTTGTCCGGCCGGGTTTCGGCGCTTTTGGCGGCGTCAAATTCACCCTGGGCGGGACGCCAGGCGGGGGCTTGTCCGGCCCCGCCTTTGTCACGCCGCAGGCACCGCCGAGCCCGACGCCGCGCAGCGCAGGTACGACATGACCGAGAGCACCTTGGATTTTCTGGCCGCCCAGCTGGCCGACAGCGAAACTGCCTGGAGTATCGGATCGTTCGGAGCCATCGCCGAGTTCATGCGCGATGCCGACGAACCGGTGAAGGTCGGGTCCGACAAGAAGGCGATATCCGCACTGACGACCAAAGGCGGTCTGCGCATCGCGGCGCAGCCGCAATTGCGTCCGTTCGCGTCGGAATCGCTCACGACCCAGAGCTGGAGCCAGCGCATTGCGCTCTGCCTGCCAGAAGAGATAGCGGTGATGCATCAGCGCACCGAGCTTGCCGAGCTCGGGCCAGATGAAGAGTCGTTGCGTGACGAAGATCGCGGTGCAATCCTCTTCGACATCGGGCTGGGAACGATGCAGGTCGATGCCTGCGTGAGAACCGGTGACCCGGAGGTGATCGCCGCGCTCAGGCGTCATACCGGCAAATCGGTATTTGCCACCGACAGCGGCGCGATGGGCGTCATCCTTCACGCCAATCCGCACCGCGTTTTCATGAGCCGGCTTGGCCGCGTCGAGGTTTTTCAGCCGATCCCGCCGCCGGGCGGCAAGAGCCCGGACGGGCCGCATACCCACGTGCTGCCGAAGCTCTTGGCACATCATCGCACCCATGCCGCCACCGAGCCAGTGCCGTCGGGATGGATTCCTTGTGCCCATCTATATCCGCAGCATCCGGCACGGGACGGTCTGGGCCGCAGCCGGCCGTTTCAGGTCAACAGTCACGCCAAATTCCAAAATCTGCTGATGCGTTATGGCGATCCGGACAGCGTCGCGCTCAAGCGCCGTGTCATTTATCTGGTGGTGGCCGGACACGGACCGGTCGGCGCTGCGATCGCCGACGATCGCTTGTCGCGCACCTCGGTGCGCATCGCGCTCCGGCAGTTGCGCGAGACCGAGACGTCATCCGGCGCCTTGGCAGCATGGCTCGCCGCCTACGAACGCTCCGACTTGGCGCAATCCGACTTGGCGGAAAATGTCGATCCCATGGAGGCAGCCCACTGATGGCCCGGCCGTGATCGATCTTTCCGAACTGTTCATGCTAGAAATCACACCGAAGGAGAATCTCATGCCACTTAACGTCCTCGCTTCAGATACCTCGGCGCGGCTTGCACCGGTCGAGCAGCGTTTCGCGCCGCTGTTCTGCTTCGCGCTTCTGACATCAGCCTGCGGGCTAGCAAGCTTCGTCTTTGCCTGCGCCACGCCGTTCGCCGCTTTCGCGGTCCTGGCAGTGGCGATGCTGCCGCTGCGCTCCGCGCTCCTTCCCGTCTTAGGCGCCTGGCTGATCAATCAAGCCATCGGCTTCGGCGTGCAGCACTATCCGGTGGACGCCAACACCATAACTTGGGGATTAGCCATCGGCGTGGCGGCGCTCGTCGCAACGGTCGTGGCGTCGCTAATGCTGCGCGCGCTGCCGCGAAGCGGCACGCCGGTTGCCTTGGCGCTTGCGCTCCTCGGCGCCTATGTCAGCTACGAGATCGTATTGTTCGCCGTCACCCCGTTCCTCGGTGGCGAGGGCGCCTTCACCGTGGCGATCATAGCCCGCCTCGGCGCACTCAGCGCCTTATGGCTCGTTGGCTTGGTTGCTGTCGCCGAGGTCTTTCGCGTTGCATGGAACGTGCGGCGCCGTACAACAACCGCCTAAGTGCTTTGTCGCGCCGAATGGCATTGGGGGATGTCCCGTTTTTGGCACTTCTGTGACATCTCCCTGCCATAGCGGACATAGCGGTTTCGTCGCGCAGACAGTCGAGCGAGCGATTCCATGATCGTTGAGCTGGATTGCTGGTTACGCATGGTTCGTCACTGCACGCCAGGGACGCTGAGAATAGGCGTGAGTAGATGTGTTCGATTGCGCTGAGAAAATGTGTTTATGATGTCAATAGCTTAAACGATCAGTGTGGGTTCCTCCACGGGCACCAGCCTTCGCGGCTTCTACGGCCGGCAAGCCGTCCTCCGGGGCCGCGTG
>Ga0335069_10015430_pt1 | contig 10674 bp, 7 predicted proteins | sample Lox_Sample_11_FD_206714 | JGI IMG/M metagenome (GOLD analysis project Ga0335069, IMG submission 206714) | Soil microbial communities from Loxahatchee National Wildlife Refuge, Florida, United States - Lox_Sample_1.1 | ecosystem: Environmental > Terrestrial > Soil > Wetlands | place: USA: Florida... | reverse complement strand
GCGAGCGCCAGCGGATCTCGCTCGGGCTGAAGCAGACGCAGACCGACCCCTGGCAGCAGGTGCTCGACAGCTACCAGGAGGGCGACGTCGTCCAGGGCAAGGTGACGAAGGTCGTCACGTTCGGGGCGTTCGTCGAGATCCTCCCGGGCGTCGAGGGCCTCGTGCACATCTCGGAGCTCGCGCAGCACCACGTCGAGAACCCGCGCGAGATCGTCTCGCAGGGCGACGACGTCCGCGTGCGCATCCTCGAGGTCGACGCGGAGCGGCGCCGCCTGTCGCTGTCGCTGAAGCGCGTCGAGGAGGGCATGCCGGTCCAGCCGAAGCCCGGCGCCGAGGCCGAGCCGCCGGCGCTCGACCTCTCGGAGGACGTCTTCACGGACGAGCCCCGGACCGCGCCGGAGCCCGAGGCGGAGCCGGAGCCCGAGGCGGAGCCGGAGCCGGTCGCAGTGGCAGAGGACCCGGCGCCCGCGGCTGCAGACGAGCCCGCCGCGTCCTAGTGACGCGGCCGCTCGCGGTCGCGGTCACGGGAGGCATCGCCGCAGGGAAGAGCGAGGCGCTGGCGGCGTTCGCGCGGCGCGGCGCGCTCGTCTCCTCGAGCGACGAGATCGTCCACCGGCTCTACCGCGAGGACGAGGAGCTGAAGGCGGAGCTGCGCGCCCGCTGGGGCGACGCCGTCTTCGCGGACGACGGCGAGGTCGACCGTGCGGCCGTGGCCGGCATCGTCTTCGCCGACCGGGCCGAGCTCGCCTGGCTCGAGGAGCAGCTGCATCCACGGGTGCGCCGCCTCTACGAGGCATGGCTCGACGAATTGCGGGCGAGCCCGGACCCGCCGGCGCTCGCCGTCGCCGAGATCCCGCTGCTGTACGAGGCCCGGGGCGAGGACCGCTTCGACAAGGTCGTCGTCGTCACCGCCCCGGCGCACGTGCGGGCGGAACGGCGCGGATCCGCCGACGACCGGGAGTCGCGGCTGCTCCCCGACGAGGAGAAGCTGCGGCGGGCCGACTTCGCGTACGTGAACGACGGGTCGCTCGAGGAGCTCGACCGGTTCGTCCAGGGCGTGGTCGAGGAGCTCGAGTCCTGCTGAGGCGGTTGCTCCTGGGGATCGCCGTGGTCGTCGCCGCGGCGGGCGCCTTCCTCTATCTCCAGCGCACCGAGCCGCCCTGGTGGGCGCGCCTCTGGTATCCGCTCCGCTACACGGCGATCGTGCGCGGGCACGCGGCGAACTACCGGTTGAATCCCGCGTTGCTCGCCGCCGTGATCGAGCAGGAGAGCAAGTTCAACGCGGACGCCCGCTCGAGCACCGGCGCGATCGGCCTGATGCAGCTGCAGCCGGCCACCGCGAAGGGGATCGCCCTCCGCACCGGCGGCTCGAAGTTCGTCGTCTCCGACCTGCTGAACCCCGAGATCAACGTCCGCTACGGCGCGTGGTACCTGCGGCACCTCCTCGACCGCTACCACGACGAGCGCACTGCGCTCGCGGCGTACAACGCGGGCCAGGAGAACGTCGACCGCTGGCTCGCGAGGCACGAGGGCGTGCAGTTCCCCGAGACGCGCGCGTACGTCGACCGCGTCGAGCGGCTGAAGACGATCTACCGGAAGGCCTACGGCGCCGAGCTCGGGTCGGGCTGACGCGGCGGCCGCGACAGCTCCACCGGCAGCGCGGGCGGGACGGCGGCGGACGCGAGCGAGCCCGTGCAGCCGTCGCCGGTGTTGAGAACAGAGATGAGCGTCGAGCGCGAGCCGGTGTTTCCGCGCGCGTCGCTCGCGCGCACGGTCAGGAGATAGGAGCCGTTGCGCAGCGTTCGCGTGTCGAACCTCGGTGAGAGCAGGAAGAGGTAGCGGCCGGGCGTCGCCGGGTACTGCTCCTTCCCGAAGCGCGTGTCGTTCTGGTACGTGCCACGCGCGTAGACGCTCCAGAACGCGGAGTTCGGCGGGAGCCGGTGGCGGAAATCCGCCGCGACGCGCGGCTTCACGATCACCTTCGAGTTGCGGGTGATCGTCCACGTCACGAGCGCGGGCGAGACCGGCAGCCCGGCGAACGTCCCGGGCACCGGCAGCGGCGGGGTGTCGAACGCGTCGGCGACGAGCTGCACCCGTCCGCAGACGTCGGTCGAGGGCTGGACGACTCCGTCCTCGTTCTCGACGAGGATCCTCGCCACCGTCGGGACGGTGTGGTCCGCGTACGGCGTCAGGTGGCCGCGCTCGAGCGGGTTGACGACGTGCCCGTGCCGGATCTCCGAGATGTGCACATGCCCGTACGGCGCCTGCACGTACCCGAGCACCGTCTGCCGCGCGGTCGCGCGCTGGCCCTCGCCGACGACCGCGACGATGTGGAAGTACTGGAACACGACGCCGGTGTGCGTGACGAGGTTCAGCGTCGCCGCGCCGAGGTAGTGGACGCGGCCGTCGGCGATCGCGTAGACCGGCGTGCCGTCGGGCGCGACGATGTCGACGCCCTGGTGGAAGGAGAAGTCGCCCGGCCCGTCGATCCCGTTGTCGTCGACGCCGGAGACGAAGACCGTGCGCGGGTCGCCGAAGAAGCCCCGGATCGGGTGCTGCCGGTCGAACGGCTTCACCGGCCACGGGTACGCGGCCGCCGCCGACGGGAGGAGCACCGTGGCGAGCAGGGTCGAGAGGACGAGGCGGGATCGCAATGGGTCGCGAGAGCGCGATTAGGCGCGAGGACTGCGAATCCTGCCGGACGAGCCCTCCTCCGGGCAATCCCTCCGACGGCTGCTTTCAATCTGGCGGCGAACTCGTTACAAATGACATAACGCCTGGGCAGGTCCCCGGGTCGAGCCGCAGAGGGTGGGGGATTTCCCGATGTCGCAGCCGTCCGCAGCGCACTACGGTGAATCGTGGGACCGATGGCGCGTCCCCTCGTAGAGAGCACCCAGCCGCAGATGCCCGACTTCCGAATCCTCGGCCCGCTCGAGGTCGCAGGCGACGACGGCGCCCTGCTGTCGCTCGGCGGGACGAAGCAGCGGGCGGCGCTCGCGGTGCTGCTGCTCCGCGCCGGCGAGGTCGTCTCGACCGACTTCCTGATCGCTTCCTTGTGGGGCGACTCGGCGCCGCGGACCGCGTCCACCTCGCTCCAGAACCTCGTCTCCGCCCTCCGGAAGCTGCTCGGCGCCGAGTTGCTGCTGACGCGCCCGCCGGGGTACAAGCTCGACGTCGACAAGGACCGCGTCGACCTGTTCCGGTTCGAGCGGCTCGTGCGTGAGGCGCCCGGACAGGAGCCGGAGGAGCGCGCGCAGACGCTCCGCGACGCGCTTGCCCTCTGGCGCGGTGAGCCGCTCGCGGAGCTCGCCTTCGAGCCCTTCGCGCAGACCGAGGTGTTCCGGCTCGAGGAGCTCCGGCTCGCGGCGACGGAGGATCTGATCGGCGCCGAGCTCGAATGCGGCAAGGACGCGGAGCTCGTGCCCCAGCTCGAGTCGCTCGTTGCGCGGAATCCGCTGCGGGAGCGGCTGCGCGGCCAGCTGATGCTCGCGCTCTATCGCTCGGGCCGGCAGGCGGATGCGCTCGCCGCCTATCAGGACGCGCGGCGCGCGCTCGTCGAGGAGCTCGGCCTCGATCCGGGGCCGCAGCTGCAGCAGCTGCACGCGGCGATCCTCCGCCAGGAGGCGGGTCTCAGCCCGGCGGCAGTGTCGGCCTCGCCGCAGGAGCAGATCGAGGAGGTGGCCGGTGCGGTCCTCGGCGGCCGGCTCGTCGCCGTGCTCGGCACGAACGTCAGCGATCTCGCCGCGCAGCTTGCGAGCCGGTTCGAGTACCCGCCCGACGAGGCGCCCGACCTGACGCGCGTCGCGCAGTACGTCGCGCTGACGAAGGGCTCGGGGCCGCTCTACGACGAGCTGCACCTGATGCTGTCCGCCGGCGTCGCGCCGACGCCCGTGCACCGGTTCTTCGCCGCGCTGCCGCCGCTCCTGCGCGAGCGCGGCGCGCCGCACATGCTCCTCGTGACGACGAGCTACGACCTCGCGCTCGAGCAGGCGCTGCTCGACGCCGACGAGGAGTTCGACGTCGTCTCGTACATCGCCTCCGGCCGGAACCTCGGCCGCTTCTGCCACGTGCAGCCCGACGGGACGTCGTGCGTCATCGACCTGCCGAACACGTACGCGACGGAGCTGTCGCTCGAGCGGCGCACCGTGATCCTCAAGCTCCACGGCGGCGTCGACCCGACGCCGACACGGGCGCTCGAGAGCTTCGTCGTCACCGAGGACGACTACATCGACTACCTCGCCCACGGGGACATCGGCAGCGCCGTCCCCGTCGCGCTCGCGGCGAAGCTCCGGCGCAGCCACTTCCTCTTCCTCGGCTATGCGATGTGCGACTGGAACCTGCGGCTCGTGCTCGGCCGGATCTGGGGGAACGAGGCCGTCTCGTACCGGTCGTGGGCGGTGCAGGCGGTGACGAAGCCGCTGGAGCGGCAGTTCTGGCGCGCGCGCGACGTCGACCTGCTCGAGGTGCCGCTCGACGAGTACATCGGCGCGCTCGGCCGCTACCTCGGGCTCGCGCCGGCGGAGGCCGTGGCATGAGCGTAGGCTCGACGGAGCTCACCAGAGAGCGGAGGCACCGGCTTCGCCGGCGCCGGGAGCGGGAATGAGCGTCGCCGCGCCTCCCGAGCTGCGCTCGCCGTACAAGGGCCTCGCGCCGTTCGAGGACTCGGAGCAGGACGCACTGTTCTTCTTCGGGCGCGAGCGCGAGCGCGAGGTGATCGTGGCGAACCTCCAGGCGTCGCGGCTGACAGTCCTCTACGGGTCGAGCGGTGTCGGCAAGACGTCGCTGCTCGGGGCGGGAGTCGCCCGCGAGCTGCGGTCACTCGGTCCGAAGGCGGTCGTCTCGATCCAGGACTCGTGGGCCGGGTCGCTCGACGGCATCTTCGACGACGTCCGCGATGCCGAGGAGGCGTACCTGATCCTCGACCAGTTCGAGGAGTACTTCCTCTACCACGGCAATGACGAGCCCGGCACGCTGCTCGAGTCGCTGCCCGAGCTCCTGCGGGATTCGCGGGCGCACGTGCTCGTCTCCCTCCGCGAGGACAGTCTCGCCCAGCTCGACGCCTTCAAGGCTCGCGTTCCGAACGTGTTCGCCAACCAGGTACGGCTCGAGCACCTCGATCGCGCCGCCGCGCGCGCTGCGATCACGGGGCCACTCTCGCGCTGGCACGAGCTGACGGGGGAGTCGATCACGATCGAGCCCGAGCTCGTCGAGGCGGTGCTGGACGAGGTCGCCGTCGAGGGCCGCACGCAGGACCGCGACCGGATCGAGGCGCCGTATCTCCAGCTCGTGCTCGAGCGAATCTGGGACGGCGAGCGGGAGACGGGATCGGAGGTTCTGCGGGTCGAGACCCTGCGCAGGCTCGGCGGCGCGAGGACGATCGTCCGCGATCACCTCCTCGGCGCGCTCGACGAGCTCACGGACGACGAGCAGGACGTCGCGGCGAGCGTGTTCGAGCACCTCGTCACGCCGTCCGGTACGAAGATCGCGCACCGCGCCTCCGACCTTGCGCAGTACGCGGGCGTTCCGGAGGACTCGCTGCGCCGCGTGCTCGCGACCCTGTCGCACGACCGCATCGTCCACAGCCTGGACGGATCGGACCGCTACGAGATCTTCCACGACGTCCTCGGAGAGCCGATCCGCACGTGGCGCGAGCAGCGCCGGGTCGACCGCGAGCGAGAGATCGCCCGGCGTCGGCACAGGCGCCTCCTCACCCTCACGGCGCTCGCGTTCGCGGCCCTCGCGGTCGTCGCCGGCCTCGCGGTCTGGGCACTCTCGGAGCGCGGCACCGCCCAGACGCGGGCGAGGCAGGCGCGTGCGCGGGCGCTCGACGCGAACGCGCTCATCCAACTGACGGTCAACCCCAACCGGGGCGTCAGGCTCGCGCTGGCGGCGGCGTGGCTCGTGCCGGGACCGGCGACGGAGTCCGTGCTTCGGCAGACGCTCGTCGCCGACCGCCTCAGGCTCGTCCGCCACACCGAGGACGCGGTTACGGCCGTGGCGGCTGCACCGGACGGAAAGCTGATCGCGGCGACGGTGAAGCCGAACCGCGTGCTCCTCGTCGACGCCCGCAACCGGCGGGTCGTCCGGCAGCTCGTCGCGCGTCGCGCGGTCGGAGAAGTCGGCTTCGTCGACCAGGGCCGACGGCTCGTCGCGGCGTCGCGGCAGGGGTTCGCACAGATCTGGGACGTCGCGACGGGCGGCGAGGTGAAGCCGGCGACGCCGGTCGTCGCCGCGCGCGGACCCCAGGGCGGGCTCGTGCTCGTGCCGCTGCGCCGGGATCTGCGCCGCGCGATCGCGCATACCCGGCTCCTCAGCGCCACCACCTCGGGCGACAGGATCGCGGCCGCGGTCCAGGAGCAGGACGGCCATGTCCGCGCGTGGCTCTTCCGCGCGGACGGCACTCGGATCCGTTCGCTGCCGGGGATCGGGATCAACGACATCGCGTTCTCCCCGAACGGCCTGCAGGTCGCCACCGTCGGCGCGACCGGGCTCACGGAGGTCTGGAACGCGAGAACCGGCGCCCCGATCGAGGCGCTGCGGGATGCGAAGAGCGGCGCGAACGTCGTCGCGTTCAGCCCGGACAGCAAGCGGCTGGCGACCGGCGGCGAGGACAGCGGCGTCCGCATCTGGACCGTCAAGAGCCACGAGCGGACGTACTTCCTCTTCGGCCATCTGAACCCGGTGACGAGCCTCGCGTGGAGCCCGGACGGCCACGTCGTCGCGAGCGGGAGCCCCGACCGTACGGTGCACCTCTGGCGCGTGGACGGCCCGGGCGCCGGATCGCAGGCCGCGGTGCTGGCGGGGAACGGCGACAAGATCAACGCGCTCGCCTTCTCGGCCGACGGGGTGCAGCTCCTCACCGGCGGTGAGGACAAGACGGTTCGAGTCTGGTACGCCCTCCCGGACGAGGTGCTCGACCTCCTCGGCCGCGCTCCCGGCGAGGCGCGCGCCGTCCGCTGGGCGGCCGGCTCGATCGTCGGCATGTGGTCGAGCGGCGTCGTGAAGATGTACGACCCGGTGTCGCGTCAGCCGACGCACTCTCTCCACAGCGCCTTGGGTCAGAAGTTCACGTCGCTGGGCGTCTCGAGCGACGCGTCGGTCGTCGCCGCCGGAGGCGCGCGCGGGACGACGGAGGTCTGGGACGGCCGGACGGGCACGCCGCTCACCCCGCAGAGCGGCGCCGCGCCGGTGACCGTGGTGGCGGTGTCACCCGACGGCACGACCGTGGCGAGCGCCGACCGCCGCGGCGTCCTCCGGGTGTGGCACCCGCGCGCGGCCGGTCTCGCGTGGTCGGCGCAGACGGGACGGACGATCGCGGACATCTCGTTCTCGCCGAAGGGGGACGAGCTGGTGACGGCCGGGGCCGGCGGCGCGGCAATCTGGTCCACCGCGACGGGCAGGCAGCTGCACGAGCTCTCATCGGCGGGCGCCGACACGAAGGCCGTGTTCTCGCCCGACGGCCGGCTCGTCGCGACCGCCGGGACGGACACGAACGGCCGGCTCTGGTACGCCCGCAGCGGCCGGCTGTACCGGGTGCTGCGCGGGCACTCGAGGGAGGTCCTCGACGTCACCTTCAGCGACGCCGGCAGCCTCGTCGCGACATCGGGCGCGGACTCCGACGGCCGCATCTGGACCGTCGCGTCCGGCGTGCACTACCCCCTGCAGCGGACGGCCTTCGGGCCGGTGCGGGCGATCGACTTCGACTCGACCGGGCGCTGGGTCGCCGCGACCGGCCCGGTGAGCGTCATCATCTGGTCGGTGCCCTCCGCGCGGCAGCTCTTCTATCTCCGCGGACACACGGGCAAGCTGACCGACGTTGCGTTCGCACCGTCGGGGCCGAGACTCGTCAGCTCGAGCCGGGACGGGACGCTGCGCACGTACGCGTGTGTCGTCTGCACGGACCTCAACGGGATCATCCACGTCGCCGAGGAGCGGCTCGCCCGGACCGGCTAGTGGTCGCGATCACCGCGGCCGATACGCTGTCCGCGTGCCCGAGCTCGCGACGACCGATATCTATCGGCCGACCGGCGACCAGCCGAAGGCGATCGCCGAGCTCGCCGACGGGCTGCTCGCGGGCGAGCGCTACCAGACCCTCGTCGGCGCCACCGGCACCGGCAAGACGGCGACGATGGCGTGGACGATCGAGAAGGTCGGCAGGCCGGCGCTCGTGATCGCGCACAACAAGACGCTCGCCGCGCAGCTCTGCAACGAGTTCCGCGAGCTGTTCCCGTCGAACGCGGTCGAGTACTTCGTCTCCTACTACGACTACTACCAGCCCGAGGCGTACGTCCCGCAGGCCGACCTCTACATCGAGAAGGACTCGTCGCGGAACGACGACATCGACCGGCTGCGCCACTCGGCGACGTCGAACCTGCTCTCGCGGCGCGACGTGATCATCGTCGCGTCGGTCTCGTGCATCTACGGGCTCGGCTCGCCGGAGGAGTACAAGGAGCGCGTCGTCTTCGTGAACGTCGGCGAGGAGCAGGACCGCGACCTGATGCTCCGCAAGCTGATCGACATCCAGTACGTGCGCAACGACACGCTGCTCGGGCGCGGCCGCTTCCGCGTCAAGGGCGACGTCGTCGAGGTGCAGCCGGCGTACTCGGAGACGGCGCACCGCATCTCGTTCTTCGGCGACGAGGTGGAGCAGATCACGCATTTCGACCCGCTCACCGGCGAGGTGCTCGCGCGCCACGACTCGATCACGATCTTCCCGGCGACGCAGTACGTCACCTCGAAGCCGACGATCGAGCGCGCAGTCGGCGAGATCCGCCACGAGCTCGAGCAGCAGGTCCGCGCATTCGAGTCCGAGGGGAAGATGCTCGAGGCGCACCGGATCCGCCAGCGCACCGAGTACGACCTCGAGATGATGCAGGAGCTCGGCTTCTGCAACGGGATCGAGAACTACTCGCGCATCCTCGACGGCCGGCCGCCGGGCTCGGCGCCGCACACGCTGCTCGACTACTTCCCGTCCGACTTCGTCGTCTTCGTCGACGAGTCGCACCAGACGGTGCCGCAGATCGGCGGGATGTACGAGGGCGACCGCTCGCGCAAGCAGACGCTCGTCGACTTCGGCTTCCGGCTGCCGTCGGCGCTCGACAACCGTCCGCTCCGGTTCGACGAGTTCCTCGCAAAGGTGCCGCAGCTCGTGTTCGTCTCGGCGACGCCGGGGCCGTTCGAGCTGCGCCACTCGACGCGCACGGCGGAGCAGCTGATCCGCCCGACCGGTGTCGTCGACCCGGAGGTGGAGCTGCGGCCGACGCGCAACCAGATCGACGACCTGCTCGGCGAGATCCGCAAGCGAGAGGCCGTCGGTGAGCGCACGCTCGTGACGACGCTGACGAAGAAGATGGCGGAGGACCTGACGGACTACCTGCTCGAGTCCGGGGTCAAGGCGCGCTACCTCCACTCCGAGATCGACACGCTCGAGCGGATCCAGATCGTCCGCGAGCTGCGCCTCGGCGAGTACGACGTCCTCGTCGGCGTGAACCTCCTGCGCGAGGGGCTCGACCTGCCCGAGGTCTCGCTCGTCGCCATCCTCGACGCGGACAAGGAGGGCTTCCTCCGCGGCCGCACGTCGCTGATCCAGACGATCGGCCGCGCCGCGCGCAACGTCAACGGCAAGGTGCTCATGTACGCGGACAAGCAGACGGAGGCGATCAAGGAGTCGATCGACGAGACGAACCGCCGCCGCGCGGTCCAGCTCGCGTACAACGAGGAGCACGGGATCGTCCCCGAGTCGGTGTCGAAGGGCGTCTCCGACATCGCCGAGTTCCTCTCGCTCGAGGCGCCGCACGTGCCGGCGCGGCGGCGGCGCGGTGCGTCGAAGGTCGAGGGCATGAGCCGCGAGGAGCTGGAGAAGCTCGTGGTCACGCTCGAGGAGGAGATGCTGATCGCCGCCGAGGAGCTCCGCTTCGAGTACGCGGCGAAGCTCCGCGACGAGATCAGGGACCTGCGGCGCGAGTTGCAGGCGCTGGAGGAGGTGAAGGCATAGCGATGTGCCGCAGCATCCACACGCTGTACAACGTCGAGCCGGCGGCGAGCCGCGAGGAGGCCCGCGCCGCCGCGCTCCAGTTCGTCCGCAAGATCAGCGGCTACCGGAAGCCGTCTCGCGCGAACGAGGCCGCGTTCGAGCGCGCGGTCGACGAGATCGCCGCCGTCTCGTGGCGGCTGCTCGGCGAGCTCGAGACGGCGGCTCCGGCGCGGGCGCGCGAGCACGTGCACGCGTAAGCTCCGGGCATGTTCGCGAGCGTCGTGGCGCTGCTCCTGTCGGCGTTCATCACGGGCGGTCTCGCGCGCTTCGCCGTCCCGGGGCCGGATCCGATGCCCGCGTGGCTGACGCTGCTGATCGGGCTCGCGGGCTCGCTCGTCGGCTGGGGGATCGTCGTCCTCGCGGTCGGGCCGGACCCGGCGTGGGTGGGGATCGCCGGCTTCGTCGCCGCGATCGTGCTCGTCGTCCTCTATCGCCGCTTCGTCCAGAAGCGGCCCCTGTTCGGGCCCGAGGCGTACCGCTTCCCGGAGCGGGGGCTCGGCGTCCAGGAATACCGGCAGCGGCTGCGTCGGGCCGGGATCGATCCGGACCAGATCCGCTCGCCGTTCGGTGCGCCGCCGAATCCCGAGGCGTCCGGGCTCGCGCTCGCGACCGCCGCCGCGCGGGACGCCCGGCCGGAAGAG
>Ga0335069_10015429_pt1 | contig 10675 bp, 6 predicted proteins | sample Lox_Sample_11_FD_206714 | JGI IMG/M metagenome (GOLD analysis project Ga0335069, IMG submission 206714) | Soil microbial communities from Loxahatchee National Wildlife Refuge, Florida, United States - Lox_Sample_1.1 | ecosystem: Environmental > Terrestrial > Soil > Wetlands | place: USA: Florida... | reverse complement strand
GCAGAGTATGACGCTCCACCACAACCACCTGGAGTCCATTGGGAAGGGTTTGGATGACCGGATTGGGAATTACGATGGGTTTGGGCGGCGGGACCCCGGGGGGATAATCGCGAGCCCATCCGGGCAAGGTGAAGAGTATCGATACCAGGGCGGCCAGCAAAACCCGCAACCCGCCCTTTGTGACGTGGCGCCTTGGGAAGAAACTCGATCGGTTCTTCAAGGGTCTCAACGATTCACCTTCAACCCGCTATCTGCCGCTCCGCATCGCGGCTTTTATGGCGGGGGCTTTGCTGGAATAGACTTCCACCAACGTTTTGTTCTCCGGCACGAAGTACTTCCGGGCAACTCGCTGGATGTCCTGCGGCGTGACATCGAGGAATCTTTGGAGTTCAGTGTTGACCAAATCCTGATCTTTTAGAACCACGGCCGCATAACCCAGTTCCTCGGCGCGGCTCTGCACCGTTTGCCGGCTGAGGATGAAATCGCGCAGGATTTGATTCTTGGCCTTTTGCAATTCGGCGCTGGAAACCGGTTCGGTCTTAAGCCGCGCCAGTTCCGCATCCACCTGGCTCTCTCCTTCGGCGGGAGTGTGACCCCCGTTCATAACGGAGAAGACGAAGAACAAGTTGGGGTCTTCCGTAAAGTTGCCGCTGCTCTCGGCCTGCACGGCGATCTGCTTGTCGTAAATCAAGCGGGTGTAGATCCTTGAACTCTCGCCGTCAGAGAGAATCTTGGAAGCCAGGCGCAGCGGGTAGGCGTCAGGGGTGCCGTCGGCGGGCATATGATAGCCTTCCACAAAGGCAGGAAGCGCCACCTCCAGGTTGAGCTTCACCACTCGCTCGGCCTGTTGCGCGGGTTCCTGCGGGATGGCGCCCGGGATCGCGCCTTTCCCTGTCCTGACCCCGCCGAAATATTTCTGCACCTCCACCGCTGCCTCATGCCAGTCCACGTCGCCCACGATGACCACCGTGGCGTTCTCCGGAACGTAGTAGGTATCGTAGAAATCTTGTATGTCGGCAATACTGGCACGGTTAAGGTCCTCCATGCTGCCGATGGTCATGTGGCGATAAGGATGCACGGTGTAGGCGTGGTCGTAAAGCGTCTCCACGACGGTGCCATATGGAGGGTTGTCGAAGCGCAGACGGCGCTCTTCCTCCACCACCTGCCGCTCGTTGTTGAAGACCTTTTCGTTGATCTCCAGGTTGCGCATGCGGTCGGCTTCCAACCATAGAACGACAGGCAGCATATTGCTGGGTACGGTCTCCCAGAATACGGTAGTGTCCTCGGTGGTGTAGGCGTTGTCGGTCCCGCCGGACCGGACGATGTAATCGGAGAATTCGTTGGCTCCGAGGTTCTTCGTTCCGTCGAACATCAGATGCTCAAACAGGTGCGCGAAGCCGGTTTTGCCCGCCACCTCATTCTTCGAGCCCACGTGATACCAGACCTGAACGTTGATGATCGGCGCGTCGTGGGATTCCACAATCAAGGCGCGCAGACCGTTTTCGACTTTCACCTCGTGGATTTCGGTGTGGGGAAGCTTGACCGATGTTGCCGCGGCGGGCCATGGGGACATCCCCAAATTACAGGCCACGAGCACGAGGGACACGATGCCGCAGCGGCGGAATGGGGACCAAATTGTCAACGCGTTTCAGTCCTGAATGACCGGGCTATTAATCTCTGCCCCGCTTGGGGCGCCAAGCCAAACCTTGATTTTAACACACCGCGGCGGCAGGACAGTTCGTCACGCGATGGGCAATTGTGTGATTCCGCGAATTGCCCTCGACACGCGACTGCAAGCCGGGCAGACGCCTTCCACGAGCCGCGGCAGGGGGCTTCGATGCCCTCCCCTCCGAGGGGGTGGCCGGTCTGATCCATCGAGCCGATAGGTATAAATCTCGAGAGATTCAGGCGACATGCGATAACCCTCCTCAGAGGGTACATCGGCCTTAGAGCAGCAACCCTAATCGCCGGGCCCGCGTCTGATCCCCGCCGGTTGTCTGCCTACGGCGCTTCCGCCTGCCTCGTTATTCATAAAACTTCTGCGCAATCGGGTAGCGGCGTCCCATGCCGAAGGCCTTGGCGGTGACTTTAAGTGTAGGCGGGGCCTGCTGGCGCTTGTATTCGGCGGCGTTCACCATTTGCACAGTTCGTCTTACCAGGGAGGGGTCCATGTGCTGGAGGCTGGTGGCGATTTCGTCTGCGCCCCGATTTTCTTCAATGTACTCCTTCAGGATAGCATCCAGCACTTCGTAGGGGGGCAGCGAGTCCTGGTCGGTCTGGTTCGGTCGCAGCTCGGCGGAGGGGGGCTTGTCCAGGCAGGCCTGCGGGATGCGCTCGCCCGCCCGGTTGATGTAACGCGCCAGGGCGTACACGGTGGTCTTGGGAACGTCGGCGATGGCAGCCAAACCGCCCGCCATGTCGCCATAGAGGGTGCAGTATCCCACCGCCAATTCCGATTTGTTCCCCGTGGTGAGCAGAAGCGAACCGAACTTGTTGGAGAGCGCCATCAGGATGTTGCCGCGAATGCGCGCCTGAATATTCTCCTCCGTCACGTCGTGGGGCCCGGCCTCGAAAACAGGGTCCAGGGTTTTCAGGTAGCTCTCAAAAACGGGGGTGATGGGAACGATCCGAAATTCAATGCCCAAGTTCGCCGCCAGCGCTGCCGCGTCCCGAATGCTGCCCGGTGAAGAATAGGGCCCCGGCATACCCACCCCCAGCACGTTCCGGGGGGTCAGAGCGTCGGCCGCCAGCGTGGCCACCAGCGAGGAATCAATGCCGCCGCTCAGGCCTACCAGCACCTTCTTGAACCCGCATTTCTGCACGTAATCGCGGATTCCCAAACGGAGGGCGTGATAGATCTCCTCCGCCTCCGATTGCGGGGCGGAGCGGATTTCCCTGGCGCCTTCGGCCGTATCGAAGATCACCAGGTCTTGCGCAAAAGCATGGGCGCGGGTGCACAGCTCTCCTCGAGCGTTGAAAGCGAGGCTGGATCCGTCAAAAAGCAACTGGTCGTTTCCCCCCACATGGTTCACATAAGCCACAGGGATCCGTTGCTTGGAAGCAATCGTCTTCAGCATGTTGTAACGGAGCTGAATCTTCTCGGTGTTGTAGGGAGAGGAAGCGATGTTCAGCAACAGGTTGGCGCCTGCTGCCACACACTCCTCTACCGGATCGCGGGTGTAAAGACGATTGTTCCAGAAATGCTTGTCGTTCCAGACATCTTCACAGATGGTGATGCCTATTCGATAGCCGCCAAAATCATGAACGCACGCGCCGGCGCCTGGCTCAAAGTAACGTGATTCGTCAAACACGTCGTAGAACGGCAGCAGAATCTTGGCGTAATCAAACACTACTTGGCCGCCCTCCAACCATGCCGCAGCATTCGCCACCCGCTTGCCTTGGTCAGCCCGCGAGCGGCGGACGTAACCCACCAGTGCCGGAATGGGGGGGAGAAGGCGGGAAAGCCGGATCAACTCGCTTTGCGAGCGTTCGATGAATCCCGGCTTTTCCAACAAATCACGCGGTGGGTAACCGCACAGGGCAAGTTCGGGAAAAACGACAAGGTCCGCGCCGCGCTCCCGCGCGCATTCGGCGTACTTGACGATCAGCGCCACGTTACCGGCAAAGTCGCCAATCGTGGTGTCAATCTGAGCTAAAGCAATTCGCACGGAGGTTCCTTAGTTCAAAGCGTCGCCTTAGACGATTCTCTAAGGCTTCGCCTCATTATAACGAACCTTCTGCACCGAAACACGGAGTCTCCTCTATCCCCGAAAGCCGCTACATTGAGTCCCTGTCGATTCACCTAGGCCGCGGCGCGTTTCCTGCTCCGCACAACTTTTGGCCTTTCGTCGGGTTGAAGCCTATAGGAGATCGCCTAAGCGACCACAGGTAGTTGATGCTTGACTCTCGCGGAGTGATGGAAAAAAGAAACTGTATCAAAGCCCTCAGCATGACAAGACATGGCACGATCAGCGATGGACAAAATATCAATGAATCCCAGGGAGGATAGGATGATGAAGAAGATCAGGTTTATCTTGTGGACGGGAATTGTTCTTTTGGCTTGTTTGCTGATGGTGGGGTGCGGATCCAATGGCGGTTCCACTTCAGCACCTCAAATGCAGACCCAGACGGGCCAAGTTGTCACTTTCGGGACCGACGCGCCCATCTGTGACGTGGAGTCGTTCATCGCAACCATTACCTCGGCGAGTTTGGTGCCGCAAGGGGGCGGAACAGCTGTCCCTCTGATAACATCGACCGCGCCAGCCACCGTGGATTTCGCCCGCCTGACGGAATTCACCAACATTCTCAGTACGGCTAACGTCGCGCCTAATACTTACAACCAACTGCAGGTCAATTTGAGCAGCCCGGCGCAGCTAATTGCCCTTAATCCGGCCAATCCGTCCAGTCCGGTGACCATGTCCGCGACGCTGACGGCCACCAACTTGACAATTGATATTAATCCGGGTCTCGTGGTTTCCGATTCCACCACGACCGGACTGACCCTCGATTTCAACTTGCGGAAGTCCCTGCAAGTTGATGGGAACGGACAGGTTACCGGAACTGTAGACCCCCAAATCACCGCAACTGCCGCCACCACTTCCGGAACGACAGTGGGCGAGGCCGATTCCCTTTATGGGGTTGTTCAAAGTACCTCCACAAGCAATCTCCCGAACGGGTTTACGGGGAGCTTCCAGCTCACCGTAGCCGACGGCGCGGGGCAAACGTATACAATCCTTTCCAATAGCAGCACGGTTTTTGGGGGGGATGGTGTAACAACCTTCTCCGACCTCACGGCCAATACTTTTGTCGAAGTCGACGCCATCGTCAACACGAGCGGTCAGATCATTGCCCAGACCGTCGATGCGGAAGAACAGACCTCACCCTCCTCGCAGAAATCGGCATTCCTGGGAAAGATTCTCAATGTCACGCAAGACGGATCCGGCAATGCGACTTCTTTCACACTGCTGGTGAATGAGGAAATCCCCAGCCTCAACGGCTCTGTCCCGCTCCATTCCGGACTTAATGTCGCGGTTTCGAGCAGCACGAAGTTCCACATCAATCGGAAAGGCTGGAACCACGAGGGGTTCGCGTTTAACTCCCAGACCCTATGGCAAGCGGAAAAAGTGGCCGTATTCGGAACCCTTGGATCAGGCTCCCCCCCCACCATGGCTGCCACACATATTTTCTTGCGCCCGCGCACCGTCACGGGGAATTTCATTGCCTTGGCGGCAGCAGGTTCAGACGGCATGACGGGAGGCTTCACCATGCAGCCTTGTGGCGTGTTGTTTGGCGGGAACCCCATCACGGTGCTGACCTATCCGACTACGAACTTCAACGGCTTCAGCACTTTGACCCAACTGACGGCCGCCCCCACTCTGATTGCCCGCGGCCTCTTATTCTATGAACAGGCGAACGGCTCGTCCAATCAGACCGGTGTCTCCTGGACCGGTCCGACATGGGTCTTGGAGACAAAAGGAGTGCATCAACTCCCCAACTAAAATCTGCACTCCCGGACAAAAGAAAAACCCCCGGGGCGTCTTACCGACGCACCGAGGGTTCGAACGAATCACTGGTTATCGAGGGCAGATTTCCAGCCCCGCAGCCTCCCAGATTACACGCTGAACGAACTGCCGCAACCGCAAGTGGTCTTCACGTTGGGGTTTTCGAACTTGAACCCTGCGCCTTCCAGGGTCTCCACGTAATCGATCTTGGTTCCATTCAAATACATCAGGGAAGCCTGATCGACAAAAACCTTCAATCCATCGAACTCGTAGACCTTGTCGATGGGATTGCTCTGGCTTTCAAAATTCATCTGATAGGAAAATCCGGAACAGCCGCCTCCGGCCACCCCCACGCGCAACCCGAGGGGCGCAGGCTCCTGCTGGGACATGATCTCCTTCACCTTGGATATAGCCTTCGACGTAAGCTCAATCGGCATGAATGCTCCTCCTGGGTTTCACGCTAGGGATACTCCCCTGCCCTACCACAACACTAAACTTACCAGACAATAAGCCGGAAAGCAAGCTGCGGCAGGTACTTGTAGCGGCGAGTCTATGTCTTCAATTGGCGGCGTGAAGCCGCCGCTACGTCAAACTGTACCATTGCCCTCGCCGGTGATACACTTTCTCTCATCTCACCTTGGAGGGCTTAACATGAGTAAGGAAGGTTTCTCACGGCGAAGCTTTCTGCGCCATACGGCAGCCGGCTCCACTGGCGCTGCCCTGGCTTCCCTTCCCCTGACCCACGCCGCCGGGGCCGAGGCTCCGCCTTCGCCGCCCTGGCCCGTTACGGCGGAATCCTACCCCCTGGTCGAACCCCACCCCGCCGCCAGCCAGGCACGCATCAAGATGGTGACCCAAGGAAGCGATTTTCCCAACGGCTATCAGGAGAGACTGCAAGCCTACTCTCCGGGCCTGGCAATCAAGACCTGCGGGAGCCGCGAGGAATTCCGGCAGGAACTTGTAGATGCCCATATCGCGTTCGGCCACCTGAGCCGGGAGGAATTCCTTGGCGCCCGCGACTTGCGGTGGATCCAGTACCCGGCCGCCGGCGTGGAGGGGATCCTCTACCCGGAGCTGGTGGACAGCCCTGTGGTTCTCACCAACATGCAGCGTATGTATTCGCCCACCATATCGGAGACTGCCATAGGCATGCTGATTACTCTTACCCGCCGCCTGAACGATTACACCCTCCAAACCCGCGAGCGCCGATGGAACGCCTTGGAGGGGCTTCGAGAAATCAGCGGCATGACCATGGGCATCGTGGGCATGGGCGGCATCGGCACGGATACAGCGTATCGGGCCCACTACGGATTCCACATGCGCATCCTGGGGACGGATCCGAAACCCCTGCCCAAACCCTCCTTTGTTACGGAACTCCACTCGCCGGAGTGGCTTCCGAAAATGGTCCCGCAGGTGGACGTGCTGCTCAGCGCCGCCCCGCACACTCCCTTGACTCACCACATGTTCAATGACCAGATCTTCGGCTTGATGAAGCCCAGCGCCTATTTTATCAACGTGTCACGCGGCTGGCTGGTTGACTCGCCGGCTCTCGTCCGTGCTCTGAAGGAACGCCGGATAGCTGGGGCGGCCTTGGACGCTACCGAACCGGAGCCGCTGCCCCCGGATCATCCCTTGTGGACGGCGGGCAATATCCTGATCACGTCGCACTCGTCGGCTGTGTCGGACGGTTCGATCCAAAAGAGCATGGACCTGTTCGCGGAAAACGTGCGGCGCTATGTGAACGGCTTGCCGTTGCTCAATGTCGTCGACAAGAAGAGGGGTTACTAGGACCGGTCACTGCGCCAGCACCTTTTCGTAGGCGGCGCGGATTTCCGGGTCATCGGGGGCGAGCGAGTAGGCGGTTCGCAACTCCTCAATTCCCGCCTCGTGCTCGCCCCGGTTATAGAGAACTCCCCCCAGGCTGTAATGGGCCAGCGCGAAACCGGGTTGCAAGCGGATGGCCTCGCGATATTCATCGACGGCGGGGCCGGAATTGCCCTGCTTGTAATACGCGGAGCCCAGGTGGAAGTGGTTTTCGGCATCGTCCGGCTTGAGGCGCATGACCTCACGGAACTCGGTAATGGCCCCGATCAAGTCATTCTGTTTTTCCATTGCTTTGCCCAGGTTGGAATGCGCCTCCAGGTAGTCCGGCTTGAGGCGGATCGCTTCGCGGAATTCCGATTTCGCTTCCGCGGCATTCCCCACCGTCTGGAGGGCCACCCCCAAGTTGTTGTGGGCGATCGCGTCGTCGGGCTGCAAGGCCGTTGCCCTGCGCAGGGTGCTGATGGCCTCGTCCCATTTTTTCTCCTCCACCAGCGCATGCCCCAGGGCGGCTTGCAGCGTAGCGTTGTCGGAGTCAAGTTGGAGTGCGGCGCGGTATTCCTGCTCCGCCTGCTGGTAAAGCTGCTTGCTCTCGAAATCCGAGGCCGCCGCCAGGTGTTGCGCCACTTCCGCTGCCGGGCGATGCGTGGCGCGATACCAGATACCCGCGATGATGGCCAGGGCCAACAATACGAGGACGGCCCGACCCAGGAAGGAGGAACGCCGTTCCGGCTCGCGAGCTATCGGCACGGCCGGTCTCACCGGCTGGGGGGCGCGAGGAGGGGGCAGCGGCGGCAGTGATGTGCCCACAACGCCTGACCGCGGCACGGCTGGAACTGTCGTGGGAGGTATGGTCGGGGCGGCCAGGGTTGGAGGAGGCTTGGGAGAAATACGCGGCGTTAGGCTGGGAATTGCGATTTCCAAACGCCGCAGGTCTTCAATCAAAGCCGCCGCAGAGGCGGGGCGCAGTTCACGCTTCTTCTGCAGCAACCGCATCACCAGCAGGCCCAATGCCTCCGGGATGTTCAAATCCGGCCTCGCCTCCCGAATCGGTCGAGGGGCCTTCTGGATGTGTTCAATCAGAAGATCGATGGTCTTTTCGGAGGTAAAGGGCGGCGCGCCGGTAAGCATCTCGTACATGACGATGCCGAGCGAATAGAGGTCTGAGCGGCCGTCCAGGTCGTCTCCCCGGCTTCCCTGCGCTTGCTCGGGCGATATGTACATCGGCGTGCCCACCACGTAAGCGCCGCCTGTCAGGTCCACACCTTTTATTTCATCTTTCTTGGCGCCTTCTCTCACGCGGGCGATGCCGAAATCCAGCACCTTGGCTTTCTCCCCCTCGGGGCTTTGGACCAGCACGATATTTTCCGGCTTGATGTCACGGTGCACCAAGCCCAGGTGGTGGGCGGCGTCCAATGCCCCAGCCACTTGCTTGATGATGGCACAGACGCGGGCGGGCGCCATGGGACCCTGCTCCCGTAGGACCCGGTCCACGCCGTGGCCCTCAATCAATTCCATGACAATGAAGGGGCAGCCGTCCTCGGAAAGGTCGATATCCTCCACACGGACGGCATTGGGATGGTGGAGCTTGCGCGTAATGTAGGCTTCCTGTTTGAAACGCTGGTGGAACTTCTCGTCCCCGGTCAGTTCCGGGTTGAGCACCTTGATGGCGCGCAACTCGTCAAAACCCGTGTGCTTTGCCTTGTAAACCGCCCCCATCCCACCCTCGCCGATCTTGCCCAGAATGAGGTAGCGGCCGCGGACCAGGGTGCCGGGAGCCCACGATCCAACGGTCCTCAGTTCCGCGCCATCGTGGGTGCAGAACGTAACGGGATCAGGAAAAGTCGCCTGGCATGTGGGGCAGGTTTTCATGGGCGCGGTACACGAATTAAACGGCCCGACTATACCATACGGGAATCTTGGAAAAGAACGGGAAAGAGTGAAACGGAGGCCCTACTCAAAGATCTCGTCCTTCCACAATCTTTGCCCGCCCAACGACGTGTAGAAGGCCCAGGCTGCAAGGGCCACAAAACCAACCATGATGATGGCCGCATGGGGCGCATACCACCGTGAAAAATCGAGCGAAAAGGGGAGGTTCAGCAGAATGTTGGCGGTGAAGATGGCGAAAGCCAGGACGACAAGCCCGAAGCGCGAGAGCGCCACGGCCGCCAACGTGAACAAAAGCAGCCAGAACAGCCAGATGATCTGGGGATGATCGCTTTGGAGGGTGTTCTCCACGGTAAAGATGCCAATAAAGCAGACCAGGGCCAGCCACCGGTTGCGAAGAATGACCCGCAGCAGGAAGAGCACGAAGAAGAAATTAAGCGTGCCGGTTATGCTCTGGATCACTCGATGCAACCAGAAGCTGATAACCCCCCGGGCCCCCAGCAAAAGGTCGGTCGCGGCAAGCTGCGGCGTGGCGCCCTCGCGTTTCATGAAGAGGAATCCCACCCCGAGGGTCAGCGACCAGACCGCGCCCAGGAGAATCCCCCACAGAATATCGCGGCCTACCAGGGGATCGCGCAGTTTTCCTGCCAGCAGGCGGCTCCAGGAGATAATGGCGTGTGGCCAGTGGCGCCGCACATAGGGTTCGAGTGCGACGTAGAGCATCCAAATCAAGGCGGCGAGAAGAAGTGACTTGCAGGCGGCCAGGAAAAAGTGCGCAAAGGTATCGAGGGTGGGAACGAAGTGTTCCATGCACAGCCAGAGGACCATGTCGAGGGCGAAAGCCGCGCCGGCCAGGCGGAAGGCGCCGCGCACGTCACCCTTCCCCCGGGCGTAATTGCGGCGGGCCACCAGAGCGGCCCCTGACAAGAGCGAAATGGACAGGATCACTTGAATGATTTGGCTGGCACGTTGCCCTGCCGTCTGGTCCTCATGCGGGGTTCGGTCCGGCTTGGTCCAGGGACCAATCAAATTGAAGAAGACGGGCCGGCCCCGCCACGCGGCGGCCTCAATCCGCAGGGGGAGATCGGAGCCGGGCCACTTCCCTACCCATGCCGCACGCTGATCGAACGCCGCCAGCGAAAGCCAGTTGGGTTCCGCCTCACGAAACTGCCCAGGGTCGAGCCCGGCGGCGGCAAAGAGGGGCTTCCAATCCACCGGTTGCGCGGTCGGCGGGTTGGGCTCCACCTCCTGGGGAATAGCCTGCAAATAGCTGAGGTGGCCTTGAGCGTCCAGCGTGAGGTTGATCATGCCCGACTGCGTGGGCGGTGGGTCGTCAAAAGTGATGAAGTCGGGCGTCACGAAGTTGTTGTAACGGCCTTCGGCGAGGTACGCCGGACTCTGGCGGTAGTTGTACACCAGCGCCTGCGGTCGCTGCGAGAGAACTTTGGGCCAGTCCGGGCGCGGCC
>Ga0335069_10015428_pt1 | contig 10675 bp, 7 predicted proteins | sample Lox_Sample_11_FD_206714 | JGI IMG/M metagenome (GOLD analysis project Ga0335069, IMG submission 206714) | Soil microbial communities from Loxahatchee National Wildlife Refuge, Florida, United States - Lox_Sample_1.1 | ecosystem: Environmental > Terrestrial > Soil > Wetlands | place: USA: Florida... | reverse complement strand
GGCGTCCTTCGGCGTCGAGCAGGATGTCCCGGTCGATCGCGGGGTCGTCCATGGCCAGCGCGCCGACGGCCCAGCCGGGCTCGACCGTGACGGTCGCGATCATCAGGGTGATCGTCACCGGCCCTCCCCCTCCCCGCCGACGGCCTGCTCCGCCAGGAGCAGCGTGGCCAGGTCGCGCAGCTGCCGCGGATCCGGTTCGGTGAACAGGGCGCAGAGCTGGTCGCGCTGGCGGCCGCTGAAGCCCCCGGCGGCGGCCCGGCCGAGCAGGTCGGCCACGGGGTCGTGGTCATCGTCGGCGGCCTGGCGTTCCCGGGCCAGTTGCAGCTCGCGCAGCGCATCGGCCACCCAGCGGAGCTGCGGCGGGTCCAGGGCCAGGCCGCGCAGGTCCTCCAGCCACCCTGTGACCTCGGCGTCCGCGGCGGCCGGGATCTGGCCGGGCGCGGCCGGGGCGGGCGGGCGCCAGGGCTGCCAGGGGATGCGGATGTCGCCGAACCCCTCGGCGCGGCGCAGTCCCGCCCCTTCGCGGGGCAGCCGCCTGGCGAGATCGCGGAGGACGCCGGCCGGGCCGGTGATCCGGTAGGTGGACCCGGCGATGGCGCAGACCTCGTCCGGCTTGGGCAGCCGGGAGGCGGCGTGCCAGCCGGACCAGGTGGCCGGGCGGGCCCAGGACCGCTCGACCGTGGCCCCGCCGAGGTCGAGGACCGGGTCAGGTTCGAGGCTGGGACGTCCCGCGGCGTCGACGAACACTGCCGGGCTGGCCAGCCGGATGACCAGGCGGGCGCCGTCACCGCCGGGCGAGGCCGGGAGGCCTCCGGCCGGCTGGACTGATCCGGTGAGCGAGGGCAGTCCGGGCCACTCGTTCGGTATCTGGTCTTGCTCGGCCGACTCGAGCGGGACGGCCTGGTAGTCCGCCGAGCCGCTCACCGTGCGGCGACCGCCCAGGCGCAGCCGCCGGGGGCGTTCCAGCCAGGGGTCGCGGCCGTGGATGTAGCCGGTCAGGACCGTCCCGGCCGGGAGCGCGCCGTGCGCGTACAGCTCGCCGTCGGCGGCCTTGGCCGTCTCCGGGCTGATCGAGGTGCGGGTGATCCGCTCCAGGGCGACGTGGCCGGGCAGGATGACCTGCCCCTTGCCCGGCTCCAGCGGTCCGCGGCAGGCCGGGCAGCGGCTGCCCGTCTCGAAGGCCTCATCCACCGCCTCGGACTCGCAGCGCGCGCCGCGGGGATACTTGCACCGCCGCACCGAGACCGGCACGACGACCGTGCCGGGGACGAACATCGGCCCGTACCGGATCGGGCCGTCGAACAGCTCACGGAACGCGGCCGCGCCGCCAGCTGCCGTGGGCGGCCCGTTATCGGCGATCCAGGCGGCGGCCAGCGCCCCGCGCAGCACGCTGCCCGGCGCGAACGGGTGCGTGCCGGTGAAGTAGGACACCTCCGAGCCGGTGCCGAGCGCCAGGCGCTGCCGGGCGGTGACGGTCACCCGCAGGCTCCCGCGGCCGGTCACCGGTCACCCCCCGCGCCCGGGCTGTCGGCCGTGGCCGGACCGCCGGTCCCGGCCAGGACGGCGCCCGCTCGCAGGTACGCCTCGGACCACGGCGGCTCGACCGGGGTCACCGTCACCCAGCCGGACCCGCGCCGCCGGTCCCCGCCGACAGCCGTGACCGAACGGGCCGCGGCCAGCAAGACGGTCTCGTGCGTGCTTACCTGGCCGGCCTCGACCCAGCCGATGCGGTCGATGCTGAACTCGGCCCGGGCCGCGAGGACCTCGTCGGCGACCAGGAGCGCGCCCTTGGCGACGGTGCCGGTGTCCGGCTCGATCCGGATCCGGGTACGCGGCCGGATGCTCGCCTGCCCCGTCATCACGGCGTCCGACCAGCCCCACGGCGACTCTTGCCAGGCCGTGCCGAACACCGCCTCGACCAGGGGCTGCGGGAACCTCAGCAGGTCGCGGGCCGATGACAGCATCACGCCCTTGAGGCTGGACGCCGGTAGTAGCACCGCGCGGTCCACGGTGGTGTCGCTGCCGTCGCCAGCGTGCCCGGAGGAGACATGGAACGGGGTGCGGAAGACGAGCTCGAATTTCACCGCCACCACCTGGCCACTGCCAGCGCGCCCGCCATCCGTTCGGTGCCGGGGCCGGGGTCCAGGCCGACCAGGAACGGTTCGAGCATCGCGCCGCGGTCCAGGCGGCGGGCGTGCTCGCGGAGCCGGGCCAGCGACACGGCGGGTCGTTCGGTGTCCACGAGGCGCTCCAGGACGGCGCGGCCGGAGGGTTCTACCTGGGTGCGCAGGGCGGCCAGCGCGTCTTCCAGTGCGAGCAGGTCATCCAGCGCCCAGGCGCGCAGGGCGGGCGGTGGCTGCTCGCCGTCGCGGGTGACATCCAGCCAGGCGACCGCCGGGCTGGTCCCGTGGAACTGCCGTTTGGCCGCGCGCAGCCGCCCGGCGGCCAGTTCGGTCGCCCGCCGGAACGGGAACTTCATGTGCGCGAACACCAGGCCCGCGGACGCTGACGGCGGTGCCGCCTCATCCGCGCCGGGGATGGCGCGGGCGTGCGCGCGGAACGCGTCCAGGTAGCTGATCGTGAACTGCCAGGCTCGGTCGGCGACCACGGAGACGATCAGGTCGTCACCGCCCACGATGTGCGGGATCACCGGCAGGGGCTCGCGCTGGTCCTCGCCGAGGACCACTCTGGTGGCCTCCAGCAGGGATTTCCTTGTCGCTGCCGAGATCGCGGCCGAGGCCTGCTTCTTGAGGTTCGGGTCGCCCCGGTCCGCGATCCGGTCGAACAGCGCGCCGATCGCGTTGCCGTCGATCCAGATTGTCGCGATGTGGTTGCGCCAGGTCTCCTGGCCGCCCAGGGCGGCCAGGTCCTGGAAGTCCTTCGCGGTGCCGGTGACCCGATCACGGCCAAGCGCTTGCGCGAGGTCGGCTTCTTCCCGGTAGATGAGGGGCCTCCCCCGGCGGGCCAGGCCGGGCCTGCGGTACAGATCCTGGTAGCGGGCCAGGCAGTCCAGGCACACCGAGGGGGTTTCCCCGTGGATCTCGATCTGGCCGGCCACCGGATCGGCCCGGCACTCCGCGCAGGACTCCAGCGGCGGGAACCCGGCCGAGGGGGGCAGGCTAACCAGCGGCGGATCGTCCCGCAGCGGCTTCATCTGGTCGCGGTAGGCCTCTAGGTAGCTCGGCCCGGCACCCCACAGCCCGCTGATCTCCAGGGCCGGCAGGACCGAACGGAGGTACGCGGCCAGCATCCCGGTCACCACCTGAGCCGTCTCCTGGGAAGCGGGATCCTCGGGGAAGCGCACCGAGATCAGCCCGTCGGCCCGGCCGGCTTCGGGATTCAGCTCGGCGCCGCAGGCCCTCAGCGCCAGGGTATCCTGCAGGACCTTTTTCACCTGCTCGGCGCTGGTCGCCCAGCTCAGCCAGGCCGACGCGCCCCGCTGTCCCTTCAGCCGCGGGGTCCGGCCGATGTAATGCTGGATCCGGGCCGCGGCGACGTCGACGTACGTGCTCCGGGTGCTCTGGGGGGCGGTCACTTCAGGTCCTCTTTGCGCACGATCGGCAGGCTCTGGTCCCGGCCGGCCGGGTCGGGCAGCTTGACCAGAGGCCGCTGCTTGCCTTTGGCTTCGATGTGCGTCCCGGAGGAGGCGGTGAAGAAGTAAAACGGCTTATCGAACTCTTCCTGGCGACCTTTCTGGTCGGGCCAGTACTCACCGGGCGGGTACCAGACCTGGGCCGCGTTCACGGTTCCCTGGGCGAGCACGGCGGTCAGTGATGGCCAGATGGCACCTTTGATCTCGGCCGGGCAGGCGCCGGCGAACTCGCGCACGTACGCACCGGCGTCCGGGGTTTCCGCGGCCGCTGCGCCGTAACGGCTGGCCGCGGTCCACACCCGCAGGTCCTCGACCGTGGCGGTGCAAGAGCCCAGGCCGAGCGGCTTACCGCCGCCGAGGTGCAGCAGGACCGGCCCAGCTTCCGGCGCGGCGGGAGTCAGGACACGGTGCAGTTCGAACGCGGCGAGCAGGCCGCCGAGCTCGGCGCGGCTCAGGTTATCGAAGGTGACCCGCTGGCGGAGCACAGTGCCGACGGGTGCCAGCTGACGTTTACTGACCAGTTCTGACTCGGTGCCGTCTGGCCGGCGCTTCTGGTGGTCGCGGGCCAGGTGCCGCGGCGGGGACTGGCCGGCCGGGTCGGCATGCCAGTAGAACTTCCGGCCCCGCAGCGGCCGGCGGCGTTCGGTGTCGGGGTCCGATCCCCACTCCCGTGTCGGCTTGCCTCCTTTCCCGGCGGGCTTGCTGTCGGTGTAGTTCAGGTAGAACTGGCCCGCGCCGGGGCGGGGGGCGCCGAGCGGGGCGCGCTGGATCTCCTCCAGCTCGACCGGCTGCTCGCTGCACGCGTCGCCGAAACGGACGTGGCCCGCGTACGCCCGCTGCCGGGCACGGTCACCATGCTCCCTTGCCTGCTGGTCCACGCTGCCGAACACCCGGCATGTCGGGCAGAGCTCTCCCGGGTCGCTGCAGCCGAGCAGGGCGGGCGGCACCCGCTCTCCGGCCGACCAGCGCTCGGGGCTGCTGGCCGGATCCTGCCCAGGGTCCCAGCCCGGGTGCCGCCACAGCGCGGCCAGGCTCAGCTCCCCTGCGGTGACCGAGGCTCCGTCGGTCCGGGTCCGGACCCAGATCACGTCGCCCTCCCAGAGCCGGCCGGTCACCACCCGGCGGTAGCCGATCGGTTGCGAACCGAACTTCACCGGAGCCGTGGGCTGACGGTCGTCCGGATCGTGATCGGCCCGTTTGCGCGCGCCCGGCTGCATGTCACGGGTACCCACGGCCGCGATCCGGAACGTGCGCCAAGCCGCCTCGGTGACCTCGGCGGTCTGCGTGCCCACCCGCCCGCATGCCAGGAAGTACGTCCCCTTCTTGAGCTGGCGCGTGCCCGAATCGGTGACCAGGACCACCCAGTCACCGCCTCCGGTGACGGCGGCCGACGAGGCCAGCTCCTTGCGGCCCAGGCTGTTCGGCTCGGACGGGATATCGGCGTGCTTGATGCCGATCCGGCTGCCGGTAGCCAGGGAAGCGCCGCACGCCTGCCGGAGCTGCCCGGCGCCGACCCACACCACCTCATCGCACAGCATCACCGTCAGGGGCTGGCCGTCCCCGGTGGCCTTCTCTACCACCGCCAGCTTCCACTCGGGGCCCCTGACCTGGGCGTGATCGCGGTAGGACGGGATGAAGTCCGCGTCGAACACCCGCAGGCAGCCCCCCGCCAGCGTCTCGTGAACCGCGCGGACCGCGCCCTTGACAGACGACCCGGGCAGGCGGAGCACGTCCGTGCCGGACGCTCCGTCCGGTGCCAGGAACGCAGTCGTGAACGTCCAGGTCACGGTGAACGCGCCGGATAGGCGTCCCGGCCCCAGCAGGTGATGGCCGCCGGGCGCGCTGCGCTCGACCGTCACGGGGAACGGCACGAACGTATACGGGTTGACGAATCTCTTGAACGCCTGTTTACGGAGCTCTTCTTCTTCGCGTGTCTGTCGCCTCGCCGCTAGCCACGCGTCGATGCCGCCCTCGCAGCCCAGCCAGCACCCAGGCGGGTCCAGGTTCTCCGCGTACAGGTACTCCAGCTGGTTGGCGGCATCTGCCCGCGCCGTATCGGTCACGCCCAGAGCGGCGGCGGAGACGGTCCGGACAGGTGCCCGGCGTTCCTTATCCTTGAGCTCGAATTTGCGGTCATCCGGCCTGCCCACTGCGGTGACCGCGCAGCGCACGACCCGGACCGGGCTGATGTCATCGATCAGGACGACATCGCCCTCGGCCTCCATCTCCGCGACCCGGGGCAGCACCTGCCCCGCCAGCTGAGCCGAAATGTCATTGGCCGCGTCTTTGCTGGCCGCGAGCCGCTCGGCCACGCCGCCCGCGCCGCCATTGACATCGACGTATTCAAGAATCGGGGCTGCTGGATCCCAGGAAAGGATCACGACCGCGCTCACTGGGCCGACCTCTGCTCATCGGCGACCACAGGCCGTGTCAACTGCGTCCTTACTACCAGCTCTGGCCCAAGCGCAAGCGCGATACCGTGCATGCTTCTCCCACCCCACGTCGCGGAACCCACTTCGTCCGCCCCGCTCCTGTTCGCGCGCCCTACCCTATGCCCGCACGCAGCGACGCGGGCGCGTTCAGGCAAGAACACCTCGGGCAGCCTTGCGACTTACAGGCCGCGCGGGACTGGCGCCCCGGTTTTCATACGCTCTCCGTCGTGACGTTGTTTCTATACGCCCTTCGGCGTGACGTTGTTTGGGACCCTCTGGCGTGGACCTGCGCACGGTCAATCCGATCGGTGCCCAGTTTCTATACGCCCTTCGGCGTGACGTTGTTTGGGACCAGAAGTACCCGCTGGTGGCGCTGCCTTCGCTCAAGCTCTTGTTTCTATACGCCCTTCGGCGTGACGTTGTTTGGGACCCGGTAAGCCTCGTCGTCGCATGACGGTCCGCCGCTATGTTTCTATACGCCCTTCGGCGTGACGTTGTTTGGGACCGCACCCGGACGACTACAACGAAGCGAAGCGCTACATCAAGTTTCTGTACGCCCATCGGCGTGACGTTGTTTGGGACTTATCGGCGTGCGTGCTTCGGTGGCGCGCTGGCAGTTTCTATACGCCCTTCGGCGTGACGTTGTTTGGGACAACAGGGCATACTGCCTGTATCATCAGAGAATCTGCGAAAGTTTCTATACGCCCTTCGGCGTGACGTTGTTTGGGACGCGTTCTGCGCGTTCTGGATGTTGCTGCACAGTGCCGAGCTGTTTCTATACGCCCTTCGGCGTGACGTTGTTTGGGACCGTCGGCTCAATGGGATCGCTCACGACATGATGACAACCTGTTTCTATACGCCCTTCGGCGTGACGTTGTTTGGGACCTGAGCGCCCTGATGGGTAACGCAGGCACGTACGGCCGTTTCTATACGCCCTTCGGCGTGACGTTGTTTGGGACCCTACCCCATCTGGCGGCGCTGTGACCAGCGCGGATGCAGTCGGTTGCGCAGGTGACGTTGAGAAGGGCCTGAGCGGGCCGGCTGGAGATAGCTTTGGAGCGCGTTTGAGCTGGCAGGAAACTTGCGCAGGTGACGGCCTCGGTTCATGATCACAAACCACCCCCTACAGCACGGCCCAGTAGAGCGGGTCGCTGGTCACCATGGCCTGGCCGTGAATGCCGACGGCTTCCCAGCAGGCGGCGCACTGCCGGAAGACGTAGACCGAGTCGGTCTCGGGCTTGATGATACCGGCGACCCGCGAGCGGATCTCGGTGAGCAATTCCGGTTCGGCGGTGCAGACGAACACGCTGCGCTGGACGCGGTCGCCGTAGGCCTGCAGGACCGCGGCCACTTGCGAGCGTCGATGGTCGTCGCTGATGTCGTAGGCGATCACGTAGGTCAGCGCCACGACAGTCCGGTCCAGGTCGCCAGCGGATCGTGGACATAGGCGGCGAGCCGTTCGGCTTGCCGGTACAGGTGCCTGCGCATACTGCCGGACAGTCCGGGCAGGGCGCCCTTGGTGTGCTGGAGCATGCGCTGCTCGTACTGCCCGACGATGACCTCGCGGCCTGCCTTGGTGAGCAGGACGCCGTGCACCGCCTCCTCACGGTGGCCGTGCTCGGGGCGCAGCTCGCCGCGCCGGGCGGCGGCCACCACGAGCTGGTCTACCACCAGCGGGCGGAACTCCTCCATGAGGTCCAGCGCGAGGGAGGGCCGGTTGTCCTGCTCGGCGTGCAGGAGGCCGATCGCCGGATCGAGCCCGGTAGCGCACAGCGCGGACACGGCCTCGCCGAGGATGATCGCGTAGCCGTATGACAACGCCGCGTTGATCAGGTCGCCGGGCGGCTGGCGCGACCGGCCGACGAAGCGCAGTCCGTCCGGCATGATCTGGCCGAGCGCGGCGAAGTATTCGCGGGCCGCCGCCCCTTCGATGCCCATCAGCTCGTCGCGCGTGCCGCACTGGGGCAGCATGGCCAGCAGCTCGCTGATCTGGCCGACGGCGGACGAGACGATCTCGGTATTGTCCCGCCGCGCGAGCCGCTGCAGCAGCACCATCTGCTTTCTGACCTTGGCGTCCACCACGGCGCGGGCGAACGGGGGCGCGCGGGCAGGATCGCCGGCGACCGCGAGCTGGGCACGGAGCCTGCTGATCCGGCGGCCAGCCACGGCGGTCCAGGCCTGCCCGAGGTAGGTGCCGCGCCGGGACAGGAAGACCAGCTCCACTTCCGAGGCCAGGGCCCAGGAACGCAGGCCCCTGACCGGGGCTGCGCCATGCGGTGCAGCCGCCGGACGGTCCAGCAGGTCCTCGATCAGGGCCAGCAGCACGGGATCTTCGACCAGCACCCGCAGCATGCGCCGGAGCCGCGAGACCGGGATCTCGGTGAAGCAGTCATGGAAATCCGAGCGCGCCACCCACCCGAGCCCTTCATCGCGCAGCCGCGCGACCGCCTGCACGGCGTCGGCCACTCCCAGGCCCGGACGGTAGGCGTAGCTGAACGGGCCGAGCCATGGGTCGATGACTGGGCCGAGCACAGCCAGGATGGACCGTTCGACGATCCGGTCACGCACCACCGGCACGTGGAGCAGGCGGACCTGGCCGTCGGCGCGCGGCAGGCTGACCGGAGCGAGGTGTCCTGGCCGGTAGCCGCCGACCGACAGTTGCGACGCCATCTTGGCCAGGTTCTGCTCCGCGTCCCGGGCGAAACGGGCTACTCCGGGTCCGAGCATTCCGTCGTCGCGGTCGCCAGCCAGGACCTCGTCCCAGGCCGTGGTGAGCCGGCCGAGGTCCGCGACCTGCGCCAGGCTGACGGGCAGGTGATCGGGGGCGGCCATGGTGCTCACTTGCTGCCGGCTCGCACCGTAGGGGGTTGCCAGGTGGGCTCGGGTATCGTCACGCCGAATCCGTAGGCGGTGTGCGAGCCGGCTCCGGCGAAGGAGGCGAACGCCAGCAGCGCGCCGAAGGCGGCCGCATCGGCGTCGCTGCCGTGGTCGCAGACATAGCGGACCCGGCCGATGAAGCCGGAGATGACCTCCTCCCGCCGCTCCTGGCGGCCGTCCCGCCGGACGGTGCGCGGCAGGAGCTGCACCTCGGTGTGACCGTCCAGGTCGCTGACCCACACCGGGCCGGTGCCGGGCCGCCAGGGCAGGGCAGGAGCGGTCGGGGGGTCAAGCAGACGCCACCGTTCGGCCAGCCCGAGCGCGAGCGCGTCGGGATCCAGCAGCGGGGCGGCCCGGTTGCGCCGCCGGACGCAGGCAGGGCTGGCGAAACGCACCTGCCACGCCCTGGCACCCGGCGGCGTGCGCAGGTCCGCCCAGGCAGCCCGCTCGACCAGGCGGGCCAGTGCACAGACCTGGTAGTAGCCGGACCCGAGCCGCACGGCCGTTCCCGGCGCGGTGCTGGCCAGCAGCCTGTCCTCGAGGGCGTCGTCGAGGAGCCGGACCTGCATCACGATTCCCTCGCGGCCGCCGGGGAGCGCCCGGAGTGGGCCGAACGCCCACTTCTTCACCTGATCGCCGTGCCCGGACCGCCCGGCCTGACCCTCGCGCGGGCACGGGGGACGATCATCGAGCCACCCGGATACCACCGCATGCGGGGCAGCCAGCGGGATGCCGGCGTCGGCCGGGCCCGTCAGCGCTATGTCCCATCGTGACGGCATGGCGGGTCAGCCCCGCTCGGGCGGCACGGAGTGCCGCCCGAGGTCGAGCCTGGGCACCAGCAGCTTCCCGCCGGTGAAATGGACCGGGTACAGCCGTTCGGGCCAGGTGGATTGCCGCTGGCCGAGCTGGATGCCCAGGCCCACGGCGATCTCCTGCGGCATCCGCGCGGCCAGCAGCAGGACGTGATCGGGGTGATCCTCCGCCTGGTCGGCTATCCAGGACGCGATGGCCTCCGTGGCGGCGGGAAAGTCATCCCATGGCATCTCGGCTGCGCCAGTAGCGCTGATCCACCGCCATTCGGCTACGTCCATCTGATGCGAGCCCGGGCAGAGCATCGAATCTGTCAGGCACCCGGGCGCGTGCATGGTGATCGCGGGCGTCTCGTCCAGGTCGAGCGGGATCTTGCCGACCGGCTCCTGGACGATCCGCACCAGGAGCAGGCGGGCCGGCGGGAACGCCGCGATATCCGGGGATGACTGCCGGGTGGGCGCCTCGCCGTCCTCGCCGAGGGTCTCGACTGTGACCGTCATGCGCGCGGTCAGCTCCTGCGCTGCCGCGCCCGGTTCCTGATGCGTGGTAGCTCGGAGGAAGTCATGGGCGAGGTCCGTTAGGCGGAGTTCATGTCGCTGGCCTACGGCGCCGCTGCTTGGCCGCTGGCGGACGTGCAGCACCAGCCCGCGGCGCCGGGCCGTGGCCCGGGCGCCGAATGCCATCGCCACCGGCCACGGCGCCCACACGAACACCGCGTTCCTGGTGACCTGATCGTCGTTGTAGTGCACGGCCCAGAACGAGTGGACGAGCTGGTCGGTGCGCCGGTCCCACTGCGGGGCATCCCGCGCGTCGGCCTGCCAGCGCCACCGCTCGCCCAGCGCCTCCGGCCCGGGCACCCGCAGCACGCGGGCGAACCCGCTGGACAGTTCGTCCAGCACCCACTGCTTTTCCTCGTGCCGCCACGCGATCGCCTGCTCCTCGATCACGTAGGCGGTGCCGCGGT
>Ga0335069_10015427_pt1 | contig 10676 bp, 11 predicted proteins | sample Lox_Sample_11_FD_206714 | JGI IMG/M metagenome (GOLD analysis project Ga0335069, IMG submission 206714) | Soil microbial communities from Loxahatchee National Wildlife Refuge, Florida, United States - Lox_Sample_1.1 | ecosystem: Environmental > Terrestrial > Soil > Wetlands | place: USA... | reverse complement strand
CGTCGAGGCTGTGTCAAGAAATTCCCGAAATCTCGGCCTGGCGGACGGCGCTTCACCGGCTCCCGAACGCCAGCATCGCCGCCGTGTAGAGATACGAGTGCTCCCACGCGTGCGGGACGTCGTTCTCGGGCAGGTAGTCGGGGGCGATGCCGTCGCCGTTCAGGTCGAGCTGGACCCGCGCATATGCCTCGGAGATGTGCAGGGTGCCGGGCGTCGTCAGCTCGTGGATGAAGAACTTCACCTGGTCCTGCATCGCGGTGAGGGCGGCGGTGTCGCCGTTGGCGCGGAAGTAGTGGGCGCGGGAGACCAGCGCCTCGGCGTTGTAGGCGCCGTCGGTGGCGGTGCGGGTGAGGATCGGGTCGACGATGGTCTGCTGGAGCCACGCCGCGTGCGTCGCGGCGACGGGGTCGCCCGGCGCGAAGTACGGCGTCGGCCAGAGGAGCCAGCTCGGGCGCGGGCCTTCATAGTGGTCGCCGACCAGGAAGTCGTCGTGGATCGCCTGCGCCAGCTCGTCGGCGCGGGCCTGCCAGCCTGCGACCTCGCCCGCGTCGAAGCCGCACGCGGGGCCGGCGTCGGCGGCGGTGCGGAGCGCCATCAGCACGGTCTCGGCGCCCTGGAGGCTCTGCGTGAGCGGGATCACGTCGTCCTCGTTGGCGAGGCACTGGAGGTTGTTCGCGGGGTCCTTGCAGGCGGCGAGGTTCACCGCGCCGAGGTGGATCGACGGGCAGACGTCGGCCAGGTACGCCGCCGCCGCGCCCGGGTCCGCGATGTGCGCGTAGTGCTCCCACATCGTCCAGACGCCGAGCGACGCCTCGTCGATCTCGAAGGAGACCGGGTCGCCGGGGACCACGTTCGCCGGGTCGGCGTAGTAGTTCTCCTCGTAGGTGCCGGCCGGGATGCAGTTCGGGTACACCGGCGCCATCGGGTCGCAGGGCGGAAAGGAGTAGATGATGGACCAGGGGCTCGGCTCCTTCCGCTGCACGCGCGTGTAGAACCGGTTGTGCCGGCTGACGACGTCGGTGTAGCCGGCCAGGTCGAGCGCGTAGTTGATGAACGAGCCGTCGCGCACCCAGTCCTCGCCGTACGGGTTCTGCGTGTTGACGCTGGCGACGATCGCGCCGCTCGCGTTGTCGGTCGCGGTGCGGACCACGATCAGGCTCCGCTTCGCGAACGCGGTGACCAGCGGGTCGTCGGTGTCGGGGAGGTGCGCGGGCGCGAGCCAGCTCTTCCACCAGGTCTCGGTGGCCGCGCGCTGCGCGGCCGGATCGCCGGCGCGCGCCTGCCGCAGCAGGCCGTAGGCTTCGTCGCGCGTCCCGCCGACGGCGACGTAGAAGGTCGCGGTCGCCGCGCCCTGGCGGAAGTGGAGCTTGCGGGAGAGCGCCGCGTTCGCCTGGCAGGCCGCGAGCGGCGAGCGCGAGAGCGCGCCGTCCTGCGCGTCGGCGTACGCGCTCGCCGCGTCGTACGTCCAGCCGTTGGCGGCGCGGCAGGCGCCGACCGGGCCGTCGGGGTCGGTGATGATCTGGTCGCAGACGAACTGCGAGCGGGCGAAGGCGTCGAAGAACGGCGGGAGCTGGAAGGCGGTGATCGTCGCGTTGGCGAGCACGCTCTGGTGCGAGCAGAGCGGGCCGTCGTCGAAGCCGGCCTGGAAGCCGTTGTCGCGCTTCTGGGCGCCGACGGCGATGTAGACGCCGGGGCCGGAGAGCCCGCGCACCATTGCGTTGACGCCGCGCTGGAGCTTCTGGCGCGTCGCCGGCGGGTGCTGGAGGAGCGGGTTCACGACCGCGAAGTTCTTCGGGTAGCCGCCGGCGCTATCGGGCGCGAAGTGGAGCAGCGCGCGCTCGTGGCTGTCGTAGGCGACCGCGAAGTCGTTCTGGAAGTCGAGGCCCCAGTCGGCGACCGGGAAGAACGGGAGCTGGTTCTTCGTCGGCGCGAAGTTCGTGTAGAAGACGACCGAGCCGCCGCGCACCGGCGACGTCGGCGTGCGCGTCACGACGTACTGGTTCACGAGCACGTTCTGGTCGGGCAGTACGAAGTTGTAGCCCGCCACGGTGACGCCGAGCGCCGCGTTGACGGCGGTATCGACGAGGACGTCCGAGTCGTCGGCGCTGTAGGTCTGGGTGTGGACCCAGGCGTCGTTACGGAGCCAGGAGAAGCCGGTCGCGCCGCCGGCGAGGCGATAGGCGAGGCCGGGGAACGCGCCGTTGCCGTCGAGCGCGCCGAGATGCGGCGTGGTGCGAGCGTCGGGCGCGTTGCTCGCGAGGTAGTTGATCTGGTTCCAGTAGCTCGGGCCGGGCCACTTGAGGACGGTCATCTCGCCGCACTTGGAGAACGCGGCGGTGAGCGCGCCGCTGCCGAGCGCCGCGTTGGTATTCGTCGCCCCGAACTGGAGCTCGTAGACGTTCGGCCCGTCGGGCGCCACGGAGGTCTCGGGACAACCCAGGGCGGGGAGGGCACGCAGCGCGAGCCCCACGAGCAGCGCAATGCGCATGGCGGTCATGACGCGGGATATGACCGCACCGCCGCCCGCGTTGGCAAGGGAAAACGCCTGTTGCGAATGGCGGACGGCCCACCTAGAACCGCGCGAGGAGGCGTCACGCATGCAGGCTCCCGAGCGGATGAACTTCGGCATCTTCCTGGCCCCGTTCCACCGGGTCGGCGAAAACCCCACCTATTCCTTTCAGCGCGACCTCGAGCTGATCGAGCACCTCGACCGCTTCGGGTACGACGAGGCGTGGATCGGCGAGCACCACTCGGCGGGCTACGAGATCATCGCGTCGCCGGAGGTGTTCGTGGCGGCGGCGGCGCAGCGGACGCGGCACATCAAACTCGGGACGGGCGTGTCGTCGCTGCCATACCACCATCCGCTGATGCTGGCCGACCGCATGGTGCTGCTCGACCACCTCACGATGGGGCGCGTGATGTTCGGCGTCGGCCCCGGCGCGCTGCCGTCGGACGCGTTCATGATGGGCATCGACCCGATCCGTCAGCGCGAGATGATGGACGAGGCGTTGGAGGCGATCATCGCGCTGTTCACCTCGGACGAGCCGGTGACGCGCCAGTACGACTGGTTCACGCTGAAGGAGGCGCGCCTCCAGCTCCGGTGCTACACGCGGCCGCACATCGAGATGGCGGTGGCGTCGCAGGTGTCGCCGACCGGCGCGCGCGCGGCGGGGAAGTACGGCATCGGGCTGCTCTCGCTCGGCGCCACGACGACCGGCGGGTTCGACGCGCTCGGGCACCACTGGGGGATCGCCGAGGAGCTGGCCGCCGAGCACGGGAAGCGGGTGCACCGCCAGAACTGGCGCCTCGTGGGTCCGATGCACATCGCCGAGACCAAGGAGCAGGCGCGGAAGGACGTCGCCTTCGGGCTGCCGGCGTGGGCGGACTACTTCCAGCGCGTCGCCGCGCTGCCGCTGGTCGGCGAGGCGACCAAGCCCGAGGAGATGATCGACGCGCTGGTCGCGAGCGGCCTCGCGGTGGTCGGCACGCCCGACGACGCGATCGCGCAGCTCGAGCGCCTCTGGAACCAGACCGGCGGCTTCGGCGCGTACCTGTTCATGGCCAACGACTGGGCGAACCGGGAGGCGACGCTGCGCTCGTACGAGCTGTTCGCGCGCTACGTGATCCCGCACTTCCAGAATGTGATCCCGAAGCTGCGCGAGAGCCGCGACTGGGCGGCGGAGAACCGCCCGCAGTTCATCGGGCGCGCGGTGCAGGCGATCGGGAAGGCGATCCAGGATCACGCGGAGGACCGGGCGGGGGCGAAGCGGGAAGCGAGCTGAGAGGAGGGTTCGCGATGAGGGCTGCGAGTGTTCCTTCCACAGCGTTGAGTCGCCTCGGGCTCAACACGATGATCCCGCGACGGAGGAAGCTCTCCGTGCGGAGGTCGCGGATGGGGATGTCGTACGTCGACGCGAAGCTGACGCGCCCGGACGGGAGTGGCGATGCCGTCAGGGTTCGGTTCCTGATCGACACCGGCGCAATCCGGGGGGAGCGTGCCGTGTCGCCGGTCGTGATGGGCGAAGCGGGCGACGCCCCGCTCCTTGGTGCGGTGACGCTGGAGACGCTCGGCCTCATGGTGAGCCCCGTGAGCCGGAAGCTCCTGCCGATGCGGATGATGCTGGCGTCGGAGTCCGTCGTCCCGAAGTAGGCTCCGGACCGCGGACCCAGCCTGGGCAGACTGCTGCCTTTCTTGCCCCAGAGTATTGTCTTGCTCGAGCCAGCGGGCCTATAGTCCCGCGGCGTGCTGGCGGCGACGTCGGGAGCGGGGTGGGCGAGTGGCCGGGTGGAGCGGCCGTGGGGCGTCGCCGAGGGCGGTCCACCGGCGCCGCGGCGCCCGCGGCTCCTCGACGCGGTTCGCGACGCGCTCCGCGTCCGGCACTACAGCCGGCCGACGGAGCGCGCGTACGTCGGGTGGATCCGGCGCTACGTCCTGTTCCACGGCAAGCGCCAACCCGCCGGGATGGGGGCGGAGCAGGTGTCGCGGTTCCTCTCCTCGCTGGCGGTCAGCGTCGTGCTGTTCTTCCATGCGATGCTCGGGCCGTTGGGCGCGCTGCTCCTGATGTACCTCGCTGGAGGCTGGTGCGTCGTCTTGCTCTGGTTGCGGACGTTCGGTGGTGGGGGGTGTGCATGTTCGTGTTCCCCTGGCCGAGCTTCAACGTCGTTGCAGCGAGCTTTCTGCTGTTCGCCAGACGGCCGCGGATTCCCGCATGGAGCAAGGTCGCAGCCGTGATCTTGGGAGCTGCGAGCTGGGTCTTCGTCCTGCTTTGCGCTTCCAGAACGGTACCCGAGCAGCTCGCCGTGAATCTCCTGTGGCCGCAGGTGATCTCTTGGTTCCTCTCCTGCACGCTTGCGGCTGCGAACATCGTGCTCTCCGGCTTTCGCCCCGATGGCGGGCCGCCGGTCGGCTGACTCGCTGCCACAGATGTTCGCGGCGCCGTAGTGCGTTGACCTGTCGGGGGCGAAGCGTGCTACTTCGCCACGAGCTGGAGCGCCCGGGGATCGAGGAGGCAGTCCCTGAAACACACGCGCGTCATCGTCACCCACTACGGCGGACCCGAGGCGCTTCGGGTGCTCGAAGAGGAGTGCCCCGAGCCGGCGGGTTCCTCACTGCCTACAGGGGAGCCCTCGAACGGAAGGGGTTCTCCGTCAGGATGCTTCCCCCCGCGGCGCCGGTCGCGTCGTGTCCGCTCACGTCGACGTACTACGCCCTGCAGTCCTGGGATTTCACCCCGTACCTCTCGCACGCGGTGATCGTCGTCTATCGAGACGGCGCACGGGTCGGGGACGCGCTCTACGACGCCCCCAAGGCCGGCTTCGCCATGACGACCCGCATCTACGAGTCGACCGACTCCAAGGTGGCCATCATGGTCGAGCAGCTGTTCCCGACACTGGCGGGCAAGTGAACGCCGGAATGTCCCGCCGCACAGTCGCGGAGCGGGCAATCATGGCCGCGCTTCTGCGTCGGCAGCTGTCTCTGCTAGTGAGGGTGACGGGACAGGTCGCACCATGACCGACGATCTCTCCGCCCCCTTCCTCCCGATCAGCGGCTACCTCGACGCGCCGCCCGACCGGCAGCCCCCGCTCACGGGCGACGCCCGCGCCGACGTCGCGATCGTCGGCGGCGGCTTCACGGGCCTCTCGACCGCCCTCACGCTCAAGCGCTTCGGCGTCGACGCCGTCGTCCTCGAGCGCGAGTTCTGCGGCTTCGGCGCGAGCGGCCGCAACGCCGGCCACCTGACGCCGACGATCGGCAAGGACCTGCCGACGCTCCTCATGATGTACGGCGAGGAGCGCACCGCGGCGATCGTCCGGTTCGCCGACCACTGCGTGCACCGCACGGAGGAGATCATCGCGCAGCACGGCATCGGCTGCGACTACGCGCCCAGCGGCAACGTGATGGCGGTCGTCCACCCGAAGCAGGAGAAGCGGCTCCGGCGCGCGGCCGAGGTCGCGACCAGGGTCGGCGCGAACGTCCGCTTCCTCGAGCCGGCAGAGACGCGCGCCCGCGGGCTCCCGCCCTCGGTCCTCTCCGGCGCGCTCGAGGGCGCGGGCGGCACGCTCAACCCGGGGAAGCTCGTCCTCGGGCTGCGGCGCGCGGCGCTCGCCGCGGGCGTCCGCATCCACGAGGGCACCCGCGTCACGCAGGTGACGACCCGTCCGACGCCCGTGATCCGCACCGCGGAGGGGATGCTCAGCGCCGAGCGCGTGGTGATGGCGACGAACGCCTGGACGCGCGAGGTCGGCGCGCCGGGCGGGAAGGTCGTCCCGCTCTACGTGACGCTCTTCGAGACCGCGCCGTTGAGTGACACGCAGCTCGCGGCGCTCGGCGGCTGGCCCGGGCGCGAAGGCATCTACACCGCCCACGAGGTGCTCGAGAGCTACCGGCTGACGGCCGAGCGCACGATCGTCGGCGGCTCGAAGGCGCCGCGCTACTTCTGGGGCGCCCGGCCGGCCGACCACGGCGGACCCGACCCGCACAACCAGGCCACCATCGTGCGCGGCTTCCGCGACCGCTTCCCACAGCTCGCCGAGCTGCCGATCGCGCGCTTCTGGGGCGGCTGGATCGCGATGACGCTCAACTTCCTGCCGTCGATCGGCGCCCTGGGCAGCGACGGCCGCGTCTGGCACGCGCTCGGCTACAACGGCCACGGCGTCGCGCAGGCGACCGCGGTGGGCGACATCCTGGCCGACGGCATCACCGGGAAGGACAACGAGTGGGCGCGCGTCTTTCCGAAGCCCGCGCCTACGCTGCCACCGGAACCCTTCCTCTGGCTGACGACGCGTGGCCTGCTCGCGCTGTTCGGGGGGATCGATCGCGTCACGGACCGACAGATCCGCGCGGGGCGACACTGACTTCCAGAACCGCAGGGACGGAAGGAGGAACGGGATGACAATCCACCGGCGAGTCGTGCTCGTGACCACCGTCTGGCTGGCGATACTCGTTGTCGGAAGGCAGGCAGGAGCTGCGCCGCATGCGGCCGGGTGTCGAGCGTCCTGCCGTGCCCTGATCGCACACGAGTGCAGCGGCTCCTTCAGGCTCTGCTTCCTCCCCAAGGTCTTCCGCAAAACCCGTGCGACGGTTCTTCGGCAATGCCGCACCGACGGCCCCGCGGCGTGCCAGCTCGCTGACGCATGCGACCGCGGCTGTGAAGCAGTCGCCGCCCAGTGCGCGGCGGCGATCGGCGAGAGCGCGGGTGGGTTGGATCGGTGCAGCGCGGTCGTCTTTGGCCAGTGCGAGCAACACGGGACCGCCTACTGCGCGACCCCGTCCACGACCGTGAACGGCTGCAACTCCGCGGCGGCGGTCGACCGTCGGAGCGAGCCGCTCGTGACCGTGACGTTCCAGCCGTATGTCGGCTACTCGCCAGCGTGCGTTCGCGTGTCGACCGGGACCACCGTCCGCTTCGAGGGTGATTTCGCCGCCGAGTCGCTCGTGGGCGGAGTCGCGCCGGACGCAGATCCCGTGAGCCCCTTCGCGCCGGGCGTCTCCACCGGCACCGTACAGGAGTTCGTCCTCTCCAGCGCGGGCACGTTCGGCTACTTCGCGGGCGACATCGGCACGCCGCTGGCCGTTCCGTTCTCGCTCCCGATCCCGTGGGGGGCGGTCATCGTCGAGCCGGAGAGCTAACCGCCGTGACCGAGCCGCGCGCCGCCCGCCTCCACTTCATCCCGCGGGTCCTGATCCGCTACCCGCAGCGCGCGCTGGTTCGCCTGTTCCGCGGGTACTTCGAGCGCGCGCCGGGGTGGGTGCTCCTCACCACCCGCGGTCGGAAGACCGGCCTGCCGCGCGAAGTCCTCCTGCCCTGTGAGCGGTACGGCCGATGCCTCCTCGTGATCTCCACCTACGGCGCGCGGTCCGACTGGATCCGGAACATCGCCCGCACCGCCGACGTGCAGGTCACTGATCGCGGCCGGCGCGTGCCGGGCCGCGCGGAGATCCTCGAGGACGATCGCGCCAAGCAGGCGCTCGTGTCCGAGCATCCCTTCTTCGTGCCGCTCCCGATCGGGATCCTGAACCTCATCCACCGCACGGTCCTGCGGCCGATCTGGGTCCCGTTCCTGCGCTGGTGGGTCACCGGCCGACCGGTCGTGGTCGTCACGCTGCCCCCGGGGGCCTGAACGGCCGGGCGAGACAGCTGACTCGGTGGGTGCCCTCAGACCGGTGATCGGCGGCTACTGGTTCGCGGTCGCCGGCAGCCTCGAGGAGGCAGCCGAGATCCTGTCGACGAGCCCGTGCCTCGCGTGCGGGCTCTTCTACGAGGTGCGGCCGATCGCCACCGAGCCGGCGAGCGCCTTCGCGGTGACGAACGAAACGCCGGACCGCGACGGAGTCACGCCCCGAGCGTGAACCCCGCGCCCGACGCCTGCACCCCCCGTCCGCAGAACTCCTCCCGCATCATCCGCTCTACGACCGCGCCGTCGTCGCTCCGCACCACCGTGCGTTCGCCGCCCGGCGTGTCGCACACCGCGATCGCGTGCGACGGCACGCCGCCCGCGTGGACAACCGTGTAGCCGACGACCGTCGCCGGCCCCACGTAGTCACCGTCGAGCGCCACCGGCCGGTCGCGCTCCGCGACCACGGCCGTCAGGTCCTCGTACCGGTACCCGTCGGGGTTCGGCACGTTCGAGAACAGTGCGCACGCCTGCTTCCCGAAGATACCGCTGAGATTCGAGACGAGCCCGACGCGTCGCCCCGGCCCGCCCGCGCGCAGCACCTCGACCATCCGCGCGACGCCCTCCAGGCTGAAGCTGTTGTACGGCCCGCCCGCGAACGCCATCGCGCCGGTCACCGTCCACGGGCACGACTCGGGGATCGCGAGGTCGCGCGCGAAGGACTGGATCGCGGCCGGGAAACAGCTGTACAGCTCCGCCGCCGCGAGGTCGCGCGTCGAGGCGCCGCCCAGCGCGAGCACGCGCTCGCCGCACAGCACCGTGCCCGGATGCGTATGCAGCCGCCGCTGCTGCGCGAGTGGCACGACGTGCTTTGACTGCGCGGCCGCGGTCGGGAAGATCCAGCTGTCGCGCCTGAGCCCCAACCGCTCCGCCCGTTCCGCCGAGCACACCAGGATCGCCACCGCCTGGTTCACGTTCCACTGGCTGCTGTGGCGCTTGGTGTACGGGAAGGCCAGCATCGCGTTCCGCGGCGACGGGTCGCGGATCGCCGCCGCGCTCACCGACTCGCGCCGCCAGGCGTGCGGGTTCGCGGCCGCGACGTCGCTGAAGCGGCTGTACAGCTCGGCGATGCGGTCGCGATGGCGTTCGACGTCGAGCCCGTCGGCGTGCCGGAGCGCCGACTCGACGATCGCGAACAGCTCGACCGGGCCCGCGAGCCCGGCGCGCGACTCGAGGTCTGACGCCCACGGGTCCGACGACGTGAGGTGCGCGTCGGGCGGCGGCGTGTCTGCCGGCTGCTCCGTGCTCGAGACCGCGTGCCCCGTGATCGCGGCGCGCAGGTCGCGGAACTTGGCCTCGCCGCCGGTGAGCACGCCGACGTGCTGCTCGCCGGCCGCGATCGAGCGGCAGAGATCGCTCAGCAGGGTGAGCTGGAGCACGCCCAGGTCCGACAGGATGCTCTTCGCCCGCGGGCGCCCGAGCGCGTCGGCGAGCAGCTTCCCCGGATTCCGGTACTCCCACATCCCCTGCGGGACGGAGATCGACTCGATCTGCGCGAGCAGCGCTGACGAGCCCGCGTCCGCCACGGCCCCGCGCACCGCGCGCTCCATGAGCTGCCACGGCTCCGCGCACTGCGTGGGATCGTCGGACGGCTCCTGCACGAACCCCACGCCGACGATCACCGGCGTGTTCGGGGGCAGCGCCACGCTACTCGCCCGTGTACGCGGGCTTCCGCTTCTCCGCGAACGCCCGCATGCCTTCGCGCGCGTCGCGGGTGCCGAAGATCGGGCTCCCGACCTCCAGCTCCCGCGCGAGCGCGTCCGGCTCGCGCCAGCTCTCGTCGACCTCGCGCAGCATCTGCATCAGGGCGCGGATCGAGAGCGGGCCGTTCTCGCAGATGGTCGCGGCGAGCTTCCGCGCCTCGGCCAGCGCCTGCCCCTTCGGCACCACGCGGCCTATGAGCCCGAACGCGAGCGCCTCGGCGGCGGTCACGTGGCGGCCGGTCAGCAGGATCTCGGCGGCGAACGTGTACGGGATCTGGCGCCGGAGGCGCACGCTCGAGCCGCCGAGCGGGAAGAGCCCGCGCCGCGCTTCGGTCACGCCGAACACCGCGTCCTCCGCGGCGACGCGGATATCCGTCCCCTGGAGGATCTCGGTGCCGCCGGCGACGGCGAAGCCCTCGATCGCGGCGATGATCGGCTTCATCGGGCGGTTGTGGCGGAGGAGCGCCTGCCAGTGGATGTCGGGCACCTCCGACATGAGCTGCATGAACTCGTCGTCGGTCTCGCCGGCACCCATCGACTTGAGATCCGCGCCGGCACAGAAGACGTCGCCGCGGCCGGTCAGGATGGCGACGCGGAGCTGCGGGTCGTCGTCGAGCATGCGCCAGGCGCGGTACATGCCGGCCAGCATGCCGGAGCTGAGCGCGTTCTTGGCCTCGGGGCGGTTCAGCGTGACGGTCAGCACGTGGCCGTCGCGCTCGAGGAGGCAGTGGTCGCGATTCATCGGGTCTCCTTGGCGGCGGGTCGCAGGTCGTAGTCGTCGAGCCGCGGGTGGGCCAT
>Ga0335069_10015426_pt1 | contig 10676 bp, 7 predicted proteins | sample Lox_Sample_11_FD_206714 | JGI IMG/M metagenome (GOLD analysis project Ga0335069, IMG submission 206714) | Soil microbial communities from Loxahatchee National Wildlife Refuge, Florida, United States - Lox_Sample_1.1 | ecosystem: Environmental > Terrestrial > Soil > Wetlands | place: USA: Florida... | reverse complement strand
ACCGGCAGCGGGACCCAGAACAAAAGGAGATTTCTATGCCTCTCGTATCGATGCGGCAGCTCCTCGACGAGGCCGCCAAGGGCGGCTACGGCGTCGGCGCATTCAATGTCAACAACATGGAACAGATCCAGGCGATTGTGGCCGCAGCCAAAGAGAACAACGCGCCGGTCATCATCCAGGCCAGCCGCGGTGCGCGTAAGTATGCCGAAGACAAGTACCTGTTCCATCTGATCCTGGCCGCCAACGAGCTGCATCCGGAAGTGATGATTGCGATGCACCAGGATCACGGCAACAGCTTTGAGACCTGCAAGAGCGCCATCGAACTGGGCTTCACCAGCGTGATGATGGATGGCTCGCTGAAGGAAGACGGCAAGACCCCCACCACCTTCGATGAGAACGTCGAAGTGACCCGCAAGGTGGTCGAATTCGCGCACTCGCGCGGCGTGACGGTCGAAGGTGAGATCGGCGTGCTGGGCGGCGTTGAAGACGGGCACGGCGCGGGTGGATCGGGCCTGGAACACATCACCGATCCCGACCAGGCAGTGGAGTTTGCCGAGCGGACCGGCGTAGACGCGCTGGCCATCGCTATCGGCACCAGCCACGGCGCCTACAAGTTCAACAAGAAGCCGGATGGTTCGGTGCTGAAGATGGACGTGTTGATCAAGATTCACCAGCGCCTGCCCCACACCCATCTGGTGATGCACGGCTCGAGCTCGGTGCCCAAGGACCTGCAGGACATCGTGAACCAGTACGGCGGCCACCTCAATCCGACCTGGGGCGTTCCGGTGGAAGAGATTCAGCTGGGCATCAAGAACGGCGTGCGCAAGATCAACGTCGACACCGACAACCGCCTGGCGATGACCGGCGCGATCCGGAAGGTGTTCGTTGAGACGCCGGATAAGTTCGATCCACGCGACTACATGAAGCCGGCTCGTGATGCCATGCAGAAGCTGGTGGCACAGCGTATGCGGGAGTTCGGTCAGGCCGGTCACGGCAAGGACTACGCGCCGCTGCCTATCGAAGAAATGAAGAAGGGCTATGCGAGCGGAAAGCTCGACACGCGTCCCTCGCTGGTGGGTTCGAAGTAAACTCTCGATCTGGGGCTAAGTACAAAAAGGCCGTTCCGCGCGATGCGGAGCGGCCTTTGCTTTATGAGGTGCAGAGCAGGTTCGCTTCGGACGGTGTGCCCCCTAGCTATTTGTGGGAGCCGCCGCCCGAGCTCGAACTGGACGAGGCAGAGCTTGAAGCCGAGGAAGAGCTTACGCTTCCACTCGTGCCTCCGCTGCTGTGCGAACTGCTGCCACTGGAGCTTGAGCTTGCTCCGCCGTGATACCCGCCACCGCCACCAGAGCCGCCATGAAAGCCGCTGCTCCCGTTGTACACGCCCGAGTGCGACTGCAGGTCGCCTCCGTGATTGGTGATCGGAACCATCCCACCGCCACCCGAACGGAAGCTTGTCGCAGGCCGGCTCCCTTCCAGAGCGTGGTTCGGCATCATGAAGCTCTGCGAGCGATGATCGAAGGTGATGGGGATGCCAATGGGGCGTGGAGCTTCGCCTTTGGCCACAGCAGTCGGGGTGATCTGATGGCCCTCCATCTTCGGATCGGCCGCACGGGGGAGCGGCATCGGGACTTCGCTGCGGAACTCCTTGGGCGGCTCTCGCAACACCTGGATCGGGTGCGGGCCGTCGAGTGCGACACGCTCCAGGCTGCGGCCGTTCTTGGGATCGACGACGAAGGCCGGAGCTCTGTGGTTGACCGGTAGATGATCTTTGACGTCGTGCGGATTAATCGGAATAAAGGCCAATGTGTGCCCCTCTTTGATCCAGTGCTCGCAGGGACGATGATGGCGATGGCCAACCACCCACCTGTAGTGATTGTCGGCAAAAATCCAACCGCCGGAGTGGCAGATCGTCCACGCCCAGGCCGGGGCCAGTTGCTGAGAAATAGATGCATTCGCCGGCAGTGCGGCGCGCAGGTAGGTGGCCTGCAGGGCTTCTGGAACACACGGGAGGAAGGTGTCGACGTACCCCGGCGGCGGACCCGAGGCTGCAGGCGGTCCGATGAACTGGATATTTCGATGAGCTGAAGGCGACTGGGTAGACGAGGACTGCGCAACGGCAGTTTCCGCAACAGGCGTTTGTGCCTGAGCGGTTTGTGTTGTCCCGCCTCCCGCTACTGGCGTGGTTGTGGGCTCCCAGCATTTCCCATAGGGTTCGCAATCAAAGAAGCGTCCCTTGCCTTCCATGTCCGCCATCCCAGGGAGCGGCGCTGTGAGTCCCGATTCCTTCGTCACCTCGGCCAAGGCAGCGCTACGTGTCGCATAGCGCGTGGAGACCCACTGATCCCAATCGGAAAAGTCCTCGGGATGGATGGGGCCGGCGTCGAGAATGCGACGACCCGCTTTGAAATAGAGAGTCTGGCTCCGGGGGAGCTGAGCCTGGGCTGTCCCTTTGGGATCAAGGTTCAGCACTCCGCCATCGATGGATGCCAGAGCAATCCCATCCATATAGCTGGTGACCCGCAGATTCGAGATCATCGGATATCGGGTGAGGAGATTGTCGGTCGGTGTCCGCAGTAAGAACATCTCGCCGGGGACATATGGGCGCACACGGAGCGAGACGGTGCCGGAGAGCAGTGCGAGATCGGTCTGCGGAATTCCGGCCTCGGTGCTGAGGTCGTTGATCGTCAGAACCGAGTTGGGCGCGAGGTACAGCGTCGAAGCGTCTTCGAGTTCGATTTCGGCTCGGCCCTCTCCCGTAACGATGCTGTACCCGCTTTCGAGAGGCACTCCGGAGGTGGCCGCCTCCCACGCGACGTCTTTGCGATGGCCGGTTCCCTGGCCGCGCTGGATGCGCACATCGCCGTCGACAAGGCTCAGGCGGGCGATTTGCGGATAGGGCGTATCGGAGTGATGTTCTCCCATGATGAATAACGCCCCCTGCTTGAGCTTCTCTGACGCGGCGTCGTTGTTCAGGATCTGGTCGATCTGTTCTAGAGCCTTCTTTTCGTCGTGTTGCATGAGCGACGCCAGGGCCAGCAACTTCAGGTCGTCACTCTGTTCCGTTCCAGGGGGCACAGGCTTGCCGGTTTTCGCGCGGACCTCGATCTCGAGAGCGCCGCACTCTTCAATCCAACTGCTGCCCGGGTGCTGGCGGCGTAATGTGCCGCAGGTGTCCAGGGCAGTGCCAGTCTCTCCCTGCTTGCTTTCGGCGTAGGCCTTCCAGTAGAGGGCTCCTTCGGTGTGAGCATACCCCTGAGCTGCAACCCGCGTGAAGATCGTGACGGCATCGGACCACTTACCGGCATTGATGGCACGCACGCCGTCGGCGTAGGCGGAGTCGTCGGGAGAGTTGCCCGCACTGGGATCGGCCGCGAGGCTCATCGCATCGCCGGCGGGAAGCAGACTCTGTCCGCCAGTCGCCTGCAGTGCATGCAGGGGCAAAGCGACCGTGGCTCCGAGCGAGACACTCAAGATAAGGAGAAGGGGCTTCATACGATCCCTCCAGTGTTGCGATGGTGTACGGCTGCCTGCCGGTCGGGGATGCGCGAGCGCAGGACACGCACCTCGAACAGCAGGCCGTCTGTATTCATTTCCTGCTGCAATTTTGCGATCGCATCGGCATCGAGACCGCCGGGGTGATCGGCCAGTTGCGTGAGCACGTCATTCAGGTGGTCGAGAGCCTTGGTAAGCGCCGGATCGCCGGATGCTTCGGCCTCCTGTCGGCATTTGCGATTCGCTGCCAGCAGACTTCGCGCCTCGTCGCGCAGGGGCAAAGCGAGCTGGTCGTCGTCGGCGCTGGCGTGCTTGAGCTGAACCAGGAAACGCTCGGAGCGTTCGAGGTGATCGCTCAGGACCACGACAACGACGCGCGGCGGAGCCGGAGGTGCAGGCGCCGAAGCAAGAGCCGGCAACTGCTGCGGCTGGCGTTCCCAAAGACGGCCTGCATAAAAGGCTGCAGCCAGCAAGGCACATGCGGCCGCTGCCGTGAGGCCGAGCCATAGCGGCTGGTAGAACCAATGCCTCCTGCTGGGCGTATAGCTGGGGAGTCGGTCGGCGATCGATGCCCATACCTGCTGTCCGTAGGCTTCACCGCGCGGCGGTACCTGCAGGGATCTCATGTCTCCGAGATCGGCCTGCAGCGCATCGTAGGCTCGGGCACACGCCGTGCATGTATCCAGGTGCCGCGCGGCTTCAGGCCCATCCGCGCTGTAATAGAGGTCGATCAGCTGCTCTTCGCTCAAATGATTCATGTTTTCACCTTTAGGAGTGCAAGGCGCTGCCGTAATTTCTGCACAGCGCGGTAAACAGCTTGTTTGGCCGCGTTCGGCGCGATCTCCAGTGCCGCCGCGATCTCTTCCATCGAACAATCCTCCATGTGGCGCAACGTAAACGCCGTTCGCTCCAGGGGCGTCAGGCTGTGCATCGCCGACTCACGGAATGCTCCGATCTCGCCGCCCAGGAGTACCTGCTCCGGGTTCGGCCCGCAATCGGGAACCTGGATCGTCTCCGCTTCTGTGTCCCCCGTGATGCTCGTCTGCATACTCTGATTGACACGGCGGCTGACCTTGTCGAGCGCGCAATGGACAGCGATACGGTAGATCCAGGTGCCGAAGTTCGCCCGCGACTCGAAACTTTCAAGCTTCCGATACCCACGCAGGAACGCATCCTGCACCACTTCCTCGGCATCGGACTCGTTCCCGGTGATGCGATAGGCCACGCGAAACACGCTGCGGCTATGACGCCCGATCAGAGCTGCGTAAGCATCCCTGTCTCCGGAGAGGACGGCACGGATCGCAGCCTGGTCGTTCGTGTCCATGCGACCCATTAGACACCCGGCTCTTGGGTGCGGTTAGGGAAAGATGACGGAATCCAGCCGGAGTTCAGGCTTGCTGTGGGCCGCCCGCAAGCTTGTGCGGTTCGGCATTCGACAGGCTCGCGGCGTGGAGATAAAAAACGGCAGTTGCCAGAAGGAGTAAGGGGAGGGGGGTGGCAAGAATTGCGATGTGAACAGTGCCACTGAGCCCGGTAGCTCCAAGTCCCAGACGAGTGACCACGAACAGGTAAGTGACCCATACCAGGTCCGCGGTAAGCGCGAAACCCACCACACTCAAAACGAGAGCGATCTTTCCAAGTCGGCCTCGTCGCGACCATAAGAGCATCGCTGCCGGAAGCGTCAACATGATGAGCCTGGCATCGTATTGCCGGTGGTAAAAGGGAAGCATCGTGATCGCCGAGATCGCGGCAAGCAGAAAGAGTGATCGCTCGGGATTGGTTGAAGAGCCCAACGATAACTTCACCCAGATCAGCAAGAGGACGGCACACACCGCATAACTTGCCGAGTTATAAAAATGCGGATCATCCCGAAATATCCCAAAGATCGACTGCAAGTCCGTAATCATCGCGGCGCCCCGGCCCAGTACACCGAGGGGTCCTTGATCGTCAATTCCGCCGTGAGACAAGATCGCGGCAATGTTGCTATGGATTTCGCGAAGCCAGTGAGGAGATACAAAAGTTACCCACGCAACCACAGGAAGGACCCAAGCCGCCGCGAGAGCCAGTGTCTGCAGAGCGCGCTTAAGAAGAACGCCGCCGGCAACCAGGAAATAAGCGAAGACGAATGCCGAATCATGAGGCTTCAGTAGCAAACTGATCGCCATGCAGAGAATGCCGGCGGGCACAAAACGATTGCGCAGAAAACACCATACGGCGATGATGCAGAAGCTTACAGCAATCCCAACTGGATTCCCCAGGGAGATATAGTTGACGGTGTTGACGAGATAGAAGCCGAGCAGAGCGCCTGCAATGAGAGGCGTTTGTGCACACGCAAGGTCCCACATCAGCAGAGCAGACAGGATGAATCCTGCTGCAATCGCGAAAACCCAGACCGTCTGTGCTATTTCGTAAGGAAGCAGAGCCAATGGCACAGTCACAGCAAAGGTGGTGGGAAAGTAGATGTATCTTGACTCAAAGTCCAGGATGAGTCTCTCGTAGTCGTTACGAGCCTGCTCTCCGCCGGTCTCCTCATAATATGTCCGCATTAAGTCATCGGAGTTGTAAGGATCTCTCTGGTGCATCAGGCACCGCGCGCTAGTATAGGCGAATCGAAAGTCCGGCGTCGATAGCTTGCCGTAGCCCGCGAGCAATAGCCATAGGCCCAAGACCACGAAACCGACAGATCCTAGGAGTATAAAAATCAGGCCGTCCCGCTTGGGGTTCGTACCGGTCATGTTTCAAAGACTAGCATTGAACCGCTCCGGGCTATATTGCCAGGCCAGTTACGATCGTTTCCCGTTCGGCTGCGGCAGAAGGTTATCCCGGACAGGGGCGGCCGAGATAGCCATAAGTGCAGATCGCCGTATCCACGAATCGAACACGCTAGCGAGCGCTGCTTCAGCCGTCAGGATGTTGCTGGTGAAGAGGCTTCTGTCGACTGACCGCCTGGCCGTCGTCCCGCCTGAGGCTGGCAAAGACCAGAGTCGATACGATGGTCAATCCGCCCAGCGCGCGAAATGCCAGATGGATGCCATGAATCATTTCAGCCGGGATCGGCGATGCGCCGTGGGGAACAAAAAATGCGGTGGTCAGCCCGGCAGTAGCTACGCCGAAACTGATCGACATCTGCTGTATCGTGCTGGCGATGGTGCTTGCTGCGCTCGCGTCGTGGTCGTCAATGTCCGCATAGACCAGCGTGTTCATGCTGGTGTATTGGAGCGATGTGAACCAGCCATAGAGGAACTGCAGCAGCACAATCGCCCAAACCGGCGTATGTCCGTCGATCGTGGAGAAAGCGGCGAGCAGCAATCCGATGATGAAGGTGTTCGAGAATAGTACTCCGCGGTATCCGAAAAGCCCGAGCACGCGGCGGAGAACGCTCTTGACGCTCATCGCCCCCAACGCCTGCGGCATGATGAGCAGCCCCGACTGGATCGGCGTATAACCGAGCCCGGTTTGATAGAGCAACGGGAGTAGAAAGGGAACTCCGCCAATTCCGAGCCGGGTAAAGAGACCGCCGCTCACCGAGACACGAAGGGAGCGAATGTTGAGGAGTCGCAGCTGCAGCAGAGGATATTGCAGGGTCTTCGCATGCAGCCAGTAACCCAGAAGCAGCGCAAGCGACAGGCCAAGCATTCCCGCAATTTCGCGGCTGCTGAGAGTGTGCTCGCCGAAGACCTCAAGCACATACGACAGGAGCGCAATGCCGGAACCGAACAGAATCAGCCCGACCGCATCGAGCGGATGCGTCTCTTCCACGTAGTTAGGCAGGTGAAGATAGACCAGGATCAGCCCGACGAGGCCAATAGGAATATTCAAAAAGAAAATTACGCGCCAGTGGAAGTAACCGACGATGAGACCGCCCGCGATGGGCCCGAGCATCGGTGCAACCAGAGCGGGAATGGAGACGAAACTCATGATTCGGATCAGGTCGGACTTGGGGAATGTGCGCACCAGGGTCAGCCGCCCCACCGGAACCATCAGCGCTCCGCCCATCCCCTGCAGGATCCGAAATGCGACAAGAAGATGGATATTGACAGCCAGGCCGCAGAGCAGAGAGCCGAGGCTGAAGAGCCCAATCGCAGAGGAAAAGACACGGCGGGTTCCAAAGCGATCGGCCATCCAACCGCTGATGGGAATGAAGACGGCAAGGCTGAGCGTGTAGCTGGCGAGAACCGCCTTCATGCTGAGCGGCGTGACACTGAGCGCTTCAGAGACTGCCGGCACCGCGGTATTCAGAATGGTCGTGTCCAGCGACTCCATGAAGAACGCGACAGCGACTAGCCACGGAAGCAGCCCTTTGGTTGATTCAGAGGGCATGGGCGATCCTGCGGCAAGTTCAATGGATGCGCTCATTGGCTCATGGGCTCCGGCCGTTCGAGTCTGTTGCGACCACAGACCATTGCTTGGATGGCGATTCCGTTCAATCGGCCTTTTGGAAGCGATCGCGAAAATTTGCGATTCGACAGATGACTTAGACGAGCTGCTTGGCGGCCGAGCTGGCCAAAGGAGTATCCGATCGTTCGGTCTTGGTCGATAGCCAGTAGTTAAAGCCATCCACGATGGCCATCAGTGCAGCCTGGTTCATATCGCTGCTGACCCCGGCGGTGATCCACGGTTCGTAGCCGTCGGCGTGGAAGCTGACGGTAACGCGGACATAGGCTGCCGAATCGTGCGCCGCAACATCGAGTGCGGTCACGCTAAATGTGCCCAGACGCATCTGTGCCAGGATTGGATACCACTTTTCCAACTCGAGACGCATGGCCTTGGTAAGTGCATCGACGGGGCCGGCGCCTTCGGCCCGCGTTGTTGTCACGGTCGAGTCGCCCACAGACAGCGTCATGAAGGCCTGCACAAAACGATGGCCGATCTCGTCGGACTCATCGAAAACACGCCAGCTGCGAATACCGAACCAATTGGGCAGGGTCCCAAGGATGCGCATACAGGCAAGCCGGAAAGAGATTTCGCTGGCTGTGAAGCCGCCGCCCTCGATCATCGGCGTGTTGCTGTCGATCAGCGACTGCGCCTGCGTGGAATCAAGCGCGACTCCAAGGCCCTCCGAGAGGAGCATGATATTCGCTTTGCCCGATTGCCCATTGACACCGATGATCGGGCTGGCTCCCACGGCGGCCGGATCGCACCAGAGATAGGCGCCGGGATTTTTGCGTTCGCTGCTGCCATGCATGCCCGCCCATGTGCCGAAGGCGCCGGGACCCACGATCGGCGCTCCATGAGGAGGTTCGAGACTGAAGGCCGCATAGGCAGAATGGGCGAGGCTTGTCAGCCCGCGCAGCGACTCCGGCGCAACGAACTCCGCTTCGCCCCGTAGCTGCATGCCTCCGATAACGGTGGTGAGGTTGACGTTGCCGCAGCGCTCGCCGGTGCCAAGCAGCGTCCCCTGCACCTGAACAGCGCCCGCAAGAACGGCAGCGCGCGTATTGGCGACCCCGAGTCCGCGATCCGTGTGGCCATGGAACCCAAAGCGCGCGTTCGGATATCGCTGCACCAAGCCCCCAATCACTTCGGTGACTTCCTCAGGACTGGCGCCGCCGGTGGTATCGCAGACAACAATGCGGCCGACATTCTGTCGGGCGCATTGCTCGGTGAGCTGGTGGAAATAGTCGAGCGTGCGCGCTCGGTAGTCGGGATCGCAGGGGATGCCGTTCTCGCGGCGGCCGCAGTGGGCGTCCATCGCATGTTCGAGATCGACGATGACTTCAAGGCCATTGTCCTGCAGGCAGTCAATCGTCTCCCACGCCATGCGGAGGTTCTCGTCGGGTGTGGTCTCGAGGGACTTTTCAATGTCGAGCAGGCGCGACTTGACGACGACGACTGCCACCGGTACCCGCCGCTTGTGGCGCACAATGAACTGCACATCGGCCCATTCCTGGACCTTCATGCCGCGGCCTCGGGTCCGGCCGAAAAGCGCCAGCTTCATCCCTCCTGTATCCGCCGAGGCGAGAGCCGCGATCAGGTCCGAGACAAACTGATTGGCTCCCGCAAAGCCGATCTCGGCAAAATGCACGCCGAATGCGCCCATGCGCTGCAGCAGGAGGACCGCGTTCGAGGCAGAGATTTCCAGGTTCGGCTGCTGCAGGCCATCGCGGAGGCTGGTATCGAACAGCTCGATCTTTCTGGGTTGAGGCGCGTTCATTTGCCTGATTTCACCGATGGTCTTCGAATCGCCGGGAAGCAGATTTGCGCTAATTCCTCGACAATCTATGATATCGCGAACACTGCCGTGACGCCGCGTGCTGACGGCGCGTGCACCCCCCAAGTCACATGGCAGGAGCGATGCTGGCCTCCCGCGAAGGCACGGACCGGGCGCCTCCCAACTCCTGATCCTTGTACTGCAGCTGATAAAGCTTCCAGTACAGGCCACGAACCGCGAGCAATTCCTGGTGGCTGCCCATCTCGCGCAACTGCCCCTTGTGCATCACCACGATCGTGTCGGCGCGCTGCACCGTGGAAAGGCGGTGAGCGATAAGCACACTGGTGCGGCCTTCCACCATGCGCTCGAGAGCGCTGCGGATACGCAGTTCCGTCTCCGTATCGACGCTGGAAGTGGCCTCGTCGAGGATGAGAATGTGAGGATTGTAGGCCAGCGCGCGCGCAAAATTGATGAGTTGCTTCTGGCCGGTGGAGAGGGAACTGCCGCGCTCGCGAACCGGTTCGTCGAAACCGCCGGGAAGGCTCTCAATGAAGTCGAGCACATTCACATCGCGGGCCGCGGCGATCAGATCGTGTTCGTCGATGGCGTTGTTGCCCAGGCGAATATTCTCCGCAATCGTCCCGGTGAACAGGAATGGATCCTGCAGGACCACGGCGAAGTGCTGCCGCAGCTTGGTTAAGTCGTGCTCGCGCAGATCGACGCCGTCGATCAGGATCTGTCCGGCCGTGACGTCATAGAAGCGCATCATCAGGCTGGTCAGCGTCGTCTTACCGGCGCCGGTATGGCCGACAATGGCGATGGTCTGGCCTGGTTCGATGGTGAAGGTGACGTCCTTCAGAATCCACTCGATGTCTTTGATCGATGCCAGCACCGCCTGTCCGTCGCGCGAGTGCGCGGCGCGATCGATTGCCGATCGTTGGTCCGGTGTGAGTTTCTGATAGGTAAACCAGACGTGACGAAATTCGATGCGGTTGCTCCCATCGCCGGCGCGCGGAGCAGCCGGACTCAC
>Ga0335069_10015425_pt1 | contig 10677 bp, 8 predicted proteins | sample Lox_Sample_11_FD_206714 | JGI IMG/M metagenome (GOLD analysis project Ga0335069, IMG submission 206714) | Soil microbial communities from Loxahatchee National Wildlife Refuge, Florida, United States - Lox_Sample_1.1 | ecosystem: Environmental > Terrestrial > Soil > Wetlands | place: USA: Florida... | reverse complement strand
GGGAACCGGCGCCGGCCTGGAGATCGCGGCGCTGACCGCCGCGGTGGTCGGCGGCAACAGCCTCGGCGGCGGGCGCGGCTCGATCGCCAAGGGCATCATGGGCGCCATCATCGTGCTGGTGATGACCAACGGACTCATCCGGCTCGGCTTCGGCACCGGCGCCAACCAGATGGTGCTGGGATTGCTGCTCGGCGCCGCCGTGACACTCGACGTCCGCTGGCTGAAGAACCGGCACAAGGTGCTGGACGAGGTGTACGTGACGCCGATCCACCACCGCATGGACGCGGCGCAATCCGCGGTGCCCGGCTCCGGCACCCCTTATGCCCTCGACAACCGCCTCGCCGAGACCGAATACATCGGCCTCGGCGAGCTGGAAGGGCCGGAAGACGTAGCGCTCGACCGCGACGATCACCTCTATTGCGGCACGCGCCACGGCGAGATCATCCGCTTCTTCGCGCCGGACTACAAACGCTCGGAGGTATTCGCTCATACCGGCGGCTTCCCGCTCGGCCTCGCCTTCGATCGCGCCGGCAATCTCATCTCCTGCGTTGGCGCGATGGGACTCTATTCCATCTCCAAGTCCGGGGACGTGACGAAACTCTCGGCCGAGACGAAGCGCTCCTGGACCTCCATCGTCGACGATGCGCGGCTGCGCGATCCCAACGACTGCGATATCGCGCCGGACGGGCGGATCTTCTTCACGGATTCCACGACGCGCTATGACGCCCATGAATGGGCGCTCGATTCGATCGAGAGCCGGCCGACCGGCCGCCTGCTCTGCTACGATCCGAAGACCGGCAAGACGACGACCGTGCTCGAGAAGCTGCGCTATGCCAACGGCGTCTGCATGGCGCATGACGGGCAGTCGCTGTTCCTGGCGGAGTCTTGGGCCTGCCGCGTGCATCGCTATTGGTTCGACGGACCGAAGGCCGGCCGCTTCGAATGCGTCATCAAGGACATGCCGGGCTACCCAGATAACATCAACCGCGCCTCGGACGGCACCTACTGGATGGCGTGGCTCGGCATGCGGACGCCGAGCTTCGACCTGGCGCTCCGCCATCCCGGCATGCGCAAGCGCATGACCCGGAGCCTGCCGCAGGACGAATGGCTGTTCCCCAACATCAATACCGGCGGTGTGGTGAAGTTCGACGACAACGGCCGCATCGTCGAGACTCTCGGCGACCTCACGGGCGTCAGCCACCCCATGGTCACCTCGATGCGGGAGCACAAGGGCTTCCTCTATATCGGCGGTATCCTCAACAACCGCGTCGGCCGCTACCGCATCGCCGGCGCCGACCCGACCTGGACGGGACCGCGCTCTTATTGGGGAGCGAGCGCATGAGGCTCGACTCCCTCCTCGACTATTTCCGCGGCCAGGCCGTGACCATTCCGCCGATGGACGGCGCGCTGCGGCCGAACACGGCGCTCGACGACGGCGCGGCAGAGTTGCTGGCGGCGGCGGCGCCCGACAACCTGGCCGCCGCCGGCGGGCAGGTTCTCTACTCCACCGGCAACGACCTGCTGCGACTGCCGGCGCACGGCGGGGGCGGGCCGGTAGCGGTCGCGCGCTTCGATGCGCCGGTCAGCGCGCTGGCTTGCTCGCCCGATGGCGCCATCGCCGTCGGCCTCGACGACGGCCGTATCCTGCTCAAGGGCGGCGCGCTCGATGGACAGGTGCTTGCACCGGTGGCGTTCGGCGGGCTCGCCTGTCCGACTGCGCTCGCCTTCGCCGATGCCGGCACACTCCTGGTGTGCCAGGGCTCGTCCACCCACCGCCCGTCCGACTGGGTCGTCGATCTCATGGGCAAGAATGCGAGCGGCTCGGTCTGGCGCGTCGATCTCGCCGCCGGACGCGCCAGCAAACTCGCCGGCGATCTCGCCTTTCCCTATGGCGTTCTCGCGAACGCGCCGGGCGGCGGCATCGTGGTGGCGGAGAGCTGGCGGCATCGTCTCGTGCGTATCGGGGCGGCGGGCGGCGCGACGGAGCCGGTGCTCACGAAGCTGCCGGGCTACCCGGCGCGGCTGGCGCCGACGGCGGACGGCGGCGCCTGGCTCTGCCTGTTCGCGCCGCGCAACCGTCTCATCGAATTCGTCCTCGAGGAGGACGCCTATCGCGCCGACATGATGCGGGAGGTCGAGCGCGCACACTGGATCGCGCCGGCACTGGCGTCGGGCGCGCAGTTCCTGGAGCCGCTGCAATGCGGCGGCGTCAAGACCATGGGCATCCACAAACCGTGGTCGCCGAGCCGCTCCTACGGCCTCGTGGTGCGGCTCGATCGCAACCTGCGGCCGGTCGCCAGCTTTCACAGCCGCGCCAACGGGCGGCGGCACGGGATCACCAGCGTCGCCGAGGGCGACGGGCGTGTGCTCGTGACGTCGAAGGGCGGCAACGCTATCCTCAGTCTCGCGGTGCTGGCGTGACCCCCATCATCGAGATGCAGAAGGTCACCAAGGCCTATCATGGCGCGCCTGCCATCAAGGACATCGACTTCGACCTGCGCCCGGGCGAGATCCACGCGCTGCTCGGCGAGAACGGCGCCGGCAAGTCGACGCTGACCAAGATCATGGCCGGCGTGGTCGAGCCGACCGACGGGCGCATGCTCCATCGTGGCCAGCCCGTAAAGTTCGCGACGCCGTCCCAGGCGCTGCAGGCCGGCATCGCCATGGTCTTCCAGGAGACCAGCCTGGTGCCGTCCATGACGGTGGCGCAGAACCTCTATCTCGGCAGCGAGAGCTTTCTCAACCGCCTGCGTGGCATCTACATCTCGGCGCAGCAGTTCCTGCAGTCGCTGAATTTCCCCGTCGACCCGACCGCGACGGTCGGGACGCTCGGCACCGCCAAGCGGCAGATGGTGGAGATCGCCCGCGCGGTCAAACACAACGCCGAGGTCATCATCTTCGACGAGCCGACATCGTCGCTGACGCCGGAGGAGAAGCGGCATTTCTTCGCGCTGATGCGTCGCCTGAAGCAGCGCGGCGTCTCCATCGTCTTCATCTCGCATGCGCTGGAGGAGGCGCTCGCCCATTCCGACCGCATCACCATCCTGCGCGATGGCGAACGCGTGGTGACGAACGACACCGCCACGTTCGACCGCGACAGCGTCATCCGGGCGATGGTCGGACGCTCGCTCTCGACGGAGATCTACAAGGCCCGGCGCACCACGAACCAACTGCGCCAACGCGGCGAGAAGGTGCTGAGCGTCCAGGATATCTCGATGGGCAACCTGGTCCGCAATACCTCCTTCTCGATCTATGACGGACAGATCACCGGCGTGTTCGGCCTCATCGGCTCCGGTCGCACCGAGACCTTCAAGATCGTCTCCGGCATCTACAAGCGCGACTTCCTGCGCGGCGGCGACGTCGAGCTGCGCGGCCGCCCCGTGCGCTACCGCGTGCCGGCGCCGGCCGTGAAGGACGGCATCGTCTATGTGACGGAGGACCGCAAGACCGAAGGCTTCTTCGAGACCATGTCGATCGCGGAGAACCTCCATTCGGGGCTGCTCGCGGCCGGGCTCGACAAGGCCGCCTTCGTGAGCCGGCGCGAGATGCGCGCCCTCTCGGCCGAATGGAGCGGCAAGCTCAACATCCGTGCCATCACCGACAACGCCAAGGTGATCGAGCTGTCGGGCGGCAACCAGCAGAAGGTCGTGATCGGCAAGGGCCTCGTACAGAAGCCGCGCATCGTCATCTTCGACGAGCCGACCCGCGGCGTCGACGTCGGTGCCATCGCGGAGATCCATCACTTCATCAACGCGCTTGCCGACGACGGGCTCGCCGTCGTGGTGGTCTCTTCCTATCTGCCGGAGATCATGAACCTCTCCGATCGCATCCTCGTCTGCCGCCAGGGCCGCATCGTCGAGGAGCTCTCGCCGGAGGACGCGACGGAAGAGAAGATCATGTACGCCGCGGTGCACTAAGCCGGTTCGGCTCCATCGCCTGGGTGTGCAGCGAGGACGGCCAGGAATGCGACACCGTAGCGCTTCAGCTTGGCGTTGCCGACGCCCGGCAGGAGGGCGAGGGAGTCGAGGTCGCGCGGCCGCTCCTGCGCCATCGCCAGCAGCGTGGTGTCGTGGAAGATGACGTAGGGTGGCACGCCCTGGGCCTTGGCCAGCGCCATGCGTTTCGCCCGCAGTGCCTCGAACAGGTTGAGATCGTCCTGCCCATCGACCCCGTGCCGTTGCGCCCGCGCCGCGGCGCGCTCCGTGGCCGAGCGCCGCTGCCGCGCCGCCTCGCGGCGCAGCTCGATGCGGCGCTCGCCGCGCAGGATGTCGCGGCAATCGGGTCCGAGACGCAGGCCGCCATGGCCCTCCATGTCGACGACGAGGTGGCCCATGGCGACCAGCTGGCGGAATACCGAACGCCATTCTTGGGCCGATAGTTCCTGGCCGATGCCGTAGGTGCTCAGCGCGTCGTGGCCGAACTTGCGGATCTTCTCGGTGTCGCCGCCGCGCAGCACGTCGATGACGTGGCCGGCGCCGAAGCGCTGGCCGGTGCGATAGACGCAGGACAGCGCCTTGCGCACCGCCTCGCTGCCGTCGAAGGTTTCGGCCGGATCGAGGCAGGCGTCGCAGTTGCCGCAAGGCTCGGCCAGCGTTTCGCCGAAGTAGGCGAGCAGCACCTGGCGGCGGCAGCGCGTCGTCTCGCAATAGCCGACGAGCGCCTCGAGCTTGCGCCGCTCGATCCGCTTCTGCGCGTCCGGCGCGTCCGACATCTCCATCAGCTGGCGCAGCTTCGTCACGTCCTCGAGGCCGTAGAGCATGAAGGACTCGGACGGCAGGCCGTCGCGCCCGGCGCGGCCGGTCTCCTGGTAGTAGGCCTCCAGGCTCTTCGGCAGGTCGAGATGGACGACGAAGCGCACGTCCGGCTTGTCGATGCCCATGCCGAAGGCGATTGTCGCCACGATGATGACGCCGTCCTCTCTGATGAAGCGGTCCTGGTGCTTGCTGCGCACGGGCTTGTCGAGGCCGGCATGGTAGGGCAGGGCGGCATGGCCCTGCTCGGCCAGCCAGGCGGCGGTCTCCTCGACCTTGGCGCGGCTCATGCAATAGACGATGCCGGATTGGCCGGCGTGCTCGCCTTTCAGGAACTCGTGGAGCTGCGCCCGCGTGCTCTTCTTGGTCGCGACGCGGTAGCGGATGTTCGGCCGGTCGAAGCCGGCCACATAGATCTGGCCGTTGCCGAGATCGAGGCGCTCGACGATGTCGCGCCGCGTCGGCCCGTCGGCGGTGGCGGTCAGCGCGATGCGCGGAATGCCGGGGAAGCGCTGATGCAGCACCGTGAGCTGCAGGTACTCCGGCCGGAAGTCGTGGCCCCACTGGGAAACGCAATGCGCCTCGTCGATGGCGAAGAGGGCCAGCTTGCAGCGGCCAAGCAGTTCGAGGAAATCATCGGTCAGCAGGCGCTCCGGCGCGACATAGACGAGATCGATTTCGCCGTTCACCATCTGCCGCTCGATGCGCATTGCCTCGCCGAAGGGAATCGCCGAGTTGAGCGCGGCGGCGCGCACGCCGAGCTGGCGCAGCGCCTCCACCTGGTCGCGCATCAGCGCGATCAGCGGCGAGACGACGATGGCAACGCCGTCGCGGCAGAGTGCGGGGATCTGGTAGCAGAGCGACTTGCCGCCGCCGGTCGGCATCAGCACCAGCGCGTCGCCGCCGCCGACCACATGGTCGATGATGTCGGCCTGGTCGCCGCGGAACGAGGGGAAGCCGAAGACGGTGCGCAGGACCTCGAGCGGTTGGCGTGGCATGGCCGCTTCTATATAAGGTCGCCCATGCACTGCCAACCGCGAGAGAGCAGAGCGGCATGAGCGCGGCCGCCGATAGCGCGCCGCCGCGCCGACCGGGCCAGCAGACCGCCCTGCGCCAGCTCCTGCCGCACCTGTGGCCGGCGGGCGATCTGGAGCTCCGCGTCCGCGTGCTGCTGGCGATCGGCTTCCTGGTCGCCGCGAAGCTCGCCAACGTCTACCTGCCGATCATGTTCAAGCACATGATCGACGCGCTGACGCCAAAGGCCGGCACGGTGCTGGTCCTCCCGGTCGGCATGCTGCTCGCCTATGGGGCCGCCCGCATCCTGGCGCCGGCATTCGCCGAGCTGCGCGACGGGGTCTTCGCCAAGGTGGCGCAACGCGCCATCCGCCGAGTCGCGCTGCGCACCTTTCAGCACCTGCACCGCTTGTCCTTGCGCTTCCACCTGGAGCGGCAGACCGGCGGGCTGTCGCGCGTCATCGAGCGGGGCGCCAACGGCATCGAGTATTTCCTGTTCTTCGTCCTCTTCAACGTCGTGCCGACGCTGCTGGAGATCGCGCTGGTCTGCGGCATCCTCTGGGATTTCTACAATTTCTGGTTCGCGCTCATCACCTTCGTCACCATCACCGGCTATGTCTGGTACACGATCGGGGTGACGGAATGGCGCATCAAGTACCGCCGCCGCATGAACGAGGCCGACGAAGAGGCCAACACCAAGGCGATCGACAGCCTGCTCAACTACGAGACGGTCAAATACTTCAGCAACGAGGCGCACGAGGCGCGGCGCTACGACGTGGCACTGCAGCGCTACGAGAAGGCCGGCGTGGCCAGTCGCACCAGCCTGTCGCTCCTCAATATCGGTCAGGCCGCCATCATCGCCGTCGGCCTCACCATCATGATGGGGCTGGCGGCCGCCGGCGTCGTGGCCGGGCGGATGACGGTCGGCGACTTCGTCCTGGTCAACACCTACCTCATCCAGCTGTACCTGCCGCTGAATTTTCTCGGGACGGTCTACCGCGAGATCCGCCAGGCCCTCATCGACATGGAGAAGATGTTCAACCTGCTGCATGTCGACGTCGAGATCGAGGACAAGCCGGGTGCGCCACCGCTACGCGTCGAGCGCGGCGCCGTCGCCTTCGAGAACGTCGAGTTCGGTTACGACGCGCGGCGGCCGATTCTCAAGGGCGTGTCGTTCAGCGTGCCGCCTGGCAAGACCGTTGCCATCGTCGGGCCGAGCGGGGCCGGCAAGTCGACGATCTCGCGGCTGCTGTTCCGCTTCTATGACGTCAACGGCGGCCGCGTCACCATCGACGGCCAGGACATCCGCGACGTGCAGCAGCAATCGCTGCGTGCCGCCATCGGCATCGTCCCACAAGACACAGTGCTGTTCAACGACACCATCTACTACAACATCAGCTATGGCCGGCCGGATGCGACGAAGGAAGAGGTGGAGCAGGCGGCGAAGCTCGCGCGCATCCACGACTTCGTCATGGCCCTGCCGGACGGCTACGCCAGCATGGTCGGCGAGCGCGGCCTGAAGCTCTCCGGCGGCGAGAAGCAGCGCGTCGCCATCGCCCGCACAATCCTCAAGAGTCCGATGATCCTGCTGTTCGACGAAGCGACCTCGGCGCTCGACACCCACACCGAGAAGGAGATCCAGAAAAGCCTGCGCGAGGTCTCCGCCGACCGCACGACCCTCGTCATCGCGCACCGGCTTTCGACGGTCATCCACGCGGACGAGATCATCGTGCTGGAAGAGGGCCGCATCGTCGAACGCGGCCGCCACGCGGCGCTCCTCGCTCGCGCCGGGAAATACGCTGCCATGTGGCAGCGTCAGCAGGAGGTGGCGGAGCAGGAAAAAGCCGTCGTGGCGGCGAACTAAAGGCGAGAGATGCGCCAATCCCACCATCGCCTGGAGCTGTCGACCGATCGCCGCGGCCTGTTCGAGATCACTGGGCCGGTGAGCCGCTGGGTCGGCGAGCAGAAGGTCGCCTCGGGCCTGCTCACGCTGTTCTGTCCGCACACCTCGGCGTCGCTCCTCATCCAGGAAAACGCCGACCCGAAGGTGCGGGCCGACCTGGAGACGTTCTTCGAGACCATCGCGCCCGAGCAGCCGGGCCGCTACCGTCATGGCGCCGAAGGCGCCGACGACATGCCCGCTCATCTGCGGACCGCGCTGACGCAGACACAGCTCGCCATACCCGTCGAGGACGGCCGTCTCGCGCTCGGCACATGGCAGGGCATCTATCTCTTCGAGCACCGCCGCGCGCCCCATCGGCGCGCCGTCGTGCTTCATCTCATCGGCGAGTAGCTCAAGCCGAAAGCAGCCGAGCGATTCGCTCCCGATAGTGCTCGATGTCGGGCACATGCAGGCCGTCGAGTTTCCCGCCATCGTCCCAGCGACGAAGGCGCATCGCTGCCTCGGCGTGCGGCGAGGTAGTGAAGGCCGCGGCCTCCGTCCCTGACATCGGGCCGCCCTGCTTGCCAAGAGAGTGAACGGAGGCCGGCGACAGCTTGGCGAAGTAGTCGGCCTCGGTCGCGCAGAGATAGCGCTTGGCGGCGACGTGGAGGCGCACAGGCTCGCTGACCGCGGGACCGAATCGCCGCGCCAGCCATTCACCGCCGGAGCGGTCATGCTTGTGGTAGCCGAAGGAATCGTCGGTCGGCTGCAGGAAATGGCCGACATCGTGGAGCAGCGCCGCAACGACCAGGGCATCGTCGGCGCCCTCGGCCGCGGCCAGCGCCGCCGTCTGCAGGGCATGCTGCAGTTGGGTCACGCCTTCGCCATAGGTCTCGCTACCGTGGCGGGCGAACAGCGCCTCGATCTCCTCGATCACACCGCTCATGCGCCCTCCAGGACGCGCAGCTTGCTGAGCAGGCCGTCCTTGTCGGCATAGGCGCCCTGCAGGTGGCGGCGGCCGCTGCCGAAGCCGCGGCGGCCGTGCAGCACGCGCTGGTTGTCGACGATGAAGAGATCGCCGGCGGCCAGCCGGAAGCCGGCCGTCGCCTGCGGATCGTGCAGCAGGCGGCCGAAGCGGCGATAGGCGCGATAGTAGGGCACCACGACATCCTCCGGCAGGTCGATGGGCGCCGCCGAGCGGTTGTTGTAGCGCACCGCCCGCACCTCGCCCTCGCTGTCGAGTTCGATGAGCGGCGCCCGCGTCTGGATGTCGACCGTGCCCTTCTCGACATAGCGGAACGGCACGGCATGCTGTGTCAGCAGCGTGAAGGAGTCGGGCTGCTCGCGGCGCAGCCGGTCGGCGGCGAGGAAGCCGTCGACGACGATCGACTCGCCGCCCTCGGCCGCCGCCTCCAGGCAATGCAGCAACTGCAGTTGCGGCACCGGATCGCGATACGGATTGTCCGTGTGGTTGCCGAGCGCCAGGCCGGTATAGGCAAGGTTGGTCGGCTTCTCGACGGAGACTACGTCGAACAGCCGGCCGTAGTTGGTCTCCCGCACATAGCCGAACAGCTCGATGACACGGCAGACCGTGCCCGACTCGGTCGGAACGCCGGTCAGAAGGGCGAAACCGAGGTCGCGGACCTGCCGCAGCCAATGGCCGAGCGCGGCCCCGCCCTTGGCTACCTCGGCATAGCGGCCGGTCGGCAGATCGCGGGCAAGCTCCTTGTCCCATAGCCGCCGCGTCGGCCGTCGCTCGGCCCGCGACGCTTCGTCGAGCGCGTGCGCGCGCAGCCAGTCGGCCGCGAACGTCAGCGTCGGACCGCCGGCGAACGCGATGCTGACACCGGCGCCGCTCGCTTCGGCGCCGGCGATGCGCGGCTCGTCCGGCAGGTCGCCGACGTCGAACAGCCGCTGTCCCTCGGGGGTGTGGCGGCCGTCCGGCCGGTTGTCGAGCAGCCAGATCGCGGCAAAGCGGCTGCGCCGGCCGTCGGCCCAGTCAATGACGACCTCGCTTTCGCTGTGCCGCAAGGCGGCGACGACGGCATGGTGTCCTTGCGCCGGCGGAGGGCTTGGATGAGAAGCGGTCACGGCATCCACGATCGGCGTCCGTCGTTGTTTCGCATGAGAGCTTAGCCTAGGCCGGCGGGCCGCCGCTGTCGATCACGCGCCACGGTTTATCGCCGGCGGGCCGCGATGTAGGGTTGCGGCATGACCGCCGCGCTCACCCACATTGCGCTCCACGTCCGCGACCTCGATGCCTGCGCTGCGTTCTATCGCGACTTCTGCGGCATGCGGGCCGTGCACGAGCGCAGTGATCCCAAGGACGGCCACCGCGTGATCTGGCTGGCCGAGCCAGGCAAGGAACAGCAGTTCATCATCGTGCTCGTGCCCGGTGGCCCCGGCCGAGACCAGGGCGAGAAGGACTACAGCCATCTGGGTTTCGCGCTCGATAGCCGTGCCGCCGTCGACGCCCTGGCAAAGAAGGCCGCTGCGGCCGGCCGCCTCGTCTGGCCGCCGCGCGAGGAGCCATACCCGGTCGGCTACTATTGCGGCGTCCGGGATCCCGATGGCAACGCCGTCGAGTTCAGCTACGGCCAACCCCCCGGCCCCGGCGCACCCGACCGGCCATGACGCGAAAGCCGACGCCTCCTTCCAAGAGCGATGTCCTCGCTGATGCCATCCTCGCCGGTGACCGGCGAGCGCTGGCGCGCGCCATCACGCGCATCGAATCGACGCGGCCCGATCACCGTGCCGAGGCGGCGACGCTGCTGGAGACGCTGCTCCCGGCGGCCGGCAAGTCGATCCGTCTCGGCATTTCCGGCGCGCCGGGCGTCGGCAAATCGACTTTCATCGAAACCTTCGGTCTGCATGTCATCGGCCAGGGCCACCGCATCGCCGTGCTGGCCGTCGATCCTTCCTCGAAGATCGGCGGCGGCTCGATCCTCGGCGACAAGACGCGCATGGCCGAGCTGGCGCGCCACGAGTCGGCGTTCGTGCGGCCCTCGCCCGCCGGTGAGACGCTCGGCG
>Ga0335069_10015424_pt1 | contig 10677 bp, 9 predicted proteins | sample Lox_Sample_11_FD_206714 | JGI IMG/M metagenome (GOLD analysis project Ga0335069, IMG submission 206714) | Soil microbial communities from Loxahatchee National Wildlife Refuge, Florida, United States - Lox_Sample_1.1 | ecosystem: Environmental > Terrestrial > Soil > Wetlands | place: USA: Florida... | reverse complement strand
GTGACGCTGGCTTGCGGCAACCTGCCGGCAGGTGTAACGTGCTCGATCGCGAACGACTCCGTGACACCGGGAGCGCAGGGCGCTAGTGCGACCATCACGCTGACGGCAAGCGGGTCGGCCGCCATGCACCACAGCAGCGAACCGCTGTTTGGTTTCTGGATGGGCGGACTGCCGGTGTTCGGTGTACTACTGACGGGAACGATGAAGCGTAAACATCGCCGCCTGTGGCTGCTGATACTGACCCTGATCGCGGTGCTGCTAATCGTGGGACTGGTCGCCTGCGGCGGAGGAATGGGCGGCGGCAGCAACACCAACTCGACGCCGACACAATCGGCAACCTCGGCTACGGTCGAAATCACCGCTACTGCCGGTGGGCTGCAGCACTCGGCCACGGCGGCGATCGCAATTCAGTAACTTTGGTGAGCGCCGCTTACAGATATTGCTACTCCGTAGCGGCGCTCCGACTATAATCTGTGGCAACTGCTGTACTGACCCTCTGTCTGGGTGGACTGTGTGACTAGCGCTGGCACCAAACTGCGGCTTCTGCGGGAACAACTCGGCTATACGCTGCGCGACGTGGAACAAAGCAGCATGCGTATCGCCGAACAACTGAAGAACGAGGAATACGGCATTCCGCTTAGCCGCCTGTCAGACGTGGAGACGAAAGCCGTTGTGCCGAGCGTCTATCGTATGTACACACTGTCGAGCGTCTATCGGCTCGATTTCTATGAATTGCTGAGCTGGTACGGCATCGATCTCTCCAGTATTACTAAGCACTCTTCTCCGATGATGCGCCGCACCCACCGGCATGAACCCGTGGAATCGGAGAAGATCAAGGTTCCGGTTCGTTTCGATCCCAGCTTCGATCTGCGTCGCACCTGCGATCTCGGCCGCATGATCTCGGATTGGGGTCTGGTTCCGTTGCCGGAATTGAAGGCGCTCGCCGAAGACGACTATACCTATGGCTACATCGGGTCGGAAGACTACACCATGTATCCGCTGCTCATGCCGGGCACGTTCATCCAGGTGGATGAAGAAAAGCATCACGTTCTGGAGGGCGTTTGGCGGTCGGAATACGAACGGCCCATCTACTTCGTCGAGACTCGCGAGGGACACATCTGTAGTTGGTGCAGCGTGAAGGGGGATTGCCTGATCCTGCAACCACATCCCCTGTCACCCATGCCCGTCCGCATCCTGCGCAACAAGCAGGACGCCGAAGTGATCGGGCAGGTGGTAGGAATCGCTATGCGGCTAGGCCAGTTTTCAGCGCCTTCCGTACGCCCGCCAGAGAACAAAGTGCCAGCAAAACTGACCTGAAGTGGCGTTTTACTCCACCCTGTAATTGCCGCGGCACCAGAGCCTCGCTGGCTTCCGTCAACTCACGCAGGTAGTCGCCAACAGACTCGCCCTGTTCTTCCGCCGTGCTTCCGGCTTCCTCCCATAAGGAGCGGATCGGCGTCCGGAGGACGGAGGCGAAGATGTCGCTGTGCGCCGCGCCGATCACCTCGTTAGCTGTGGCCTTCCCATGAACCCGAGCAAAACCCCAGTGGAAGTAATCGCCGTCCGCCTGTCGCAGGGAGGCCACATAGCGCAACTTGGCCAAGGTGCCCGGGACTGCCCTCAGGGTACCGTTACGAAAGTCATCAGATGGGGACGTAAACATAAGTTTGTTCCGTTTCTAGAAATTTACACCCAATTTTGCTTCATTGGGCCCGGAATTCTTGAACATCTCCTTGTGCACTTTCGCACATGGAGATTCGACTGTGAAGAAAATCGTACGTGTTTCTATGTTTGCCATGGCAGTACTAACCGCAACGCAAGGAATCAACGGCACACCCGTGAACCGCGTCGATGCCGCTGACGGGATCGTTGGATCCATCGTTCAGGATGCCCCAAGATGCCCATATCCTCTCAACACTTGCGAGATCACATCAGACAATAATCCTGACTGAGCAAGCTTTGAGTTGAACGGGGCTGGCATGCGAGTTAATCTCAGGTCAGCCCCATGCTTTTTCAACGGATTATGTTTCACGTTAACCATGTTTTGGCGATCGGGCTTCTCGTGCCGCTCGTCATCACGATGCTTCGAAAGAATCTGCATCGACAAACTCCAGTTTTCTTCTGCTATGTAGCCTCTGATACGTTTGGAATCTTCGCCATCTACATGTTCGCGCTCCTGCTACCGCCTGGATGGTATTGGATAGGAGCATGGATCCAAAATGAAGTCGCCATTGTGCTGGCCTTTGCGACCATCGTTGAGGTCTTCAGCAAGCTCTTCAGTTCCTATGCCGGCATACGCCGTCTGGCTAGAAATGTAATGCTTTGGGCAGCGGTTCTACTTGCGTTGGTAGCGCTCATAACACTCGTCTTTTTCCATGAGATGGTGTATACGACCTCGGTCCTGACCGCATTGACTATGATTGACCGTTGCCTCAGGGTCATTCAGCTCGGATTGATCCTTGTTCTGTTCGCACTTTCGAGATACCTGCACTTGCGCTGGAAGAACTTTGTGTTCGGAATAGCACTCGGCTTTGGCTTTTATGCTCTCATGTCGCTGGCTACCAGCGTAATTCGCGCCCACTACGGTCAAATGCTGGCAGGCACTATGAACGTGGTGGGCGATGGCAGTTATTGCTTAAGCGTTTTGATCTGGCTGGTGTACGCCCTCCAGCCTGAGGTCGCCACCATCCCAGTGGTCTCCCTCCCCTCGCACGAACTCGAGAAATGGGACCTGGCGCTGTCCCGGCTCCTCGGCTATCCCACATCATCCTCCATTCCGGCGGCTGGCAAGTAGATTTTTGATGTTTGTTACGAAAACGGAACAAGCTTTGGTGATAGCGCGCGCCTTAGGGAATTAGGTCCTCAACGCCCAGGGATTGGGAAATCGGGCTTACGATGTCGGAACAGGGCCGGTGCCGGAGGACTACTGGTCTTAGTTGAGGTATAGTTTGTGACTCCCCTGCGCAAATCGTTTATGAGCTTTTATAGAATCTCCTTCGCGATAGAGATCCTCTTAACGTGCGCGCTTTCGCTCGTTCTTTTGTTCATCATTTTCCGGAAGGGGTTACACCGCGAGTTGCCTGTATTCTTCACTTATCTCGTACTTGACTGCGCCTCACAAATCCCGAGCTTTTTGCTGCTTCGTGCCAGTTATTTCTGGTGGTGGTGGTTCGCCTGGATCGATAACATCGTTTGCGAGATCTTCTTTCTTGCAATCGTTGTAGAGGTATTCTCGAAGGTCTTTGCCCCTTACAACAACCTTCGACGGTTCTCGAAGACTGTGATGCTTGGTTCCATGATTATCATGGTCCCTCTGAGCGCCGGATTTGCCGGGTCACCACACCTGGCACACTTTCACGACGAACCGGGAGCAGCTAACTGGACTCTTTCGGCAGCCAACTGGCTTATGATGGTTGACCGTGGTCTAACCTTCATCCAATTAGGCTTGGCGCTGACTCTTCTTCTGCTAGCGAAATGCCTGGATCTCCGCTGGAACAACTTCGGGTTCGGCATCGTTCTGGGGTACGGTATTGGCGCCTTGATAAGTATGGCTGGCGAGGCCACCGCTGGACTCTTTAGCACGTGGGGCTCAGTTCCGGCAGTAATGGATAACATAGCGGGCAGCTCTTATTGCTTTACCGTACTCACCTGGATTTATTACGCGCTCCGACCCGAAGTTTCATACAATCCGGTGCCGCCACTTCAGTCAAAAGAATTGGAACAATGGGACCAAACCCTGTCTCGGATGCTCGGATGGGCTACCCCTTCCTCGCAGGTCATTGCCCCAAAATAGCTGCATCCCGGGGATTTAGCCATTCTTGTTACGATTTCGGAACAAACTATAGTTTTTTGTGAAAGAGCCGGATTTTCGAAGTACATTAATTACACCCCAGCTTGGGAGTCGAGCAGTAAACCGATTTGGCTGCAGGTTGTCTAATAAAAGCCGAACGACATGACTTTCGTATTGATAGCTCTGCTGTTGCTGTTGCTGATTGCTTTTGGCCTGCTGGCCATCACGCGCAGCCACCGCCGCACCATTACGGGTCTCGACGACCTCTCGGGCAACACGCGCGCCGTTGATCTTGCCGCCTTCCAGAACCTGATCGATCCCGCCGAAACACAGTTTCTACGCTCATCGCTCAGCCCGGTTGATTTCCGAGCGGTCCAGCGAGAGCGCATGCTGGCGGCAGCGGAGTACGTCCAGTGCATTCAGCATAACGCTGGCGTTCTCCTTCAGTTGGGGCAATTGGCGCGCCTCAATCCCGATCCGCAGATCGCCATCGCAGCCCATGCAATGGTGGAGCGTGCCGCCCGTGTGCGCCTGATCTCGATGCTTGCGCTCTACAAGATCTACGCACTGAGTGTTTTCCCGGCGCTGCCGTTCGCGACGGAAGCCATCTTCGATGACTACCGCCGCCTCACCGAAGCCGCGGTACTGTTCACGCGTCTGCAACGACCAGCCTTTGCCGGACGCGTTGGCGCCATGCTTTAGTTTCTTGTTGTAACCTTGCAGTATGCCCAAGTTTCAACGCCACATCTTTATTTGCGGTAACCAACGTGAGGCCGGCCATCCCCGCGGATCGTGCGATCCCACCGGCGAAGGTCTGCTACAAAAAGCATTCAAGAAGAAGCTCGCCGAAAGCGGGATTCGAGGCGACGTGGTACGCGCCAACAAGTCCGGATGTCTCGAGCAGTGCGAACACGGCCCGACCGTAGTGGTCTATCCCGAGGCAGTCTGGTACGGCAGGGTGACGGGCGATGATGTTACGGAGATTGTCGAATCGCACATCGTTGCAGGCCGCCCGGTCGAGCGGTTGGTGATCCCAGATTCTTGCCTCAACACACCTACCTGCCCTCACAAGCCACGCAAATAGCGTTCTGGCTGGACGAAACCAAGCAGTGCAGTCCATGTCCTTCCGGGTGATTCACCTCATTGACAGGATTGCGTACTTACCCGGATTCTTGTGCCAGCACTTCTGACAATCGTTGTTGGAAACGTCGCGCCAGTAGTGTGCTTTGCGATGGCGAATTCTGCCAATCTATCTTCCCGAACCCGGCGCTCCCCGCTGGCGCAAGTCTGGGAACAAGCGCGGCCGTACCGACTTCATCTCGCCGGAATCATCGCGTTGGCGTTTCTCTCGACGCCGTTTACATTGCTGCTGCCGTTACCGCTAAAGCTGGTGGTAGATAACGTCCTCACGCACAAGCCGGCGCCAGCCGTGCTCACGCGCTACCTTCCCGCTTCGTGGCTGCACTCGACCACCGACTTGCTCGCCGTCGCCATCTCGTTCCTACTGCTGCTCGGCATCACGATGCAACTTCAGGTGCTCGCCAGTTGGATGCTACAGACCTATACCGGCGAGAAGTTGGTGCACGATTTCCGGGCGCGCCTCTTCTGGCATGTGCAGCGGCTGCGCCTTTCGTTCTATGACAATCGTGGCACCAGCGACCTTGCTTACCGTATCCAGCACGATGCACCCGCGATCCAGATCACCCTCATTCAGGGCGCAGTCCCGTTCATCACGGCGCTATTCAGCTTCATCGGAGTGGCGTGGGTCACCTGCAGCATTGACTTGCCACTCGCGCTGATAGCGCTCTCCGTGTCACCGGCACTGGTGCTGCTCTCGCGCTCGGCCACCCTGAAAGTCCACGATGGCTGGCATCGCGTGAAGGAACTCGACAGTTCGGCGATGGCTGTCCTCACCGAAGTCATTTCGGCGGTCCGGTTGGTGAAGGCTTTCGGGCGAGAGCCCAACGAAGACGAGCGATTCCGTTCGCGCTCTGATCAACGAGTCGACGGCCAGCTTCACCTCGCGTTGACGCAGGCGCTGTACTACTGCTTGAGTGCTCTGCTCATCACGCTGGGCACGGCCGCTGCTCTGTGGGTGGGCGCGCGCCATGTTCAAGCCGGGGTGCTGTCAGTCGGCGACCTGCTCGTCGTTATGGCTTACATGACGCAGCTCTATGAGCCGTTGCGCACCATGAGCACTAAAATTCCGGAAGTCCAGGCTTCTCTGGTCAGTCTTGAGCGCGCATTCTCATTGCTGGATGAAATCCCCGAAACACTCACCTCGAATGGGAGGCCGATCCACCGCGTCAGCGGCCACATCGAATTTCAGAACGTCTCGTTTGCCTACACCGACCGGCGTCGCGTTCTCAGCAACGTTTCGTTTGCGGTTGAAGCCGGGACCAAGGTTGGTGTGCTCGGGACCACCGGTTCCGGTAAGAGCACGTTACTGTCTCTTCTGACTCGCTTCTATGAACCCATGGAAGGCCGCATTCTGCTGGATGGCATCGACATCCGCGAACTGCGCCTGCGCGATCTGCGCGAGCAATTCGCCATCGTGCCCCAGGATCCAGTGCTGTTCAACGCCAGTATCGCCGAGAACATTGCGTTCTCAACTCCGAATGTTTCCCAAGAAACGATTGTCGCCGCAGCCTGCTCCGCGAACGCTGACAACTTCATCCGTCTGCTGCCTCAAGCTTACGACACGCAAGTTGGGGATCGGGGCTCATGTCTCTCCGGAGGCGAACGTCAGCGAATTGCCATCGCCCGTGCTTTTCTCAAGAACTCGCCCATCTTGATTCTCGACGAACCGACCAGCGCCGTCGATACCCGGACCGAAGCCGCAGTGATCTCGGCCCTCGACGAACTTCTCCGCGGACGCACCAGCTTCATGATCGCCCACCGCCTCTCGACACTGGAAACCTGTGACCTGCTGCTGCATTTTGACGCTGGCGAAATCAAGGTGATTGGCGATGACGTACGAACTTATCTGCGCCGCCAGGCTCGCGCCCAAGGCTTCAGCTTCGAAGAAGCACCGCCCGCGAAGTTGCGGTCAGACCTGTTTACCGATGCTTCGCCGGAGTCCGCAACGGCCTTCGCCGATTGAGCCATGGTCATACGTTTCATTCGCCCGCCGCGATGGCTTTCGTGGAGCTGTCGCGCACGTACATCATCAATCGCGGGAAGGCGAACGATCCGGCGGCGTCATCGATGACATTCACCTGGCACATGTAAAGTCCTGCCGGGAGCTTCGAAAGCGGCACCGCGAATTGGAAGACCGCCGCCTTGCGCTCAGGCGCTGCCACTTGGCGCGCTTCTACCAACGGCGATTCGTACACCTTCACCTTACCGCGAAAAAGCGTGATGTTTGTCAGTACACGCACGGCGTTTTTCGGCGGCGGGGCATCCGCCTTTCCTGCTTCTTCCGCCGGTCGCGTGTCGCGCGCCGGCTCGTACACCTCGTAGTAGAAGTAAAGCTTCTGGTCGGCAGCGAACACGTGCGTTACATTCGGGATCAGTTCTTCGCCATCGCGCACCAGTGGATTGTCGCTCTTCTTCTTCGGCGCCGGCTGCAACTGGTTGCCGAGAACCACCGCGCTGAGCTTCAACGGCGTCTTTTTGTAGTCGGGAATGTTCAGGTCCGCCTCAAACGACCCGACGCTGCCCTTTTCGTTCTCGCGCAGCACGAATTTCAGGTGATATTTTCCCGACGGCAGATAAAAACCTGTGTTGTACTGCACGTTCTTCCGCCGTACCTCGCGCGAACCTTCCACCGCCAGCTTCACCGTATCGCGAACGTTACCCGCCGGGCGCTTGTCTTCATCCTGCACCAGCCCGATGACATCGAGCGTGGCTTTATCTTTGTCACCAGCGGTGACAAACGGAATTTGCGATCCCCTCACCACCAGGGATACCGGAACATAGAAACGATTGTCCGACAGGCGGAAATAGGCCGCCGACAAATATACATCCAGGTCGGTAGAGGGAATGTCCGACGACAGCTCATCCAGTAACTGCTGCTCGCGATCTTCGTTGCCGGAGTGCTTCCAGTCGCGCGGCGCGTAGTAACCGGTGCGGTATTCCAGCTTTACGTTAGGAATCTTGCACTTCACCGTGATCTTGCGATAGCGCCCGTCGCGATTCGGATTCGTGCTGTGATACGACAGCATGTAGTACGCCGACGTATCTTTTTGCACTTGCTTGAAGACCTGGTTGAAGTCGTTGCTGTCGAGGAAGGCCTTGCCACCTGTGTCGGCCGCCAGCGTCGAGAGCGTCTCCTGGGAATCGAAGTTCGAGTCCATGGCGCTACGCACCGATGCCCCTGAATACGCCGATGTGCCGCGTAAACTGGCGCTCTGCGCCTCACCCCCAGGCACGATCGCCTGCAGCCCACGAAGGTCCATTGTGTACAAGGCGACATTAGCTCTCACCGCCCGATTGATGGCATTCCGCAGCGCCGCCTGGTTCTCCACGCCGGTCTTTGACATACCGCTCGAGAAGTAAATGATCGACTTCTTCTGCTGGATATCTTTCATCGAATCGGCGAGGTCCTCGATCGCCTCCAGGCGCCGATCGGTGTTGAAGATGTTGTACTCGGTGTCGTCGGCCGTGAATGAGCTGCTGTCATCGGCGGTTCCTTCCGTCGACCCCGTCTCGCCGTTCGCATAACCCTGGCCCGCCGTCGGATCGAGGCTCGCAATCGCCTTGCGCAAAGCTTCACGATCAGACGTGAAATCCTGGTTCACCACGATCGACGACGACATCGACGCTACGGCCACCAGATCCGCTGCCGTCATCTGCTTCTCGACGAATTGCACGCCGGATTTCACGGCCCGCTCGATCTCCTCGGGCTGCATGGAACTCAGGTCGAAAAATAGCACCATCACGCGCCGCCCATGAAAATCGAGTTTCTCTTGCGTCGCCGGCCTGGCCGGGCCGTTCTTCAGGACGCCCATGATGGTCGGTTGTGATTCGAGCGGCGGCAATGCATCGGTGTCGGTCTGCTCGTAATCGAAGCTGCTCAGTGCCTGCGTTTTGCCATCTTCAAGGACTGTGAAGTCTTCCCGCGTGAGGCCCTTCAGCACGTTGCCCTGCTTGTCGCGAACCACCACGTTCACGAGCACGATCTCGACGTTTTTCTTGACGTTGAACCCCGAATTATCCTGCGCCAATGCACACCACGGAGTAATCACCGCCACGAGTGCCACTGCGATAACGCAGCGTCGCAAAATTGGGGAATCGTGAATCATCGCGACAAGTTCAGCCCTAACCCCTGGAGGACGAATGCAGCCAGTCGAGTGCCGACCTCAACTTTAGACGGTAGCTGCCGGATTTAGTTCCAGTATTCCAATACTTGAGGTATCCCGTCCGAAAGTGTAATTCTTCTCAGGACGGATGCGATTCCTGATCTCTGCGGGCGAAGCGTCGGGAGAACTGTATGGCGCCGGACTGATAGAGGCCCTGCGCCAGCGTGTACCCGCGGCCGAATTCTTCGGTGTCGGCGGACAAAGAATGCGAGATGTGGGATTCGAGACCGTCATTGATGCGCACAAAATCTCGGTAGTCGGTCTCGCCGAGGTGGTCACCCATCTACCCAGGATCTATGGCGAGTTCAGGCGTCTCGTTCGCGAAGCTAAAGCTCGTCGGCCCGATGCCGCCATCCTGATCGATTTCCCTGACTTCAATCTCCGTCTCGCGCGCGAACTTCACAAACTCGGAATCCCGGTGGTTTATTACGTCAGCCCCCAGTTATGGGCTTGGCGGCAAGGCCGCGTCAAGCAGATCAAGGAGTACGTCCGGAAGATGCTGGTGATCTTTCCGTTCGAATCCGAGTTCTACCGTAAGCATGGCGTCGAGGCCGAATACGTCGGCCATCCTCTTGCTGATGCACCTCTGCCGGCAGTCACGCGCGACCAATACGCCGCAGAGAACCATCTCGATCCGGCGAAGGCTTGGATCGCTTTACTCCCCGGCAGCCGTCGCAAAGAGTTCACGCTGAATTTCGGCACCATGCTCAGCGCCGCTGGCCAGCTAGCCAGTCCGGATCGCGAATTCATCCTGCCGGTCGCAAGCAGCTTGAGCCGTGAATGGGTGCAACAACAGATTCCTGGGACCGTATCTCCCAACATTGCAATACGTCTCGTCAGCGACGCTCGGCCGGCTCTTCTTCACAGCCGTGCGGCGATCGTTGCCTCGGGCACGGCCACACTCGAGACCGCGCTGATCGGCACTCCCTTCGTGATGGTCTATCGCGTGACGCCGCTCTCCTGGATGCTGGGCCGAAGGCTGGTCAAGGTCGACCGTTTTGCCATGCCGAACCTGATCGCTGGGCGCGACATTGTTCCGGAGTTCGTGCAGGACGCCTTTCGTGCCTCGGCGGTCAGCGAAAGCGTGCGGCAGTTGCTGGAAGATGGGCCGCACCGGGAAACCATGCTGCAAGACTTGGCAGAGATCAGGTTAAAGCTACATTCCGCAGGTTCTCTGACGAGTTCCGAGAAGGCCGCCGAAGCCGTTCTAGCGGCTATCGCGCGATAGGAATCTCTTGAGCCAGCCATGACTCCCGCCACCCGCCCTATGTGTCAAACATGCAGCAAACCCGCGACTTTCCCAGCCCCGAAGGGTGTAAGCTATGGAAGAACATCTTTCCAGGCCAGAGCGGAATCAAATTTGAGCGGGTACTTAGCGGGAGAAACATCCATGCGTTCGGCACGACGTCCCCTGCGGCGTGCATTCCTGTTTGCCTTCTTTCTCATCGTGAGCACTGGCTTGTTTGCGGCGGAAAAGCCGCGCATCCAGGTGGATGATTACGTCATCGACGCCGAGTTGCAGCCCGGCGCGCACAAGCTTGTCGGCAGAGCCAAAATCAAGTTCACCGCCCTGGACGACATCAG
>Ga0335069_10015423_pt1 | contig 10678 bp, 7 predicted proteins | sample Lox_Sample_11_FD_206714 | JGI IMG/M metagenome (GOLD analysis project Ga0335069, IMG submission 206714) | Soil microbial communities from Loxahatchee National Wildlife Refuge, Florida, United States - Lox_Sample_1.1 | ecosystem: Environmental > Terrestrial > Soil > Wetlands | place: USA: Florida... | reverse complement strand
AAGGTGTACGCGCACAAGGCGCCGCCGTCGAAGGATCTCGTCGAGGTGCTCGAGGCAGCCAAGCCAACGGTTCTGATCGGAGTGAGCACTCGAGGCGGCGCATTCACGCAGCGCGTGGTCGAGACGATGAGCCGGCTCAACGAGCGGCCCATCATTTTTGCGCTGTCGAATCCGACCCATAAGGCGGAGTGCACCGCGGAGCAGGCCTACACCTGGTCGAAGGGCAAAGCCCTCTTTGCCGCCGGGGTGCAGTTCCCGGATGTAGAACTGAACGGCCAGACCTTCTATCCGGGGCAGGCGAACAACTTCTACATCTACCCGGCGATCGGCCTTGCGGCGTATGTGGCGCGGCCGCGGCGGATCACCGATGAATGCTTCATCGCTGCGGCGCGGGCGACAGCCGATCAAGTCGGGCCGGAACTGCGTGCGCGTGGCCGGCTGTATCCAAGCCAGTCGAACATCCTCGAGACGGAAGTGACAACCGCGTCGCGCGTCGCCGAATCGATGTTCGATCAGGGGCTCGCGCAGGTCGACCGCCCGCGTGATATCCGCAGCTGGGTCGAGGCTCAGCTCTACGACCCGCAGTACCGCGGCTGATTCAGCGAAGTAACTCCACCGTTCGAGGTCCGCCGCCGCGAGGCGTCGGACTGCGGAGATCGCCATGTTCATCATCGAGACTCTACGTCACAACCCCGAAGTCGCTCTCTTCCTCACGCTCGCGCTCGGTTTCTGGTTTGGTAAGTACAAGATCGGTTCCTTCGGTCTCGGCGTCGTAACCACCACCCTGATCGCGGGGCTCTTGGTCGGACAGTTCAACATCACGATCGCCCCGGTCGTGCAGAACACCTTCTTCATGATGTTTCTGTTCGCGGTCGGCTACAGCGTCGGCCCGCAGTTCTTCCGCGCGCTGAAAAAGGAGGGTCTGCCGCAGGTGGCGTTCGCATTGATCGTCTGTGCGTCGGGGTTCGCGACTGCATACGTCGTTGCGCGCGCGCTCGGATACGACCCCGGCCTCACGGCCGGGCTGCTCGCCGGCGGATACACCAATTCGGGAACGCTCGGTGTCGCGAGCGCGAACATGAGCCAGCTGGGTCTCGATCCCGAACGGACGAAGGAGATGGCAAGCCTCGCGGCGATTGCATACGCCGTGACGTACCCGTTCGGCACAGCCGGTGCCGCATGGTTCCTTTCGTCGCTCGCGCCGAAACTGCTTGGCGTCGATCTTGCCTCGGCCTGCAAAGAGTACGAGGCGCAGATGGGAAGTCGCGACGACGCCGGCGAGTCGGCGTACCGGCCACTGAGCACGCGTGTCTATCGGCTCGAAAACCAGAGCTTCGTCGGCAAGATGCCGCGGGAATTGGACGGCGCCTTGGCAGGCGCGTTCATCACGCGTCATCGTGAAGCCGGGAAGATCTTCGAGCCGGACGCGGACGCACCCATCCAACGAGGCGCCATGCTCGCCATCTCCGGATCGCCCGAGGTTCTGTTGGAGATCGAAGCAAACGTCGGCCCGGAGGTGAACGACGCCGAACTTCTACGAGTTCCCGTCGAGCAGCTCGATATCGTCGTCAGGAAGAAGGAAGCAGCGAACCGAACGGTTGCAGCGCTGGAAGCCGACGAACTCGCGCGTTACGGGCGGCCTGTCTTCCTCGTTCGTTTGACGCGCGCCGGACACAACGTCGCGGTCACTGCCGACCTCGAGATCCGTCGCTGGGATCTGCTGACGGTCCGGGGCGCACGTAGCGATGTCGAGAGCCTCGCCAAGTCACTGGGTTATGCCGACCGCGCCACATCACAGTCCGACATTGCCTTCATGGCCGCCGGCATCGTCATCGGCAGCTTGATCGGTGCGCTGACCCTCCACGTCGGCAACATTCCGCTCAGCCTCAGCACCAGCGTCGGAACGCTGCTTGCGGGCCTGGTGTTCGGCTATCTGCGCTCCACCTATCGCACGTTCGGGCGCATTCCCGATCCCGCGCTGTGGATCTTCAACAACGTCGGCCTGAACGGCTTCATCGCCGTCGTGGGGCTGAACGCGGCCTCCGGCCTGGTCGCCGGTCTCGAGGCGCACGGGATCAGCCTGTTCCTCGCCGGCATCGTCGTTTCGCTCGTGCCGCTCGTCGTGGGCGTCTACGCGGGCAAGTATGTCTTCAAATTCAACGCCGGCATTCTGCTCGGTGCCTGCGCCGGTGCTCGCACGACGACCGCCGCGCTGGGCGCGCTGCAGGAGGTGTCGAAGAGCACCGTTCCCGTGATCGGCTACACGGTGCCCTATGCCGTTGGCCGTATCGTGCTTGCCTTGTGCGGCGTAGCCATCCTGTTGGTCATGCAGTGAGTGAGTCGACGACGCGGGATGTCCCGGCCTTGAAGTCGCTGCCCTTCGTGCTCAGCGTCATTGCGGGCAGCATGGACGTGATCGGTTTCCTGGGTCTCAACGGCCTCTTCACGGCACACATCACCGGCAATCTGGTCGTGCTCGCGGCGCACGTTGTCATCGGCAGCGATGCCCGGCTGGCGCCGATCATCTCGGTACCCGTTTTCATTGCCGCGCTCGCCGCAACGAAATTCTTCGCAGCCGGGCTGGAGCGCGCGCGCATCGCGCCGCTCGCCGTCCTGCTGCTGCTGCAGTTGCTGTTGATCTTAGGCTTTCTCGCCGTCTGCTTCTTTGAAGGTGTCCACGCCGGCCTCGACACGCCGAGCATGGTCGTCGCCGGCATGCTGGGCGTGTCGGCGATGGCCGTGCAGAACGCACTCGTGCGGATCGCGCTCCCGGGGGCACCGGCAACGGCGGTGCTGACCACGAACATCACGCTGTTCACGCTGGATCTCGTCGAGCTGCTGATCGGGGGCGATACGCAGCGCGTCGCGCAGGCGCGTGAGCGGTCGAGCCGCACGTGGCCCGCGATTGCGGGATTCCTGGTCGGCTGCGTCGTGGGTGCCGCGTGCGAATCAGCTGTAGGCCTCAACGCGCTCGCACTGCCAACCGGGCTTGCGCTCGCTGCGCTGCTCCTGGTTCTCGTCGCAAACTCGAGACCCGCTTCCGCACAAGGCACGCCGCGCCTTATCTGAGTCGTTAGCGACTCATGCTCCGACACTGCGGCTGAGCCATCGTTACGCCTGAAACGCCCGTCGGCTGCGCGCGAAGCCAAGCCGACATACGAGCCGCGTTCAATGTACTCGCCGTGCCCCGCGCGCGGATCAATGAACCGTCCTCACGCGGTCAACGCGACCCGGCGTAGGGAAAGGAGATCGCCATGGAATTGCTTTTCGATGCGCTTCGCCATCATACCGAGCTGGCCCTGTTCCTGACCCTCGCGGTCGGCTACTGGTTCGGCGACCTGAAATTCGGCTCGTTCAGCCTCGGCGTCGTGCCGAGCACCTTGATCGCCGGTCTGATCGTCGGGCAACTCGGCATCAAGATGCCCGACGTCCTGCAGCAGACCTTCTTCCTGAGTTTCCTGTTCGCCGTCGGCTACAGCGTCGGCCCGCAGTTCTTCGCATCGTTGAAAAAGGATGCGCTGCCGCAGGTCGCGTTCACGCTGATCGTGTGTGCGAGCGGATTCGCCACGGCGTGGATGGCCGCGAAGGTGATGGGATACGGCCCGGGTCTCGCTGCGGGACTGGTCGCCGGCGGCCTCACCAACTCGGGGACGATCGGCGTCGCGGCGGCCAATATCGGGCAGGTCGGCCTGGATGCGGCGCGATCCGCCGCCGAAGCGAGCCTGATCGGAATCGCGTACGCCGTCACCTTGCCGTTCAGCGGCATCTTCACCGCGTGGTTCCTGTCATCCGCCGCGCCCAAATTTCTGAGAGTCGACCTCCCCAAGGTTTCGAAGGAGCTCGAAGCCAAGATGGGGACGCACGCTGCGACGGGCGAATTGGCCTATCAACCGGTTGTCGCGCGCGCCTATCGGCTCGCGAACGCAACGCTCGTCGGTCGTACACCGCGTGAGTTGAACGGCGCTTTGCAAGGGGCGGTCGTCACGCGCTTCCGGCAAGGAAACACCATCGTCGACGCCGCTGCTCAGTCCGTCATCCCGCAGGGCGCCACGCTGGTGCTCTCGGGATCGCCGCATGCCCTCTTCGCTGCAAACGAGACGATCGGTCCCGAAGTGGAGGACAACGAGCTGCTCGCGTATCCGGCCGAGGAACTCGACATCGTCGTCACGAACAAGAAGGCCGTAGGCCGCACTGTGCAGGAACTGGAACAGCACGAGCTCGGGCGCTACGGCCGGCGCCTCTTCCTCATGCGCGTGACGCGCGGCGGCCAGCCGATCGCGACAACCCCGGACGTCAGGATCGAACACTGGGACGTGCTGACGATTCGCGGCGACAGGAAGAACGTCGACGATCTCGCGAAATCGCTCGGCACGCCGGACCGCCCGTCGTCGAAATCGGACGTTGCGTTCCTCGGCGTCGGCATCGTGATCGGCGGACTCGTCGGTCTCATCACCTTCGAGGTCGGCGGCGTGCCGCTGGGCTTGAGCACCGGCGTCGGTACGCTGCTCGCTGGGCTCATGTGCGGTTATCTGCGCTCCAAGTACCGAACCTTCGGTGGGATTCCCGCACCCGCGCTGTGGGTTTTCAACAATGTCGGCCTCAGTGGATTCATTGCCGGGATCGGCCTCAACGCCGGTCCCGGCCTGGTCTCCGGCCTCGAAACGTACGGCGTCGGTCTGGTCATCTCCGGGCTCGTCGTCACGTTCGTGCCGCTCATGGTCGGTCTGCTGCTCGGCAAGTACGTTTTCAAATTCCACCCAACGATACTGTTGGGTGCCGTCGCCGGCGCACGCACGTTCACTCCGGCGCTCGGCGCGATACAACAGGCGGCGCAGAGCACGCTGCCGGCCGTGGGCTACACCCTCCCTTATGCGCTGGGTCGCATCATTCTCGCGATCTTCGGCATCGCGATTCTGCTCGTCACCAAATGAGTGAATGACTACTCGGTCGGCCTGCAATCATGATCTCGATGATCCTGAACACGATGCTGCCGATCGTCGTCACGCTGATGCTGGGCTTCGCGGCGGCCTGGCACCACGACTTCAACGCGAAGGAAGCGACCGTCCTCAACCGCATGGTGCTCACCTACGCGGTGCCCCTTTCGGTGTTCGTTGGCACAGTCGGCACGTCGCGCACCAACCTGATCCACAGCGTCCCGCTCGCGCTTGCCATTTTGGTCGGCATCATCGGCATGTACGCGCTCGTCTACCTGCTCTGCCGCGTCGTGTTTCGCTTCACGATGCCGACCTGCGCGTTGGCCGCGTTGACGGCATCCGGCCCTGCCGTGCCGTTCTTCGGCCCGGCCATCCTGGGTAACGCGCTCGGCGCCGACAGTGCGGTACCCATTGCCGTGACCAGCATCGTCATCAACATCACCATCGTGCCGTTCACGATCTTTTTGCTCACGATGGGTCGCACGCGCCGGAGCGTGCCGGCGTCGGCCAGGCGCGCCACACCCGCAGAAGCCGCGCAAGTTGCGGGCGCCCTCGTCATGGAACGACTCGCGATGGCAAGCGGACCCAAACTCGCACCGTCGGGCGCCGCCGTCGCCGCGGTCGCGGCAGCACCGGGACGTGCGAGCGCGGTGTTCATCGAACATCTCGAGGAGACGATCAGGAAGCCGCTCGTCTGGGCGCCGCTGCTCGGCTTCGCACTGGTGCTGTGCGACGTTCACGTGTCCGACCTCGTCGGCAACTCCTTGCTGCTGCTCGGACACGCATCGGGCGGCGTCGCTCTGTTCGCAGCCGGCATCATCCTCGCTGCATACAAGGTCAAGCTCGATCGGTACACCGGGTTGCTCGTGCTGCTGAAAAACGTCGTGCAGCCGGCGCTCGTATTCGGGGGCCTGCTGTGGCTCGGATTCGGCGGCATTGTCGTTTCCCAGGCAGTCATTGCGCTGGCGATTCCGGTGATGCCGATCGCGGTGATGCTCGCGCTGGAGTACGGCGTGGCCGAAGAGTACGCCCCCTCGATCATGTTGCTCAGCACACTCGCCTCCGTCTTCACGGTCGGTGGATTCATCGCGCTGACCGTCTAGCTGAGACCACAGCACCAGGCACAGCGTGGCTTGTTTTTTGCTGAATGTTTTTTTGCTACAGACGCAATGCGCCCTGTCGGGCGTGAAGGCGTGCCGAAACACGAGTGCGTTTCCATGTCCCTCCGCTGCAGTCTCACAACGGGAGTCCTCGCGTGAAAATCAAGATCGTCGAACCGCGTACCTTGGGCCTGATGGCGCACCACGCCGGCAAGCAATTCGAAGCTGAGCGCATCGAAGGGGGCTACAGGCTGATCGTCTGGAAGCGCTCGCGCACACAACCCCGTATCACGGACCATGAAGTCGCGAACGGACACGTCGAGATCGTCGAGGAGATCGACTGCGACGCGATTGCGCAGTTGCTCGCATTTTCATGGGTGCCGTGACGACCGCCGACGCCGGGCAATAATGACGTGCGTGTTCCAAACAAGCTCGAAACGCGACTCGGTTAGAACATGCTCGCGCACCTTTGGAACAGGATAGCGGCCAGCATCGCGTTCCGCTGGCGCGACCTCGCGCTGCAACGCGCGGCGCGCATGGCGCTCGGCGTCATCCTGCCGCTCGCGCTCGGCTGGATGACGGGCCACATCAAATACGGCGCGTTCATGGCGCTCGGCGCGTTACCCGCCGGGATCGTGTCGTTCCAAGGAGAGACGCGCAGCCGCTTCGTGATGGTCGCGCTCGCGACTTTCGGCGCTGCGTTGTCGACCTTCGTCGGCGGTGCGTTAGCTGCTGCGGCACCCTGGCTGCTCGTCCCGGTCGTCGCGTTGTGGGCCTACGTCGCGGGTCTCTCCGTATGCCTCGGGCCACGCGCCAGCGTCGCGATCCTGCAGTGGCCCATTGCGCTCTTGATTGCGGTGGGCTTGCCGGCGGATCCATCGGAAGCCTTACTGCGCGCCGCGCTCGTCTTCGCCGGCGGCATGCTGCAAGCCGGACTCGTCGCGGCGTCGTGGATGCTGCATCCGGGATCGCGCGAACGAACGACCCTTGCCGAGTCGTACCGGATATTGGCCGACTACGCCGGGCGGATTGCTTCGGGGTCAGCCGGGCCGCCGCCCGCCGCTGCGTTTCCCGCACGCACCGTGCTCGAAGATCCGAACCCGTTCCTGGAGCACGGATTGAAGCTTGGGTTCATCGACCTGCTCGAAGAGGCGGAACGCATTCGAACGATGCTTGCGGCGCTCGCGCCGCTCGCGCACGCGACTCAGGTGGTTGCCGAGGCGGCCGACGCTCTGCGACGGGTCGCTGATGCACTATCCGCGAGTCGCGGAGCGCGAGGCGGCCTTGCAGCCGAGTTGAACGCAAGGGTCGCCTCGCTGATGGTCCCAACGGATGCGTTGTGGCGCTGGTCCGGCGAAGCGCTTCTTGGTCAGCTGCGAGAGGTTGGCCGGATCGTCGCCACGCTGGATGCGCCGCGTGCAAATGATCGGCCGGGCCAGCCGACCGCGCCGCGCCGCGCGGGTGGCATCGCGCAATCGCTCGCCATGCTGCGTGCAAATATGACGATCACGACCGAAGCGGGGCGTCACGCGCTGCGGCTCGCGGCGGTTGCGGCGTTTGCGGAAGCCTTCGTTCAGACGACGCATCTCAGTCAAGGACGCTGGGTGACATTGACGGTCTTCATCGTACTGAAGCCCGACTCCTCGACGATCTCTCGCGGTCTGCAACGCTCGTTCGGAACCGCGTTCGGCGCGGCGCTCGGTGGGGTGGCCGCTTACGCGGCGCTTCCAGGTCCCGGTGGACTCGTGGTCGCGGCCGGCGGGTTGATCGCGCTGGCGTACGCTCTCTTCGAGGCGAGCTACGTGTTGTTCAGCGTCTTCCTGACCGCGTTCATCGTCGTGCTGCTCGGTCTTCTCGGGTTGCCTGTGATCCCGACCGCCGAAGCGCGCATCTACGATACGTTTGTCGGCGCGGCGCTGGCCCTGACGGGCTATGCCGCCTGGCCAAGCAGGGCGGGCGCAACGACCCACAAGAAACTGGCCGAGCTGATCCACGCGCACCGGGTCTACGCTGCGGCACTGCTACGCAGATTGGCCGATCCGAATGCGGCCCAGGCAACGGTGCTGCGCGCCCTGCAAGTCGACGCGCGGCGCCTGCGCAGCGACGCCGAAGCCGCCGTGGCGCGGATGCGCAGCGAGCCGCGTCAAACACGAATCAGCTCCGAACTGGCTGATCTCGTGATCGCAACGGTTGCGCGTCTGGCTCATGCCGAGCTTGCGCTCGACGCGCTGGTTCTGACGCGGCCCGCACCGGGGCCGGGCGTGCGTGATTTCAGCGATGCGCTCGATGACGCGTTGGGCAACCTGGCCATTGCCATGGAAACATTGCAGACGCCGCAACCCATTCCCCCGCTGCGCGCCATCGAGACTGCACTACGTGGAACGACGTTCGGCGACATCGCAGATCGGTTGGTCGATGCCGTGAATACCCTGGACGCCGTTCTGCGCGAACATCTGCCGAATACAGCGGGTGCGTCGCAAGCGATGGTAGCCGAACGTCGCGGCTGATAGCCGACACCAAAGCACGCGCGGCGTCGTCTCGGCCATCGGCGCGGGGCGTTTGCGCCGCGCGTGCAATCCCATCGACGACAGCGTTGCAGCGCGCCTCTTCACGCCCGTTGGGAGGCAGCCTTGCTTTCGAGGGTCGAAGACGGTCATTGGTCTCAGCTTCATCTGTAACTCGCAAACCACCTCGCTGACATAGCCAGCAAATCCGCGCCGACAAGTATCGCGATCAATGCCCATGCGAAAGTCGAACCGGATGGGGGGGATCGATGGACACGCTCGCGAAGATCACCTCTCGGGATGCCCGATCGACAAACGCGCTGAGTCCGCTAGCAATTCTGCTGGGATCCACGGCTCTGATCGTCACGTCCGCATCTGTTTTGGCGAGCGAAGCGTATCTTCAGGAGCACACCGCGCCGGAGTCGGCAACGAGCGCGTCGCCGGCATTCACCACTTTGCAGCTTCCCGTCGATTTTCCGCTGCTACATCCGAGCTTCACGTTCAATTGGCGCAGCTATGGGTTAGGAGACGATGCCGACCAAGCAACCGACGAGCACACGTGGGCCACGGGTGGGCGACTCGGCGTCACGTTCCCCGAGTGGCACGACTGGTTGTCCGTCGGCGCCGCGGCCTACGGATCGTTCCCGGTCGAAGACAGCGACAACGACCCCAATAGAACGCAGCTGGTCGCGCCGAACGGCGGGCATCTGTTGGTAGGCGGCGAAAGCTACATCAACGCGCGTGACGGCAATTTCAATCTGCGATTGTTCCGACAGCTGTTGGATTCGCCGTACCTGAACGACCAGGACAACCGCATGATCCCAAACGTATTCGAGGCGTATACCTTGGCTTACCGCTCGGAGGCGCTCTACGCGGGTTTCGGGTACGTCTCCCGCGTGAAGTTACGCAACTCCGACGATTACGTGTCGATGGCAGAAGCCGCCGGCGCAAGCGGCAACTCAGGTGTGATCGCGGGCGGCGCGCGCTGGAAGGCCAACGATTCGCTGAGCGGCGAGGCGTTCATGCTGTACAACACCGACGTGTTCAGCACCTCGTACTTCGCGACGGACTACGACACCCGGTTCACACCCGATACCGATCTTCGGCTGTCGGCGCAGTTCACGTCGCAGCGCAGCGTCGGCGACCAGCGGCTCGGGGACGTCGATACACACAGCTTGGGCTTGAAGGCGTCATTCGGCTATCAGCGCGCCGTCTTCACGCTGGCGGGTACGACCACGGGAGATGGGGCAGGCATTCGCAGTCCATTCGGCCAGCGGCCGTCCTACTTGAGCCTAATGTTGTTCAACTTCGACCGAGCCGACGAGGATGCATGGCTCGCGGGTGTGTCGTACCGGCTCGACGAACTCGGGCTGCCGAGCTGCAGTTTCGTCGTGAACTATGCCGAAGGGGCGGGCGCACACGATCCTACGACTCACGCGGCGCTGAATGACGCCCGCGAAACAGACTTGACCCTCGACTACCGTCCGAAGAGCGGCAACCTCGAAGGCCTGTGGCTGCGGCTGCGCTACGCCGAAGGACGCCTCGGCTCCCAGGACATGAGCCAGTGGCGAGTCACGTTCAACTACGAACTCAAACGCGGACAGTGATCGACTCTTCCGCTTCGCTCGTTGCCTATATCTGTAATGCTCCCGTTGGGGAAATTCACCCGCATCAATCCGTGGTTGGCCGGCGTTTCGCTGACGTCGATCGGTGTCGTACTCGTGCTAATCGCGATGGCGCTTGGTGGTTGACCCCAGACCGCCTACGCGTCGCCGCACCTGCGCGGTACGCTCCCGGGGTGTCGCCGAACCAGCGACGAAATGCCCGTGTGAAGTTGGCGGGATCGCTGTAACCGAGCCGGTAGGCAACCTCCGATGCGGAGAAGCCGGGGTCGCGTAGCAATGTCTCGGCGCGTCGCATTCGATGTGTGTCGAGCAATTTTCCGAACGACGTTCCGGCATCATTCAAACGTCTGATCAGCGTGCGCCTGGACAGATTCAAACGCTCTGCCAACTGAGCGAGCGATAGACCCGCATCGCCCGCTGCCGCGAGCAGCACTTCGACGCGTGCCTGGAGATGATCGCCGCTCTCGAGACGCCGCCGCTCGCTCTCCAGACGACCCAATACCAAGTTGTACAAC
>Ga0335069_10015422_pt1 | contig 10678 bp, 9 predicted proteins | sample Lox_Sample_11_FD_206714 | JGI IMG/M metagenome (GOLD analysis project Ga0335069, IMG submission 206714) | Soil microbial communities from Loxahatchee National Wildlife Refuge, Florida, United States - Lox_Sample_1.1 | ecosystem: Environmental > Terrestrial > Soil > Wetlands | place: USA: Florida... | reverse complement strand
TGTGCTCGGCGCCCACGCCCTCGCGGCGCAGGTTCTCAGCGCCCGAGGGCTCGCTGGTGAAGAGCCAGTGCGAGATCGCGTCGGTCAGCAGGCGGTTGATCTCCTCGGGCATCGAGCGGTCGAAGGAGCGCAGCCCCGCCTCGACGTGCGCGACCGGGATCTCGAGCTTCACGGCGGCGAGTGCGGCGGCCAGGGTCGAGTTGACGTCGCCGACCACCACCACCACCGACGGCCGCCAGTCGAGCAGCACGGGCTCGATCCGGCGCAGCACCTCGGAGGTCTGCACCGCGTGCGAGCCGGAGCCGACGCTCAGGTTCACGTCGGGCGCGGGGATGCCGAGGTCGCGGAAGAAGCCGTCCGACATCGCTGCGTCGTAGTGCTGGCCGGTGTGGACGAGGAGCGTTTCGAAGCGCGGGCGCGCGCGCAGCTCGCGAAGCAGCGGCGCCACCTTCATGAAGTTGGGCCGCGCGCCGGCCACCACCAGCACCCGGATCCGATTCGCGACGGGGTCTCGGGACATGGCAGCGTCAGTTGGGAACATACGGGCCGAGCCGCGCGACGACGAGAGCGGCGAGCTCGCGCAGGTCCGCCTCGGCGCGCTGGTCGTCCTTGTGGTCGAGCGAGGTGGTGATGCGGATCAGCGAGCCGTCCGTGCGGTGCCGCCGGGCGCGGTCCCACGACAGGTAGACGATCTTCCTCCAGTCGTCCGCGACCACGCGGCCCTGCGTCTGGTACCAGTAGTAGACGAGCGCGCGCTGCTCGCCCTTGGCGATCACCAACCGGTTCACGAGGGCCGGGCGCTGGGGCAGCCCCTCGAGGTCGAGCGGCACCTGGGTGGCGTCGATGATCTCCCAGCCCGAGCCGGGCAGGCAGTGCTTCGGCGGGTGGATCGAGTTCTCATAGTCGCCGCCGCCCTCGTGGCGGATCTGGGTCTCGTGCCAGCCGACGTAGAGGTCGACGGCTGCGGGCGGATCGGCCCGCCGGTAGTCGCAGATCAGGTAGTCCGAGGCGCCCAGGTTCGCGAGCGTCTTGTCGTCCATCTTGCCCTTCTCGGGACAGGACCAGCCCTCGATCTGCAGCGGCCAGTTCGCGAAGCTCAGATGGGGCGGGATCACTTCGGCGGTCGCGAAGAACTGGTAGATGTAGAAGTTGAGCGCCAGGAAGGCCAGCGCGGCGAGGGCCTTGCTCATGTCGCAATCCTCCGGGCACCGCCCCGTTTCGGCCTCCAGCGCTCCGGCCAGACCAGCCCGAGCAGCCAGGCCTCCAGCAGCAGCAGCAGGAACGCGCCCCCGAACGTCACCAGTCCCTGGAACTCGTGCACCAGGCCGCCGGCGGCCTTCTCACCGTAGCGATAGGTGAGGATCCCGGTGATCGCCACGCGCAGCGCATTCACGACGATCGCGGTCGGAATCGCCGACAGCACGATGATGATCCGCTCGCCCCAGCTGCGCCGGAAGAAGTACGCGAACACGACACCCAGCGTGATCAGCGCCATCAGCGAGCGCAGGCCGCTGCAGGCCACCTCGACGAACAGCGTGGCGTTCGGGAGATGGATGATGTTGCCCTCGCGCAGTGCGGGGATGTGGAGGTAGTAGAGCAGGTTCACCGCCCAGTCGGCGGCGATGAGCTGGAGCGGGAACGCGATGGGGAGCAGCAGCGAATTGGGGAGCGGCACCATCAGGAACAGGAAGCAGAGCGGGAAGGCCAGCACGCGGAACACCTGGCGGCCGAACAGCAGCACCACGAGGCCGATCAGCGCCAGCACGAACGACACGCGCATGTTCATGAGCTCGACGCCGAGACGCCCGATCGCGAGCGTCACGCTCGAGAGTGCGAGCGGGACGAGCCCCCACCAGCTCGGCTCGATGCGCGCACGCCGCAGCTGCGGCCTGCGCTCCCACGCGAAGTAGGCTGCGAGCGGGGCGATCAGGAAGCCGTGGGAGTAGTCCTCGGACCCGTACCAGTGGAGGCCCATGTAGTAGAGGATGGGCGTGTAGATCGCGACGGCGAACGCGAGCGCCGTCGTGCCGATGATGATCTGCTGCCGCCGCGTGGCGCCCGAATCGGGCGCCCGCGCGGCCGCGGCTGCGGCATCCGTTGCCACGTGTCTCGTCCCGCTCCCGACGGCGCTCAGAACAGGGCGTAGATGAACGGCGCCACCGCCGAGCCCTGGGTGAGCACGATCAGCAGCGAGAGCAGCAGCATCGTGACCAGGATCGGCCCGAGCCACCACTTCTTGCGCACGCGCATGAACGCCCACAGCTGCCCGAAGATCCCCAGGCTCTCCAGCCGTCCACCCCTGCTCCTCGCCATCGCGTCCTCTCTCCCGACTAGTCGAGCTCGTAGAGCTCGCGCCAATCCACGTCCTCGCGCAGCTCGGGCTGCTCCTCCTTGAGCAGCACCTGGTTGCCGAGCACCAGCACGTCCATGTTCGTCCGCATGAAGCAGAGATAGGCGTCCTCGGGCGTGCACACGATCGGCTCGCCGCGGACGTTGAACGACGTGTTGATCAGCACCGGGCAGCCGGTCTGCCGGTCGAACTCCGCGAGCAGGTCGTAGAACTCCGGCGCCGTCTCGCGCGTCACTGTCTGCAGTCGCGCCGAGCCGTCCACGTGCGTCACCGCGGGGATGTCGCGGCCGGGTCGCACCTGGCACACCAGCAGCATGTACGGGCTCTCGCGGTCGATGTCGAACCACTCGGACGCCTTGTCCGCCAGGACCGCCGGCGCGAAGGGCCGGAAGCTCTCGCGGAACTTGATCTTCAGGTTGACGCGCTGCCAGTTCTCCTTGTTGCGAGGGTCCGCCAGGATGCTGCGCATCCCGAGCGAGCGCGGGCCCCACTCGAGCCGCCCCTGCAGCCAGCCCACCACGGCCTGCTGCTCGTGCAGCCGGCGCGCGACGTCGCGGATCATCTCCTCCCGGGTCATCGCGTGGTAGGGGAGGCCGCGCGCGTCGAGGAAGCGGCGGATCTCCTCGTCGGAGTACGAAGGGCCCCAGAAGGCGTGATCCATGCGGAAGCCGCGCGGATTGCCGAGCACGCAGCTATTCACGAAGAGGGCGGCGCCGAGCGCGCTCCCGGCGTCGCCCGCCGCGGGCTGGACCCAGAGCTGCTCGAACGGGCCTTCGCGGACGATCCGGCCGTTCGCCACGCAGTTGAGCGCGACGCCGCCGGCCATGCACAGGTTCCGCATCCCGGTGCGCGCGTGCAGGTCGCGCACCATGCGCAGCATGATCTCCTCGGTGACCTTCTGGATGCTGGCCGCGCAGTCCCAGTGGAAGGGCTCCATCTTCGACTCGGAGTCGCGCCGCGGATGCCCGAAGAGCCGGGCGAAGCGCTCGTTCGTCATGGTGAGGCCGTAGTCGTAGGCGAAGTACTGCATGTCGAGCTTGAACGAGCCGTCCTCGCGGACGTCGATCAGCTCCTTCATGATCAGGTCGTAGTACTTCGGCTCGCCGTACGGGGCGGCGCCCATCACCTTGTACTCGGCGCTGTTGACCTTGAACCCCAGATAGTAGGTGAAGGCGCTGTAGAGCAGCCCGAGCGAGTGCGGGAAGCGGATCTCGCGCACCATCTCGATCCGGTTCTCGCGTCCCACGGCCTGCGTCGCGGTCGCCCACTCGCCGACGCCGTCGACGGTCAGGATCGCGGCCTCCTCGAACGGGGAGGGCAGGAACGCGGCCGCCGCGTGCGACTGGTGGTGCTCCGCGAAGAGCACCTCGCCCTGGAAGCCGAGCTCCTTGCGGAGCGCGTTCGGGATCCAGAGCTTCTCCTTCAGCCACACCGGGATCGCCTTCGAGAAGGACGGGAGCGAGCGCGGGAAGGTGGCGAGGTAGGTGAGCAGGATGCGCTCGAACTTGACGAAGGGCTTGTCGTAGAACGCGACGTAGTCGACCTCGTCGATCGAGATGCCCGCCTCGCGCAGGCAGTACGCCACCGCGTGTCGCGGCAGGTCGGGATCGTGGCGCTTGCGCGTGAAGCGCTCCTCGTGGGCGGCGGCGACGAGGCGGCCGTCGCGGACGAGGGCGGCCGCGGCGTCGTGGTAGAAGCAGGAGATGCCGAGCAGGTTCATGCGTCTGCCATCTGCCGTGCGGCTCCTAGAACGGCTGCTTCAGGTTCTCGAGATCGGCAGGCCGGCTGTCCGCGTCGCGCCAGGCCGAGCTGCGCTCCCGCAGCCCGCGTTTGGAGAGGAAGTCGCTCCCCGCCGCGCGCGAGACCAGCGACGCCGGACCGACCACCAGCCCGTAGATGAGTCCGAGCAGGACGAGCGTCTGGACCTCGCCGAAGTGCGCGGCGATCTCGAGCCAGCCGTCGAGCAGCCGGCGCCAGAGCGGGCGGGTCGAGGACCTGCCCGGACTTCCCGAGGGGACGCGTTCCATGTCGAACCCTTTTGAATAGCCGATCCGCGTTCGATGCGCGCTCGACGGAATGGGTGTGGGCGAGCGGGGCCCGAGGTGACGCACCCCGCTCTTCGGAGGCGCGCTCGGTGCGTCTGAGCCGATGCGGATTGCTCCCGGACGGTTCCGCCAGCTCCTCTTCACGAACCGCGCCCACCTCCAGGCGGCAAGAAAGCTTCAGGACGGCGCAGCATCCGCCGAATGCATTGCCGGGGTCGGCGGGAGCCCGATTCGAGCCCGGATTATCCTGACACCTTGCCTGGGGCCCTCCCACTTACCCCGGAAAGGAACCCGCGTTCCCAAGTGGAAGCCATCTTCCCAAGCGGAGAATCTTCTTACACACTGTAGGGCTTTGGGTGCGGGTGTTTCCAGGATGGAGCGACCGGAGGTGCGCGACGGGCCGCGGGCGGAGCTGCCTCGCGATCCCGGTCGCTCGAGCTCGAACGAGGGCAAGGCAGAGATGGCTCAGTCGTACCGAATGCTGGTGATCGACGACGACCCGGGATTGCGGGACTACCTGGAGGCGCTGGCGGTGAGCCGGGGCTACGAGGTGGTCACCGCCGCGACCGGCGAGGACGGGCTCAAGCGGCTCGCCGACCTGCGCCCCGACCTCGTGACCCTCGACCTGGTCTTACCGGGTATGGACGGACTCGAGACGCTGCGGCGGCTGAAGGAACGGATGCCCGACGTGCCGGTCGTGATGCTCTCCGGCCACGGGCAGGCGCGCAGCATCGTCGAGGCGATGAAGCTCGGCGCCTCGGACTTCCTGCGCAAGCCGTTCGAGGTCGAGGAGCTCGAGGTCGCCTGCGCCAAGGCGCTCGAGAAGCGCGCGCTGCGGCGCGAGGTCGAGGAGCTTCGCGGCCGGGTGCGCTCCGAGGCCGAGCTCCTGATGTTGTGCGGCGACGATCCGAAGATGAAGGAGGTGCGCGACATCATCGAGCAGGTCGCGGACACCGACATCACGGTGCTGGTGCGGGGCGAGAGCGGCACGGGAAAGGAGCTGGTGGCGCGCGCGCTGCACCGCCTCTCGGGTCGCGTCGACCGGCCGTTCGTCAAGGTCAACTGCGCGGCGCTCCCCTCCGAGCTCCTCGAGAGCGAGCTGTTCGGCTTCGAGCGGGGGGCCTTCACCGGCGCGCAGCGCAGGAAGCTCGGGAAGTTCGAGTACGCCAACCACGGGACGATCTTCCTGGACGAGATCAGCGAGATGCACCCGGCGCTCCAGGCGAAGCTCCTGCAGGTGCTACAGGACGGCGAGTTCTCGCGCCTCGGCGGCGATGCCGACGTGCGGGTGGACACACGCATCATCGCCGCGACCAATCGCAACCTGGAGTCGGCCGTCGGGGACGGCAGCTTCCGCGAGGATCTCTTCTATCGGCTCAACGTCGTCACGGTCCAGCTGCCTCCGCTGCGGGATCGGCGCGACGCCATCCCGCTGCTCGTGGAACATTTCCTCAACCTGTACAACCGACAGTATGGGCGGGAGCTGAAGCAGCTCTCGCCGCATACCCTGGAGGTCTTCGGCGCCTACAACTGGCCGGGGAACGTGCGCGAGCTCGAGAACATGGTGAAGCGCATGGTGGTGTTGGGCACCGAGCAGACCGTGTTGGAGGAGATCGCGCTGCGCACCGCGGCGGCAAACGCCGCCAGCGGAGCCACCGCCTCGCTCGACCTCGACGCGCTCGGAGTGGACCTCTCCGACAACAAGGGCGTGGACCTGAAGGCGATCGCGAAGCGCGCGGCGCAGATCGCCGAGCGGCGCGTGATCGAGCGCGTGTTGGACCAGACGCGGTGGAACCGGAAGGAGGCAGCCGAGCGACTGCAGATCAGCTACAAGGCGCTGCTCTACAAGATGAAGGAGAGCGGGCTCAGCCATGCGAACTGAGCGCGAGAGAGGGGAAGGGGAGAACGTGCGATCCAACCACGGGAGGGTCGCGGCGGCGATCTTCGCGATGGCCGCTGCGCTGCTCGCCGCGTGCTCGTCGCCGATGCCGCCGCCGCCGGAGCAGGGCACTTTCGACCGCGACGACTACGTGATCGGCGCCTCCGACATGCTGAAGATCATGGTGTGGAAGAACCCGGACCTGAGCGTCGACGTCCCCGTGCGCCCGGACGGGAAGGTCTCGGTCCCGCTGCTGAACGACGTGCAGGCCGCCGGCCTCACCACGCACGAGCTCAAGGAGATGCTCACCAAGGAGTTCTCCGAGTACGTGACGGCGCCCGACGTCACGGTGATCGTGTCCGAGGTGAAGTCCAAGGTCGTGTACGTCGTCGGCGAGGTCCAGCGGCCGTCGGCGGTCCAGCTCAACACGGACATGAGGGCGCTCGACGCGATCGCGACGGTCGGCGGCTTCACGCCGTACGCCGCGAAGGGCTCGATCAAGATCCTGCGCCCGGGCAAGGACGGCAACGTGGTCACCTACGAGTTCGACTACAAGGCCTTCCTGCGCGGAAAGCATCCGGAGTCCAACCTGCGCCTCCTGCCGGGGGACACGATCGTGGTGCCGGACTAGAGGGACCATGCGGCGCGCGCTCGCCATCCTGTTCGGCTTCGCGACGGTCGCCTCGCGCGCGACCGCGGCGGAGCTCGTGCCCGGGTTCGAGGTGGACGGGGCGTGGGACTCGAACATCTTCCGCAGCGTGAACAACGAGGAGTCGGCCCCCTCGACGCTGGGCGGGCCCAACTTCGATCTTCGAGAGGAGCAGGGATCCCTCCAATACGACATCCAGTACCGGATGCGTTACGAGTACTTCCCGACGGTCAGCGGCATCAACGACTTCCAGCACTTCGTGCAGGCCACCGGGAGCTATCGGTTCAACGGGGCCACCTGGCTCTCGGTCCACGAGGACTTCACGCAGGCGAGCTCGGCGTATCAGAGCCTCACCAGCCAGTCGACGACGGCGGGGCTCGTGCAGACCGAGCAGAACGCGCGGCAGGAGCTGCAGGTCAACGACGTCGGAGCCACCCTGGCGCACAACTGGACTCCGAGGTGGCAGTCGCAGTTCTCGTTCGGGTACACCACCTTCGACTACCCGCAGAACAACCAGCTCGGCGTCGAGCAGTCGAGCAGTAGCTCGATGGTCGGCTCGGCGCAGCTCACCAACACCGTGACGCAGCGCCTCACGCTCGGCTTCGGCAGCTCGGTGACGCGGCAGGAGTTCGAGACCGCCGGCGGCCAGCAGGGTCGCGGCACCACCATCTACAACGCCTTCGGGATCGTGAACTATCAGATCACGCGGACGCTCACCTTCTCGGCGTCGGCGGGTCCTGCGGTCGACGACCCGGACCAGCTCAACGTCCAGAGCCAGCAGGCTCGGGTGCGGGCGTTTCCGACCGACGCGAGCGGCAATCCGATCAATGCCAATACCTGCCCGTCCCAGGGAAACGTTCGGGTGTGGACGACCGCGTGTCAGGCAGGGCCGCCGCCGCCTCCCACGTTGGTCTTCGACCCGTCGCAGACGCCGCCGCTGTTCACTCGCCCGAACTTCATCAACACGGCTGCGGTCGTCGATGTACCCTTCTTGCCGGCGAACAGCTCGCAGGTCCAGCCCACGCTCACCTACTACGGGCACGTTACGCTCGAGAAGAAGTGGGAGACGATCACGGCGGACCTGACGTACAGCCGGACCGCCAGCACGGCGAGTGGCCTCGCCACCAGCACCAACCTCGACACGGTCGGGGCCTCGATCTCCTGGATCCCGACCAACGAATGGTTCGCCACGCTGACCGCCTCGTACAACCGCCAGACCGCCACCTCGAAGAGCCAGCAGCCTCTCGTTGCAGTCGCCCCCGGTACTGGCTCCTTCTGCGAGGTGGCCCAGGTGCTTCCAACGGGCGGAAAGTGCCTCAGCACCGGCACCTTCCCGCTGGCGCAGACGGTCGGGATCACATCGAAGCTCGTGAACGATGCCTTCGAGTTCAACAGCTACACGCTCCAGCTCAACGTGGGGCGGAAGCTGTCGAAGCGCCTCACGGTCAATACGAACCTGACCTGGTGGCAGCAGACGAACTCCGGCCAGCTCCAGCCCAACGAGACCCGCCAGGACGTCCGCATCATGTTCGGCTTCACGTATACCTTCACCCCCATCCCGCTCTGGACGAAGGACCTGTAGGCATGGACGAGCAAGGCATCCAACTGGGCGATCTCCCCGGCCTGCTGCGGCGCCGCGGCAAGGCGGCCGCCATCACGGCCGGGATCGTGCTGCTGCTCTCGGTGTTCGTCGCCGCGGTGCTTCCCAACCAGTACCAGTCGTACTCGACGATGCTGGTCGAGCCGCAGACGATCTCGAAGAAGCTGGTGGAGGCGGGCCTGGAGGAAGGCGACCTGATGAACCGCCTCCACCTGCTGACCATGCAGATCCTCTCGCGTGCCCGCCTCTCCCGCGTCATCGACGACCTCCACCTCTACCCGCGGCTGTCGCAGCGGAAGACGCGCGAGGACGTGATCGAGTACATGCGCGACAAGATCTGGATCGAGCCGGTGCTGCCGGAGCTCGACACCGAGGAGATCCGCCGCAACTCGACCAAGGAGATCGAGATCAACACGTTCCGTCTGTTCTTCCGCCACGAGGACAGGGACACGGCCGCCGCCGTCGCCAACCGCCTCGCCAACGACTTCATCGACGAGCACATCAAGGATCGCGTGCAGATCTCGGGCGACACCGCCGAGTTCATCGAGAGCGAGCTCGGCCGTCTGGCGACGCGCATCCGCGACGTCGAGGCGCAGATCGCCCAGGTGAAGAGCGAGAGCGCCGGGAGCCTGCCGACCGACATCGAGGCCAACCAGCGCCAGATCGAGCGCGCCTTCGAGGAGCTGCGCAGCGCGGAGACGCGGCTCTCGATGGCCGAGAGCGACCGGGCGTTCTACCAGCAGCAGGCGGCTGTGGCGCGGGTGACCGAGGGCAGCAAGGGCGACGTCCAGGGCCGCGCGGTGACGCCGGCGCTGCGGCTGCAGGAACTCGAGATCAGCGTCGGCGAGCTGCGCGCCCGGGGCTACACCGACAAGCATCCGGACGTGGTCGACGCCGAGGCCGAGATCGAGCAGCTCCGGCAGCGCATCAAGGGCGACGCCAAGGACGGGCCCGCGTCGGCCGCGGAGCAGGAGGCGAACGCGCAGGCCAGCCGCGCCCAGCTGCAGGCGGAGGCGGGGCGTGTGGAGGTGAAGCGCCTGCAGGACCAGATCGACAAGACGCAGCAGCGCCTGGCCGACACGCCGCGCGTCGCCGAGCGGCTCGACGCGCTCGAGCGGGAGCACGCGAGCCTCTCCGAGAACTTCAAGGAGTACACCAACAAGCGGCTCGACGCGGGCGTCGCCGCGAACATGGAGCGCCGCCAGAAGGGCGAGCAGTTCCGTGTGCTCGAGCCGGCGTTCCCCGCCACCAAGCCGACGTCCCCGAACCGCCCCCTGATCTGGCTGATCGGGCTCCTGCTGGGGCTCGGCATCGGCGGCGGCGTCGCGGTGATGCTCGAGGCCGCCGACTCCTCGTACCACAACCCGCGGCGGCTGCAGGAGGCGCTGCGCATCCCGGTGCTGGCGTCGATCCCCGGCATCCTGCTCGACGCAGATCGAATTGCGCGGCGCCGCCAGCGCGTGCGCGAGATCCTGATCGCCAGTGCCGTGACCGGCGGAATGCTGCTCGCGTCGATGGCCGGGTATCTCTACATGAACACGCAGCTCTTCGGCGGTGCGCCGCCGTCGTCGGCGGCGGAGGCCCCGCGGTCCGCCGCCCCGGCGCCCGCGCCGCCGCCCGAGGCCGCGCCTGCGCCCGACGCCGGCGCGAGCGCGCCGACGGGGCAGCCCGGCTAGGCGGCGCGCCGTGCACATGTACCTCGAGCACTACGGCCTGATCCGGGCGCCCTTCGAGATGACGCCCGATCCGGCCTTCCTGTACCTGGGCGAGACCCACCAGGAGGGGCTCGCCACGCTCGTGTACGGCGTGCGCGCGCGCAAGGGCTTCGTGATGCTGAGCGGCGAGGTCGGGACCGGCAAGACGACGCTCCTGCACGCCCTGCTCTCGCAGCTCGACCCGCACACGGCGTCGGCCTATCTGTTCAATCCGCGCCTCGAGCCGCTCGACTTCTTCCGCGTCCTCTTCGAGGAGTACGGCATCGAGACGCCCTGCGCGACCAAGGGCGAGTACCTGATCGCCCTGAACCGATTCCTGATCGAGCGCCTGGAGCACGACCACCCGACGCTGCTGATCGTCGACGAGGCGCAGAATCTCTCGACCGAGATGCTCGAGGAGATCCGACTCCTCTCCAACCTCGAGACGCCCACCTCCAAGC
>Ga0335069_10015421_pt1 | contig 10679 bp, 9 predicted proteins | sample Lox_Sample_11_FD_206714 | JGI IMG/M metagenome (GOLD analysis project Ga0335069, IMG submission 206714) | Soil microbial communities from Loxahatchee National Wildlife Refuge, Florida, United States - Lox_Sample_1.1 | ecosystem: Environmental > Terrestrial > Soil > Wetlands | place: USA: Florida... | reverse complement strand
CCCGCTGGCCACCCCACCCTGCTCGCCACCCCACCCCCTCGCGAGCTTGGGGTCACGGAAGCGATCTCCCGGACCTCGCGATGGTCGAAGGAGTGTGGGCGTGTGTGTCCGGTGGCGGCGACGGATCGCCCGCGGCCCGCCGACTCGGCGCGACTGCGGGAGATTGTGTGCGCGCGGACGGCCGTCGAAGGGCCCCCGACACCCCCCGCTTGAATGAGCGTTCTACTTGTGTGACGGCGCGGGGACGTTGGAGGTGTTGACGGCTATATCTGTAGGTGCAAAATATCCAACGCCCCCGGTGCGCGTTCGTGACCGAACGCCGGCGGGAGGCCTCAGGCGACTCCGGAGAGAACCGGCTCGTCGACAAGGACGGCGTCGAGCGCCTCGAGCACTCGTTCGGCCACATCGATCCGGGCGTTCTCGCCCATCAGCCCGATCCTCCACATCGGCGGTGCGGCCGGCCCGAGCCCGCCCCCGATCTCGATCCCGTGCTCGCGAAGCACGCGCCGCTGGACGCGCTTGCCATCGACGCCGTCGGGGACACGGACCGCGGTGAGCGGGTCCAGCTGGTGGGCGGGGTCGGCAAGCAACTCGAGTCCGCGGTCCCGCAGTCCGGCTTGAAGGAAGCGGCCGGCATTCTGATGGCGCTGCCAGCGATCCTCGAGTCCCTCGAGCAGCACCTGGCGCAGCGCCTCGTGCAGGGCATAGATGTGCAGGATCGGAGCGGTGTGGTGATACACCGCCGGACGGTCGATCCAGTAGCGCTCGAGCATCCGCAGGTCGAGTGAGAACGGGACCGGGGTCGTGCGGGCCGCGATCCGCGCGAGCGCGCGTTCGGAGATCGCCACCGGGGACATCCCGGGGGGCGCGCCGAGGCACTTCTGCGTGCACGAATAGGCATAGTCGATCCCCCAGGCATCGAACTCGAGCTCGACCCCGCCGAGCGATGTCACGCAGCGTCGGTCAACCGGCGGCGTTCTCGACGAACGAGCGCACGAGCGGCGAATCATCGCCGGCGCGCGTGATTGCAGCGAGTTCCGCGACGGGCGCTCCGGTGACCGGGCGATAGGTCACGCCGTCGAGCGCCAGTCGCTGCACCGAGGAGGGAACGAGCGAGAGTCCGATCCCGGCGGCGACGAGGCCGATGATCGTCAGCATCTCGGGCGCGTACTGCACGACCTGCGGCGGTGCGCCCGTGGCGGCGACACTGCCGATCAGCAGGTCGTGGAAGCCGGGTGCCTGCGCGCGCGGGAACAGCACAAACGGCTCGGCGGCGAGCCGGCGCAGCGGCACGCGCTTGAGCGCGGCCAGCGGGTGGTTGACCGGCAGCGCCGCGAGCACGCGCTCGCGCATCACCGTCTCGATCCGCAGGTCAGCGTCGTCGTCGATCGGGGGTCGCACGAGACCGACGTCGATCACTCCCGCCTGCACCGCGCGCAGCTGCTCGACGGTCGAGCGCTCGTGCAGGTCGATCTCGATCCCCGGGCGAGCAGCCCTGAAGCGCTGGACGATGTCGGGGACGACCGACAGCAGGGCCGAGCCAACGAAGTTGATCCGCAGCCGGCCGGTCTGTCCCGCGTCGATCCGCTGCGCCGTCGCAACGGCGCCGCTCAGCTCGCCGAGGAGGGCTCGCGCGTCGCGCAGAAACGCATCGCCCGCCGCGGTCAGCTCGACCCGCCGGCGCGTGCGCGTCAGCAGCCGACATCTCATCTCCTCCTCGAGCTGTCGGATCGCCTGGCTCAGCGGCGGTTGGGAGATGTGTAAACGAGCGGCCGCGCGACGGAAATGCAGCTCCTCGGCGACGGCGACGAAGTAACGCAGCTGGCGCAATTCCATGAGCAGGCTCCTGATTCGAGATCCAAATCAATAATGCCGATTTCGGTATTGGACACGATCACAGCACACGATTACCTTCCGCGCGACCATGAAGAGCAGCCTCGAAATCGCGCAGGAAGCTGAACTCCGTCCGATCGAGTCGATCGCGGAGCAGATCGGGCTCGACGCGGACGAAATCGAGCCCTACGGACGCCACAAGGGCAAGGTCGCGCTGTCGGTCATCGACCGGCTCGCGGGCCAGCCGGAGGGCAAGCTCGTCTGCGTCGCCGGCGTCACGCCGACGAAGGCCGGCGAGGGCAAGACGACGACCGCCGTCGGGCTCACACAGGGACTCGGAGCAATCGGCAAGAACCCGGTCCTCTGCCTGCGCGAACCGTCGCTCGGTCCGGTATTCGGGATCAAGGGCGGCGCGGCCGGCGGCGGTCTGACGCAGGTCGTGCCGATGGAGGATCTCAACCTCCACTTCACCGGAGACATCCACGCGATCGGCGCGGCCAACAACCTGCTCGCGGCGATGATCGACGCCTCGATCCTGCACGGCAATCCGCATCACCTCGACGCGCTGCGGATCTCATGGCGCCGTGCGGTCGACATGAACGACCGCGCGCTGCGCGACATCGCGATCGGGCTCGGCGGCCGCGCCAACGGCTACCCGCGCGAAACGGGCTTCGACATCACCGCGGCCTCGGAAGTAATGGCGATCCTCGCGGTCTCGAAGGACCTGCACGACCTTCGGCGTCGCCTCGGGGCGATCACCGTCGGCCACAGCTACAACGGGGCCAAGCCCGTCACCGCGGAGGACCTCGGCGCGGCGGGCGCGATGACCGTGCTGCTGAAGGAGGCGATCAAGCCGAACCTGATCCAGACGCTCGAGGGCCAGCCGTGCCTGATGCACTGCGGGCCGTTCGCCAACATCGCGCACGGCAACTCGTCGCTCGTCGCCGACCTGATTGGACTGAAGCTCGGTGAGTACGTCATCACCGAGTCCGGGTTCGGCTCGGACATGGGGATGGAAAAGCTGTTCGACATCGTCTGCCGCGGCGGCGGGTTGACGCCGAGCGCTGTCGTGCTCGTCTGCACGGTACGGGCGTTGAAGCATCACGGAGACCTGGAGGACGACCCGCGCGCCGACCGCGAGCAGTCGGTCGCCGCGATCGAGGCCGGTGCCGGCAACCTCCGCCGCCATCTCGGGATCGTGCGCGAATTCGGGCTGCCATGCGTCGTGGCGATCAACCGCCGGCCTGGCGACGCCGACGACGAGATCGAGCTGGTGCGCACGCTCGCGCTCGAGTTCGGCGCGTTTGCCGCCGAGGTCAACGAAGGCTTCTCGCGCGGCGGGGCCGGAGCTGCCGACCTCGCCGCGGCCGTCGTCGAAGCGTGCGAGCAACCGTCCGACTTCCGCATGATGTACGACGACAGCGACCCGATCGTCGACAAGATCGGCGCCGTCGCCAAGCGCGTGTACCGCGCCCGTGACGTGTTCATCTATCCGGAAGCCGAGGCGAAGATCGCGCAGTTCACCGAAGACGGCCTCGGGCATCTGCCGATCTGCATGGCCAAGACGCATCTGTCGCTGTCGGCCGATCCGACGCTGCTCGGCGCGCCCGAGGACTTCACGCTTCCCGTCCGCGATATCCGCGCCTACACCGGCGCCGGCTGGCTCGTGCCGCTGTGCGGCGACATCACGCAGATGCCCGGCCTCGGCAAGACGCCGGCCGCGCTCAACGTCGACATCGACGCCGACGGGCGCACAGTCGGTCTGTTCTAGGTGACCGGCGTCAGCGGCGGCTCGCCGTGCACGACCAAGATCGCGTTGCGGGCGGCGAGCACCGCCATCGCGGTGCGAGTCTCGATCGTCGCCGAGCCGAGATGAGGTGCCAGCGCGACGTTGTCGAGCTCGAGCAGACCGGGGTGGACCTCGGGCTCGGCCTCGAACACGTCGAGCGCGGCGCCGGCGATCACGCCCTCGCGCAACGCCTCGACGAGCGCTGCTTCGTCGACGATCGGACCGCGGGCGGTGTTGACGAGAAACGCGGTGCTGCGCATCTGGCGCAACCGCGCCGCGTCGATCAGGTGGCGCGTCTCGGGCGTCATCGGGCAATGGATGCTGACCACGTCGGCCGTTCCCAGAAGCTCCCCGAGTGGGAGATGGCGCGCGCCGCCCAGATCCTCCTCGACCGCCTCCGGGGCGCGGTGGCGAGCGGTGTACACGATCTCCATCCCGAACGCGCGGGCGCGTCGCGCGGTCGCCTGCCCGATCGCGCCCAACCCGATGATTCCGAGCGTCTTGCCCGCGAGCCCGGTGCCGAGCATGAAGAACATGTGCCACGACCACGGCGTCGCCGCACGCAACAGCCGATCGCCTTCGCCGAGTCGGCGGGTGACCGACAGCATCAAGGCGATCGCGAGGTCGGCCGTGGCGTCAGTGAGCACGCCCGGTGTGTTCGTCACGATCACGCCGCGCTCGCTGCAGGCCGCGACATCGATGTTGTCGTAGCCGACGGCCACGTTGGCGACACACCGAAGGCGCGGGCCGGCGGCATCAAGCAGCGCCCCGTCGACGCGGTCGTGCAGGAGCGTCACGGCGGCATCGGCGCCGGCGATCGCCTCGTGCAGCTCAGCGGGCGCGAGGGCGCGATCGTGCGGCGAAACCCACAGATCGCCGGCCTCGCGCAGCAGCGCAAGCGCCGGCTCCGGCACCCGGCGCATGACCACGAAGCGTGCCGAGGCGGCGGGTGGCCGGGAGCTTTCAGGTGGCGTCATCGGCGATTGGATCAATTCGTCCATTCGGGCCTCCACGGAGCGCGCGCTCTCCGTGGAGCCGGGCGGTCGTCCGGTATAGTTTCACGCGGGCCGGCACGGATGTCAGCAGTCAGATACGAACCGTCGATGGCTGAACATATTCGTTCAAAGTGAGGGAGGAAGGATGCGCGCTCGAACCCGACTGACCACGCCTCTGATCCGCCGTAACGGTGAGCTGTGCCCGGCCTCGTGGGAGGAGGCCCTCGACTTTGCCGCGGCGGGCCTCGCACGGGCTCGGGAGACGCCGACGACGCGTTCGTTCGGGATGTTCTCGTGCTCGAAGGCGACGAACGAGATGAATTTCCTGGCAGGCAAGTTCGCTCGCCAGGTCATGGGCACGAACAACATCGACTCCTGCAACCGAACTTGACACGCTCCTAGCGTCGTCGGTCTGGCGACGGTCTTTGGTGCGGGCGGCGGCACGTCGTCCTACAGAGAAGTGGAAGAGACCGATCTGATCGTGCTCTGGGGCTCGAACGCCCGCGAGACGCATCCGATCTTCTTCCATCACGTCCTCAAAGGCGTCCACAACGGTGCGCGCCTGGTCGTGGTCGATCCGCGCCGCACGTCCTCGGCGAAGTGGGCCGACATGTGGCTCGGCCTCGACGTCGGCACCGACATCCCGCTTGCGTGTGCTGTCGCGCGCGAGATCATTCACTCCGACCTCACCGATCATTCGTTCATCGAGCGGGCAACAGACGGGTTTGATGCGTTTGCAGAATCGGTCGAGCCGTACACGCTCGAGGAAGGTGAGCGGATCACAGGCGTCCCGGCTGAGGCGATCCGTGAACTCGCGCACGCTTACGCGCGCGCCGATCGCGCGATCATGTGCTGGACGCTCGGCATCACCGAGCATCACAACGCAGTCGACAACGTGTTGTCGCTGATCAACCTCGCGCTGCTCACCGGCCATGTCGGCCGCTACGGCTCCGGCCTCAATCCGCTGCGCGGGCAGAACAACGTCCAGGGCGGGGGCGACATGGGCGCGATTCCGAACAAGCTGTCGGGCTTTCAGGACATCGAGCACAACGCGCAGGCGCGGGCGCGGTTCGAGCAGGCCTGGGGCACGCCGATCCATCCGCACTACGGATGGCACCTGACGGCGATGTTCGACGGGATGGAGCGCGGCGATCTGCGGACCCTGTACATCATCGGCGAGAACCCGGCCCAGTCGGAGGCCGACGTCGAGCGGGCGCGCCGCCTGCTGTCCGGGCTCGACTTCCTGATCGTCGAGGACATTGTGATGACGAGTACCGCCGAGCTCGCTGACGTCGTGCTCCCCGGTACAGCGGCATGGGCGGAGACGGACGGCACCGTGACGAACTCCGAACGCCGCGTGCAGCTCGTGCGCAAGGCGCTCGACGCGCCCGGCGAGGCGCGCGACGACACGTGGATCCTCACGCAGCTCGCGCGACGGCTCGGCTACGAATGGGGCGAGCCGACGGCCGAGGAGATCTGGAACGAGCTGCGGTCGCTGAGCCCGATGCACGCCGGGATGAGTTACGACCGGCTCGCCGAGCACGGCGGGCTGCAGTGGCCGTGCCCGAGCGAGGAGCACCCCGGTTCGCAGTTCCTGCACGAACGTCTGTGGCTGGATCCGATCGAGGGCCCGCGCGCTCCGTTCAGCGTCACGCCGCACAGCCCGCCGGTCGACGAACTCGACGAGGAGTTCCCGATCCGGTTGACGACGGGCCGGCGGCTCGAGTCCTACAACACCGGTGCCCAGACGAACCTGTACCGCTCGCCGCTGCATCGCGGAGAGACGATCGACCTCAGCCCGGCCGACGCTGCTGCGCTGCAGATCGTCGAGGGAGAGACCGTCAGGGTCTGCTCGCGTCGAGGCTCGGTCCACGCTCCGGCGCGGATCGAACCGTCGCTGCGCCGCGGGCTGGCGTTCATGACGTTCCACTTCCCCGACCAGGTCGAGACGAACGTCCTGACGATCGACGCGACCGACCCGAAGTCGGGCACGGCGGAGTTCAAGGCGACCGCGATCCGGGTCGAGAAGGTCGCGGCGGTGCTGCCGGGCGGCAACGGCGCGAGTGAGGAAGCACAGAGCGCCAACGGCGGTCCTACCGAGATCGTGGAGGCCGTCTGATGGATCTCCGGCTGCTCGTCGCGGTCCCGAGCGACACGGAGCGGGACGCGGTTGACGGGGTGATCGGCTCGCTGAGCGCGGGCGCCGGTTCGTATAGCAACGGCGCCGGAGTGGCCGTCGACAGCGACGGTCGCGTCCGGCATGGAGGCCACCGGGCGCGCGATCAGCGCCACATGCTGCTGCCCGTGCTCGAGGGCGTGCAGGCACGGATCGGGTGGATCAGCGACGGCGCGCTCAACTACGTCTGCGAGCGGTTGACCGTCCCGCCGGCGGACGCCTACGGCGTCGCGACGTTCTACGGCCTGCTGTCGGTCGAGCCGCGGCCGCCGCGGGTCCTGCACGTCTGCGATGACATCGCGTGCCGCTGCCAGGGCGCCGACGAGCTGATCGCCGAGATCGAGCAACGGTTTGCGGCGCAGGACACCGAGCGCGACGGCGCCGCGTGGTTGCGCAGCCCATGTCTGGGCCAGTGCGATCGCGGGCCTGCCGCGATGCTGAGCGTGGCCGGAGAGAAGCCCGTCGAGCGTGTGACCGCAGCGGTTGATGCGGAGCAGGCTCTCGCCATGCTGGGCACGGAGACGCCCCCGGACAACCTCGCCGCGAGGGTGCCGCAGCAGGGCGAGTCCGGGCTGAGGCTGCTGCGCCGCATCGGCGTCGTCGATCCGGCGAGCCTGCACGACTATCGGGCCGCCGGCGGCTACGAAGCGCTGCGGCGCGCGCTCGAGCTCGGTCCCGAAGGCGTGATCCGCGAGCTCAAGGACTCGCGGCTGCTGGGTCGCGGTGGCGCCGCGTTCCCGACGGGCGTCAAGTGGGAAGCGGTCGCGCGGCAGCCGGCGCGGCCACACTATGTCGTGTGTAACGCCGATGAGTCTGAGCCCGGCACGTTCAAGGATCGGGTGCTGCTCGAGGGCGACCCGTTCGCGCTGATCGAGGCGCTGACAATCGCCGGCTACGTGACGAACTCGGAGCACTGCTACATCTACCTGCGCGGCGAGTATCCGCATGCGCTGCACGTTCTCGAGGCGGCGATCGACAAAGCCCGCCGGCGCGGATACCTCGGCGCCGACGTGCTTGGGCACGGTTTCGCGTTCGACATCGAGATCCGCTGTGGCGCCGGCGCGTACATCTGCGGCGAGGAGACCGCGATCTTCAACTCGATCGAGGGGTTCCGAGGCGAGCCCCGGTCGAAACCGCCGTTCCCGGTGACGCACGGTCTGTTCGACAAGCCGACGGTCGTCAACAACGTCGAGACGCTCGTGAACGTGGTCCCGTTGTTGCTCGAGGGCGGTCCGACGTATGCGCGAATGGGCACCGAGCAGTCGACCGGAACCAAGCTGTTCTGCGTCTCCGGCCATGTCGCGCGCCGGGGTGTGTACGAGGTGCCCTTCGGCGAGACGCTCGGCGCGCTGCTCGAGCGCGCGGGCGGTGTCGCCGGCGGCCGTGCGCTCCGGGCGGTGCTGCTCGGCGGCGCAGCGGGCACATTCGTCGGACCGGATCAGCTCGGGATGCCGCTGACGTTCGAGGGCGCTCGCGCGGCCGGCGCCACCCTCGGCTCGGGCGTCGTGCTCGTGTTCGATGAGACCGTCGAGCTCCCGCGGATGTTGATGCGGATCGCGGGCTTCTTCCGCGACGAGTCGTGCGGCCAGTGCACGCCGTGCCGGGTCGGGACCGTGCGCCAGGAAGAGGCGCTCGCGCGGCTGATCTCGGGCCGGCCGCGCGGGAGCGTCGCGGACGAACTCGCGCTGCTCGACGAGCTCGCCACGTGCATGCGCGATTCGTCGATCTGCGGCCTCGGGCAGACGGCGTCGAGTGCCGTGATGTCGGCGATTACGCAGCTCGGGGTGTTCTCGGACTCACACTCGGAGGGGGTGCGTTCATGAGCGAAGCGCGGGCCGTGACGCTATCGGTCGACGGCCGGGAGGTGACGGTGCCCGAGGGTGCGACCGTGCTCGACGCGTGCCGCAACCTCGAGATCGATACCCCGACGCTTTGCTTCGGCGAGACGCTGCGCCCGGCGAATGCGTGCCGGGTGTGCATGGTCGAGCTCGAGGGCGCGCGCACGCTTGTCCCCGCCTGCTCGCGCGTTGCCGAAGAGGGCATGGTGATCCACACCGATTCCGAGCGCGTCCGGCTGAACCGCAGGATGGTGCTCGAGCTGCTTGCCTCCTCGGTCGATCTCTCGACCACGCCCGACCTTCAGCTCCACATCGAGCGCTACGAGGCACAACCTGACCGCTACGGACCGCCGGCGCCGCCGGACCACGGTCGCGAGCGCCGCAGGGCGGGTCATCACGTCGTCCCGGACGGCCAGACGGCGGCGACCGTGGCGGGGCCGGTCAAGCTCGACAACGAGTTGTACGTCCGTGACTACACGAAGTGCGTGCTCTGTTACAAGTGCGTCGACGCGTGCGGGGAGCAGCACCAGAACACGTTTGCGATCACGGTCGCGGGCCGCGGCTTTGACGCCCACATCTCGACCGAGTTCGCGGCGCCGCTGCCCGACTCGGCGTGCGTGTACTGCGGTAACTGCATTGCGGTGTGTCCGACGGGCGCGTTGATGCCGCAGACCGAATACGAGCTGCGCGCTCGCGATCAGTGGGACGAGTCGCGCCAGACGACGACCGACACGATCTGCGCGTTCTGCGGCGTCGGCTGCAACCTGACGCTGCACGTGCAGGACAACCGGATCGTCAAGGTCACCTCCCCGGCGGATCACGATGTGACCCTTGGCAATCTGTGCATCAAGGGCCGGTTCGGCTACGAGCACGTCCAGGCACGCGAGCCGGACCCGGCGGCGGCCGGCGACGGGACGTCGGCGCGCGGCGACTAACAAATTGGTACAAGGGATCCGGACGGGCGAATAAGATTCCGCAGAGGTGAACGGCGAGTCGCAGGTGGTCGAGGCCCGGTCGCTGGTTGACAGCGCCGAGCAAGCCCTGCGTAACTGGCTCGCCGGCGGACGCTACCGCCAGGGCGACCGCCTGCCGCCTGAACACGAGGTGGCCGCGATGCTCGGGGTCTCACGCGGGACCCTGCGCAGCGCGCTGCAGCGGCTGGAGGAGAGCGGCGAGATCGTCCGCCGGCAGGGCAGCGGCACGTTCGTCGGACGGATGGCCGTCCCGAGCGCGCTCGACGAGCGGCTCGAGCGACTCGAGCCGTACTCCTCACTCGCTGCGCGGCGCGGGCTGACGCTGACGTGTCACGACCTGAACATCGACCGCCGCGCGGTCGGCGGCGAGGTGGGGGAGGCCCTCGGCCTCTCGCCGATCGCGCAGGCGACGACGATCTCGCGCACCCTGGTCGCCGACAACTCGCCGGTCGCCGTGATGTTCGATGTCGTGCATCCCAGCGTGACGCTCCCGGACGACAGCGAGTTGCGCGAGTCGCTCGAAAGCGGCCAGATGGTGCTCGACGTGCTGATCGGGCTGGGGGTGCCCGTGACGTTCGCGCGCACCCGCGTGATTCCATATCTGCTCGACTCTCGCGAGCGCGCCGGAAAGCTGCTCGGCGTGCGCCGCACGATGGCGGTGCTGCAGATGGAGGAGCTCATCTACGCAGGGCGCGACGAGCGGGTGGCCTACTCGCGGGACCTGTTCGCACCGGGCGGGATCGACGTGATGGTGATGCGCTCACTCGAGTCGACCCGGCCGGCGCCGATCGTCAACCTGCGCAACGCGCGTGGGAGCCGCGGCGGGGCCGGCGGGCGGAAGTCACGCGGGCGCCGGACGGGCGAGTCGGCGTAGCCGGAGAGTCGGCGTAGCCGGAGAGTCGGGGTAGCCGAGCGCGGCGCCGTAGCCGTGCGCAGCGGGTGGGCCGAGGCGGCGGTCGACGGGGCGTCGGCCGGCGGCCGGCTTAGGCCGGCGCGGGCACCAGCCCGAGCTGGGTCAGAAACGCGAGGTTGTCGGTGTAGACATGCCAGGACGCGATCTGGCCGCCGCTCGTC
>Ga0335069_10015420_pt1 | contig 10680 bp, 8 predicted proteins | sample Lox_Sample_11_FD_206714 | JGI IMG/M metagenome (GOLD analysis project Ga0335069, IMG submission 206714) | Soil microbial communities from Loxahatchee National Wildlife Refuge, Florida, United States - Lox_Sample_1.1 | ecosystem: Environmental > Terrestrial > Soil > Wetlands | place: USA: Florida... | reverse complement strand
TGCAGCGCGAACTCGAACGCATCATAGAACAGTCGTTAGCCAATGCCCCTTGGGCAGAACCATAATAGAAACACGGATTTATGCCTACGAAATCTGCCCTCGCAAACTGCGGAATGTAGGGTGTATGAGCGTTTGAAAGGCAAATTCGAGTTTGAGAATCGCGGCGTGATCCAGGTGAAGGGGAAGGGCGAGATCGAAACCTTCCTGCTGCACAGTCAGGTGGTCGCCGAAGGGGTTTCACGATGAGAATCAAAATCCTCGCGTCGTCGGTGGAGGACAGCTCCCGGCGCCAATACGTGACCAGTTATCTGATCGATGGGACGGTAGCCATAGATGCCGGCTGTATTGGGTTCTGGGGCAGTCCCCGGGAACAAGAGGCCATCAAGCATGTGTTCCTCACCCATGCCCATACAGACCACACCGCGAGCCTGCCGATTTTAGTTGAGAACGCCTGGACGCCGGCGGGGAACTGCCTGCGAATCTACGGCGGCTCCGAAACCCTTGATGACGTGCAGAACCATATTTTCAACAACCGTATGTGGCCTGACTTCATAGCCATTTCCAAGACCATGCCTCCTTTTCTGCACCTCTGCCCAATCGAGGCCGAAGTGCCGGTGGAGGCGGATGGCCTGAAGATCATGCCGGTCCTGGTCAACCACGTGGTCCCCACCTTCGGATATGTCGTCAGCGACGGCCAGAGCGCGGTGATCTTTGGCGGCGATTCAGGACCGACGGAGAGGTTGTGGGAGATAGCGCATCAGACCGCCGGACTGAGCGCGGTCTTTATGGAAGCCTGCTTCCCCAACTCCATGACTCGCCTGGCCGAGGTGTCGCTGCACATGACGCCTGAGATGTTCGGCCGCGAAGTCGCAAAAGTCCCGGCCGGGATCAAGGTTGTAGCAGTGCACATCAAGGTGCGGTACAGGGACCAGGTGATTCGTGAACTGCACGACCTTCATCTTCCTTCGCTCGAAATCGGCGAGTGCGAGACGGCATACGACTTCTAGCTTTCGGTAAGGATGGTATGCGCAGGCTACAACTCAGGACAACAGAACTGCCCAAACCAAGGTGGTTCAGATGATCAACCTGCCCAGAAACAACCTTCGATTAGCAGCGGCAGGGTGAACGCTGTTGTTCTTTCCTGTTCCCATGCAAGGAGAGGCGATTCTGGATCACCCTCCATAGATCATTAGTTTTTATGGGGATATTGGTGGACCTGATCGGGATCGAACCGATGACCTCTTCCATGCCATGGAAGCGCGCTCCCAGCTGCGCCACAGGCCCACTCGGGGGGACAACATTCCTATTTTCGCCCCTCCAGCCGCTTTCGTCAATCGGCTCGCCCGGAGGGCTGAAGTTGCGCTGGACTCATCCTGCGGATGGTCCTGTTTTGCGTAGCACTGCAAGCGCGCGGTCCCCATGGCCTCGTTCCGCGCCAGGAACTGAAGCCGCGCCCCGCCAGGAACTTATGCCGGGCCGAAGAACGCGCCGGCAAGGTCGTGTGGTTTGAACGTTCATCCGTGACCGGGAACACTTTGCATCCCCTCCGGTGTCTAAGACAATAGGAGCTTGGAACATTACGGCAAACCGGCCGATGATCCAACTCCCGCATCACACGTGGCCGCAGTAGACACCCGGCGCAGAGTGCAGTAGCCCGGGCAAATGGCAGGGGACGCAGGGGCCCCGATAGGAAGCGCACCGGATGCCAAACCTGCATAAAGTGCGGTAAGGTGGGAGGATACTGGACTTGCAGGCGGATCTCACCATGGGCAATATCGCCAGCGCGCTCACGCTGCAAACGGAAGAGGCGGCCCTTCTGGCCGAATTGCGGGCCGGGTCTGAGGAAGCGTTCGCGTGGCTCATCGCACGGTACCACCAACCCATCTACTCGCTTCTTGCGCGTACGGTGCAGGATCGGGGAGATGCCGCCGATCTTACCCAGGAAGTCTTTGTAAAGGTCTTTCGCGGGGTGCGCAGCTTTCACGGCGAGTCGTCGCTGCGCACATGGATTTACCGCATTGCCCTGCGTGAGGCATCCAACCAGCGCCGCTGGTGGATGCGCCACCGGCAGCAGGAAGTCCCCATCGAACAGGAGATCAGCGATGGCGACACTTCCACGCCGATCCGCCTGAAAGAGATGCTGGTCGATCCGGCCGAATCGCCGTTTGATGCCGCCGTGCACGCGGAAAACCGCGCACGGGTTGAGGCTGCGCTGGCCAAGGTGCCGGAACCGTTCCGAACGACTTTGATCCTGCGCGACATCGAAGGTTTTGTATATGAAGAAGTTGCGGAGATGCAGGGCGTGAACCTGGGGACTGTCAAATCGCGGCTGGTGCGAGGACGCGCCTGCCTGAAAGCGATCCTGACCGGCCCGGCACAAGAAAACCGCGCACCTGCGCGCATGCCGCATGCACCACCCCTTGGAGAGGAGGCAAGATGAACGGCTGCAGTGAGTTTCAGGCCAGATTCTCGGAGTATCTTGATGGCCGCCTCACCGGGTTGGAGATGCAATCGGTGTCTGCGCACATCGACTCCTGCCGTGAGTGCGCCACGGAGTGGCTCTCGCTGCGGCAGATCCATGCCGTGCTGGCTGGTTTAGGCCCGGTTCCGGAGCCCGAAGACCTGCCGCTTCGCATCCGGGTGGCCGTGAGTCATGAGCGGGCGCGTCGCGCAAAAAGCTCGCTGCAGGCCGTGAGTCTCGCGTGGCGAAACACGGTGGGGCCGGTGCTGCTGCAGGCAGCGGCGGGGTTTGCCTCGGCGGTGCTGCTCATCGGCACGGTAGCGGTGGCGGTGGGCATTGTGGCCAAGCCGCAAATGGCCCGGGCGGGCGATGAACCGCTGGGAGCGGCCACCGCGCCGCGCCTGATCTACTCGGTTGCAGGCACCGGTGACAACGACATGGCGGCGCTGCCCGCACCCGTCGTTGTCGAGGCCTATGTCAATGATTCAGGACAGGTTTACGATTTCAGCATCGTCTCCGGTCCTGACGATCCGTCCACCCGGTCGGAGGTCGAAAACCTGCTCCTGCAGTCGGTGTTCGAGCCGGCCCGGTTCTGGGGTCAGCCCGTCCGCGGCGTTGCCGTCCTCTCCTTCTCCGGCGTGTCGGTGCGGGGATAAGAAACAGGCGTCGCGGGATCAGGCATTTGGGATCAGGGATCAGGCATTAGGCCATCAACCGCGCAGCGGCACGACTCCACTTGTGCCATAAATTCAGCCAAATGAGTGCCGGCACCCCGAAAAACCACAAAGTTCCAGCGCGCGACAGCTTGCCGCCGGAGCCTGACGTTTGACCCTGCGGGGTAGTCTAACTACCATTCAGGCAGGGTCCAATTCATGTCGCTTCGTCTGTTTCGCTATACCGCCGCGCTTGCCTGCGCAGGCTTGTCGTTCGTTCCGGCACTGGCTCCGGCGGCGGCCCAGTCGCCGCAGGCCAAGCAGCAGTCCTCCTCATCCTCCGATATACCCAACCCGATGCAGCAGGAGAAGGCGCCATCGCTGGTGGACCCCGCCGGTCCCACGGTGTCGCTGGTGACCTCGGAGCCCCTGTTTCTTATGGCCTCGGTGCTCAACGCATGCGGATACGACGAGGGCCTGGAGGAGAGCGCGCCCATCCGGGCACACGTGCGCGAGGAGTTGAATCAGGCATTCGCGCGCAGTGAAGATGCCCGTAATTCGCGCGACAAGGTGTGTCTTTTCATCGCCCAGCACCGCATGACGGGGTCGGAGCGGGACGTTGCTCAGTACGTCTCGCTGGCCCTCTACCTCACCCCCCCGCCGGAACTGGAGACCGCGGACGAGCTCACGGCGATGCCTCCCGACGCGGTCCAGGTGGTGGAGATTCTGCCCCTGCTGCGCCAGTTTGTGCAGGCCGCCGATCTGCACGGCATCTGGCTGGCCGTCCACCGCAACTACGACGAGCAGGTTGACCAGCTTCACGATTCGCTTTCGAACATGATCGTGAGCACCAATCTCTATCTCAAGCAGCCGGCGGAGACCTATAACGGGCGGCGTTTTGTGGTGGTGGTCGAGCCGCTGTTTTCGCCGCTGGCCGTCAACGCCCGCATCTACGGCACGGATTACGTGGTGGTGGTGTCGCCGCAGGACGGCAAGATCCGGATCAACGATGTGCGGCACACCTATCTGCACTACCTGATTGAGCCGCTGCTCTATGCGCGCGCCAATGCGATCGACCGCGCTCAGCCGATCCTGAAGGAGATCCGGGAGGCGCCGCTGGAGTTCCGCTACCGCTCGGATACGGTGCCGCTGACGGTGGAGTGCCTGATCAAGGCCATCGAGGCGCGCACGATGGATACCGGGATTCCCAATTACCGGCTGCCGTCGGGAGCGGACCGCTCGGAGATGCCGAAGTATGAGCATGAGCGGCAAATGGTGCAGCAGAAGCAGGAAGCGGTGCGGCAGGCCGCGGTGCGCCACGACATGACCCAGGGGTTCGTGCTGACCCAGTACTTTTACGAGCAACTCATCCAGTTCGAGCACGATCCAGCCAGTTTGCGGGACACGATCGGGGAGATGGTCTACACCATGGACGTGGACCAGCAGGTGCGGAGGGCGCGGCAGATCCAGTTTGACCAGCAGGCGGACGGCGACGTGCTGATGCGCTCCAGGCCGCGGAAGCTGGAGGGGCTGGACCTTGCGGAGGTCAGGCTGCAGGCAGGAGACACGATCAGGGCCAGCGCGATGGCGCGGCAGTTTCTGGCGGAACGGTCCGATACGCTGCAGTCCGTGGCCAACAGTGCGCGGGCCAACTTCATTCTGGCGCGGGTGGCGGCGATGACGGGGCATCCCGACGAGGCGATGGCGCGCTTTCAGAACACGCTGGCGGCCAGCAAGGAGCCGCGGCTGATCGCGTGGTCGCATATTTACCTGGGGCGGATGCTGGATCTGGACTGCAAGCGGGACCAGGCGATCAGCGAGTACAAGCTGGCGCTGGAGAACCGGGACGGGCAGCAGGACACGCGGCTGGCCGCGGAACGCGGCGTGAAGTCGGCCTACGAGGTGAAGGGACACAGCTGCCAGGAGGACGACGCCGGGGACGGCGGTGGCGACGCGGGCACACCGCCAGCAGGTCCGGGACAAGTTTCCGGACAGCCGGCCCCCAAACCGCAGTAGGATGGGGCCGAACAGGCTTCGAGTTTGCCGTTGGCATAGCCTATCGCCGGAGGGCTGTGGAGCGTCTAACAGGTGTAAATCACCGCGCCGGCCGGCTGGCGGCGGAGTGTGGGAACATGAGCATAAGCGCCATGGCGATTCGGGAACGCCGGCCCGGACTGCAGGGCGCAGTCTTGCAGAGCCGAATCTGCACTACACTGTTCCAGGATGCTTCCCGGGCCGGAACCTCCCACGGGCACGGATCACCTGACTATCGGGGCAATTGTGGAATCGGTCTTGAGCGAACTGGAATTGGCGATCGGGCACAGATTTTCGCGCCCGGAGCTGTTGCTGCGCGCTCTGACGCACCGCTCGCTGGCCAATGAGCAGGCTGCGGAGCATCCGGCGGACAACGAGCGCCTGGAGTTCCTGGGCGACGCGGTGCTGGGCCTGGTGGTGGCGGAGGCGATGTTTCTGCGCTATCCGGACTGGCGGGAGGGTGAGCTGACGCGGGTGCGGGCGCAACTGGTGAGCCGCCAGCACATGGCGGAGGTGGCTGCGGCGGTGGATCTGGGGCGGCATTTACGCCTGAGCCGCGGCGAAGACCGCACTGGATTGCGGCGCAAGAGCACGGTGCTGTCGAACACCATGGAGGCCGTGCTGGGAGCGGTGTTTCTGGACGGGGGCCTGGAGCCGGTGCGGGAGTTTGTGCGCCGCCACGTGATGGGCGAGGCCGCCGAGCAGTTGGCGCGCGAGCTGCGTTCGGGCGAAGCCCTAGGGAATTACAAATCCGCGCTGCAGGAGCATCTGCAGGGGGCGCGCCTCGGCGTTCCGGTGTACAAAGTGAAGAGCGAAAGCGGCCCCGACCATCACAAGCGGTTTCTGGTCGAAGTGCGGCTCAAGCGGGCGGACGGCGAGCCGGGGTCATCGGCGAGCCCAGTTTTGGCTCGCTGGGACGGCAAGCCGCTGGCCCGCGGCCTGGGCAGCACCAAGAAACACGCCGAGCAGGATGCCGCGCGCCGCGCCCTGGCCCGGCTGAGCAAGGCGGCGGGAACGGCCCCGCACGCCCATCGGCCCGGGCGCACGCAGCCCGTGGAGGAGTCAGCAGCGGAATGAGTAGCCCCGCCCCGGTGACCGGCCATCCAACCGAGCCCGTGGCTCTGCGGCTTGAGCGCGCTCCGCACCACGTTATCCCGCAACTGCGGCTGCATCTGCCCACCGTGCCGGAGGCGTTTGCCTCCCTGTTGCGCACCGTCCTGGTGGCGCTGTTTCTGCTCACGTTTGTCCTGCAGCCGTTCCTGATTCCCTCCGAGAGCATGGAACATACCCTGCTGGTGGGCGACTTCCTGCTCGTGAACAAGCAAATCTTTGCGCCGGCGGGCAAGCCGGGCAGCCTGAGCCGGCTGATCATGCCCTATCGCGATGTCGGGCGCGGAGACATCGTGGTGTTTCACCATCCCAGTCCGCCGCTGCTGATCAAGCGCGTGGTGGGGATTCCGGGAGATCGCATCCGCATGGAAGACGGGCGGGTGACGGTGAACGGCGTGCCCCTCGACGAGCCCTATGCGGCGTTCGAGCCGGCCGCGGCCAGCCAGTTCCCTGACGATTTTCCGGCGCGCGTCTACAACAATCCCCTGGTCAATCCCGACTGGTGGCGGCAGATGCAGAAGCTGACCAACAACGGGGAGCTGGTGGTGCCGCAGGGCATGTATTTCATGCTCGGCGACAACCGCAACCACAGCGACGACTCGCGGTTCTGGGGCCTGGTGCCGCGCCAGGCGATCATTGCCCGGCCGGTGGTCATCTACTTCTCGCTGACCCGTCCTTCGACCACCGATGTGCAGCAGGCGTCGGATGATAGACTCAACCACGACAGGGAACTTTCCGCCCGCCTGGCAGGCTTCGCGCGCTGGAAGCGGATCTTCCGCGTGGTGCATTGATGGAGACAGTTGTCAGTGGTCAGTTGTCAGTTCGCCACGGCGAAGTCAGGCTAAACGCTCACCAGAGGCAGGAAGTGCGAATATCCGACATATACTCCGGCCGGATCGCTGCTGGTTGGCATGTAGCCGTCTCCTTATAAGAGACAGGTCTACGGTTCGACTCCGTCTCCGGCCACTGACTTTGAGTGCGGCGGGAGACGGTCACAGAAATGGAATTTTCCCGGAAGATGCGTCTGCGGGTTTGAGACAACGAGCCACAGGATGACAAAGAAAAACACGGCCATCGCCACCGAGACCGCAGTCCCTGAATCCGCCCCCAAACACGTTGAAGAAACCCCCTTTGAAGCCATTGCCAGCATCTGCTCGGTGCTGGTGGTGGGGCTGTTCATCCTCACCTTTCTGGGGCAGAACTTCGTGATTCCGTCGGGGTCGATGGAGAACACCCTGCTGATCGGCGATCACCTGCTGGTGGACCGCATCACTCTGGCGCCTTCCGCCAAATGGATGCCGCTGGTGCACTACCGCGAGCCCAAGCGAGGCGACATCCTGGTGTTCATCAAGCCGGTCATGGACGAGGTGAACGGCGAATACCAGTATCTCTACCTGGTGAAGCGCTGCATCGGGGTTCCGGGTGACCACCTCCACCTGCACGACGGCACGGTCTATGTGAATGGGAATGCATATCCCACGCCGGCAACGGGGCGCGAGATGCCCGCCAACCCCGAGGACCAGGTGTTCCTCGACGAATTCCCGGTGATTCCGCCCACAGCGCGTCCCGGCGCCACGCCGGAGTCATGGGCCATCGATTTTCCCGGCCTGGTGCAGAACGGCGACCTCGTGGTGCCGCCCGGCAAGTACTTCATGATGGGCGACAACCGCCACAATTCGCTGGACTCGCGTTACTGGGGCTTTGTCCCGCGGGCCAACATCGTGGGGCGGCCGCTGTTCAACTACTGGTCGTTCAAGACACCCGACGATCAGTACGAGCAGCCCGGACTGGGCAACAAGATCGCCTGGATGGGACACGTGGCGCTGCACTTCTTTACCGATACGCGCTGGGACCGGACGCTGAAGATCATGCATTGAGGCGGACGCGCGCAGCCCGCGAATCCATTCGAGCGGTTCCACAGCACTTGTAGCCGTTTCTGGCCGCGATTCAAGGTGGCTTTTCCTTGATGAAAAAGCCACTTGGCGTTGTGGCTCCGGGACACAGCAACTGTGAAACCGCTGTGGCTCGCGCCGGCGTTCCCGCAGACTCTCTTACACCAAAGAACGGGCGCACCGGAGATCCTTCCGGTGCGCCCGCGTCTCAGGGACAGTTACGGCAGCGGCGTGCAGGGCGCCGAATCAGTCCAGAACGTGTTGTCGTTGAGAAAGTCCATCATGGCCTGCGCCTGGTCGGGCACTCCCGCCGTGTTCTGGTAGGACTTCCAGAACCGGTTGAAGGTGACCAGCGAGTTCGGCATCGTATGCGAGCGCAGCGAATCATAGTCGTTGTTGCAGACTGTCGCAGGGAAATCGATGCCGGGCGCCGGCATCTGATTGGTGCTGTTCTGCAGGTTCGCCACGTGGTCGAAGTTGTACGGCTCCACCATCGCGACGTGGCAGGTGCGGCAGCTCCGCGCAACCACCGTGCTGTAGAAGTTGGTCGCGACTGAGTCACCGGTCGCCACCCAGCTGGGGGGAACGTAATCTTCATTGAGCACGTGCGCCGTGGGCGACGGACAGGTGACTGAGCCCGACGTGGAGTACCATCCCGCGATCAGCTCCTGCTCCGCTGCGGTCGGGCCTGCGTTGAGAACGTTCTGGTTCAGATGGTAAAGCTGCTCTTCCTGATCGCATTTGGTCAGGCCCGAAGTGCTCGAGAATTCGAAGTTGCCCACGTCGTAGGGCAGAAAGTGGCCTCCGATGTTAGCGGGGCCCGTGCCGTCCGTGGGGAAGTATCCAGCATAGTGATCGCCGCCGTGGCACACCACGCAGGTTCCGGGAACAAACTTCTCCCCGCGCCCGTCGAGATTGACCGAAGGCAGCAGCCGCCCGTTGGGACCGAAGATGAGGAAACGCACGTAGGGCTGATCGTTGTTCGCGCCCGGACTGATCATGTAATCCATGGCCACGCAGGCCACCAGGTTCTTGTTGGCCACCGCGTTGTTGACGGAATTGTCGACGTCGGCCTGGGTGGGGTTGAAGAAATCGCTCGCGCCCAGGTGATTGCAGACCACCGCGGCGGTGAAATGCGGCCCGTAGGAGACGGACTGGTGCACACGCGCCAGGTTCAAATCCACCTTGTTGATGTAGCTCGCGGTGTAGGTGGTCTTACCATTCACGGTATAGGGGCCGATGTGCACCGAGCGTTCCCAGTCGTCGAAGGTGATCGCGCCCATCAGCGTGCCGCCGGTTCCGCAGCTTTGCACGGCGCCGATGGTCAGGTAATACATGCAGGCGCCCATGCGCGTGTCGAACCCTTTTTCAGAGAGGAAGTCGTCGGTGCGCTTGACGATATCGGACGGCAGTCCCGATGGCGGCGGCAGGAAAATGGCCACGGGCGGCGCGAGGGGGATTCCTTTCAGAGTCGCTGTCATAGTGGAGACCACGGGCGCCGACACGCCGCTCAGCTTTGCCGCCGGAAGCTTGTAGGTGGAGGTGTCGATGAAGTAGGGGATGGTCACCAATGGCGCGCCCTGGCACGTGAACTGGACCTTCGTTCCCTTCGGCTTCAGCGGCAGCGAGTAGTCGCCAAGCTCGTTCACCGGCTCGGTCGCCAGCACCGCATTGTTGGCATCGAGAACGGTGGCGGCGGCATTCACATTCACGCCGAAGAACTTGTCGTAGATGCCGCACGGCGAGCCGTCCTGCAGCGTGAATGTGCCGCCGACCGCGGTCGCGAAACTCCCTGCCAGGTAATCGGTCGTGGCGAAGCCATCCACCTCGGGGGTGGGGGTGCAATCGGCTACGACTCCGGCAAGGCCCTGGCAGGTCACGGCCAGGTTCGAGGTGGGCTGTACTCCGGAGAGTACGAACTCCCCCTTCTGATCGGTTACCACATTGCCGGTCGCCGGATAGCGCTGTCCGGTGCCCGTGTCCGTCGCAAAGACCTTGATGCCCGGCGTGAAGTTCTCCAGGCCCGCTGAGTTTCCGTAGCCGGTGGCTATGCGCCCGCGATAGAAATCGCCCACCTGCGGGTCCGCCGGCGGCGCTGCGTACACACTGCCCAGAATCAACGCCAGCGGAGAGCCGATGGTGTCGGTATTCACGGCGATGCGCCGCTCGGTGTATCCGCCCATCTTGTTGTAGACCAGCACATAGGCGAAGTGGAGACCGCCGCCGGTCGGCAGCGTCCAGGTCGTGGTTGCGGAATCCTGGTTGGTGATCGAGCCATCCGTTGACTGCCACATGTAGTGCAGCGGATGGCTGTCCGTCGCCTGTACTGTAAGCGTGACAATGGGCGGGCCGGTGGTAGCGTTGGTGGCGGCGAGCAGGGCACTGGCCCCAAGGGACAGGATGAGCGTTTTCGCGAGCAAGGCAGTCTCCTGAATGAAGTGTGCGATCGCTTTGGTACGGCATACGTCGACGCAGGTCGATCGTTCAAGACCGCATATCAGTCCACTCGGTCTGCGGAACGGCCCACGAG
>Ga0335069_10015419_pt1 | contig 10680 bp, 10 predicted proteins | sample Lox_Sample_11_FD_206714 | JGI IMG/M metagenome (GOLD analysis project Ga0335069, IMG submission 206714) | Soil microbial communities from Loxahatchee National Wildlife Refuge, Florida, United States - Lox_Sample_1.1 | ecosystem: Environmental > Terrestrial > Soil > Wetlands | place: USA... | reverse complement strand
CTTCACCCTGCTCATCAATTTCGCCGCCAATCCATTCGCCATGATGATCGGCGATATCCCGCCTGACGGCAACGGACTGAACCCGCTGCTGCAGTATCCGGAGATGGTGATCCATCCGCCCATGCTTTACCTGGGATACGTCGGCTTTTGCATCCCGTTCGCCTTCGCCCTGGGCGCGCTGATCATGAAGTATCCCGGCGAGAAGTGGATCCACATCACCCGCCGCTGGACCATGGTCACATGGGCGTTCCTTACCTGCGGCATATTCCTGGGCGCGCATTGGGCGTACTCGGTGCTGGGCTGGGGCGGATACTGGGGATGGGACCCGGTGGAGAATGCGTCCCTGATGCCATGGCTGACCGGCACCGCCTTCCTGCACTCGGTCATGATGCAGGAAAAGCGCGGCATGCTGAAGATGTGGAACATGTGGCTGATCTTCGCCACCTTCATGCTCTCGATCTTCGGCACCTTCCTGACGCGCTCGGGCGTGGTCAGTTCAGTGCACGCCTTCGCGCAGTCTTCGATCGGCACGTGGTTCGTGACCTTTCTGGCGCTCACCTTCGCCACCTGCGTGTACTTCTTCGTGCGCAACCGCGGCGAGCTGAAAAGCGAGAACAAGCTGGAGTCGCTGGTCTCGCGCGAATCCAGCTTCCTGTTCAATAACCTGGTGTTGCTGGCCGCCTGCTTCGCGGTGTTGTGGGGAACGCTTTTCCCGGTGCTTTCCGAGTGGGTGCAGGGGACGAAAGTCACGGTCGGGCCACCGTTCTTCAACCGCGTCAACTTGCCCATCGGGATGTTCCTGCTGCTGTTGACCGCGGTGGGGCCGCTGCTGGCCTGGCGTAAGACATCGGTAGAGAGTCTGAAGCGCAATTTCCTGTGGCCGGCCGTGGCCGCGGTGGCGACGGCTGTCCTGCTGATCGCCCTGGGCATGCGTCCGTGGCAGGACAGTGCAGTCTTCTACTCGCTGATGGCGATTTCTCTGTCGGTGCTGGTGACGGCGACCGTGGCTTCGGAATTCATTCGCGGCGGGCGCGTGATCGCCGAAAAGACGGGGCAGAACCTGCTCGGCTCGATGGTGCAACTGACGCGCCGCAACACGCGCCGCTACGGCGGATACGTCGTCCACTTCGGCGTGGTGGTCATCGTCATCGGCATCGCCGGCTCGGCGTTTAACCAGCAGAACGAGGCGCCGCTGGGAATGGGCGACCGCATGAGCATTGGCCCTTACACGCTGGTGGGCCGCTCCTATACCCAGGACGACAATCCGAATTACGCCAGCGAGCTGGCCGTCGTGGACGTGTACAAGGGCGGCGGCAACAAGATTGACACCATGTATCCCGAGCGGCGGATGTACAAGGCCAGCGGCCAGACGGCGACCATGGTGGCCAACCGTTCCACGCCGAAGGAAGACCTCTACCTGGTTTATGCCGGCCGCAATGAGGAGAACGGGCCGCCCATCATCCGCGCCCACCTGAACCCGCTGGTGATGTGGATCTGGGTCGGGGTGTACGTCGTCATTTTTGGAACGCTGCTGGCGCTGGTTCCTAACGCTACCGCCGTAACTCTGCGTCAACCGGTGCGAGAGCCCGCGGCCGCAGCCGTGGAGGCTGGCGACTAATGAGGCGCGCACTCCAGATTGCCGCCGTTTTCCTCGCGGCCACGTTCCTGCTGGGCGCCGATCCCAGCGGCACGCGTTTCGACCAACTCGGCCACAAGCTGATGTGCCGCTGCGGCTGCAATCAGATCTTGCTGGAGTGCAACCACGTCGGCTGCTCCTACTCCGAGAAGATGCGACAGGAGCTGATGGCGGCCTTGCAAGGCCCTGACAGTGACGACCTGATCCTGCAGCGCTTCGTGCAGGAGTACGGCGGCGTGGTACTGGCTGCGCCCACGGCCACTGGCTTCAACCGCGTAGCATGGATCACGCCGTTCGCGGCCCTGGGGGCGGGCATCCTCGCTGTGGTGTACGTAGTCCGCCGTTGGAAGCTGCGCCAGGTGAGGATAGCGGACGCTCCGGCTGCGCCGCCCGTGAGCCTCGAGCTTGACGAATTCCGCGAACGCGCCCGCAAGGATACGGAAATATGATTATCGTCCTTTGCGCACTCTTCACCCTGATCCTCTTCTTTTACGTTTTCTATATGGAGGATGAAGTCCCGGCCGGCGAGGAGAAGACGCGGCTGGGGTACCTCTACGAGCGCAAAGAAGTGATTTACGACAACCTACGCGACCTGAACTTCGAGTACAAGGCGGGAAAGTTCCCAGACACCGACTTCCAGGCCATGCGCTCGACGCTGGAGGCGGAGGCCGCCCAGGTCCTGGCCGAGATCGAGCAACTGGAGAACGCTGCCCGCGCATCGCTGACAGTCCCTATGAGATCCGGCAAAGGAGTCCGCAGTTGAAGATTGTAAAGAAGCTGTACGTACCGGTGACCGTAATGTTGCTGTGCGCCTTGTCCGCCGCCACCAATCTGACGGGCACGGTGAAGAACGGCACCACAGGCAAGCCCGCCGCCGGGGACGACGTGGTCCTGCTCGACATGTCGCAAGGCATGACGGAAGCGGCCCGCACCAGAGCCGATTCTCAGGGACACTTCAGTTTCAAGTACGAGGAAACGGGCGGGCCGCACATGGTCCGCGTGCTGCACCAGGGCGTGAATTACTTTCCGAGGGGTGGCGTAATCCCGCCGGGAACCAGCACGGCCGAGGTCACCGTATACGACGCCGCCGCGAAGGTTCCCGACATCAGCCTGACCGTGGACATGATGCGCGCGCAGACGGAAGGCAATGACCTGCAGGTAACGGAACTCTGGGTGGTGAACAATGCTTCCAGCCCCCCGCGCACGCAGATGAGCGGCAACGCTCTCCAGATCATGCTGCCCGCGGGTGCGCAGGTGGATGCTGGGATGGCCTCCGGTCCAGGTGGGCAGCCAGTCAACTCCGCTCCAGTGCCGCAATCGGAGAAGAACAAGTACGCCTTCGCCTTTCCGGTGCGGCCGGGAGAGACCCGTTTCCAGGTGAGCTACCACCTGCCGTACTCTGGCAAGATCAAGATTGGTCCCAAGCCGCTGTATCCCACCAACCATGTTGTGGTCGTGTTGCCGAAATCCATGCAGTTTACGAGCGGCGGAGCCACGTACCAGACCATGACCGGTGGCGACCCCAACGCCAACATTCAGGTAATCACCAACGTCAATTCCGGCCAGGACCTGAGCTTCAGTCTCGCCGGGACAGGGGTTATCCCGGAGGAACAGCAGACAGCGACTGCCGGCGGCGGTGGGGCATCGAGCGGCGGCGGGATGGCTCAGCGCCGTGGCGGTCCCGGTGGAGGACTGGGCGCGCCGGAAGAGACGCCGGATCCTCTGCACCGTTATCGCGGGTTCATCCTGGGCGGTCTGGCGGTAGCTCTGGCGCTGGGAGTGTTCTACGTGGTGACCCGACCGAAGCCCGCTAGGGCCAGCGGCTCCGGCGTAACGCAAGCCGCAGTTGCGGCCACCAAGCGCGCCGAGCCTCAGCGAGTGCCGGCATCGCCGCAGCCGGCTGCGGAAGTGGCGTCGTCGCGAAATGGCGATCGTCTGCTCGATGTGCTGAAGGAAGAGCTGTTCCAGCTCGAAATGGAACGCCACCAGGGAAAGATTTCCGCCGAGGAATACGAAAAGGCCAAGACCGCTCTGGACACTACGCTGGCGCGTGCCGCGAAGAAAGCGAGTTCGTAGCCGGCGGCAAGGTAGCCAGGAACATCATTTAACCAGTTGACGTATAAGCTTCTGTAGGCCCGCAACTGCGGGCTACGGCCATCATCTATATTTGCAGGTACCGACTATATGGGTAACGCATTGAAAACCGCATTGCTGCTGGGACTGCTGACCGGGTTCATGATCCTGGTGGGCGACTGGCTCGGCGGCCAGCGAGGGATGGTTATGGCCCTGGCGTTCGCCGCGGTCATGAACTTCGTCTCCTACTTCTTCTCCGACAAGATTGCGCTGATGACCTACCACGCGCAGCCAGTGACGCGCGAGCAACTGCCGCGCGTCTACGAGGTTGTGGAACGGATCACGCAGCGGCAAGGATTGCCGATGCCTAAGATCTACGTGATCCCGACGGAATCGCCTAACGCCTTCGCCACCGGCCGCAACCCGAGCCACGCTTCGGTCGCGGTGACTCAGGGAATCCTCAACTTGCTCGACGATGAGGAACTGGAAGGCGTGCTGGCGCACGAGCTGGGACACGTTCGCAACCGCGACATCCTGATCAGCTCCATCGCCGCCACGCTGGCCGGCGCTATCACCATTCTGGCGCGCATGGCTTACTGGGGCGCGCTGTTCGGCGGTCTTGGCGGACGCGACCGCGAAGATCGCGGCGGAGGCGGCATCGGCGCGCTGTTCATGCTGATCCTGGCGCCCATTGCGGCCATGCTCATTCAGCTTGCTGTATCACGCTCGCGTGAGTACGCAGCCGACGCCACCGGCGCTCACTTTACCGGCAATCCTTATGCCCTGGCGCGTGCTCTGCAGAAGATCGACGCATATTCCAAGCGCATTCCCATGGTCGCGTCGCCTTCAAGCGCGCACCTGTTCATCGTGCAGCCTTTGCTGGGGATGAACCTCGCCAGCCTGTTCTCGACGCATCCGCCCGTCCGCAAGCGCATCGAGCGTCTGACCGGAAGGCCGCCGGAGTTCCTCGAGCAGTAGTCCGGAGTCAGGAAACCCAGCTTGTGCCTGACTCCTGACTCCCGACTCCTGACTCCTGTCCGGCTTTTCGCTTACAATCCGAAGCAATGGCTTCCCGAACAGCTTCCGGAACCGTGCAGCGTGCCACGCAGCTCGAAGCTGCGCTGCGGCGAGTGATCCGCGGCACCGACGAAGTCGTGCGCCTGGCGCTGGTGGCGCTTTTCGCCCGCGGGCACCTGCTGATCGAAGGCGTCCCCGGCGTGGGCAAGACCACGCTGGCGCACGCGCTCGCCCGAGGCCTGGATTGCTCCTTCCAGCGCATTCAGTTCACCAGCGACATGCTCCCCAGCGACGTAGTCGGCATCTCCATCTACTCGGCGGTCGAACAGCGCTTCGAATTCAAGCCGGGACCGGTTTTCGCCAACGTTCTGCTCGCCGACGAGATCAACCGCACCACTCCCAAGACGCAATCGGCGCTGCTCGAAGCCATGAACGAAGGGCAGGTGACCGTGGACACCCACTCGCACCGCTTGCCGCAACCTTTCCTGGTGATCGCCACGCAGAATCCGGTCGAGCATCACGGCACGTATCCGCTGCCGGAATCCCAGTTGGACCGCTTTCTGGTACGGGCGCGCATGGGATATCCCAAGGGCGACGGCGAGCGCGAGATCCTGCGCTCGGAAGCTGGCGCCGCGCGGCTCGACGAGGTGCTGCCGGTGCTCAGCGCCGCAGATGTTGTCGCCATCCAGGAGGAAGTCGCCAAAGTGCGGGTAGACGACTCGCTGCTGGATTACACCCTGGAGATCGTACGCAAGACGCGCGATTCCGAAATGCTTTCACTGGGCGTTTCGCCGCGCGGCTCGCTCATGCTCTACCGCGCCGCGCAGGCCATGGCCTACATCGAAGGCCGTGATTTCACCGTGCCCGAAGACTTCAAGTCGCTGGCAGTTCCGGTCTTCGCCCATCGCGTGGTGGTCAACGCACGCTACACCTCGACGCTCAAGAAATCAGAGCAGGCCGAGCAAATCCTGCGCGAGGTCGTCGAGAGCGTGACCGTCCCGGTCTAGCCCCTGTATGATCGTCTTGTCGCGAGGTGAGCAATGAGGTGGTCGATCCTGTTGGCACTTGTAATCGCATGGGCGTGCGCTGCTTTCGCGCAGAAGCCGCGGGTATTCATCACCGACAGCAAGTCCTGGGAGATTGCGGGAGCCAGCGGTGGGTCCTCGGACGGATTTGGCGGAGCTGCCCGGGGCGGGGCCAGGCCGCAGACGGCGGAAATCATCAAGACTTTCGGAGAACGCTGCCCAAGTGTGATCCCAAACGACAAGCAGGAGAAGGCCGACTACATTGTGCTGCTGGACCATGAAGGGGGCAAGAGTTGGGTTCAAAAAGACAACAAGGTTGCGGTCTTTAACAGGAACGGGGATGCGATCCTGAGCCGGTCGACTCGCTCCCTGGGCAACTCGGTAAAGGATGCCTGCGACGCCATCACGCAGGACTGGGCGCAGAAGCGGTCTGCCCATGCAACCGAAGTGGCTGCGCCTCCTGACTCAAAGTCGGAAGCAAAGACAAGACTAACAATCACATCGGAGCCGGCCGGCGCGGATATAGAGGTCGACGGTTCCTTCGTGGGCAGCACGCCCTCATCAATCGATCTGACAGCAGGGGAACACCACATCATTGTCAAGAAACCAGGCTATAAGAGTTGGGAGAGAAAAATTCACACCTCGAGCGGTAACGTTCAACTGGCCGCTGAACTGGAAAAATCGTAACGTATATCAAAGTCTTTGATTGGCTGCGCTGTCCGAACACCTCAGGGGAAACATATCCCGTCAGTGCGGGAAGATAAGTCACATGTCTGCGCTCCGCCTTTTCATGCTGTTGGCTCTCGTAGTCTGGATCGGCGGCATAATCTTCTTCGCCGCTGTTGTTGCGCCGACCCTTTTCAAGGTTCTGCCTACCCATCAACTCGCCGGCGCGGTGGTCGGCCGTTCGCTCGGTATCCTGCACTGGATGGGCATTGTCTGCGGCGTCGTGTTTCTGATTACCTCGATGCTGAACTCATACTCCGCTCGCGGCGCCGCGCATCCCTTCGCGCCACGTCACCTGCTGGTATACATCATGCTGGCACTCACCGCGATCTCGCAGTTCGTGGTCTCGGCGAAATTGCTGGCGATGCGCACGGCCATGGGCGAGATCGATCTCGTGCCCGTTACCGACGCGCGCCGCCTCGCCTTCAACCAGCTCCACGCCTGGTCCACACGTCTGGAATCCGGAGTGTTGATTCTCGGGCTGGTCGTGCTGTTTCTGATTGCCCGGCGTATATCATAAAAGCAGCTGTTAGCTATTAGCTCTTGGCTCTTAGCTCTTTGTGTCGGCAGTCCGTGAGGACTCCCGTTTGAGGCCGTATAGTCGGCGCTCGCGATGAAGAGCTAGAAGCCAAGAGCCAACGGCTAAGACCTGTCCCTTATGAAATCCGGCATCATCGGCCTGCCGCAGGTAGGCAAGACGTCGCTGTTCGCGATCCTGACCAAGGCGCACGTGGAAGCGCATGGCGGACGCGAAGCCCACATCGGCGTCGCCAAAGTTCCTGACGAGCGTCTCGAAAAGCTCGCGGCGCTCTACAAGCCGCGCAAAACCATCCACGCTTCCATTGAGTACGCCGACGTGGCTGCCATCGGCCAGGAAGCGCTGAAGGACACAGCCTACGCCACCGCGCTGCGCAACGTGGACGCGCTGGTCCACGTGCTGCGCGCCTTCGAAGATCCCTCCGTGCCGCACGTGGGCGAGATCGATCCCGCGCGCGACGCCCGCAACGTCGAGTTCGACCTGATGGTCAACGACCTCGGCCAGATCGAGAAGCGCCTCGAACGCCTCGCCAAAGACCTGAAAAAGATCCGCTCGCCCGAACTCGAAAAAGAGCACGAGCTGATGGTCAAGTCCAAAGAGCAACTGGAGCGCGAGCGTCCGTTGCGCGAGCTGGAACTCGCGCCGGAAGACCGCAAGCGGCTGCGCGGCTTCATGTTCCTCAGCCAGAAGCCGGTGCTCTACGTGGTCAACGTGGGCGAGAGCGCCGATCTGGGCAGCGACCTCGAGCGCGCCGTCGAAAAGTACGGTCTCAAGGAGATCGCTTCACGTCCCCAGGCCGGCGCCACCGCCATCTGCGGCAAAGTCGAGGCCGAACTCGCCGAGATGGACGACGCCTCCGCCGCCGAGTTCCTCTCCAGCTACAACCTAAAGGAGAGCGGCCTGGTGCGGCTCATCCGCAAGACCTACGAGCTGATGGGGCTCATCTCCTTTCTCACCGTGGGCGAGGACGAATGCCGCGCCTGGACGGTCCCTCGTGGCACCCGCGCTGTGGAGGCTGCCGGCGCCATCCACACCGATCTCGAGAAGCATTTCATCCGCGCCGAGGTCATCCCCTGGGACGCTCTGCTCGATGCTGGCTCGGAAGCCAACGCCCGCGGCCGCGGCACGCTGCGCCTTGAGGGCAAGGACTACATCGTCAAGGACGGCGACGTGGTGCATGTTCGACATAGCGGATAAAGCTCAGCACTCTGTTATCCTTCCCGCTCACCATGCATCCCATTCTCCTCAGCCTGTTGCTGGGCCTCACGGCCGCAGCCGCGGACGTTTTCGGCGGCGCCGTCATCGTCCGAAAGGCCTGGGAGCAGCGCTACTTGAAATATTTCGTAGCGCTGGGCTCCGGGTTCATGCTGGCCACGGCGCTGATGGAGATGGTGCCCGAGGGCATCCGCCTGGCCGGCGCGCGCGGGCCGCTGTTCGTACTGGCCGGATATCTGCTGGTGCACTTCTTCGAGCACTCGGTCACGCCCCACTTTCATTTCGGGGAAGAGACGCACCCCGATGAATTCGTGCACGCCCACACCAGCTTCTCCGTCCTGTTTGGCCTGCTGACCCACACCTTCTTCGACGGGATCGCCATCGCCTCCGGCTTCCTGGTTTCGGAGTGGCTGGGGTGGGTGGTCTTCCTGGCCGTGTTCCTGCACAAGATTCCGGAGGGATTCACAGTGGCCTCGGTGATGCTGGCCAGCGGACGCAGCCGCGGCGTCGCCTGGGGATCCTCCGCGCTGCTGGGCGCTTCCACCATCGCCGGGGTGCTGGCCATGGCGGCGCTCCAGCGCTTCCTGGGAATGGGGCTTTCGCTCTCCGCCGGGGTCACCATCTACGTGGCCGCCTCCGACCTGATGCCCGAGGTCAACAAGGAGCCCGGCGTGAAGATGGCGCTGCTGGTTTTCCTGGGCGTCGGCCTGATGTTCCTGCTGGACCGGCTGTTCCACCTGCACTAGGGGCATCATCGGCGGCACTGTATAGCCACCCCTCCCCCCGGGCGTACGCCCGGGGCTACTTTCCGCCGCCCCTCTGGGCCTCGGGAATTGCCTCTGTCGCAAACCGGCGACTAAAGTCGGCTGCGGTTCATGCCGACAGAAGATTCATGGATCTCTCAGCGATCGCCCTTCAGGGGTTGGAACAGGGACAGTTGCAGCTGGAGGGAGCCGCAATCAGGCTGGCCAATGTCGGAGCGGTGTCCGCCGACGGGGCCGGCCTGGACACGGTGGATCTCAGCGCGGAGATAGTAGCGCTGATGTCCGCGCAGACCCAGTTCTCTGCCAGCCTCAGCGTCCTGAAAACCGCCGGCGAAATACAGAAAAATACGCTCGATGTGATGGCCTGACGCGGGCTCGACTTCGCTCAAGGGAGACTAGAGGCCGTCTCATAAGTCCATTGGGCGCTCTTGAAACCGAGGTCCTTCGCGACCGTTTCCCGCGCTGGAGAAGGCGCGCGGGGGCTCTCGGTCGCTCAGGATGACACCCTTTCTTTATTTATGAGATAGCTTCTAGAGCCTTTTCGGAATTGGCGTAGCCCGCACAATCAAAACCAAGATCCCTCGACTCGGGTTTCCCGCGCTCTGCCCCAGCACGCTCAATCACCCCAACGAGCCAACACCGGGCTCGTCGGGGACCCCGATTGCGGGCGCCGCTGGGGACCCCGATAACGCGCGGGAGCCCTCCCTCGCTCGGGATGACAATCGGCTACAGAAAGAGTGAAACTGTTCTTAGGGTTGGCCTCCCGGCCAAGAAATAGCGCGCCCGCTACTCCACTTCCCGTTTCGCCTTGTAGCCTTCGCGGGCCACAACCACGTATTTCACGTCGTGACCTTTCTGGTCGCGGACCTTGAGCGGGTGGCCTTCGCCGTCGGTCACCTCAACCTTGATCTTGCGATAGGTACCGTCCTGCTTGGCGTTGGTGGGGTGGTAGGCGAGGATGTACTGGTTGCGGATGGACTGGGCGATGTCGGCAAAGACTTCGGGAAACGCGCCCTGGAAGCGTGGGAAGTAGGCCTGGCCGCCGGTCATGTGCGTGAAGGTGTTCAACTGGTTGTCGGCCTGCAAGTAGGTCATGCGCACGTCGGAGCAACGATTGATGATGTCGATGGACGTCCGCGGACAATCATAGGGGTCGGCCGCGCGGAGCCACTGTCCGGTGCTGATGGCGAAGATGGTGACATTCCGGGTTTCGCGGAGTTTCTTGAGGACGTGGTCATAGTTCAGCTTGCTGAAGGTGTCGCGGCCACTGGTAATCAGGATGATGTACTTGCGGCCTTCCAGGCGGTCCAGCCGGTCGACGGTGTCGTAGAGCGCGTCGAACAGATTGGTTTCGCTCCAGGTGGGGACCCTCAACTGGCGGAGGGCGCCGAAGACGTCCTGCTTGTCCTGGGTGAAGTCGACGAGGATGTGCGGCTTCAGGTCATAGTACATCACCGCGACCCAGTCCTCGGGCTTCAGGGAGCGGGCGAAGCTGTAGGACGCATTCACGGCGTCGTTGAGGAAGTAGTAACTGGTAGAGGCGAACTCGGTGAGCAGCACGGCCGTGATGGGCGCGTCCTTGGTCTGGTTGAAGCTTGTAATGGTCTGCGGCACGCCATCTTCCAGCACCCTAAAGTTCCCCTCTTTCATCCCGGGAATGAACTGCCCTTCCTTGGTGGTAACCAG
>Ga0335069_10015418_pt1 | contig 10680 bp, 9 predicted proteins | sample Lox_Sample_11_FD_206714 | JGI IMG/M metagenome (GOLD analysis project Ga0335069, IMG submission 206714) | Soil microbial communities from Loxahatchee National Wildlife Refuge, Florida, United States - Lox_Sample_1.1 | ecosystem: Environmental > Terrestrial > Soil > Wetlands | place: USA: Florida... | reverse complement strand
CCCTCAAAGAACTTAACGCAGGATATGTATTGCGCCTCCTCGAGTTTGCGGGCGTGCACGCTCAGATTCCCGTCGGTCGTCTTCAGTACACGCTTCAAATCGTTGAAGCTGAGCGAGTCATTCGTCGCCAGAGCGCTGACAATACCCAGCCGTATCCGTTCATGGATCAACCGGTCGAGCTCGGGCAACTCCAGATCAGGGGCCCGCTCCCGTTCCGCGCGGCGTTCCCGCAACTGCAACTTGGTTTTCTGCTGATTAACGGGCGCGTGAACGGCTTTAGCCACCATGCCTCCTTGCGATCAAGAATCCGAAAACGATGTGCAGGCCGCCGAACCCGAGGGCCAGAAACCCATTGCCCCACACAGCCGGCGCCAGCACAGCCAGACCGCCCAGCAGCATGAAGCACAAACCCATCACTGGCACGATAGCGACGGAGAACGCTCCCCCAGTGATGATGCCGGCCCCGTAGAGCAGGAGCCAGGTTGGCGGCAGGGCCGATTCAAGTCCGGAGCGGGACAGCAAAAACGTTAGAAACGCTCCAGCAACCAAAGGAGGCGCCAGGCTCAACGCGACTTTCCGCGCCGGGCCAGAAAACAAAGGCAGGCCCCGCCGGTTTGCCTTCCACGTACAAGAGAGCGCTCCAATTCCCATCGCGAGGAGCCCTTCCCCCAGCCATACCCGAAGCCACGCGAACGAAGAAGCCTGCCGCGAGGCAATCCACGCGGCCGCCAGTGCGGTGATACCGAGGCTAAAGTATCCCCAGCCCGACACTGCGGTAAACGCCGAGGAGCGCTCCATGGTGTCGCGGATAAAGCGAAGATCTTCCGCGAGGTTGGGCGAAAGTCCGGGTATCCCTGAACGGTGGAATCGACGAAGTCGGTGCGGCCGGGGCTCGGACATCATTGGAATCGTAGTGGGCTGTTCTCGCATTGTCAAGTACTTTACAATGCAAAGAACACAGAGTCCTAGTTGCGCAAGCTTTCAGCCTCTACGGGCAAAGGCCGGATATCATGGAAGGGATGGGAGACGTCGGCCGGATATTGATTTTTCTTGGGGCGGTGATGATTGTCATCGGCCTGATGATCGTCCTTCTTGGGCGAACGCATCTGCCGATCGGTAGACTGCCTGGCGATATCATCTACCGCGGCAAGAATACGACGGTCTATTTCCCTTTGGCGACGTGTCTTCTGCTGAGCATCGTTCTGTCCGTTGTCTTGTATGCCATATCGCGATGGAAGAGATGATCATCAGCTGCGAATGCTCGCTCCCTGCCGGTCAAAATCCACAATTGACTTAGTTCTCCTGCTGCCCTAGAGTCATACGGTTCCTTGTGCTGTTTTGTATTTCATTCGGAACGCGCGTTTTCGCCGCTCGGCGAAGACAGGGAAGCGGGTGCAAATCCCGCGCTGCCGCGCAACTGTAAGCGAGGACATTGCCACCGGCCACTGGAGAATTCCGGGAAGGCCGCCGGCGCTCACGGATGTTCTGTTTCATCCTCACTCGCAAGCCAGGAGACCGGCGCGATCCGCAAACTTTAACCTCTTTCGCGTGCAAAGGAGGATTCATGCGCAGGTTTCCCGGGTTCTTCCTCGTTCTTCTGTCCTCATTCTTCATTTCAGAAGTCACTTCGGCGGCTGATCTCAAAGTGAAGGTACTTGATCCCCAGTCGATTGCCGTCTCTGGGGCTGATGTTTCGGTATTCGACACGCAAGGCAGGATCGTTGCAAGGCAGATCACTTCCGCAGAAGGCATCGCGACCCTGAAAACGCGAAGCGAAGCTCCATATCGCGTTCGCATTGTCGCTCCAGGATTCGCGGAAGAACACATCTCTGCCGAGCGATCTGAAGTCACGGTTGCCCTACACCTGGCGACGGCTTCAGAGACCGTAGTAGTCAGCGCTACCCGCACTCCGGTCCCGGCCGAATCCGCAGGTGCCGACGTAGATCTCCTGAATGGATCTCAGCTCGGCACCATGCGCCCTGCCTCCGCAGCCGACGCCGTGCGCTTCCTTCCGGGAGCGATCGTGAACGACGGCGGCCAGCGTGGCGGATTGACGTCGTTGTTCGTACGTGGCGGAGATTCCAGGTACAACAAGGTCATCGTCGACGGCGTGACTGTGAATGAACCGGGTGGCACATTCGATTTCGGAACACTCCCGCTTGAACAGGTCGACCGGTTGGAGTTCACTCGTGGAGCACAAAGTACCCTCTACGGCTCGGATGCCATGACGAGCCTCGTCCAGGTGTGGACCCGTACCGGCAGCACGCCGGTACCAGAGCTCCGCTTCGGTGCAGATGGCGGAAACTTTTCCACCGCGAATGGCTTCGCTTCGGTCGCAGGCGCACGCGGCCCCTTTGACTTCAACTTGTTCGGGAGCGAGTTCAACACCAGCGGCGCAGGAATCAACAATTCCTTTTCAGATTCCCTGGAGGGTGCGAACGTGGGAGCGGCTCTCAACGACCACAGCTCACTCCGCGTGCGCGTGCGGCATTCCAACAGCCACACGGGAATCCCGGGAGAATGGGAATTCAATGGCACTCCTCTGCAGCCACCGAACCCGAGCGACTGGTCGCAACTGAACAATCTGCTGGGAAGCGCCGAGCTTACGGTAACGGCTCCTTCCGGATGGGAGCACCGCCTTACGGGTTTCGACTATCTCTATCGCTATTACGAACTCAACCCGGGAGATCCCTCCCGCGTGTTCGATTTCTCATCCAATGAGGTCGACCGGATCAACCGCGCCGGCTTCGAATATCAGGGAGACTACTCCGAGCGCTCTTGGGCGCATTCCACGTTTGGATATCGTCTGGAAAATGAGAACGGGTTCGTCGGTAATGTTGCATACGGGCCGCAAACTCATGGGCAACGGTTGAACAGCGATTTCTATCTACAGCAACAGCTGACGCTGGGCAGGCTCTCGATCATCAGCGGCGGCCGGTTCGTTCATGACAGCGCCTTCGGCAACACGGGCGTTCCCCGAGTTGCGTTAGCTCTGCGGGCTTTCCGAGGTGGAGACATTTTGTCCGGAACGCGCTTCCGATTTTCGTATGCAACCGGCTTCAAGGAGCCACGCTTAGAGGAAACGTTCGCCGGGCCTCCCTATACGCAGCCCAATACGGCACTCAAGCCGGAACGTTCACGCTCGTTCGAAGCGGGGATCCTGCAAAGCTTCTTCGGAGGCAAAATCGCAGCGACGGCGACCTACTTCAACAATCTTTTCCACGACCAGATCAATTACGTCACCGTGGACCCCGTAGACTTTATCGGCAAATACGTGAACGTGAATCGCGCCTTCGCTCACGGCGCTGAACTTGTCTTGCAGGCGAAGCTCCGGTCGAAGGTCATGCTGAGCAGCGCCTACACCTACACTGCATCGCAGTATCTGGATAATCCCGTTCCCTTCGATTCGGTCTACAATCCGGGCCAGCCGTTACTGCGTAGGCCCAAACATTCCGCTACTGTCTTGTTGACCTACGCCGGCCGTCGCTGGGGAGGGAATCTAGGAGGCAGTTTCGTCGGCCCGCGCGCCGATTCCGACTTCTTGGGATTCGGCATAAACCATGCAGCCGGATACGTCCGCGCAGATCTCGGTGGCTGGTACGCCGTGAACAGCCGCATCACCACGTATGCCAACGTGGAAAACGCGCTCGATCGCCGCTACAACGAAGTGGTGGGATATCCCGCGTTGCCAGTCAATTTTCGGGCGGGAGTCAGATTCCGAATCGGCGGCGAATAACGTTTGCGGATGCTAGTCGGAAAAATTGTGGGCAGTGGGAGCGAGTGCCTTCAGCTGACCTTCTCGGGCATTCTCGGCAAGGGCATGGTGGCCGCCATCTTGGCGCCAAAGTACTTGGTGCGGGCCAGCAATAACTTCTCAATCTCCCCCTGCTTAAGGGGCTGCTGTCTTCCCAAAAGATGGGTAACTAGAGCAATCTGGGCAAAATGCTCGACGGTCTCCATCTTCATATATGCCCGTTCGAGCGTATCCCCGTACGTGACTACTCCATGATTCGACATCAAAATGGCATCGTAATCAGGGACGTACGGTTCAAGGGTCTGAGCCAGTTCCGAAGTTCCGGGAGTTCCGTACCGTGCCAGCGGAATACATCCTAAGCCGACAACGACTTCGCAGACCAGCGGTTCCGTCAGATCCATTCCTGCGGCCGCGAAACCGGTCGCGGTAGGTGGGTGCGCATGGACAATCGCGTTCACATCGGGACGCATGCGGTAAATCAGCAGGTGCATACCGATTTCGCTTGTAACATTGCGTCGGCCGGAAACGTGCCTCCCGTCACTATCCACGATCACCAGATCAGACGCCCGCATTGCGCCCTTGCTCAAGCACGTAGGAGTCACCAGGATCCGGCCATTGCCGAGGCGAACCGATAGATTGCCGTCCATGGCAGCCACAAAACCGCGGCTATGTACCATGCGTCCGTACCGGACGATCTCTTCCCGATGTTTGCGTTCTGTAGGCATCATCACCTTTCGGGGGAGGATTGGACGACAGCGGTGCCGTAATCAGCACTCGAATGTTAACAGCACTGCGCCCGCCGAAACAATCCTATTTTCAACGAATTGACTCTTTTTTTACCTCGTATTTTCGGCGCCTCGCGCCGCCTCTCCCTATAATCGAAAGCCGTGCTGGTTTCTGATTTTGATTATGATTTGCCGGCAGAGTTGATCGCCCAAGAAGCTCTAGCCGACCGCGCGGGCTCCAGGCTACTTCACCTTCAGGCCGCTTCGGGTCAACTCGCCGACCGGAAGTTCCGTGACTTCCCGGACCTGTTGCGACCCGATGACCTTTTAGTCTTTAACAACACGCGGGTATTTCCCGCACGCCTGTATGGACGGCGCGCCGGCCTGAAATCGCAGCCTGTTAGCTCTCGAAATCCTGCTTCTCGCGATTTCTTGCGGAGGCAGGTTGAGGTCCTGCTTACCCGCCAAGTCAGCCACCAGCCGAACGAGTGGGAATGCCTGGTTCGGCCCGGGCGGAAAATTGGGGTCGGAGAGCATCTTTTCTTCGGCGAGCAGGATGAGTTACGTGCTGAGGTAATTGCGCGAGGAAACTTCGGTGAGCGCCGCCTCCAGTTCCAGCCCGTCGGAGATTTCTTTGCGATACTCGATCGCATAGGCCACGTGCCGCTACCTCCTTACATCAACCGCCCTGATTCCGCCGGCGACCGCGATCGCTACCAGACCGTCTATGCCCGGGAGCGCGGATCAGTGGCGGCACCTACCGCCGGACTTCACTTCACGCCTGAGGTTCTCAAGCAGGTTCAGGATCGTCGAATCGAGACTGTGGAAGTGACGTTGCACGTCGGACTGGGGACCTTTCAGCCGGTGCGCGCGGCCACAGTCGAAGAACACAAGCTGCACCGGGAGCCTCTTTCCATCAGCACACCGGTGGCGGAAAGAATCGCACGGGCGCGGTCTGCCGGACGCCGTGTCGTCGCCGTCGGTACCACGACCGTCCGCAGCTTGGAGTTCGCGGCCCAAGAAGGAAGCGGGGAGGTGTGTGCCGGTTCCGGCGAGGCGAATCTGTTTATCTATCCCGGATACCGATTCCAGGTGGTAAGCGCTCTGCTGACCAACTTCCATTTGCCGGAATCAACGCTGCTCATGCTGGTTTGCGCGCTCGGCGGGAAAGAAAATGTCATGCGCGCTTATGAACATGCAGTGAAGAATCGCTATCGCTTCTACTCTTACGGAGATTGCATGTTTGTGGAGTGAGGAATGAGACCCTCGATGCGAACTGGCGGTACCGCTCCCTTGTGATTGTGGTCACATGCTACGCGGCACTTCTTTCCTACAATCACCCGTTACGACTTACAGAGAAGGCGACAATAACCATGTCTGCGCAATATTTCACGTGTACCAAATGTCATAAGAGATCTCCCTCACACCAGAAACTTTTCGAGAGCCTTTACGCTTTCCAGAGGAATGCGTCCGAGCTTTGCCCGATCTGCGGAGGAGAGCGCGAGTTCCATGTTTCTCTGGATTTTCAGCTCGGCGCCGGAGATGGCGACTTCAAAGTCGTATCCGCTCTTTTGCCGGAGAAACTCGAGTCGTGGCTGGGCGACGAGGAGCAGGAAGTCACACTGTATCCGTTCCTTGTAGTCCTCGAGCGAGCTGACCATAAGCGGTTTTGCTGGATGCCTTACTGGCACGTGACCGGAAAAGAGGCAAGGTATGGACAGCATGCCGTCTGCCTCGACCAGTCGCAGTTCGAGAGCCTCATGATGCAAGTCGATGAGAAAGAACTCGAGCCAGCATAGGGATATCAAGATTGAAGCTGAACTCGACGAACAAGTCCTTGAGTAACACACGAGAACGAAGTTTCCAGCGCACAAAAGGCCGTTCAGAGTTGGTGTGCGAAGCAAACTTTGCTCACTGTGCATCGCTCACAATTGAAGGGCTTAATCGATCTGCCAGACCGAATCCAGCAGAGTCCCATCAACCCACTTTACGACGGCGACGGGCCGATCTCCGCGGCGAGGCTTTTGAGGTTTGCCGCCGCAGATGCGCTCGACCTCGCGCTTGATCTCTTCGAGAGGGCGGATCGGGAGTTTCGATCCTTTTGCCGCGTCAATCAGGTCCTGTCGCCTCGGATTGATCGCGATTCCGCGCTCGGTAACGATGACGTCGATCAACTCGCCGGGGCCGCATAGCGTGGTGACTTCATCGACGATGACGGGAATCCGATCACGAAAGGAGGGCACAGCCAAAATCGTGCATCCGGCAGCCAGGCAATTCTGCCAACCGCCGATTCCGTGCAACAGGCGCCCATCGGAATGCGTAACCACGTTGGCGTTGAAGTCGGTGTCCACTTCGGTTGCGCCAAGCACGACAGCGTCGACCATAGAGGCGAAGTTGCCCTTGCCATGGTAGTTGTAGGAAGTAAAAGGGGTCGTCGCGACGTGCCGCGGATTATTGGCCAGCGAACGTACCCCATCCAAATCAAACGTCTGACCGTCGAGGATATAGTCCGTCAGCCCTTCTTCGAGGAGTTCGACCAGATACTTTGTCGAGCCTCCACGCACAAACCGTGCTTTGATTCCGGCCTGCTGCATCATCTGCTTCAGATACCCGACGAACGCCAGTGCAATTCCTCCCGCGCCGGCCTGAAACGAGAAACCATCGCGCATGATGCCGGTGTCACGCAGGAATTGCGCTACGAACTGGGCAATCCGCAGGCGATCGGGTGAGCGAGTGATTTGGGTTGTGCCGGAAACGATCCTGGCGGGATCGCCGATCGACTCGACTTCGACGACGTGATCCACGTTATTGCCTTGAACCTGCCAGGGAATACATGGAAAGGGAACGAGATTATCCGTAACCGCGATAACATGGTCCGCGTACGTGGAATCGGCTAAAGCAAAGCCTAGCGACCCGCATGCCGATTTTCCGTGCGAACCATCACAGTTGCCAAAAGCGTCTGCTGTGGGCGCGGCGATGACCGCGATATCGATGTGCACCTCGCCATCCTGGATCGCCTGCCAGCGTCCGCCGTGCGAGCGCAGCACGCCCATCCCCCGCATTTTGCCTTGGGTGCAGTAATCGCCCAAGGGTCCGTTCATGCTGCCTTCGATATGATCGATCACGCCGGCTTCCATCAATTCGATCGCGCTTTTCTGGGATGGGAACGAGGCACTAGGGAACCACATTAAATCTTTTACGCCAAGGCGTGCAGCGGCCTGGAGGGCCATCAGAGCGACGCTGTCCCCGTCTCGCAGATGATGGTGCGACGAGATGACCATGCCGTCGCGAAGGCCGCACTTCCGAAGTGCGGTTTCGAGATCGGGGACGCGCTTGTCTCCGTTTTCGGGGTAGTCAGCTGCGGTGCGAACCGGAGGCGCTGCCTTGCTGCCCGCGGGGCGATATTTCGCCACACCTGGAAACGGGGTCTGGTCACACCCGTTCACCCGTTCCGGTACCATGCGTCCCGCGGCATTGTCGACCAGTCCGGACTTCTCCAGAATCGCCATAATTCCCTCAGGGGCTCTCAGTCTACCAACCCGATAGCCTGCGCCCGCTCGACGAGCTTCAAAGCACGCTGTACCACCGGCGGATCTATCATTTTCGATCCCAAGCTCACTACTCCCAACCCGCGTTCTTGCGCGTCTCTGTATGCTGCGACGATTTTCTGCGCCTTCTCAATCTCGGCCGCCGTGGGAGCGAAAGCTTCGTGGATAATCGGAATCTGTGAGGGGTGGACGCATCCCATACCCTCGAAGCCCAGGGCCCGCGAATTGATGCCCCATGCGCGCAGCCCGTCCGTATCGGCGACATCGCCGAAGACAGAATCGATCGCCTGCACACCAGCGGCACGAGCCGCGTTTACTACACGCTGGCGGGCATATAGGGATTCCGTACCACTCGCAGTTTTTACCACGCCCAAGTCGGCTGTGTAGTCCTCCAACCCGATGGTCAGTGCAACGATTTTGTCGCATGCCGTCGCGATCGCGAAAGCGTTCTCGATTCCCAGCGCGGATTCCAGAATCGGCATGAGCCACAACGGCCGCCGCAGTCCGTAGTCCGACATGATTTCTTCCACGCGCCGGTTAACTTCAACCACCTGGCTGGCATGTTCGACCTTGGGAATCAAAATGAGGTCCGGATATTCGGGCACGACCTCATCTAAATCCTTCAGTCCCACCGGTAGCTGGTTGATGCGCACCATGCGCTCGCACTGCTGGAAGTCAACGGCGCGCAGGGCATTGCGCACGAGCAGGCGGGCGGCATCTTTCTCCTTGGTGTGTACGGAATCTTCAAGATCAAAAATGATGGCATCGGCCCCGTGCAGGGCGGCATTAATGAAATATTTCGGTTCGCTCCCGGGAATGTAAAGCCGCGATCGACGACGCCGGTCGCGGGCAGAAGACTCCGGGAGGGCAATCTGGGCCGGCAGCACACGCGTGCCCTCGCCGAGTCCGGCGCGGCGAACTGCCGCTTCGATGCGCGCAGAGATTACGAACGGGAGCGCGCCTTCGTCGCGAATTTTAACCCGGCCGTGCTTGACGCCGAGTTCGTGCAACACTTCGTCGGCTTGGCGGCGAATGGAGTCCCCGTAATACTGCTTCACGCGTGACTCGAGTTCGATCTCAAGCCCGCCGTGGTCGCGAGCCTCCACTTGTACATGGAGGTCTGAACGGATTTCTGGCCCTGAATGTCCTGCTTCGCCGGAACGCGATTCGATTGCAATACTCATCCGTTTATCCTAGCGTCGGGCGCCCGCGAGTTCCCGTTCCGCGATCCCGAAACCGGGTTGCGTGGCCAGCTGCGCGAGAACGGCGTCAGTCATCTGGATCGTAGTGGCCGCTCCCTGGCCGATGGCCTTGGCTCCGCCCGGAATACGCATCATATCGTAGGTTCGAACCTTGCCTTCCTTCACCACGGCTGCAATTGCGTTTCGGATTCGCCCCGCTTTCTCGATTTCCCCGACACGCTCCAGCATCATGACGGCGGAAAGGAACATTGCAATCGGATTTACGATGGGAGGGTTGAGTTCAGCATACTTGGGCGCTGAACCGTGAGTTGGCTCGAACACCGCAACCTCGTCGCCGATGTTGCCGGAAGCGGCGAATCCGAGGCCTCCGATCAGTCCGGCGAAGGCGTCGGAGATGACGTCCCCAAAGAGATTGGAGGCAACGACAACCCCATATTCTTCGGGGTTCTTGGTCAGCCACATCGTCTGCGCGTCGATATTGGTCGACCAGAGGGCAATGCCCGGGTAGTCTTTCGCGACATTCTTGGCTTCTTCTTCCATCATTCCGGAGGTTTCCCTCAGCACGTTCGGCTTCTCGCACATGGTGACGGATTTGTAGCCGTACTTTTCGGCCCAATCGAAGGCTGCCTTGCAGATCTTGTGGGCGGCATGGCGGGTGATGATTCGCACAGAAATCGCGAGATCTTCTCCTGCAACAGCTGTAAATGGTTTGAACTTCGAGTGCGTTCCCAGGGCAGATCGAACCAGTTCCGGCGGATTGGTCCATTCAACGCCCGCGTATAAGCCCTCCGTGTTCTGACGGAATACAACGACGTTCACAAATGGTTCTTCGAAACCACCGTCAGTCTTTTTGCGGATAAAGTTCAGCGGATTCCCTGGGAATGAAATGCATGGCCGGATACAGGTATCGAGATTGAACTTCTGCCGCATGGTCACGATCGGACTGAAGTAGGAATACCCCTTGCCTTTGAGTTCGGGGCGAAGTTCGGCTTCGGCCTGCTTCTTGGGCTTGGAGGTGATGGCGCCGAACAGCCCGAGCTTGTGTGTGGCTAGTAAGTCCACGGTGCGTTGTGGCAGGGCGTTGCCCTCGCGGCACCAGCAATCCCACCCGATGTCGGCATGAATGTACTCGGCATCGAAACCAACTGCTTTGAGAATCCGCAACGCTTCGGGCAGGACCTGATTGCCTATCCCATCTCCGGGCATCGTGACCACGGTGTACTTAGCCATTTCTGCTTCTCCTATTCCATGTCATCAATTCTTAATGTCATCCTGAGAGAAGCGAAGGATCTCTACCGCGTCGCCAACTCCCGCCCGGCATTCACCAGGCCCAGCTTCTGCTTCACCACGTTTTCCGCGCCGCCCGCGATGATCAACGACTGCGGAACCGCGCCAAGTGGCGGAAAGGTAAAGGCCTCTCCGCGCCAGCGCAACTGGCTTGCAGCGAAGTC
>Ga0335069_10015417_pt1 | contig 10681 bp, 9 predicted proteins | sample Lox_Sample_11_FD_206714 | JGI IMG/M metagenome (GOLD analysis project Ga0335069, IMG submission 206714) | Soil microbial communities from Loxahatchee National Wildlife Refuge, Florida, United States - Lox_Sample_1.1 | ecosystem: Environmental > Terrestrial > Soil > Wetlands | place: USA: Florida... | reverse complement strand
GCCGGCGCTCCCGAACGTGACCCCGCCGGCTCCCTACAGCCCGTCGATCGGCAGCCGGATCCTCGGCTCGACCGTGACCATCGTCCTCCTCGCGCTCCTGGTGGCCGGTGCGGTCGCGCTGCTCGTGATGGCGCTTCTGCAGCCGCGCCGCAGCGGGCTTCCGGCCCGGATGTCCGAGTTCGTCTCCATTCCCGGCCTCCAGCACGATCAGGCGCGGGCGAAGGGGAAGGCGGAGACCGCGGTCTCCGACCGTGGATCCTTCTGGACGCGATTCGGGGCGATGCTCGAGATCGCGCAGATCCACGCCACGCCCTCGGCGATCGTGCTCGGGACGGTGGTCGGGACGGTCCTGACCTACCTGCTCATCTACGCGGTGACGGGATCGTTCTGGTGGGCGCTCTTTGCCCTGCTCGTGCCGTTCGCGGTCCGCGAGTGGGTCGTGCGGACGCTCGCCCGGCGCCGGAACCGGTTCGCCGAGCAGCTGCCGGACGCGCTGCAGGTGATCTCCTCGGCGCTCCGCTCGGGGCACAGCTTCGCGGGTGCCCTCGCGGTCGTCGTCGAGAGCGCCTCGGAGCCGATGAAGAGCGAGTTGCAGCGGTGCGTTGCCGACGAGCAGCGCGGGATCCCGCTTCAGCAGTCGCTCATGGTGGTCGCCGAGCGGATGGCGAGCACCGACCTCGAGCAGCTCGCGCTCGTCGCCGAGCTGCAGCGGGAGTCCGGCGGCAACGCCGCCGAGGTGGTCGACCGCGTGGCCGAGACCGTGCGTGAGCGGTTCGAGGTGCGCCGCCTCGTGCACACCCTGACCGTCCAGGGGCGGATGTCGCGCTGGATCGTCTCCGCGATCCCGGTCGTGATCCTCGTGCTGCTCCAGATCATCAACCCGCATTACCTCCACCCGCTCCTCGCCTCCACGGCGGGCAAGGTCGTCTTCGCCCTCGCCGCCGCCCTGGTCGTGACGGGCTCGCTCGTGATCAAGAAGATCGTCGACATCGAGATCTGAGGTGACGCCGTGATCATCACGCTCCTGCTCGGTCTGGCGCTGACGGCGACGGCTGTCGTCTTCATCGCGCGGGCCCTCACAGCCTCCCGACTTCGGACGGCCGAGACTCTCGGTCAGATCGGACGCTACGGCTTCGTCAGCCAGGGAGAGACGCGGGAGGCCGGCAGCTTCCGGTCCTTCCTCGACGACGCCGCAGCGTCGCTCGGCCGGCTCCTCACCGAGCGGCTGAAGCTCGTCGACGAGGCGCAGCTCCGAAAGCAGCTGATCGCTGCCGGCATGTACGGGACCACGGCCCGGATGCTGATCGGCTACAAGGTGATCTGCGCGGTGGCCGTGCCGGCGCTCTGGCTCTGGTTCGCGATCGTCGACGGCATCTCGACCGGGCCGATGGTCCTGGGCGCGCTGTTCGCGCTCGCAATCGGGTGGGCCGCGCCGAGCTTCGTGGTGCGGCAGCGCGCCGACAAGCGTCTGTACCACATCGACCATGCGATGCCCGAGCTGATCGACCTGCTCGTCGTCATGGTCGAGGCCGGGTTGAGCCTCAGCGCCGGCCTGCAGCTCGCGGCCGACCGGCTCAGAGGCCCGCTCGGAGACGAGCTCAGGATCGTCCTGCAGGAGCAGCGCATGGGTCTGACGCCCGTCCAGGCGCTCGAGAACATGCTCGGCCGCTGCCCCACGCCGGCGGTGGAGTCGTTCATCAGGGCGATGATGCAGGGCGAGATGCTCGGCGTCTCGGTCGGGCAGATCCTCCGCAGCCTCGCGCTCGAGATGCGCAAGCGGCGGCGGGCGCAGGCAGAGGAGCGGGCGCAGAAGGCCCCGATCAAGATCCTCTTCCCGCTCGTGTTCCTGATCTTCCCGGCGATGTTCGTCGTCATCCTCGGGCCGGCCGTCGTGTCGATCTTCCACGCCCTGCAGTAGCGGAGAGGAGCAGACGACCGTGCCCCTGAAGCGACTATCGATCGTCCAGGCCAGGACCGTCCCTTCTTGCGGTCCTCTCGGAAGGGGGCGGACGCATGCTTGGAGCTGACCGCGACGAAATGCACACGGAGGCGAGGCCGAACGTGATCAGGAACAGGAGACTTCACCGAGCCCGTTGGCGGCGAGACCAGAGCGGTCAGGCGCTGGTCGAGTTCGCGATGTTGACCCCGGTCATGCTCATGGTGCTGGTCGGGATCATCAAGTGCGCGATCGCCTTCAACCACTACGTCATCCTCACCGACGCGGTGCGCGCGGGCGCTCGTCAGCTCGCGGTCAGCCGCGGCGTGCCGAACGCGTGCACGAGCGCGACCTCGCGGGTGACGTCCTCGGCCTCCGATCTCAGCTCCTCGCAGATCACGGTGCAGGCGCTCGTCAACGGCTCGAGCTCGAACTGCGGCGATCTCTCGGCCGGGAACGAGCAGGGCAACGACGCGCAGATCACGGCGTCCTACCCCTGCGACCTCGTCATCTTCGGGATCGACTTCGTTCCCAACTGCAAGCTGACGAGCAAGATGACCGAACGGATCGAATGAGCCCGCTTCGCCGTCTGATCCGTGACGAGCAGGGCCAGTCGATCGTCCTGTTCGCGGTCGCGCTCGTGGCCGTCTTCGCCTTCGCGTCGTTCGCGATCGACGTCGCGCGCGTCCTCGTCGTGCAGCGGGAGCTGCAGGCGACGGCCGACGCCGCTGCGCTTGCGGCCGTCGTCGAGCTGCCCGACACGTCGTCTGCGGGGAGTGAGGCCACCGCGTACGGTGCCGGTCCGGGCGGGAAGAACACGATCTCCGGCCAGTCCGTCACGACGTCGACGACGTTCAAGTGCGTGAAGAGCATCGGCACGACTCCGCCGCCGTGCGCGACCGACGCCTCGAAGCCGAACGCGATCGCGGTCTCGGAGAGCACGAGCGTTCCCCTGCTCTTCGGCGGTGTCATCGGCTGGCATTCGATGCCGGTGGCGGCGAGCTCGACCGCGCTCGAGCAGGGGGGATCGCAGCCGCTCGACGTGATGCTCGTGCTCGACACGACTGCGTCGATGAGCGCCCCCTGCGGAGCGACCGTCGCCGGCATCGCGAGCCCGTCCAAGCTCCAGTGCGCGAAGGCCGGCGCCCAGGCGCTGCTGCAGCAGCTGCGGCCGGGGGTCGACAAGGTCGGGCTGATGATCTTCCCACCCCTGAAGCAAGGCGTGAGCACCGCTCCCGAGTTCACGACGAATTGCTCGGCGAACTGGGGGCTCACGACCGCCAACCTGGATTACGCGACGACCTCGACCTATCTGATCTCGCCGCTCTCGAGCTCCTTCCTGAAGCCCGACGGGACGCTCGATCCGACCTCGCAGCTCCTCAAGGCTCTCAATTACAACGGCGGCGGGGCGAACCTCTCGAAGGGCTGCGGGCTCGAGTCGCCGGGCGGCGTCAGCACGTACTTCGCGGACGCGCTCAAGTTCGCGCAGACGCAGGGGCTGAACTCCGACCCCGGCACACACCTGAACGCGATCGTCTTCCTGAGCGACGGCGAGGGCAACCGTCCCGCAAACAACGACAACTCGCCCTGCCAGTCGGCAATCGCGAATGCGGCCACGATCAAGGCCGACCCGCCGGCCGGATCGGGCACCACGATCTACGGCGTGGGCTACTGGGAGAGCGTGACCGACTCCCAGACGTACTGCGGCTACTACAGCGACTACCCCACGAACCACAACTGGATCGCGAGCCCGTACACGGGCTACCAGGAGGTCAAGGCGATCGCGACCCCGTCGGACTTCTACGCCTACTACAACGGCAGCAGCTCGACCCTGACCGACATCTTCTCGCAGATCGGCCAGCAGCTCGTCAAGAGCGCCCGCCTCGTCCCGGACGGCACGCAGTGACCTCGCAGACGCCGACGTTGCACGTCTCCGGCCCGGCGGCGGCCGACGCGCCGGGGATTCGCGAGCTCCTGCCGGGGGGCGCCCGCTTGGCGGTGGTCGTCGTGGCCGGTGTGGCGCTTGCCGTCGCCAGCCTTCTGAGCTACGGCGTCACCGGCGAGGGGCTCGTCGGCGTCGTCTTCTGTCCGGCGCTCGTCCTGCTGGCGGCGATCGACCTGGAGCATCGCCTGCTGCCGAACGCCGTCGTCTTCCCGGCCGCGGCCCTCGTCGCCTTGATCGTCGCGGTGTCCGCGCCCGACGAGTTCCTCAAGCACCTCGCCGCGGGCGTCGCGCTCGGCGGCTTCTTCTTCGCCTTTGCGGCGTTCTTCCCCGGCAGCGTGGGGATGGGCGACGCGAAGGTCGGCTTCCTGCTCGGCCTGGCGCTCGCCGGCCGGACGATGGAAGCCATGCTGACCGCCTGCGCCGGGCTGCTGCTCGTCGCGCTCTCGATCCTGGCACGCCGGGGAATGGCCGCCCGCAAGGAGGCGATCCCCTTCGGGCCGTTCCTCGCTGTCGGCGGGATCCTCGCGTTCTTCCTCGGCTGATTGGAGACAACCGTGACCGACGTACTGATCGACACCACAGACCTGATCCGCGAGGAAGATGCGGCCGAGCGGCTGAGCGAGCTGCTCTCCCGCGCCCGCGTGGAGGTCTCGAAGGCCGTGGTCGGCCACGACAAGGCGGTCGACCTGATGCTGATCGCGGCGCTCGCCCGCGGCCACGTGCTGCTCGAGGGGCCGCCCGGCACCGCGAAGACGCTGCTCGCACAGGCGATGGCACGCGTGCTCGGCGCGAGCTTCCAGCGCGTGCAGTTCACGCCGGACACGACCCCGAACGAGCTGCTCGGCAGCTTCGTCACGGTCGGCGGCGAGCTCATGCTCGAGCGCGGGGCGATCTTCACGAACGTCCTGCTCGCGGACGAGATCAACCGCACGCCGCCGCGGGTCCAGGCCGGCTTGCTCGAAGCCATGCAGGAGCGGCACGTGACCCTGCGCGGGCGCACGTACTTCATCGACCCGCCGTTCTTCGTCATGGCGACGCAGAACCCGTACGAGCACGAGGGCGTCTTCCCGATCACCGAGTCCCAGCTCGACCGTTTCCTCGTCAAGGTCGACCTCGAGTACGGCGACGAGGATGCCGAGCTGCGGACGCTCGACCTGCCTCACCGCGGCGTGATTCCGGACATGCTCGGGGATATCTCGCCGCTTCTGGGAGAGCGCGCCTTCCTCGTCGCCCAGGAGGTCGTCGACGAGATCGAGGTCGACGAGGCGGTCGCCCGTGTCACGGTCCGCATCGTGCGCGAGACCCGCAAATTCGAGGGCGTCGAGCTCGGGGCCAGCCCCCGCGCGGCGAGGCACCTGATCACGGCTGCGAAGGCCCGGGCAGCGGCTCAGGGCCGCCAGCGCGTCGATCTCGAGGACGTGACGTGGCTCGCCCCGCACGTGCTCGGACATCGTGTCTCGGCCGCAGGCATGGCTCCCGGAGAGATCGTGGCCGAGGCCGTCGCGCGAGCGCTCAGGAGCTGAGAGTCATCGCCCATGGTTGGTCGGAAACAAGCCCTCCGTGTAGGTCGAGCGGAGATTTCCGGCCGATACTGAGCAGGAACCGACCCTCAGGCCCAGAAAAGGAGTCACCATGATTCTCTACGTCATCCTCGCCGTGATCTTCGTCGGGTTGCTCGTCGCGTACATGCGCGTCCGCGGCCGGCGCGTCCACGGCTAGCCCGAACACGCGCAGACCCAGAGGAGCATCGGCCCGCGGAAGCGGCGGGCCGATGAGCCGACCTGCCTGCACGCGAAACCCTCCCCCGGAGATCGCGAGGTTCCATGGCCGTTCGCGTCACGATCGAGACTGCCTCGAAAGCCGAAGCCGAGCGCATCGCAGCCCTGCTCGCGCAGGATGCGGAGCCGGAATCGTGGCGCGGCTTCGGCGTGATCCGGCTCGGCCGGCGCAGCGAGGCCGAGACCGCCGACGTGATGGAGGCCGTCGCGACCGGCGTCGAGCGGCACGACGTGCGCTGGGCACGCGTCCGGTACGACGACGAGGAACGGGTCTTCCGCTCGAACGGCCGTCGCTGACGGGTCTCAGGACGCGACGAGCTCGCTCGGCTCGGCCAGTCCTGCGACGGCGTACGCGTCCGCCTGGTCGAGCGTCTCCCGTTCGAGCAGCGCCTCGGCAAGCGCATCGAGTCGCTCGCGCTCGCGGCCGAGCAGGGCAACGACCTCGGCGTGCGCTCCGTCGACGGTCTTGCGCACCTCTGCGTCGAGGAGCTCGAGCGTGCGCGGCGACGTCATCTGCGCAAAGGGGTTCGCTCCGTCGCGGGGAAGGATCGCGACCATCCCGAGCGACTCGCTCATTCCCCAGCGCCCGATCATGCGGCGCACGATGTTCGTCAGCTGGTCGATGTCGCCTTCCGCCCCGGTGGTCGCGTCACCGAACGCCACCTCCTCCGCGGCGCGACCTCCGAGCATCACCTTGACGAGGGCTTCGAGCTCCTGCCGCGAGTAGTTGAAGCGGTCGAACTCGGGCGACGAGAGCGTGACGCCGAGCGCCTGGCCGCGGGGAATGATCGAGATCTTCCGCACGGGGTCGGCACCGGCGCTGAGCATGCCCACGAGCGCGTGGCCGGCCTCGTGGTACGCCGTCCGGCGCCGGTCGGCCGGGGTCATCATGATCTTCCGCTCCGCGCCGAGGACGATCTTCTCGAGGGATTCGGTGAAATCGGAGGCGGTGACCTCTGTCCGGCCGAGCCGGGCAGCCAGCAGCGCCGCCTCGTTGACGAGGTTCGCGAGGTCGGCGCCGACCATGCCGGGGGTCGTCGCCGCGATCCGTGCCAGGTCGACGTCGTCTGCGAGCGGCACCGACCGCGTGTGCACCTCGAGGATCAGCCTGCGGCCGTCCTTGTCGGGCGCCTGCACGACGACGCGCCGGTCGAAGCGCCCGGGGCGCAGGAGCGCAGCATCGAGCACGTCGAGACGGTTCGTCGCCCCGACGACGATCACGCTGGTCGACGAGTCGAACCCGTCCATCTCGGTGAGGATCTGGTTGAGGGTCTGCTCGCGCTCGTCGCTGCCCCCGAACGGCGAACCGCCGCCAGAGCGCGCACGCCCCACCGCGTCGAGCTCGTCGATGAAGACGATGGCGGGCGCCTCTTCCTTGGCCTGCCGGAAGAGATCTCGCACCCGGGACGCGCCGACCCCGACGATCGCCTCGACGAACTCCGATGCCGACATCGAGAAGAACGGCGCTCCCGCCTCTCCGGCCACGGCACGAGCGAGCAGCGTCTTCCCGGTGCCGGGAGGGCCGCTGAGGAGGACGCCGCGCGGGATCCGGCCGCCGAGTCGCCGGTACTTGTCCGGATCGCGCAGGAAGTCGACCACCTCCGACAGCTCCTGCTTCGCCTCGTCGATTCCGGCCACGTCCGCGAAGGTCACGGTCTCCCGTCCGGGGGTGTAGCGCCGTGCGCGCGAGCTGCCGAAGGCGCCCATCATCCGTGACGCGCCGGCCCGCCGGATCAGCCAGAAGAGGAGCAGCAGGAGCAGGATCGTCGGGCCGAAGCCGAAGAGCAGGCTCTTCCACCAGACGACGCCGGTGTCGAGGGGCTGTGCGTTGACGACGACGCCGTGCTCCTGCAGGAGCTGTGAGAGCTGGCGGGTATTCGCGAACGACGGGATCTCGGTGACGAAGCGGACCGCTGCGGCGCCCGGGCCTACCGGCTTGGTCGCCCGGCGGAAGTCTCCCTGGATCGCCGTTCCCTTTGAGGTGATCGACTCGACGTTCCCGTCACGCACCTGTTCCAGGAAGAACGGGCTGTAGGGGACGCGGATCCGCCGCACCTGCGTGACGCGGTGCGCGGCCCAGAGATTGACGCCCAGCGCCGCGACGATCAGGGCGATCCACACGACGATCCGGTCGGAGCGCCTCGACATGCGAGGCCAGCGAGGGCGTGCGTGGCTGCTCACCGGGCGCACCATCGCATGCGCGGCGGCCGGACAGCCTGCTCGGATCGCTCCGGCAGGAGCGGTCGAACGGAAGGCGAACGGAACCCCGGGGCGGCGGTCGGAGCAAAGATCGACGGCTGCAGTTCCGGCCGCCGCCTTCGCCCGCGACCGGGTGGGCAGCGTTCAACCAGCTGAACCGGACCTCCGGCGGGAGAAGACCAGCCCTTCGTGCGCACTAGCGACTCGCTGCGCCGTCGAAATTAGCGCCGTGGGGCGCGACCCGCGTCACTGAAAGTCAGATCTCCTCGGGCCCTCCGGGGTCAGGACGTCTTTCTCGAATGCGGCGAGACCGGGGCGCGCCCCGCCCCCGCTTCCGTCGCGCCCGTCCGAGAGAGCTGCCTCCATGCTCCCGTTCCCCGTGGGGCGGACCGATGCGGCCGCGGGGTGTCCGCGGTCGGTCTTCCGGCGCCGCTTGCGCGAGCGCATCTCGGCGCTCGCGCGTCCGAGCACCGTCCAGACGTCCTCGCCCGCGTCCGACGCTGCGTAGCCGACGCTGGCCCCGCGGAAACGTGAGGCGAGATCCGCGGGAAGCGAGCATCCGTCGAGAATCGAGGTCAGCTCCTCGGCGCGGCGGACCGCGATCTCTCGCGATGCGCCGGGCAGCACGATCACGAACTCGTCCCCGCCGAAGCGGACGGCGAACTCGTCTCCGGTGACGGTGGCGGCCAGCCGCACGGCCACCGCCCGGATGAGCGCGTCCCCGCGGTCGTAGCCGAGGGTGTCGTTCACGGCCTTCAGTCCGTCGAAGTCGACGAGCAGCAGCGAGAGCTCGGTCCCTTGCAGGCGCCGGAACTCCGCCTCCAGCCGACGGCGGTTGCCGAGCCCCGTCAATGGATCCGAGAAGGCGAAGCTGCGCAGCTCCGTCCGTGTCCGGGCGTTCGCGAGCGCCACGGCGGCGAAGTCGACGAATCGGCGGAGCATGTCGAACTCGCCGTGGTGGAGGGTCGTCCGGTCGCCGAAGTGGAAGGCGAGCACGCCTGCCAGCTCCCCGTACACACGGAGCGGGCGAGCGAGGCAGAGGCTGTTCTTGCTCACGTACGCGTCGGAGAGGAACTGCGCCGCCTCGTACTCGAGCCGGTCGAGCGTGCTCACGGTTCTGCCCGTCTCGAGCGCCCTGGCCGCGAGCAGCTCTTCGAGCGCGCGGGCGGTGGAGGCAGGCTCCTCGCCGTGCCGGCGCGTCGCGCCGAGCCTTCGCTCGGTCCCCACGCACTCGTAGAGCGCGACGGAGTCGCAACGGGAGATCAGCGTGACGGCGTGCGTGACGGCCGCGCGGACGTCGTCCAGCTCCTGGGCCCCGAGCAACGTCTGCACTGCAACGAGCAGCTCGGACGCGGACGGGCTGGCATCCCGGTCCCGAGTCATCCGCGACCGACCGCCGATCCGTCATATGGGCAGGGCCAGCGAAGAGGTGTCATGACAGCCGTCCGACTCACTCTTGTGGCCGGCGGCCGACCTTCAACCGACCTCCGGACGCCGCCGACCTGACCGAACGGTTAGGGCTGCCGCGCCGAGTGCGCCGGCTCGGCGACATGTGCACGGGCGAGGTCGCGGCGGCGCTCGCGCAGGGAGCGGAGCTTTGCGTCGAGCTCGTCGGCGAACTCGGCAAGCGTGCGCTGCCGGTTGCGGACGAGCGTGAGCTGGCGCTCGACGTGCACGATCGCCTCGTCGACGATCCGTCGGCGCTCCTCGTCCGTCGGATCGTCGTGCCAGAGGTCGCGGAGCGCTGCCCGGGCCTCCTCTGCCTCGGCGAGCTCGACGAGCTCGTCGAGCGAGAGGCCGAGCAGGTCACGCAGCCTGATCAGCTCCTCGAGGCGCGTGACGTCGGCCTCGACGTAGAGACGGTGTGCGCCCTTCGCGCGGGCGTTGCCCGCGCCGAGGAGGCCGAGCTCCTCGTAATAGCGGATCGTGCGCGTGGTCACGCCGACCCGATCGGCGACCTCGCCGATCCGGTAGCTCGCAGCAGGAGCTTCGCTCACGCGGCATCCTCCACGGGCTCGAGGGCCTCGACAGCGCCCGCAGGCGCCGTCGACTCGACGTGGTGATACTTGCCCCCGCGCAGAGCCGAGGCCACGGCCGCGACGAGGCAGGCCGCGATCGCGAACACGAACGCGTACACGAGCGCGCTGTGGAACGGGCTCGAGATCAGGTGCGGGAAGAAGCTCCGGCCGGTCAAGGTCTGCGCCTGCGCCGCCGGCAGGTGCCCGAGGACGTGTGGCCCGAGCAGCGTCGCGATCGGGTTGTACCCGAGGAAGGACGCGAACAGGGTCGCGACGGGCGGCAGGTGCGAGACCCGTGTCGCGTCCGCGGCCGGCACGCCGTGGGCGACGAGGCCGCTCTGGAGCGTGTGCGGGAGACCGGAGGCGAGGCCCACGATCATCAGCGTGAAGAAGACGCCGATCGAGAGCACCATCGCCGAGTTCATGAACGTCGCCAGCATGCCGGCCCCTGCTCCGCGCTGGGAAGGCGGCAGGGCGTTCATCACGCCGGCGCTGTTGGGGGATGCGAAGAGCCCCATTCCGATGCCGTTGAGGAGCAGGACGAACGCGAACCAGATATAGGAGAAGTCGACCGGCAACGCGATCAGGAGCACGAAGCTTGCGGCCGCGAGCACCATCCCGCCCGTCGCGAACGGCCTCGCGCCGAAGTGGTCGGAGAGGTATCCGGAGGCGGGGCCGGCGATGAGAAAGCCCGCGATCAGCGGGAGCATGTAGATGCCGGCCCAGAGCGGCGTTTGCGCGAAGTCGTAGCCGTGTTCGGGGAGCCAGATCCCCTGCAGCCAGATGATGAGGATGAACTGCATCC
>Ga0335069_10015416_pt1 | contig 10681 bp, 9 predicted proteins | sample Lox_Sample_11_FD_206714 | JGI IMG/M metagenome (GOLD analysis project Ga0335069, IMG submission 206714) | Soil microbial communities from Loxahatchee National Wildlife Refuge, Florida, United States - Lox_Sample_1.1 | ecosystem: Environmental > Terrestrial > Soil > Wetlands | place: USA: Florida... | reverse complement strand
CCGGCCTTGTCGATAACAGCAATTGCAAGAGCGAAACATGAGTGAGGGGACGCCAGATGTTCTTTGCCGGCTTTGAGAAGAGCGAGATCAAGACGTCGGGCGCGCGCATCGTCACGCTCAAAGGCGGCAAAGGCCCGCCGTTATTGCTTCTGCACGGCAATCCGTTCAGCCACCTGTCCTGGCAGAAATTCGCGCCACGGCTGGCGCAAGAGTTCACCGTGGTCGCGACCGACCTGCGTGGCTATGGCGATTCCGAGAAAGTGCCGGGCGGCGACAATCACGAGAACTATTCGTTTCGCGCCATGGGCCAGGACCAGTTCGAGGTGATGGAAAAGCTCGGCTTCGACAGGTTCTATTGCGCCGGCCACGATCGCGGCGCCCGCGTGCTGCATCGCATGTGCATGGATAACCCTGCGAAGATCGCGCGCGCGGCGATCCTCGACATTATTCCGCAGCATCACCTCTACAACAACATGACCAAGGCCTGGGGCACGTTTTCCTGGCACTGGCTGTTCATGATCCAGCCCTATGATTTTCCGGAACGACTGATGAGCGCGGAGCCCGATTTCTTCATCGAGAAGAAGCTGGCCAAGACCAAGCAGGGCTTGAGCTTCTTCGATCCGGCGGCGATCACCGAATACAAGCGCTATTTCCGCAATCCGGCGACAGTCCACGCCATGTGCGAGGATTATCGCGCCTGCGCCGGCATCGACTTCGACATGGACACCAAGGATTTCGAGGCCGGCCGCAAGAATAATGTGCCGCTGCTGCTGCTCTGGGGCGCGACCGGCGGGGTCGGCCGCAATTCGAAGCCGTCGCCGGGCGAGATCTGGCAGCGCTATGCCACCGACATTCGCGGCGCCAAGGCGCTGCCCTGCGGACATTATCTCTCCGAAGAAGCGCCGGAGGAGACCTACAAGGAGCTACGCGAGTTTTTTGCCGAGGGAGAATTGGAATGAGCTGTCATGCGCGGGCTTGTCCCGCGCATCCCGACTGTCAAGGCACTGCCCACGGAATCGGGATGGCCGGAACAAATCCGGCCATGACGGTCAGAGTCTCAACTCGCCTCAGGCGCCGGCTCGGACAAGAAGTTCTTCATCGCGTACCAGAGCAATTGCCGGTTCTTGCCGAAGGCTTCGCTATGCGACGTGTTCGGCAGGATCACATATTGCCGGTCGCCGTTGGGCAGCTGCGTGAAGAAGTCGAGCAGGTCCTGGTTGGTCGAATTACCGTCCCATTCGCCGCGCGTCATCAGCACCGGGCAAGTCACCTTGGTCGGATCCACCAGCGGCAGATTCGCCGCCATGTCGATATAGGTTCCGGCCGGCACGGTATCGCCGAATTTCATTTCGCTGGCGACAATCGCGTCGCCGACGGCCGGATCGTAGGCCGAAGGATGGCCGTCCCGGGTGAAGATCGAGCGGATCATCGCGGCGTCGCGCTTGCGCCGCGGGCTGGCGCGCAGTTCGGCCAGCTTGTCCTGCCGGCGTTTGATCTCGGCGGCGCCTTCGCCCTTGTAGGTGAAGGCCGCGAGCATCAGCTTGTCGACGCGATCCGGTTTCGCTTGTGCAAAGGCGCCGGCGCGGATGGCGCCGGAGGATTCGCCGAATACGTGATATTTGCTGCGCCCGGTCTCGCGCTGCAGCACGTCGAGCGCGGCGGTGAGGTCGGCGACGCCGCTGGCAATGTCGGAATTGTTCGACGTCACCGTCGAGCGGCCATAGCCTTCGTGGTCCATGGTCCAGACGTCGAAACCGGAACGGGCGAACACGTCCATCATCGAGTATTCGCCTTTGCCCGGCACGGTGAGGTCGTAGCTCGATACCGACGACAGCGAGGAGCCGTGCACCAGGAACAGCACCGGCAGCGGTTCGGCGCCCTGGCGCGGCGCGGTCAGGCGCTTGCGATACATGAACAGCTTCACGTCGCCCTTATTGGCCCAGTATTCGCCGCTCCAGATCTTTTCCGCGGCGATTCGGTCCGCATCGGACTTCGCCGTCTCGGCCTGAGCCGGTTGAACGCCGGCGACTGCTCCGAGACCGGCGTTGAGCGCCGTGCCAAGACCCGCACTCACGATCAGGGTGCGCCGAGCGATTGTGTGCTTGTCCATCATGCCCTCGCAATCTGTGTTCGCCCGGTTTTCCGGGGTTTGGAGCGTTTCCTCAATGATTTGTGCAAACCATAGCAGGCGCGGCGCGGGCTTGGCAGGTGGGGGTGTGGCCAAAGATCGCGCGCCAAAGCGACGGTCCGGACCCGTGTTTAAGTACCAGTACGGACCTGGATCGGGCGTGTGGACTCCGAGCAGCTTGCCGCCCTCGCGCTGGCGCCGAACATCTGCTAGTTGGAACTGTTCCCGCCGGCTTCGGAAGCCGAAATTCGCATGGATTTGCGCCGCATTTGGACGCGAATTCGGTGATCAGGTCAGTGACTTGGATGGCCAAGACTTGGATGGCGATGGTCTCTGTGACAGGACGATGCTTCGAGAGCGAATTCGTGCCGTCTTTGCGATTTTCTAAGCAGACCTGTGGCCTGATGGCGATGGCCCCGAAACCGGCGAAATAACGCGGAGCAAGAATTTTCGATGGATGCCCAAGCCGCCGGCTCCGAAAGCGGTCTTCTGAAGTCGCTGCGCGGCCACGCGCGCACCTTCGATCGCAAGATCGGTCTGCGCAAGATCGGCGTCGCCATCAGCCTGACCATGATCACGATCGCGGTGATCGTGCTCTATCGCATCCTCCGCGATATCGATCCCGACGCGCTGATCGACGCCATCGATTCGACCGACTGGAAGACGCTGATCATCGCCGGCCTGTTCGTCGCCGCGGGCTATTTGACATTGACCTTCTACGATCTCTTCGCGCTGCGCACCATCGGCCGGACCGAAGTGCCGTATCGGGTCGCGGCGCTGTCCGGTTTCACCAGCTATTCGGTCGGCCACAATGTCGGCGCCAGCGTGTTCTCCGGCGGCGCGGTGCGCTATCGCATCTATTCGAGCTGGGGTCTCTCCGTCATCGAGGTCACCAAGATCTGCTTCATCTCCGGCCTGACGTTCTGGCTCGGCAACGCCACCGTGCTCGGGCTCGGCGTGTTGTGGTCGCCGCAGGCAGCGCGCGCCATCGATCAATTGCCGCTGTGGTGCAATCGCCTCATGGCGCTCGTCATCCTCACGCTGTTGTGCGCTTATATCGCCTGGGTCTGGGTCAAGCCGCGCGTCATCGGCCGCGACGGCTGGCAGGTGACGCTGCCCGGCGGGCCGCTGACGCTGCTGCAGATCGCCATCGGCATCATCGATCTCGGCTGCTGCGCGGCGGCGATGTACATGCTGGTGCCCGACGAGCCTAATATCGGCTTTGTCACGGTCGCGGTGATTTTCGTCGCCGCGACGCTGTTGGGCTTTGCCAGTCACGCGCCCGGCGGGCTCGGCGTGTTCGACGCCGCGATGATGGTGGCGCTCTGGCAGTTCGACAAAGAGGATCTCCTCGCCGGGCTGCTCTTGTTCCGGCTGCTTTATTACATAATTCCGTTCGTGATCTCGCTTGCTGTGCTTGGAATCCGCGAAGCCTTGCTCAGCCGTGCCGCGCGTCGCATAAATCAGGCGTCACCGCCGACATAAGCTTGCGCGTTGCTGCGAGGATATTTCATGAGCTTGGCCGAACCCCGAGCATCATCGACCAATAGGCGCTGGCGCGGCGGCCGGCTGGTGATCGCCGCGGCCGCGATCGTCTTCGCCGGCTTGGCCTTTGCCGGCGGGCTGCCTTACGCCTATGCGGTGGCCGGCTTCGCCATTGTCACGGCGGCGGCCGTGCTCGCGGTCCGAACCGGCGAAGAGGAAGAGCGCCGCCGTCAGCCGATTGCGATTTCCGAGCGCGGCGACGATCTGTTGCGCGCCGTCGTCGCCGGCCTGCCCGATCCCGTGGTCGCGCTTGATCGCGACGGCCGGGTGGTGGCGCTCAACGAGCGCGCGCGGGCGCTGGCGCCGGCGCTGCGCCAGGGCGAGCCGGTGTCGTTTGCGCTGCGGATGCCGGAACTGATCGAGGCCATCGGCCGCGCCGCGGCGCAGGGCGAAGAGCAGCGCGTGGTCTATTTCGAGCGCGTGCCGCTCGACCGCTGGTTCGAGACCATCGTCATGCCGGTCAAGCGCGCCGCCGACGCGGCGCGGCCCGATCTGATGCTGATGACATTCCACGACCTGACGCCGCTGCGGCGGGTCGAGGAAATGCGCGCCGACTTCGTCGCCAATGCCAGCCATGAATTACGCACGCCGCTCGCCGCGCTGCTCGGCTTCATCGAGACGCTGCAAGGCTCCGCGCGCGAGGATGCCAAGGCGCGCGAGCGCTTCCTGTCGATCATGCAGGAACAGGCGCGGCGCATGGCGCGCCTGATCGACGATCTGTTGTCGCTGTCGCGCATCGAGCTCAATGCGCATCGCCGCCCCGACACGCCGGTCGATCTGGTGCCGATCGTGCGCCAGGTCGCCGACGGCCTGGAAACGCTGGCGCGAGATCGCGGCGTCACGCTGCATATCGATGCCGGCCAGGCGTTGACCGTGCATGCCGATCATGACGAAATGGTCCGCGTCTTCGAAAACCTGGTGGAGAATGCGCTCAAATACGGCGCCGCCGGCCGGCGCGTCGACCTCAAGCTCGGCACCGGCGCGTCCGCCGACGGCGAGCCCGAGGCGCTGGTCAGCGTCCGCGATTACGGGCCGGGCATCGCGCCCGAACATCTGCCGCGACTGACCGAGCGCTTCTACCGGGTCGACGTCGGCGAAAGCCGGGCGCAAGGTGGAACCGGGCTTGGATTGGCCCTGGTCAAGCACATCCTTAACCGTCATCGCGGCCGTCTGACCATCGAAAGCACAACGGGAGCGGGAGCGACGTTCACCGTCCATCTGCCCACCGTCGTTCCCGCCCATCCGCGATAAATTGTCGCTCTGTCAGTCACTTACGCTGTCATCTGACTGTCATACAGGGCTCATAGAACCGTGATGTGGCACCACTAACGATGCCCACGCTGCGGATCGGCTCTGTCTCAGGGCCGCCCCTTGTACAGCGTGCTTCTGAAAAAACTGCGAGCTCACTGAAGCTCCCGAACAGGGACTTTTTGCCGACTTTCGGAACTTACGCCGGGACTTGGACCGGGTTTAGGTCGGCGACCCGCGTCGCCGGAATTTTACCACAGGAGACGTCATGAAACATCTCAGGACAATCGCCGTCGCCAGCTTCCTGGCCGCGGCTGTTGTGCCCGCCGCTGCCATGGATATCTCGGGCGCGGGCGCTACATTCCCTTATCCGATCTACGCCAAATGGGCCGACGAGTATAAGAAGGAAACCGGAACCGGTCTGAACTATCAGTCGATCGGCTCGGGCGGCGGCATCAAGCAGATTGAAGCGCGCACGGTCACCTTCGGCGCCACCGACGCGCCGCTTAAGGGCGACGAACTCGACAAGAACGGTCTGGCGCAGTTTCCGATGGTGATGGGCGCCATCGTGCCGGTCGTTAATCTCGACGGCGTCAATCCGGGCGATCTCGTGATCGACGGCCCGACGCTGGCCAAGATCTTCCTCGGCGAGATCACCAAGTGGGATGATCCGGCGATCAAGAAGCTCAACCCGAACGCCAAGCTGCCGTCGCAGGCGATTGCCGTCGTGCATCGTTCGGACGGCTCCGGCACCACCTTCAATTTCACCTATTATCTCGGTGACGTCAGCGCCGACTGGAAGTCGAAGGTCGGCTCCAACACCTCGGTCGAATGGCCGGTCGGCATCGGCGCCAAGGGTAACGAAGGCGTCTCCAACAATGTCGGCCAGACCAAAGGCTCGATCGGCTACGTCGAATACGCCTATGCTCTGCAGAACAAGCTCGTCTACACCAAGATGCAGAACAAGGACGGCAAGGTCGTTTCGCCGACCAGCGATGCGATCCAGGCGGCCGCGGCGAACGCCGACTGGAATTCAGTCCCCGGCTACGGCGTCATTCTCGCCAACCAGCCCGGCGCCGGCTCCTGGCCGATGACCGCTGCGACCTTCATCCTGATCCCGAAGCAACCGCAGGATCCGGCCGCCGCCACCGAGGCGCTGAAGTTCTTCGCCTGGGCTTATTCCAAGGGCGCCAAGATGGCCGAAGACCTCGTCTATGTCCCGATGCCGCAGAAGGTTGCGACTGACGTCGAAGCCATGTGGGCTAAGGACATCAAGGGCAGCGACGGCAAGCCGCTGAAAGTCACCGCGAAGTGACTCCTGACGCCCTCCGGCAAGGCACCTTTCGGTGCCTTGCTTCTTAAGTTCACCGGCCCGCCACGCAGATTGTCTGTTGTGGCGGCCGGTCAGTTGTTTGAATGGTGCTGCCAAAGTGAACGACGGCGAGTACCATGATGGGTCCCGCGGGGAGGCGATCCGTGGTTGATGTTGCGCTACAGAACCAGGTTCTCGTGACTGCCGAAGCTGCAACGCGCGCCAGAATCCTTGATCGGCTGCGGCTCGGCGACAGTATGTTCCGCCACCTGACGCGGGCCGCCGCGATTGGCGTGCTGGTGCTGCTCAGCGCCATTATTTTCTCGCTCATCGTCGGCTCGATCCCGGCGCTCAGAACGTTCGGCCTAGGCTTCCTGGTGAACCAAAGCTGGAACCCGGTCACCGAGAAATTCGGCGCGCTGCCCGCGGTCTACGGCACTGTGCTCACCTCGGCGATCGCCATGCTGATCGCGGTGCCGCTCGGCCTGATGATCGCGTTCTTCCTGACCGAATTGTGCCCGCAATGGCTGCGGCGGCCGATCGGCATCGCCATCGAACTGCTCGCCGGCATTCCGAGCATCATCTACGGCATCTGGGGCCTGTTCGTGTTCGCGCCGTTCCTGCAGCAGACGCTGCAGCCGTTCTTGATCGACACGCTCGGCAATGTGCCGGGGATCGGATCGCTGTTTGCAGGGCCGCCCTATGGCATCGGCATGCTGACCGCGGGCCTGATCCTCGCCATCATGGTGCTGCCGTTCATCACCTCGATCTCGCGCGACGTGTTCGAAGCGGTGCCTGGCGTGCTCAAGGAGGCCGCTTACGGGCTCGGCTGCACGACCTGGGAAGTCATGCGCAATGTGGTGCTGCCGTATTGCCGGGTCGGCGTCATCGGTGGCATCATGCTTGCGCTCGGCCGCGCGCTCGGCGAGACAATGGCCGTGACCTTCGTCATCGGCAATGCGCACCGGATCTCCGCTTCGATCCTGGCGCCGGGCACAACGATTTCCGCGACCATCGCCAATGAATTCACCGAAGCGGTCGGCGACCTCTACACCTCGGCACTGATCGCGCTCGGTCTGATCCTGTTCGTGATCACGTTCATCGTGCTGGCGATTGCGCGCTACATGCTGATGCGCATCGAACGCCGGGTTGGGTGACGCCATGCAAGAAAACATCCTTGCCGCTCGTTATTCCGGCCGCCGCCGCCGCAACGTCATTGCCACCTCGCTGGCATTCGCCGCTACGGCGATCGGTCTCGGCTGGCTGGTGCTGATCCTGGGCGCGCTGCTTTGGCAGGGTTTCAGCGGCCTTTCGGTCGCGGTGTTTACCGAAATGACGCCGCCGCCCGGTGCGTCCGGCGGACTTCTCAATCCGATCGTCGGCAGCCTGATCCTGACCCTTATCGCCGTCGTCATCGGCACGCCGATCGGCATCCTCGCCGGCACCTATATGGCCGAATATGGCCGCTACGATAAGCTGAGCAGCGTCGTCCGTTTCATCAACGACATCTTGCTCAGCGCGCCGTCCATCGTGATCGGCCTGTTCATCTACGAGGTGCTGGTGGCGCCGATGGGACATTTCTCGGGCTGGGCCGGCGGCGTCGCGCTTGCCGTGCTGGTCATCCCGGTCGTGGTGCGTACCACCGAGGATATGCTGACTCTGGTGCCCAATGCCTTGCGCGAGGCCGCGACCTCCATCGGCCTGCCGCGGTCGCTCGCGATCCGCCACATCTGTTATCGCGCCGCGCGTGCGGGCATGGTGACAGGTGTTCTGCTGGCGGTCGCCCGCATTAGCGGCGAGACCGCGCCGCTGCTCTTTACTTCGCTCAATAATCAGTTCTGGAGCACGAACCTGAACGCGCCGGTCTCGAGCCTTCCGGTCGTGATCTTCCAGTTCGCACTCAGCCCCTACCACGATTGGCAGTCGCTGGCATGGACCGGTGCGTTGATCATTACAATGGCGGTGCTCGCCTTGAGCATTTCCGCGCGCGCCCTCGTCTCAACGGGAAAACAGTCATGAGCATGAGTGCTTCAGTCACCGTTCCATCGGTCAACCGGGCTCCGGTCGACCGGTCGTCCCTGGTCGAAAAGATCTCGATCCGCGATCTGAATTTCTTCTACGGCGACTCCCGCGCCTTGAAGTCGATCTCACTGCCGCTTTACGAAAACAAAGTCACCGCCTTCATCGGCCCGTCCGGTTGCGGCAAGTCGACTTTGCTGCGCGTGCTCAACCGGATGTACGACCTCTATCCGCACCAGCACGCGACCGGCGACGTCATGTTCGACGGGACTAATATCCTTTCGCCGAAGCAGGACTTGAACCTGCTGCGCGCCCGCATCGGCATGGTGTTCCAGAAGCCGACGCCGTTTCCGATGTCGATCTATGAGAACATCGCCTTTGGCATCCGCCTCTACGAGAAGCTGCCGAAGTCGGAAATTGACGCCCGTGTCGAAACCTCACTGCGCCGCGCCGCTCTGTGGGAAGAGGTCAAGGACAAGCTCCACGCCAACGGCCAGAGCCTGTCCGGCGGCCAGCAACAGCGGCTTTGCATCGCGCGCACCGTTGCGGTACGGCCGGAAGTGATCCTGTTCGACGAACCGTGCTCGGCGCTCGATCCGATCTCGACCGCCAAGATCGAAGAACTGATCGATGAATTGACCGACGATTACACGATCGTCATCGTCACCCACAACATGCAGCAGGCCGCTCGCGTGTCTGAGTTCACCGCATTCATGTATCTCGGCGAACTGATCGAATTCGACGCAACCAGTAAGATGTTTACCGCGCCGAAGGACCAGCGTACCCAGGATTACATCACCGGCCGCTTCGGATAACACCATGACCGATCAAATCACGACGACCACCACCCGCGTCGACCACACCGCCAAGGCCTTCGATACCGACCTGCAGGAAATCACCCGCAAGGTCGCCGAGATGGGCGGTCTCGCCGAGCGGCAGATTTCCGATTCAGTGCAGGCGCTGGTCGACCGCGATCTCGAGCTCGGCGAACGCGTGATCGCCACCGATCCGCTGATCGACGCCATGCAGCGCGAAGTCGAAGAGAAAGCCATTCTCACCATCGCGCGGCGGCAGCCGATGGCGGTGGATTTGCGCGAATGCGTCGGCGCCATGCGCGTCTGCAACGATCTCGAGCGCATCGGCGACCATGCCAAGCATATCGGCAAGCGCGTGGTCGCGCTCGATGGCGATTTCTACCCGCAAAAGCTGATCCGCGGGGTCGAGCACATGTCGTCTCTCGTGCTCGGCCAGCTCAAGCAGGTGCTCGACGCCTATGCCAGCCGCGACCTGCAAGGCGCGCTTGCGGTTTGGAACGGCGATGAGGAAATCGACTCGATGTGCACCTCGCTGTTTCGCGAGTTGCTGACCTATATGATGGAAGACCCGCGCAACATCACCTTCTGCATGCACCTGATGTTCTGCGCCAAGGACATCGAGCGCATGGGCGACCATGCCACCAATATTGCCGAGACCGTCTATTACATGATCGAGGGCCGTCCGATCACCGACCAGCGTCCGAAGGGAGACACCACGAGTTTTCCGACAGCCCTGATACAAAAATAGGAGCCCGCGATGGGTGCCAACATCCTCATCGTTGAAGACGAGGAGCCGCTGACGACCCTGTTGCGTTATAATCTTGAGGCTGAGGGCTACGAGGTCGATGCCGTCACGCGCGGCGACGATGCCGACACGCGACTGAAGGAAACGGCGCCGGACCTTGTCGTGCTCGACTGGATGCTGCCGGGCCTGTCCGGCATCGAATTGTGCCGCCGGCTGCGGGCGAGGCCGCAGACGCAAAGCCTGCCGATCATCATGCTCACCGCACGCGGTGAGGAAAGCGAGCGCGTGCGCGGGCTCGCCACCGGTGCCGACGATTATATCGTCAAGCCGTTCTCGGTGCCGGAACTGTTGGCGCGGGTGCGCGCGCTGCTGCGCCGGGCGAGCCCCGAGCGCGTCGCCATGATCCTCAATATAGGCGATCTCGAGCTCGACCGCGAGAAGAAGCGAGTGTCGCGGTCCAACCGTCCGGTCGACCTTGGGCCGACCGAATTCCGCCTGCTCGAATATCTGATGGAACGTCCCGGCCGGGTGTTTTCACGCGAGCAATTGCTCGACGGCGTCTGGGGCAGCGACGTCTATATCGACGAACGTACCGTCGACGTCCATGTCGGCCGCCTGCGCAAGGCGCTCAACCGCGGCCATACCACGGATCCGATCCGCACCGTGCGCGGCGCCGGCTACTCGCTGGACGATCGTTACGGCAAAGCGAGCTGACGCCGTTCCGCGAACGAAAATGCCCCGCAGTCGCGGGGCATTTTGCATGAATTCAGCTTGGCGCTGGATTTTTAGCGCGGCGGTCGCTTGTCGCGGCGCCGGTCGCTGGCCGGCTGATAGGCCACCCGCGAGTGATAGGCGCAATAGGGCAGGCC
>Ga0335069_10015415_pt1 | contig 10681 bp, 9 predicted proteins | sample Lox_Sample_11_FD_206714 | JGI IMG/M metagenome (GOLD analysis project Ga0335069, IMG submission 206714) | Soil microbial communities from Loxahatchee National Wildlife Refuge, Florida, United States - Lox_Sample_1.1 | ecosystem: Environmental > Terrestrial > Soil > Wetlands | place: USA: Florida... | reverse complement strand
GCTTCGGCGAGGAGCGAAGCCACGTCTCCGAGTCCCTCGCCGCCTGGGAGCTCCGCGTGCCGCAGCTCCGCGCGAGCTGGGACGCGCTCCACCGCTCCTTCGGCCAGTCTGTCGCCGACCTCGCATCGCTCCGGATGCGCGGCGACGGGCGCGCCGGGATCGGCCTGCTGCCCGCGGCCGGAATGCCGTGGTTCATGACGGTGTTCGGCCGCGACACGCTGATCACGTCGGTCCAGACTCTGCTGTTCGGGCCTGAGCTGGCGCGCGGTGCGCTCGGAGTGCTCGCCGACCTCCAGGCGCGGGAGGAGGACCCTTCGATCGACGCCGAGCCGGGGAAGATCGTGCACGAGGTGCGCCACGGCAAGGCGGCGGAGAAGTGGTTCGCGCGCTACTACGGCTCGATCGACGCGACGCCGCTCTACCTCGTCCTGCTCTCGGAGGTCTGGCGCTGGACCGACGACACGCCGCTCGTGCGCGAGCTCAGGGAGCCGGCGCTGCGCGTGCTGGAGTGGATCGACCGCTACGGCGACCGGGACGGCGACGGCTTCGTCGAGTACGAGCGGCGCACCGAGCGCGGGCTCGAGAACCAGTCCTGGAAGGACTCGGGCGACTCGCAGCGGTTCGCCGACGGGCGCCTCGCCCGCACGCCGATCGCGCCGTGCGAGGTGCAGGGGTACGTCTACGACGCGAAGCTCCGCATGGCCGAGCTGGCGCGGAAGGTGTGGCGCGACTCCGCGCTCGCCGACCGGCTCGAGCGCGAGGCGGCCGAGCTGAAGCAGCGCTTCGACGACGCGTACTGGGTGGACGAGCGCGGCGGCTACTACGCGCTCGCGCTCGACGGCGACAAGCAGCGCGTCGACTCGATGTGCTCGAACATGGGCCACCTGCTCTGGTCGGGGATCGTCCCCGACGAGCGGGTGGACGCGATCGTCGACAGGCTGATGGGAGACGACCTCTGGTCGGGCTGGGGCGTCCGCACGATGTCGGCCGCGGACGCGGCGTACAACCCGCTCAGCTACCACAACGGCACCGTCTGGCCCCACGACAACTCCCTGGTCGCCGCCGGGCTCGCCCGCTACGGCCGTTGGCCCGAGGCGCACCGGATCATCCGCGTCACGATCGCCGCGGCGCACCACTTCGGCTACCAGCTGCCCGAGGTGTTCGCGGGGCTGCACCGCTCCGAGACCGGGTTCCCGATCGCCTATCCGACCGCCGCGCGGCCCCAGGCGTGGGCTGCCGGCGCGCCCGTGCTGCTCCTTCAGCTCCTGCTCGGCCTCTCGCCGGACCAGCAGAACCACCGCCTCGACAGCGTCGCGCCGCCGGAGGTGCCGAGCTGGGCCGGCTCGGTGCGCCTCTCGGGGGTGCGCGCGTTCGACCAGGTCTGGGACGTCCATCTCGAGGACGGGCACGTTAGGGTTGAGGAAGCGTGAAGATCGCGGTCCTCGCACCGGTCTGGTTCCCGGTGCCGCCGACCGGCTACGGCGGCACGGAGTGGATCGTCTCCCTGCTCGCCGACGGGCTCGTCGACGCCGGCCACGACGTGACGCTGTTCGCCTCGGGCGACTCGCGCACCAAGGCCGAGCTCGTCTCGGTCTTCAAGGAGGCGCCGAGCCACCACATCGGCCTCTCGTTCTGGGAGCTCCGCCACGCCCTCAGCTGCTTCGTGCACGCGGCCGAGTTCGACGTGATCAACGACCACTCGGGCCCGCCGGCCGCCGCGCTCGGCCAGGCCGTCGCGACGCCGGTGATCCACACGATCCACGGCCCTCTCGACGACCCGCCGGGCGAGCTGTACGCAGAGCTCGGCAAGTTCGCCCCCGACGTGGGCCTGATCTCGATCTCGATGAACCAGCGCAAGCCGCGGCCCGACCTGAACTGGATCGCGAACTGCCCGAACGCGCTCGACCTCGAGCTCTACCCGTGCCACCCGCACCGCGGCGACTACCTGCTGTTCCTGGGCCGGATGAGCGCGGACAAGGGCTGCCACCGCGCGGTCGCCGTCGCGCTCGAGACCGGGCTGCCGCTCAAGATCGCCGGCAAGAACCGCGAGCCCGCCGAGAACGCGTACTTCGACGAGTACGTCCGCCCGTACCTCTCCGACCGGATCGAGTACCTGGGCGAGGTCACGCACGGCGAGAAGGTCGAGCTGCTGCAGAACGCGCGCGCGACGCTCTTCCCGATCAAGTGGGAGGAGCCGTTCGGGCTGGTGATGATCGAGTCGATGGCCTGCGGCACGCCGTGCATCGCGACGCGGTGGGGCGCGGTGCCCGAGGTGATCGAGGACGGCGTCAGCGGGATCATCGTCGATGAGTGGCAGCAGATGCCCGCCGCGCTCGAGCGCGCCGACGCCCTCGACCCGCTCGAGCTCCGCCGCCATGCGGCCGAGCGCTTCTCGCCCGAGCGGATGGTGGCCGACTACCTGGCGGCCTACGAGATCATGATCGCGGGCTGAACGCGGCGGAGCGTGCGCACCTCGCGCACGCTCAGGACGGCGAGCGCCGCCACGATGTTCAGTACTGCCACCGCGTAGAGCGTCGTGCTCGTCCCGATCGCGTCGGCGATCGGCCCTGCGACGGCCAGGCCGAGCGGGATCAGGACCCAGGAGCCGACCGCGTCGTAGGAAGAGACGCGCGACAGCTTGTCGCCCGGGATCTCCTGCTGGAGCGCGGTGTCCCAGTTGACGCCGAAGGTCTCGATCCCGACTCCCGCGAGTAGGCCGAAGAAGCAGACCGCTGCGAGCGTGAGCGGCACCGCGAGCCCCACCATCACGAGCGAGTTCAGCATCACGCCGAACGTCGCGACGAGAAGGAGCCGCCGCGGCCGCAGGCGCAGCTGCAGCATCCCGCCGAGGAGGAGCCCGGCCGATTCGCACGTGAGGATCAGACCCCAGCCGGCGGCGCCGCCGAGAGACTGCTTGGCGACCGCCGGCCCGAGCACCGACTGGGCGCCGACCATCGCGGCGTTGACGACGCCGAACTGAACGACGATCGCCCACAGCCAGGTGCGGGAGCGGAACTCGCGCCAGCCCTCCGCGAGCTCGCCGAAGAAGTGGCTCCCCTCCATCCGCAGGGCGGCGGGGAGGCTCATCAGCCCGATCAGCAGGGCGCCGAGGAAGAACGTCACCGCGTCCACGGCGATTGCCGTGCCCGGGCTCGTCGCGGCCACGAGCACTCCGCCGATCGCGGCGCCGACGATGTTGGTCGCGTTGAGGCCGAGGCGGAGCAGTGCGTTCGCGCTCTGGAGCATCGTCGCCGGCACCGTCTGCGGAACGATCCCGACCGAGGCAGGGAAGAAGAACGCGCCCGCGAAGCCGTTCACCGCGGCGAGCACGATCAGCATCCAGACCTGCGCCGTCCCGGTCAGGAGCAGCGCCGCGACCATCGCCTGGGTCACGCCCGAGAGGATGTTCGAGGCGACCATCACGTGGTTGCGCTTGAGCCGGTCTGCCCAGATCCCGCCGACCAGGATGAACAGCACCTGCGGGATCGCACGGGCCGCGAGCACGAAGCCCAGGTCGGACTTCGAGCCGGTCAGGTCGAGCACCGCGAAGGCGAGCGCGATCGGTGCGATCGCGTTGCCGAGCACCGAGACGGTGCGCCCCGCGAACAGCAGCCGGAACTGGCGCTCGGCGAGCGGGCCGAGGCGCCCGGCGGGCCTCACTCCTGCTCGGCCTTCTTGTCCCAGTAGCGCTTGAGGCCCGCGTACGACTGCGTCAGCGGCATCGCGACCTCGAACTCCTCGACGCTCTCCTCGCCGCCCGCCCTGATCTCGGCGGTCACGGCGGCGATCCACTCCTCCTCGGTGGCGCCGTCGCCGACGAGGCCGCCCCAGCGCTCGATCCGCGCGCGGAGCTCGGCGATGTGCCGTCCCGGATCGTCGGCGACGCCGAAGTGGACGAGCGCGATCCGCTCGGGCGCGCGCCGGTCGATCTCGTCGAGCGTGCGCTGCCAGCCCTCGAGGTCGATGTCGGGCGGCGGCGTCGGCAGGAGCACGAAGGTGCCCGGCTGGATCCGCACCCCGGCCGCGTCGCCCGCGTAGAGGACTCCGTCGCGCAGGTAGCAGACGTGATGTGACGCGTGGCCGGGCGAGGGGAAGCAGTCGAAGTCGAGCACGCGGTCGCCCACCACGGAGACGTTCTCCTCGGGGATCGGCGCGAGCTCGCCCCAGAGGCGGTCGAAGTCGTCGCCGTAGAGGCGGCGGGCGGAGCGCTCGAGCCGGCTCGGGTCGACGAGGTGAGGGGCGCCGATCTCCGAGACGTGCACGCGCAGGCCGGGGTTCTCGCGCACGAGCACCCCGGCCGCGCCCGCGTGGTCGAGGTGGATGTGCGAGAGCAGCAGGTGGCGCAGGTCGCCGACCTCGAGCCCGCTCGCGGCGAGCCCCTCCTTCAGGTGGGGCAGCGCGCTCGCGGGGCCGCAGTCGAAGAGCGCGGGACCGTCCGGGGTCTCGAGCAGGTAGCAGCCGATCACGCGCTCGAGGCCGAGGTGGTGCAGGTCGATCAGGTTCAAGCGCGCGCGGCCGACCGGACGAGAGCCGTCTCGAGGTCGGCGATCAGGTCGTCGGCCGACTCGATCCCGACCGAGAGGCGGACGAGCTCGCGCGGCGGTGCGGTCGGGCCGTCGACGGTGGAGCCGTGCGTCATCCGGTAGGGGTGCTCGATCAGGCTCTCGACTCCGCCGAGCGACTCGGCGAGCTGGAAGACCTTCGTGCGCGCGACGAGCGCGACGGCCTCCTCCTCCGAGCCGGCGAGGAACGAGACCATCCCACCGAAGTCGCGCATCTGGCGGGCGGCGAGCTCGTGGCCCGGATGCGAGGGGAGGCCGGGGTAGAGCACGCGCCCGACCGAGGGGTGCCCGTCGAGGAACTCCGCGACCGCGTGGGCGTTCTGGCAGTGGCGCTCCATCCGCAGCGCGAGCGTCTTGAGCCCGCGCAGCACGAGCCAGCAGTCGAACGGGCCCGGCACCGCGCCGAGCGACTTCTGCAGAAACCGGAGCCGCTCGCCGAGCGCCTGGTCGTTCGTGGCGACGAAGCCGCCGACGACGTCGGAGTGGCCGCCGAGGTACTTCGTCGTCGAGTGGACGACGAGGTCGGCGCCGAGCTCGAGCGGCCGCTGCAGGTACGGGGTCGCGAAGGTGTTGTCGACGGCGAGGATCGCGCCGACGCGGTGCGCGGCCTCCGCGATCGCACGGATGTCGACGATGTTCAGCAGCGGGTTGGTCGGGCTCTCGATCCAGACGAGCCGCGTGTTGTCGTCGATCGACGCCGCGATCTCCTCCGCGGGAACCCAGTCGGCGATGTAGCCCTTCGGCTCGTACACCTGCGAGAGCATCCGGTAGACGCCGCCGTAGACGTCGTTGACGAGGACGATGCGCTGGCCCGGGTCGACGAGGTGCATGATCGTCGTCGTCGCGCCGATCCCCGAGGAGTAGGCGAGCCCGTGCTCGGCGCCCTCGAGCGACGCGAGGCAGGTCTCGAGCGCCGTCCGCGTCGGGTTCGCGACGCGCGCGTAGTCGTAGCCCTTGTGCTGCCCCACCGCCTCCTGCACGTACGTGGAGGTCTGGTAGATCGGCGTGATGATCGCGCCGGTGGCCGGGTCGGGCTCCTGGCCCGTGTGGATGGCTCTCGTTTCGAAATCCACTTAGCGCTCGATGGTATCGAGTCCGAGCGGCCATGCGAGCCGCGCGAGGGCGCGGTCGAGCGCCTCGTCGAGCGCGCCGGAGCGGCGCACGCCGGTCTCGCGGTGGAAGGCGTGCACCCGCAGCGTCCCGGCCTTGCGGTCGGACTTGAGGTCGGCGCGGCCGACGATCCGGTCGCCGCGCAGGAGCGGCAGCACGTAGTAGCCGTACACGCGCTGGGGCTGCGGCTTGTAGACCTCGATCAGGTGGTCGAAGCCGAGCACGCGGCGCGCGAAGTCGCGGTCCCAGAGCAGGTTGTCGAACGGCGAGAGGAGGACGGCCCCGCTCGGCTCGGCCTCGAGCTCGGCGTCGGCCGGGACGAGCACCGGCGCGCCGCCGTCGTCGACGCCGAGCCGCCGCAGGCGCTCCTCGGCGATCAGCGCCTCGACGTGCGGCCTGAGCCGGGCGACGCCGCCCCGGAGACGGTAGTGCTCCTTCACTCCGAACTCGGTCAGCGCGCCGCGGGCGCGGACGGCCCTGAGCGTGAGCCCGCGCAGCCACTCGGCCTCGCTCGGCGCGGGCTGCTCCAGGAGCTCGTTCGGGATCACGCGCTCGGGCAGGTCGTACAGGCGCTGGAAGCCCTCGCGGCCCGCGATCACGAGGCGGCCCGCGGTCCAGAGCGCCTCGAGCATCCGCTTGGCCGGCTTCCAGTTCCACATCCCGCCACCGCCCTGGCCCTCGAAGTGGCGCGAGGCGAGCGGGCCGCGCTCGCGGATCTCGCCGAGCACGTGCTCGGCCAGCTCCGGGTCGCCGTCGATGATCGGCCCGAACCAGTGGTGGACGTGGCGCTCGCGCATGCGGGCGCGGAACAGCGGCCAGTCCTCGACGGGGATCAGGCAGGCCTCATGGGCCCAGTACTCGAAGATCTTCCCCTCGCGAAGCAGGCGCGAGACCGTCGTACGCGGGTAGTTGCCGACCCGCGAGCTGAGCACGATGCGGTGGCTGCGCTCGACGGTCGAGATCGAGTCGAGCTGGACGCAAGAGAGGCGCCGCACCGCGGCGAGCACCTCGCGTGCCGTGCCCTTCCGGCGGCGGGTCGCGTACCCCTGGTGCGCGACGACGTAGCGCCGCAGCCCGTCGAGTCCGATGCGGTCGTCCACGCCGACTAGGACACGCCCCAAACCGCCAACCCCGGGGTCAGACCCCGGGGCTGGCTCGTTTGGACAGGGCCCTTCGCCGACGCGCCAGCTTGAGCGAAATCAAGGCACCGTCCAGCCCAGACGGCCAGGGCCGGAAGGGCGAGGTTGGGGAAGAATGGTTCCACTTCTGTTCCCGGGTCTGACCCCTGATCTAGCGGTTGTGCGCGACGAACTCGAGCAGGTCGGAACGCGTCACCACGCCGACGGGCTTGCCGTCGCGCGCGACCACGACCGCAGGCGCTCCGCCCGTCAGCTCCGCGAAGACGCGGTCGATCGACTCCGACGCCTCGACCGCGGCGAGCGGCGGCTGCATCGCGGCGGCGACGTCCTCGTTCAGGGCGTCCCCGTTCGTGAAGACGCGCTCGAGCAGCCCGCGCTCGTTCAGCGAGCCGACGATGTCCGAGAGCACCTCCGGCGCGTCGTTGCGCGCGACGACGAGCTGCGAGATCCCGTAGCGCTGCATCACCTCGATCGCATGGCTCACCTTGTGGTGCGAGCCGACCGCGACGAGCCCGGGCACGCCGTCCTCCTTCGCGCTCAGCACGTCCTCGACCGGCGGCACGGGGGCCCGCCGCTCGAGGAAGCCGTACTCGAGCATCCAGTTGTCGTCGTAGAACTTCGAGAGGTACGAGCGGCCGGAGTCGGGGATCATCGAGAGGATCCGCGCGCCCGGCCCGAACCGCCCGGCGACCTGCAGCGCGGCCCAGACGGTGGTGCCCCCCGAGCCGCCCGAGAGGATCCCCTCCTCGCGCGCCAGCCGGCGCGCGGTGAGGAACGAGTCGCGGTCGGAGACGCGGATCCACTCGTCCACGACCGAGCGGTCGAGCGTCTCGGGCCAGGTGTCCTTGCCGATCCCCTCGACGAGATACGGGTGCTCCGGGTGCGCCTCGTCCGCGGTGAAGACCGACCCCTCCGGGTCGGCGCCGACGATCAGCACCTCGGGCCGGCGCTCCTTGAAGTAGCGGCCGACGCCGGTGATCGTGCCGCCGGTGCCGACCGAGATCACGATCGCTTCGATCTGCCCGCCGCCGGTCTGCTCCCACACCTCGGGCCCGGTGCTCTCGTAGTGGGCGGTCGGGTTGGCCTGGTTCGAGTACTGGTCGGGCTTGAAGCCGCCGGGGATCTCCTCCGCGAGGCGGTCGGAGACGGAGTAGTAGCTCTCGGGCGAGTCGTGGTCGACCGCGGTCGGCGTGATCACGACCTCGGCGCCGTACGCGCGAAGCATCGAGATCTTCTCCTGGCTCATCTTGTCGGGCATCACGAAGATGCAGCGGTAGCCCTTGATCGCCGCCGCGATCGCGAGGCCGACGCCCGTGTTGCCGGAGGTGGGCTCGACGATCGTGCCGCCGGGCCCGAGCTTCCCGTCGCGCTCGGCCGCCTCGATCAACGCCAGGCCGATCCGGTCCTTCACCGAGCCGCCGGGGTTCAGGTACTCGAGCTTGGCGAGCAGCTCCGGCCCGCCGGGGCGCCCCAGCTTTTGCAGCCGCACGATCGGCGTGTCGCCGACGAGGTCGAGGACGGTCGGATACTCGCGCGGCATCGGCGCGAAGCCTACTGTCTACTTGGCTCTGATGGTCGCGTCGCCGGCGGGGTAGTAGATCGACTCGTGCCCGTCCTCCCAGCGGACGCGGTAGTGCGGGTGATCCGGCTCGCCCAGCACCTCCTCGATGACTCCGGTGCTGGCGTGCTCGACGGCCGAGTGCCCGGCGATCACGATCTCGTCGCCGACCGTGCCCACGATCTCCGTCTTCATGACGGCCTCCTTCCGTGCCGAGGCCATCGTCGCACCGCGCCGGCCGTGAGCGCATCGTGGTTTGCCCGGATCAGGGACGGCCCCAGCCGGGCCGGTACCGATCCCAGAGGGCGCGCGACTCGGCCTCGAGCACGCCGCCGACGTACGACACGATGTGGCGGCGGACGTACGGGACTGCCTCGACGATCAGCCCCGACTCCACGAGCGGGTCGTGCAGAGCGAACACGATGTGCGGGACGTCCGCCATCACCGCCGCGCCGAGGCAGAGCGGACACGGCTCGACCGTCGTCGCGAGCACCGCCTCCTCGAAGTGAAGCCAGAGCGGCTCGCCGCCGTCCTGCAGCGCCGCGAGCTCGGCGTGAGCGAGCTGCGAGCGCGCCTCGTTGTGCCGGGCGCGCCCGCGACCGACGATCTCGCCGCGGACGGCGACGACCGCGCCGATCGGGTACTCGCCCGCCGCCCCGGCCGCCTCGGCCTCGGCGAGCGCCTCGCGCATCAGCGCCTCGAGGTCGAGCCCGTCGAGGCTCAATGGCGGAAGTGGCGCCGGCCGGTGACGACCATCGCGGCGCCCGCCGCCTCGACCGCGGCGGCCACCTCGCCGTCCCGTTTCGAGCCGCCGGGCTGGATGATCGCCGTCACGCCCATGTCGAGCGCGAGCTGGGGGCCGTCGGGGAACGGGAAGAACGCGTCGGAGGCGAGGACGGACCCTCGCAGGTCGTGGCCGAGCTCGATCGCCTTCTCGAGCGCGATCCGCACCGCGTCGACCCGGCTCATCTGCCCGGCGCCGACTCCGATCGTGGCGAGGTCCTTCGCGATCACGATCGAGTTCGAGGTCACGTGCTTGCAGACCCGCCACGCGAACAGGAGGTCGCCCCAGGCGCTCTCCTCGACGACGCCGCACGCGACCTCCATCAGCTCGCGATCCTCGAGATCCCAGTCGCGGTCCTGGACGAGCAGCCCGCCGACCACGCGCTTGTAGTCCTTCTCGCCCGGGTCGTAGCGGCGGCGCTCGTGGTCGATCAGGATCCGTGTGTCCGGCTTGGCCTTCAGCGCGTCGAGCGCCTCGTCGTCGTAGCCGGGCGCGTAGAGCACGTCGATGAACCGCTCCGAGAGCGCGTGCCCCAGGGCGGCGCTCACGGGACGGTTGAAGGCGCAGACCATCCCGAAGGCCGAGACCGGATCGGAGGCGAGCGCCTTGAGCCAGGCCTCCTCCGCGCTCCCGGCGACGGCGACCCCGCACGGGTTCGCGTGCTTCACGATCACGCAGGCGGGCAGCTCGAACTCGCGCAGCAGCAGCTCCGCCCGGTCGAGGTCGTAGGTATTGATCAGCGAGAGCGGCCGCCCGTGCAGCTGGGTGATGTTGGAGAGCAGGTGGCGCCGCGCGCCCGCCTCGCGGTAGTAGGCGGCCTGCTGGTGGGGGTTCTCGCCGTAGGCGAGGTCGGTGACCTTCTCGAACGAGAGCGTGAGCAGCTCCGGGAAGCCCTCGCGGCCGTTGAACCAGCCGGCGATCGCCGCCTCGTAGGCCGCGGTCGTCGCGAACGCCTCCGCGGCGAGCTGGCGGCGGGTCTCGAACGAGATCGCGCCGGTCGTGGCCAGCTCGTCGAGCACGAAGCCGTACTGGTCGGTGCGCGACACCGGCACGACGTGAGCGAAGTTCTTGGCCGCGCCGCGCAGCATCGACGGCCCGCCGACGTCGATCATCTCGACGGCCTCCTCCTCGGTCGTGCCGAAGGCGGCGGCGACGTCGGTGAACGGGTAGAGGTTGACGCAGACGAGGTCGAACGGCTCGATCCCGTGCTCGGCGAGCGTCGCCAGGTCCTCCTCGTTGTCGCGGCGGGCCAGGATCCCGGCGTGGATGCGCGGGTGGAGCGTCTTGACCCGGCCGCCGAGCATCTCGGGCGACTCGGTCAGCGCCTCGACGTGGCTCACCTTCAGGCCCAGCTCCTCGAGGAACGCCGCCGTGCCGCCGCTCGCGACCAGCTCGACGCCGTGCGCGTCGAGACCGCGCGCGAACGGCTCGAGCCCGGTCTTGTCGTACACCGAGATCAGAGCGCGCTTGATCACGAGGCCACCAGCTCTCCGACGACTCGCGGCAGAAGCCGGTGCTCGACCTCCTG
>Ga0335069_10015414_pt1 | contig 10683 bp, 11 predicted proteins | sample Lox_Sample_11_FD_206714 | JGI IMG/M metagenome (GOLD analysis project Ga0335069, IMG submission 206714) | Soil microbial communities from Loxahatchee National Wildlife Refuge, Florida, United States - Lox_Sample_1.1 | ecosystem: Environmental > Terrestrial > Soil > Wetlands | place: USA... | reverse complement strand
TCACGGAGGAAAAGCGAATCTTCACTAGAACCTGATCGTCAGCCGGTTCAAGTTTCTCCACGTCACCGTATTCGAGAACGTCCGGCGAGCCGTATCGGTAATAGACGATCGCTTTCATGGGTAGCTCTCGCGCGCTGAGAGGCTCGAAGTCGCGCGAGAGAAGTCCCGCGCAGGGTTACAGCGCGGCCAGCGCGTCCGCCTGGCTGGGGAAGATTCCCGCGTACTTTGTAATGCCCACCATCGTGAACACCTTCGTGAAGTGCGGCGACAATCCGAACGCATACACCTTCTGGCCCGAGTTCGACGCCTCAATCAGCATCTGGATCACCAGCGCGATCCCGCTCGAGTTGATGTAATCCACCTTGGTAAAGTCCAGCAGCACGAGCCTGGCCTTCTCCTTGGGGAGCGCCTGATAACTGCCGAGGACCGCGTCCTTCGACGTGCTGGCGATGTCACCCTCGAACCGAAGAGCAGTCACCTGGTGGCCGGCTGGGGAAGTCAACTGATCTACGCGCGCTTTGGTTTCACTCTGCACGATCTCGCATCTCCGTGGTTATTCCATGTTATTCGGCCAGCTTGTCGAGGCGAATCACGAGCCTGACATAACTGCTTTTTCCGTTGGAGCCTTTGACCCACTCTGCCTCGTCTACCAGCGCCTGGATCAGGAACATCCCCATGCCACGGGGATCTTCTTCTCCGTGAATCTTGCGATCGATATCCGGTTTGGGTGGAAGAGCTTTAAGGCCCTTGCCGTCGTCGATTACCTTCACCTCGAGGGCATCCGCCCCCGCTGAGAGAACTACGCCGACCGAGAGGCTCTCGTTCAATCTGTTGCCGTGCTCGATGGCGTTGATGCAGGCCTCCGCCACAGCCGTCTTCAGGTCTTCTACGCGATCTTCGCGGAAACCCATCAGCTTGGCCACCGCTGCGGCAGTGCTCATGGCTACCTTTTCGTAGCCCAGCTGCGATGGCAGCCGCACCTCCACGTTGGTGGATTTGACCTTGCTCATGCCGGCATCTCCGTATCCTCTGCGCACCGGCACAGCGCCAATGCGGTCATATCGTCGCTCTGAGGGCCGCCCTCGGCAAATTCCTCAATTGTTGTCCACAATGCATCGAGAATAACATCGGCCCGCTCGCTTGGGCACTTCCTAAATTCGCTCATAAGTCGTTCCGGGCCAAACTCTTCGTCTCCACGAAACACCTCTGTCAGGCCGTCGGTGTAGAAGAGAAGGCGCTCGCCCGGAGTAAACCAGCATTGTTCGCTGGAGTAGCGCATGCCGGGAAGCAGCCCCAGCGGCGTTCCGGCAGACTCGAATTGATGCGAAGTGCCGTCAGCGTGAAGCAGGAAGCCAGGATTGTGCCCGGCATTGACGACCTCCAGCCGGCCCGTCTCGGGATGGAGGCGAAGGAATATCGCAGTCACGTAGCGACGGCGAGCCTCTTCTCCCTCGCGCCAGTGGTGCTCATTCATCCGCGTCGCCAGATCATCCAGAGGCATCCCGGTGATTGCCATGGCGCGAAAGGCGGCCCGGAAGCTGGTGGACATCATCGCCGACGCCAGTCCCTTTCCGGCCACATCTGCCACCACCATCAGAATGCTCCCGTCAGGCTGCTCGACAATGTCGAGGTAATCGCCGCCAACCTCGTAGCAGGTCACCGACTTGAATCCGACCGAGTATCCCGCAATTTCCGGCAGTTCCTGTGGAAGGAGAGATCTCTGGATATTGCGCGCTGCGTCCAGGTCCTGTTGCACGCGCGCCCATTGCAAATTGCGCTCATGGTTGCGCGCATTCTCGAGCGCCACGGCGGCCTGAAGAGCCAGCCCCTCGATGAAGTCCGCTTCATACAGGGTCAGTTCTCGCCCGTCGGGAGGGGCTACCACGAGTTCTGCCATGCGCTTTCCCTCGCGGTCCTGCATGAGGTAGATCGGCAGCGTTGTGCCACCCTCTCCTTCGCCACCTTGCTCTGGAACCTTGCCGTAGCTCAATCCCGTCCCCGGAAAGGCTGCGCCTGCCATCTCCAGTTCCCGCACCACAATCCTCAGGACCGCTCCAAGCACGGCTTCTTCGCGAATGGTGGAATGCACCTGTCGCGACGCTTCCAGGAGCGCCTGCAATCGCGCCACCTGCTGCTGTAGATCAATTACATCGTGATTTCCAGGAAGGTGTATTCCGGCTGCCATGGACCCCCGACCACCGCTAACTCCCGCGGAATCTCACTGTAACACGCCCAGTGGTATCTCGGTCGACCCCCTTCCGGCGACGCCCGTCCTTCTGCGGCACGATCAAATGGGCTTACCCTTTGCAAACCCTTCCGCTCGCAGGATCGAAGTCCGCGCCTCGGCCACCGTCTGCGGATCGTGCCATCGCGTCGGTAGCTTCTCCCTCTTCCACGGCTGCCCCGGCTTCGACACGCGCCATTTCCATTCTTCGTAAACTTCGAGAGCGGCCTCTCCGACGATGAAAAGGTGCAACTTTGTTCAAAGTGGATCTGGCAGACCTTGAAGTGCTTGGCGGGCCACAGCATCCGGTGCCCCCGGCCTTCACAGACGCCGTCGGATCGGTGTAAGACCGAAAAGGTCATTTCTTATCCGGCTGAATCCGTGAGAGAATCCGGGCACCTGAGTTCCCCGGCGCCCATCCATCCGAAAAGGAAGACCCCATGCCAGATGCAACCACCGCGAGTCCTCTTACGCTTGACATTGAATGCTCAGGCGACCAGGTTGTCGTACGATGCCACGGCAAGCTTATTGCCGGTGTGGGCGACATTCTTTTCACCAAGGTCCGCCAGCTCATCCCTGACGCAAAATGCGTCGTTCTTGATCTCACCGATCTCACTCACATGGACAGCATGGGTCTTGGCACAATTGTGCGGCTCTATGTGTCTGCCAAGTCTGCCGGTTGCAGGCTCCAATTGATCAACGTTGGTCCGCGCATCCGCCAGTTGCTTGGCATCACCAATCTGCTCTCGGTGCTCACCGATATGTGCGAACAAGGGGTCACGATCCGCTTCTGAAGGCGGAGAGTGCGCTCACAAGCCTCCGCCCCCGGCTGATTTATCCTTCGAGGGATGCGAAAGAGCCTGTCCATCGCCATGATCGCCATGAACGAGGAGGCGAATCTGCCCCGCACCCTTGAGAGCGTCCGTTGGGCCGAGGAGATTATCGTCGTTGATTCAGGCTCGAAAGACCGCACGATTGAAGTTGCCAAGGCCTTTGGAGCCAAGACTTTCTACCACGACTTCGGCGGCCACGGCGAGCAGAAAAACGTAGCTCTCGATTTATGCACGAGTCAATGGATCCTGTTGCTCGATGCCGACGAGGTCCTTACCCCTGAACTGCAGGCCGAGATTCAGGCCCTGCTCTCCGGCGAACCTCAGTTTGGCGCGTATTGGATACCACGGCTGAACCTGTACTTTGGGCGATGGATTCGACACGGCGGCTTTTATCCCGACCTCAAGTTGCGGCTCTTCCGCCGCGGCGAGGCGCGCCTGAGCGAGGGCGTTGGGCCGCACAGTACCCCGCAATTCAAAGGGCCGCGCGGCAAGCTTAAGGGGGACATGCTGCACTATGCATACCCCACGCTCGCCATCTACCTCGAACACATGGGTCGCTATAGCAACGAGATCGCGCACTTGCTCCACCAGCGTGGCCGCGACAGCAAATCGCTCCTGGCCTTTATTTGGAACACAGTACTCAATCCCGCCGCGACCTTCGTTTACAACTACTTCATCCGGCTCGGCTTCCTCGACGGACGCGAAGGCCTCCTGCTCCACCTGAACCACTCCGTCTACATCCACTGGAAGTTCATCAAGGCCTGGCGCCTCGGCCAAGGCAAGGAGTAGTTCGCAACTCTTAGCTCCCAGTTCTCAGAGTTGATTCCATAAATCAGGGTTTGAAAGGGCAGGGCTTCACAGGCTGCGGAAAAACGACTCACGGCGTGCGCTTTGTAACAGGGTACGGCTGGTAGATCAGGGCTTCAGCCCTGATTGCCGCAAGCGCCGCAAAAATCAACGCGGGCTTTAGCCCCTGAGGGACGCTCTGCCCTCGTCTGGCATCATTTATACAGCCAACTTTGGTTTCCGGCAGCTCTTTCAACGCTGGAAAGAGGTCCTTAATGAAGGCGCATCTCGTCTTCTGCACGGTTTTGGTCGTTCTCTCCTCCGCATGCGCGGCACAGCCCGCTCAAGTATCCTTCGACGTGCGGCTCGCGGACGGGCGGACGACCTTCCGGGTTGGGGAGCGCGTCACATTGCAGCTTGCCTTCCGCAGCATGGTGGACGAGAAATACTTCACGCCGGCGATGATCGTCGACGAGCGCGGTGGGGAGTTTGATTGTTACCGATTCGAGCCGAGCGGGCCAATGGGCTGGTCTGATCCGCTTGCGACTTACTTCAAGCAGGATTTTCTGCTCCAAGGCCATGGTTGGCTTGGGCGACCGCTTCTCAAATCGAAGCCAGCGGAAGCATCGCTCGATCTCAACCAGTGGGTTCGCTTCGACAAACCCGGCGACTACACAATCAAGGTCACTAGCCATTGCGTCTCGAGCAAGTCGGGCGGGTTGTATCCGTTGTCGAACACGATCACGGTGCACATTATCCCCGCCACCCCGGAATGGCAAACCGAGATGCTTGCGTCGATCCACACTCGACTGGAGAGAAAGCAGGAGCAAGAAGCTGCCGTACTGGATCTCCGTTATCTGGCCACGCCTGCCGCTATCGACGAGATGACGGCAAGTCTTCGGGAAGATAACTACGCATCGCGCGAACTCAGATTGGGGTTATTCGGCCTGCCAGAGTCCCTGCGTCAGGTGGCTATTGCGTCAATGGCAAAAAGGATCGAGGAGCCGAACTTCCCTGTCTCTCCGCGCTTCTTCTCGACTATGTCCTTCTTGCATGTTGCACCCGGCTCAGACAAAGACAGCATTCAGCAACAGCGAGCGGAATACGACCCAGTCCTCTGGATGACGATTTTCTCCTCACTGCCTGGAAAGGAGCCGGAAACGCGTACGCAGACAGTGCAAACGCTCCGTCGAGTCGGGAACAATCTACATGATTCGGAAATCGTCGAAAAAATGAAAACCTTGGAAGCACCCTTGGAGCATTAAATATGGCAGCTTGCCTGTCCGCGCTTCTCAAGATACTTCTGGTGGTACTCTTCGGCACGCCAGAAGGTCTGCGCCGGCTCAACCTTGGTGACAATCCTCCGGGGAAGGAACCGTCCCGACGCAGTGAGCTGCTCGATCTTCGCCTTGGCCTGCATTTCCTGTTCGGGGGAATGAAAGAAGATCGCCGACCTGTATTGCGTGCCCCAGTCCGGCCCCTGACGATTCGGCGTGGTGGGATCGTGTAGACCGAAAAACGCATCCAGCAGTCTTTCGTAGCTCACTTTATCCGGATCGAAATCCAGCTCCACCACCTCGGCATGCCCGGTCTGGTCTGTGCACACATCCTTGTAGGTCGGCCGATCGAGCGATCCGCCCTCGTAGCCCACCGCCGTCGCCGTCACCCCGGGAATGGCCGCGAACGCCGCCTCCACGCCCCAGAAACACCCTGCTCCAAATGTTGCCTTTTCAACACTCATGCCCATGAGATGCAACGAGACTGCCCGTGGTATCAAATTGTGCTGCCGGTCGATGGTTACTTCTCAGGATCTGCCTTGAGGTGCGAACGTGTCTGATCCCACTGCTTGGCAACGGAGTTGAGGTAGGCTCTGAGTCCTTCAAGCGGCTCCGGGTCAAACTCAAACAGCCGTTCGCGTCCCTCAGACCTGCTGCGCACGATACCCGCCCGCTCCAGCACTCCGAGATGCTTGGTGATTGCCTGGCGGGTCAGCTTCGACTCCTCGGCCAGTTGCGTGATCGAAGAAGGCTCTCCCGAGCAGAGTTTTGCCACCAGAGCCAGTCGCGTCTTGTCTCCCAACGCAGCAAATACCCGAGCGCGGGCCTTCGGTTTGGCGGTAATGCGCTTACGAAGCTTGCGTGACATAGGTCTCGATGTTTTTCATTTGTTGGGTCCAGCCGCCATCGTTTCTGAGAAAAGCTTCCTCTCGCCAGTCAGCCGGAATGTTTGAAAATCCAGACTCGGTCAGCTCCAGCAGTGTACCGCCCGGAATCGCCTGCAGCCAGAACTCCACCAGCGTGGTCGGAGCAGCCGAATAATCCGCTGGAGAATCTTTTGTCTCAAAGGATCTGGCATGGGGCCAGGTGAACGAGAAGAGAGTCTCCGGCTCCATTTTCTGAACCACCGCCCGCCATACGATATGTTCGTACCCCGGCCAGTTGATCATTCCCCGCGATTCCTTTCCCGGCGCAAACGGTCCCTCGAGCCTTACGCGGAACCAGTCCCCAAACTCGCGGTAGTCCGCAATCGCGCACCAGACCCTCGAGATCGGGGTCTTCAATTCAATCCGTTTTGCAATCTGGTCAAGCATAAAAGCAACCCGTTGGTTGCATAATAACCTCGAGAGTGCGGCTCTGCAAGCTTCAATTCGATTGTTGAATCGCGCGGCTCCGGGTCAAGTCCCCAGCGACCAATCTCCCAAAGACCGGCGCCTATGTGTCACGCCTGCGACCTGCGGGCCCACTGCGTTTGCTGCTCGGCCTCGCACCTGCTCCGGTCCTCCGGGACCTGGACCCACCCGGCCTTGCACCATCTGACCGTTGATCCGCGCTTCGAGTCGGCCGCCCACTGTAGCTGCGGGACTTGCCGATCGTGCCTGGACCCGATCCGAAAGGGGATCCCCGTCTCGGTCGCTCTCCAGATTGGGCCCTCGTCTGCCCGGCGAAGCGCCCTTTGGGTCGCCAACCGCCGCTCTTTCCCGCCGGGCGCTGCGCGGAATCACGGCCCATCGCACCGGCGCGATTCGACGAACCGCCGCCTTTGCGCGGGTATCCGACTGCGCCCTCCGAGCCTTGCCTGTCAAACTTTGTTCGATCAACCCTCGGCCTCTCGGCACGCGGAGCCCCGAAGTCTGCACGGACTCCGCGTTTCGGGCCAGTGCCTTCCTGACGACCCTTCGGTCGATACTCAGACGCGCTCCTCCCTGTACTCCTCCGGTCCCCTGAGAACTCATCAGCTTGCCGCCGAGGCGGTCTGGGACGCTCAAATTCGCCGCGCCCTTCACTATCGCGCCGCGCCTCACCCTTCCACGCCGGCGATCGACGCTCTCCCGATTTCCCCCACGCCGGCTTGGTTCCAATACTGCGCCCGACTTCCCCACGCCTGGCTCCACTAAAAGTCCGTCGATCGCTCTCTGAACCTTCAGCTCGCCTATCCTGTCTTCGATCTTCGCGGCGATCGGTACCACGGTTTTGCTCTCCATCCGGTCGCTGCGCCCTCGCGCCGTCAAATCTTCTCTTCGACCGGGACGCTCCGGCTCTGTCAGAAGGTCGAAGCTCGCGTTCGCTTCGCTCCGCGTGCCTCCGCTTTGGCGAGACTGCTGGCAACTGCGCATCCATCGCCTTCCGCCGATGCTTTTCCTGTTTCTGCTTCCGCAACGGCCCGCCCTCGGCGGCCTTGCGCAGTTCTTCCAACTCACCAACATCAAGCTCGCGAATCTTGCCCGGCTCAAGATCAAGCACCAATGGACCATAGCCCACACGCCGGATCTTTTCCACGAAGTGACCAACCTCCTCGAACATCTTGCGCAGTTCGCGATTGCGGCCCTCGATCAGCACCACTTCGTACCAGGGGTTATCGCCCCGTCTCACCTGTCGAATCTGCGCCGGTGCCGTGTGCACCTGGCCGGAACCCGGCCGTTCGCGGTCGATCGCCACGCCTTCACGCAACCGTTCCAGCTCTTCTTCCGTCGGCTGGCCGCTGACTTTCACCAAGTACGTCTTCTCTACACCTGAAGCGGCTTTGGTTAGCTTATTCGCCAGATCCCCGTCGTTCGTGACCAGCAGAAGCCCTTCGCTCAGGTAGTCAAGGCGGCCCACAGGGTAGAGTCGCTCCCGCATCTTCTCGAAGAACTGCATCACCGTCGGGCGGCCCTCGGGATCGCTCACCGTGGTCACGAAGCCCTTTGGTTTGTTCATCACGAAGTAGCGCAGGCGCTCCGCTCCCCGCAAGAGCTTGCCATCGACGCGAATGTGGTCCCGGCTCGGGTCTGCTTTGGAGCCGAGAGTCGTCACAACCGAGCCATTCACCTGAACGCGCCCTTGCGTGATCAGTTCCTCGGCATGGCGCCGGCTGGCGATTCCGGCCTGCGCGAGGATCTTCTGTAGCCGCTCCAACCTTGCGGGTCCCGCAGCATCGGCTTGAGCCTCCCGGCGGTCCTCAATCGTGTCTTCGACTCCCGTCACGATTGGCCCGTGGGATTCGGCGGTCGCCTGATCCGTCATGTCGTGCGGTACGGGCCCGGTAGCAGCCTCGCCTTCGACAGCATCATTCACCCGACCAGAAGCTTCAGGCCGGGATGCATCGTGCCCGTCTGTCATTGGACTCTCGGTTCTGCCTGCTCTGGCGAGGCGCGGCAGGCGCGTGCCATCTCTGGATCAGTCGAGCTACTCCGTATGCTTCATTGCTGTGTTGGATTCGTTCTCGGCATCGGGCGTTCCTGCACCTGCTTCATTTTCTGCAGAAGAATTGCCTTCCGCCGAATCGAGCCTCTCTTCCGCCTGTTCCGGTTCTTCTGAAGCGTTCTCGTCCAGTTCCGGACCACCACCTGGGGCTCCCGCGTCGTAGTCTGCAGACAGGCCCGTTTCAGCGGAGGTCCCGGGTGCCACCTCGTCAAGCTCGATTGCAGCCATCTTCTCAAATTCGTCCATCGAGGGAAGTTCCGAAACATCTCTCAGCCCGAACCGCAGCAGGAATTCCTTCGTTGTCTTGTAGAGAATCGGTCGCCCGATCACCTGCTTACGTCCTGCGGTAGTGATCAACTTCCGTGCCATCAGCGAGCCAAACACCCCCGAGGAATCCACTCCGCGAATCTCATTCACCTCAGGAGCGGTGACCGGCTGCTTGTAGGCAATCACGGCGAGGGTCTCGAGCGCAGGAAGAGATAACTTCAGCGGCGGCTTCTGGCTCTTGATGAACATCCTGACCGCATCATGGCACTCAGGCTTCGTCGCCATCCTGTAACCGCCCGCGATCTCGCGAATCTCCACTCCCCGGTCGTCTGAAGCGCACGATTCCATGATTTCTTCAATCAGGTGGCGGAAGACCGCCTTCACTTCACGATCCCGTTGCCGGGTCTCGCGCTTCACCTCTGCTTCGGCGTCCGCTGGGACTTCTCCGGTCTGGGTCGCCTCGCTCTCCGGCGCAGCAGCAGCACTTTCCGGCGATGACGCCGCCTCCGTCTGTTCTTCGGGTACCGCAGCAGACGGCTCGCTGTCCGCTGGTTCAGGCGTTCTATCTTCCGAGCGCAGTTCCAGGTATTCCAACCCCTGTGCAATCAGTGGCTGCACCGGATCCGCCACACTTGCATTTGCCGGTCTGGCGGCTTCTGCTTCCCTCGCTGCCTTCCATTCCAGCGCTTCTGAGGCAAAAAGGGTGGCGAGCTGCGTCAGCGTGACCGGCTCTTCGGCGGCATAAATTACGGCTTCCAGTTTGGATTTGAGGCTCATGCGGGAATAGCTACCTGTTGTATGGTACCGGACCAGGCAGCATCGCGCGTATCCCGGCGATTCACAGGCAACAGCGATTTCTGGGTCCCTGTATCCCGAATCCAATGCCCCCGAGTCGACGCGCCCCCCCGCGGCTTCCAACGACAGGCTTTGTCGGGATGGAGCACCAGGGGCGGCGACCTGCCTCTCGTTCGAAAGGACACATCTGCCCAGAAATGACTCTCGCCAGCATGCGAAAGGGCGTCCACTACAGCGGACGCCCTTTCAATTTCTCGCTTCTGGCTTCAGTGGCCGAGATCGGGATCGCTCTATGCCCACTGCTGGAACAGCCAGTACAACGTCCCCGACAGCAGTGCCGCGGCCGGCAGCGTAAACACCCAGGCCGCCGCAATATTGCGAATCGTTGACATTTGTATGCCGCTCTTGTTGGCCGCCATCGTTCCGGCCACCCCGGAGCTCAGTACGTGCGTCGTACTGACCGGCAATCCGAAGTTGTCCGCTGCAAAGATCGTCAACATCGCCACCAGCTCGGCGCAGGCGCCCTGCGCGTAGGTCAGGTGCTCCTTGCCGATCTTCTCGCCTACGGTGACCACGATCCGCTTCCATCCAACCATGGTTCCCAGGCCCAGGGCCAACGCCACGGCAACCTTGACCCACCCCGGAATGAACTTCGTCGCCTTGTCAACATGTTTCTTGTAGTTGTTCAGGGCCGCTGCTTGCTCAGCCGTGAATTTCGGGTTGTGGGACTTCGCCATCAGACGCAGCGTTTCGCTTGTCACGTACATGTCATTGCGAATGTTCGACTGCATGTTGGCCGGGACATTCTTGTAAGCGCCGAATGCCTTTACGCTTCCTTCAAGATCGCGTATCAGCTCGCGCAGCGCTGTCATTGTCGCGGGCTGCAGCTGTTTCGTGCGGAGGTAATCAGTCAGTTCCGCGCGCGGGTCGGGCCCGAGAATCGCATTTTTGTCCACATGCGCATCCACAATCGATACGGCCTGTTCCGACGCGGCGATAAAGTCCTGCATGTCCTGGCCCGAGACAGCATGATTCAACGCGTACGCGGTCGGCACCGTACCGATCAGGATCAGCATGATCAGTCCCATGCCCTTCT